>Ga0073934_10003030_pt1 | contig 32340 bp, 30 predicted proteins | sample LarsenN4metaG_FD_76834 | JGI IMG/M metagenome (GOLD analysis project Ga0073934, IMG submission 76834) | Hot spring sediment bacterial and archeal communities from British Columbia, Canada, to study Microbial Dark Matter (Phase II) - Larsen... ...
GCGCGTGTCCTCCGTGATGCGCCCGCCCTCGTCCTGCGGCACGTTGAGGTCGGCGCGGATGAACACCCGGGCACCCCGGGCGCGGCCGGCAGCCACGAGATCGGCAAAACGGAGAACGTTCATGGGGTCGTCTATGTGGTGATGCGGGACAGGCAGATTCCGGCGAGGCGCCGGCCGGAAATTCTAGGAACTCACCAACCGAGGCCGAGGCGCAGCGGCAGGAAGACCGCCATGCCCGCGACGATCGTGCCAAGAATGCCGCGCCGCCAGTAGAACCACGCTGCGCCCGCGACCGCCGCGAACACGCGGGCGTCGCGCGGGGTCGTGATGAGCTGCCCGTCGAGCATCACGATCTCGGGCAGCACCACGGCGGCCATCGCCGCCAGCGGCGCGTAGCGCAGCCCCTCGCGCAGCCAGCCGGGGAACGGGATCTCGCGCCGGGTGAAGATGAAGAAGCCGCGCGTCAGCAGCGTGATGACGGTGAGGCCGACGATGGCCAGCACGGCTTCGCCGGCTCCGAGCGGAGACGATGCGCCCATCGAAGCGTCAGCCGGCCGCGGTCGGCGCGCCGTCGCCGGGGCGCCGCGCGTGCTCGATGAGCACCCCCATCGCGACGGCCGCAGCGATGGCGACGACGATGTTCAGGCGCAGCGGCAGCGCATAGGCCGCCACTGCCGCACAGCCCGCGACCGCCGCGGCCACGATCGTGGCGCGATCGCTCGCCAGCGACAGCGCGATGCCCAGCAGCGCGAGCACGCCGGCGAAGCCCATGCCCCAGTGCACGGGCACGAGGTCGGCGAGCAGGATGCCGGCGATCGACGGCACCTGCCAGGCCACCCAGTTCACCGCCGCCCCGCCCCAGAAGTACGGCCACTGTTCGGGCGCGTGCCGCGGCTCCGGAAAGCGGCGCGTGAACAGGGCCGTGTTCAGGTCGGCGGTGAAGTAGGCCATGCGCACGCGCTGCTGCCACGGCAGGTGCACGACGTAGGGGCGCCACACGGCGCTGAAGATCACGAAGCGCAGATTCACGCACAGGGCGGTGGCCCAGATCACCCACAGCGGCGCCCCGCTGCTCATCAGGGGCACGACGGCCAGCTGCGCGCTGCCGGCGAAGACCAGCAGCGACATCAGCACCATCAGCGCCACCGGCAGGCCCGCCTTGCCCATGGCGACGCCGGTGATGAGCCCCCAGGCCGCGATGCCGATGGCGGTGGGCACCATCTCGACCGCGCCTCGGCGGAACTCGGGGTGGCGCCAGGTGCGCGGCGGGGGCGCAGGTGGTCGTCGCGGATCGGTCGGCTCGGTCACCCGCTCATTGTCGGGTGGCCGGCGGCGCAGACCGGCCGCGGGGGGCTTGCCGGAAGCGGCCCGCCCGCGACGGCCGCTCAGCGGTGACGGACGGTGCCGCTGCCGACGATCGAGCTGTTCACCACCGCGTTGCCCGTGTAGAGCACGTCGCCGCTGCCGGCGATCTTCACCGACAGCACCTTCAGCGCATGCACGGCGACGTCGCCGGACCCGGCCACGCTGACGCTGACGTCGTCGGCGTGCAGTGCCTGCGCGCGCACGTCGCCACTGCCCGCAACGCTCACCTTCAGGCGCTGGGCGCGGCCTTCGGCCTTGACGTCACCGCTGCCGGCGACGGCGATCTGCAGGGCCTCGGTCTTGAGCCCGTCGAGCGAGGCGTCGCCGCTGCCGGCCAGCGAGAGCGCGAGCGAGGGCGTGCTGAAGGCCTCGACGCGCAGGCCGCCGGAGCCGGCGCTCGCCAGCGCCGACAGGCGGGGGGTCACGACGTCCACGCGCACGCTGCCGCGCGTGCTGATGTTCGAGCCCGGCTTCCAGCGCACGACCAGGCGCGGACTCGCCGCCCCGCCTTCGACGACGGTCTCGAGGTGCGGCAGCAGGTTGTCGTCGGCGGTGGCGCTGACGCTCGCCGCGTCGCCCTGGCGCACCGTGAGGTCGATCGACCCCTCGAGCCGGATGGCTTCGAACGCGCCGACGCTTCGCGCCTCGGTGGCGCTGCGGCCCGAGCCGGTGACGCGTTCGCCGGCCCAGGACGCGGCGGGGGCGAGCAAGGCCGCCACGAAGGCGCCCGAGAGGGCCGCGGCCAGGGACGCGGAGAGGGTCTGGATCGCCGTGCGCATGCGCGCTCCTGTGGATGTCGATGCGGCCGACTGTGCACGATCGCGCCGGCCCGGTCGCTCGCGATGCGACAGGCTGCCGCAGGCCGCGACAGCCCGGGGCAAGGGCGTGCCGGTCTGCGGAGTGGGTCGGACAGGGTGAGCCCTGAGGGCCCCCGAATCCCACGGGCCTCGGGGCCCGTCGGAGCCCCGGTCAGTGCGGCTTGGCCGCTGCCGGCTTGCCGGCGGCTCCGGTCTTGCCGCCGTCGGCGGCCACCGGCTTCGCACCGGGCTTCGCACCGGGCTTCTTGCCGGGCGCCTCGTCGGCGCCCGACTCGCCGTCGCCCGCCTCTTCGGCCGGCGCGGCCGGCTCGGGCGCCGGCATCGCCTCGATCTTGTTCTCGCGCATGTAGTCGTTCATCTCGCGCCACCCCGCGAAGATGGCTGCCTTGTCCGCCTTCCTGTTGGCGGCGTAGCAGGCCTCGATCGAGCGGGCGGCATGGCGGCAGGCGCCGCCGATGGCCTTGCCCTCGGCCTCGCGGCGCGCGGCGACGGCTGTCGCGCCCTCGATGCCGAGCAGGTCGCATCCCGCCAGCAAGACGGGCAGGGCGACGGCAAGGGCAGGCAGGACGGAGCGCATGGGGCGGGGCCGGGAACGGGTGCGGCGGACGTTGCCGTCGTTATCGACCCTGGCGCTCGCCGGCTTGAGCGCCCGGCCGCCGGATCAAGGCCGTCGGGCGGGGCTTTCTCTGCGCACGGACCCCGGCCGCGGATTCAGGGATGGCCCGCGCCCACGCGCTGCAGCCACTCGCGCGCGGCAAGGCGCCTGCCGCCGGGGGGCTGCACCTCCAGGATCTCCAGCGCCTGCGACCCCGACTCACCACAGGCGACGACAAGGCGTCCTGCCTGGGACGGCAGCACCGCACCCGGGGCCGCGCCCGCCGGGGGCGCGGCAGCCGCCTCGACGACCCGTGCGCGCCAGACCTTCAGCGCCCGGCCGTCGATCTCGGCGGTGCAACCCGGAGCGGGGTCGAAGGCGCGGAGGCGCCGCTCGATCGCGGCGGCCGGCTGGCGCCAGTCGATGGTCGCTTCCGCCTTGTCGATCTTGTGCGCGTAGGTCACCCCTTCGGCCGGCTGCGCGCGCGGCTCGAGCGCTGCGCCGGCGGCCAGCGCCTGGACGATCAGCCGCGCACCGAGCGCCGCGAGGCGGTCGTGCAGCGTGCCCGCGGTGTCGTCGGGCGAGATAGGCAGGCTCTCCTCGAGCAGCACGGGCCCGGTGTCCAACCCGGCATCCATGCGCATGATGCTGATGCCCGTCGTCGCATCGCCGGCCTCGATGGCGCGCTGGATGGGGGCGGCGCCGCGCCAGCGGGGCAACAGCGAACCATGGATGTTCAGGCAGCCCCCCGTCGGCAGCGCCAGCACCCAGGGCGGCAGGATGAGGCCGTACGCCGCCACGACCATCACCTGCGGCGCGGCGGCGCGCAAGGCCGTCTCGGCAGCCGTGGCTTCGTCCGGGAACTTGCCGTCCAGCCGCAGGCTGCGCGGCTGGATGAGGGGCAGATGCAGCTGCTGCGCCAGCTGCTTCACCGGCGAGGCCTGCAGCTTCATGCCGCGGCCCGAGGGCCGGTCGGGCTGCGTGAGCACCAGCACCACGTCGTGGCCGGCGGCAGCGAGGGCCTCCAGCGCCACGCGTGCGAACACCGGGGTGCCGGCGAAGGCGAGCCTCATCGCTCAACCACCGGCAGCAAGCCGGCGCCCCGCCTGCGCCTCCGGCCCGAGGCGAGGACCGACGCGGAAACCACGCGGTCCGGGCGCTCGCCGGCCATCACCGGCCGCGCTGCTCGTCGCGAGTCTTCTTGAGCATCTTCGTGCGGATGCGCTCGCGCTTCAGCGGGCTCAGGTACTCGACGAAGACCTTCCCGAGCAGATGGTCCATCTCGTGCTGGACGCACACGGCCGTCAGGCCTTCGGCCTCGAGGTCGAAGCTGGCGCCGTCGCGGCCGAGCGCGCGCACCGTCACGCGCGCGTGGCGCTCGACCTTGTCGTAGATCTGCGGCACCGAGAGGCAGCCCTCCTCGGCCACCGCGAGCTCGACGCTGCGCGCGACGAGTTCGGGGTTGATCAGGACCAGCGGCTTGTCGCGGTCGGTCGACGTATCCATCACGATGACCCGCTCGTGCACGTCGACCTGGGTCGCCGCCAGGCCGACCCCCTCGGCCGCGTACATCGTCTCGAGCATCTCGTCGACCAGCCGACGGATACGGTCATCCACCGCCGCCACCGGCTTGGCGACCGTGTGCAGCCTCGGGTCGGGGTAGCGAAGAATGTTCAGCTTGGCCATGTCGGCGGGTCAACTCGCTTCGGCGCCGCGCGCCAAGCCTGGATGTGGGTGCCGGGCCCCGAACCTCAAGCGGCCCGCCCACGCGGGGCGGCCGCTCCGCGCCGCGGCACCGGGGCGGGAAACAGGACGCAACAGCTGTCGGTCTGCCGCAACGCCAGGCGCTGTGATGGCCTGCACGCGGAGCGGCGGCGACGGGCGGTTTCGTTGCGGCATCAAGGGTTTACGGGCAGAATCTGTGAAACAGTATGAGCATTCTCGGCCCGGTTTCGCCCGGCGTCCGCCATCATCGGCCGCACGGAAGAATGCGAGGCCGCGATTGTGGCATCCGCGCTGCCTTGACCCTGCACGAGCGCGCCCTATCAGCGAACAGCGCGTGATCCGCCAGATCTGGGAGACCTTCTCGATGAGCAACCGCCCCTCCCGTATCGGCCGCCGGTCGTTCAACCTCCTGGCGCTTTCGGCCAGCGGGTCGTTGCTCGGGACGCTCGGCGCGGCTTGGGCGCAGCCCAGCCGCATGCCGATCTACCCTCAATGGCGCGAGACGGCCGAGCGCGTGGCGCAGGCCGGCGTGCCACTCGAGGAACTCGCGCCGAACGCTCCCGACGAGTACACCGTGCAGCGCGGCGACACCCTCTGGGGCATCTCGTCGATCTATCTGAAGCGTCCATGGCGCTGGCCCGAGTTGTGGGGCATGAACATGGACCAGATCCGCAACCCGCACCTGATCTTCCCGGGTCAGGTGCTGGTGCTGGAAAAACTCGGCGACCGCGCCCGCCTCTCGGTGGGCCAGGGCATCCCGGGCACGGTCCGGCTCTCGCCGCGGGTGCGCAGCGAGACGCTGGACAACGGGGCGATCGCGGCAATCCCGCTGCACCTGATCGGCCCCTTCCTGACCGAGGCGGTGGTCTTCGACACCAACGAGCTGGACAAGGCGCCCCGGGTCGTCGCCACCCAGGAGGGCCGCGTGATGGTGTCGCGCGGCGAGACGGCGTACGTGCGCGGTGACCTCGGCGGCGCGCGCGACTTCCGGCTGTTCCGCGAGCTCAAGCCGCTGCTCGACCCGGAAACCCGCGAGATCCTCGGCTACGAGGGCCGCTATGTCGGGACCGCCGAGATGGTGGCTGCCGAGGGCGTGACGCAGCCCGGCACGGGCGGAAAGGGCGGCGGCATCGTCGTTCCGGCGACCTTCCGCGTCACGAGCAACCGGCTCGAAGCCGGTATCGGCGACCGCCTGTCGCCGGTGCCGCAGCAGGAACTCGTGGCCTACGTGCCGCGCGCCCCGAACAAGCCGATCGAGGGGCGCATCGTCTCGATCTACGGCGATGGCCTGAAGGCCGGCCAGAACCACGTGGTCTCGCTGAACCGCGGCGCGCGCGACGGGCTCGAACGGGGTCACGTGCTCGCGCTGTGGCGGGCTGGCGCAAACGCCGTGGACACGACGACCCCGGGCCAGCGCACTCCGATGCGCCTGCCCGACGAACGGCACGGTCTGCTCTTCGTGTTCCGCACGTTCGAGCGCGTCTCGTATGCGCTGATCCTGAACGTGCAGGATCCGGTGCAGGCGGGCGACCGGTTCACGCAGCCCTGATCCGGGGGCTCGCGGCCCCCGGCGCCGCCGCCACGAGAGCCCGCGCATGAGCGGAAGTGGCGAGTTCGAAGCGTGGTTTCGTCTGCTGGAGACGCCGCGGCTCGGGCCGGTGCAGTTGCGCCAGCTGCTGGCCGCGTTCGGCTCGCCCGCCGCCGTCCTGCGTGCGCCGCCCTCCGCGCTGAAGGGGTTTGTCGCGCCCGCCCTGGTCGCCGCCCTGGCGGGCCCGAAACCCGATCACTTCGATGAGCGCCTGCGCCGGGCCTGCGAGTGGCTCGACGCGAGCCCCGGCCGACGGTATGTCACGCTGGCCGACGCCGAGTACCCGCCGCTGCTGCTCCAGACCGCGGATCCGCCGGTGCTCCTGTACGCCGAGGGCGCGATCGAACGGATGTCGGCACCATCGGTGGCCATCGTCGGCGCCCGGCACCCGACAGCGCAAGGCATCGAGAACGCCCATGCGTTCGCCGCGGCGCTCAGCCGGGAGGGGCTGGTGGTGGTCTCGGGCCTGGCCCGCGGGATCGATGCCGCCGCGCACGAGGGGGCCCTGCTCGGAGACGGCGGCACGGTGGCGGTGCTCGGGTCCGGGCCGGACGAGCCGTATCCGCCCAGCAACGCCCGACTGTCGCGTCGGATCGTCGAGCGAGGCGGCGTGCTGCTCAGCGAGTACGCACCGGGCACGCCGCCGCTCAAGGAGAACTTCCCGCGCCGCAATCGCATCATTGCCGGCCTTTCGCTAGGTACGCTCGTCGTCGAGGCGGCACTCCGTTCCGGCTCCCTGATCACCGCCCGCCTGGCCTCCGAGGCGGGTCGCGAGGTGTTCGCGATACCGGGTTCCATCCACTCTCCGCAGGCCAAGGGATGCCATGCGCTGATCAAGCAGGGCGCGAAGCTGGTCGAAGTGGCCACTGACATCCTCGAAGAGCTCCAGTTGGCGAAGCCTTCGGCGATCGAAGCCGAGAGCCTTGGCGGGCACGACGACGAAGCCGACGCGGAAAGCGACGGGGGCGAACCCACCGACCCCATCCTGCGCGCCCTCGGCCACGACCCGGCCACGCTCGACGCGCTGCAAGCGCGCACGGGGTGGCCCACCGCAGACCTGGCCGCCGGGCTGTTGGAGCTCGAACTGCAGGGCAAGGTTGCGCGGTTGCCCGGCGGGCTTTACCAGCGGCTGATGGCCGCCTGAAGGCCCCACCCGGCCCGTTGCGGCCCTCGGTGTGGCAGCCCCCACAGGCGGACGGACGGTGGGGCCGGCGGCGCCGGCACCCGCGGGTTCACTCGGGTATAGTGGGTCGCATGTTCGACGTGCTCGTCTTTCTCTACGAGAACTACTGGCGCCCCGACGCGTGCCCGGACGAGCAGCAGCTGCGCCGCAAGTTGAGCGCGGTAGGTTTCGAGAACGAGGAGATCCAGGAGGCCCTGCGCTGGCTCGACGGCCTGGCGGATTCGGCCGAGTCGCATGCGCTGGCCCAGTCCCCGGGCAGCCACCGGATCTACACCGCGGCCGAGCGGGAGACTCTCGGTGACGCGTCGATCAACTTCATCGCCTTCCTCGAATCGTCGGGCGTGCTGCCACCGGCGATGCGGGAGATGGTCGTCGACCGCGCGATGGCCGTTGGCGGCGGCCCGATGGACCTCGAGGACCTCAAGATCATCGTGCTGATGGTCTTCTGGAGCCTCGGCGAAGAGCCCGATGCGCTGATCCTCGACGAGCTCTTCGTCGACGACGCCGATCGATTGATCCACTGAGGCAGCTCATCGCTGCCCGGCTGCGAACCGCCGACGCCTGTTGGCGTGGCCGCCTGCCCTTCAGTGCAGCAGGCGGGAGACGTCGACGTCCAGCTTGGCCAGCGCGCTGCGGGTGGCGCGGACGGTGAGCGACTCGTCCTGGGCCGGCACGATGAGGCCGGCCTGCAGGTAGCTCGCGAGGCGGTGCTGCTGGAACAGCACGCAGCGGCCCTGCGGCGTCACGAACAGCGACAACTGCTTGCGCAGGCCATGCCACGCAAGCTGCACCGCCTCGGTGCGGCCGTTGCGATCGAGCATGAACCAGCTACCCACCTGCAACTCGCGCGCCCAGGCCACCATCGCCGGGGTCGGCATCGACCCTCCCTCCAGCACGACCTCCAACTCGCTGCTTTGGTGGCCGGAGAGGTCGAGCACCATCGATTCGTCGATCTCGAGGTTCTCCACGTCGGGCAGCAGTTCCTCGAGTGACTCGAGCCGCTCGGTCATCTCGCGCAGGTTCTCGTCCGGGATCACGGCGGCCTTGGCGGTGAATGCCGCTGCCAGCGAGTTGTTCAGCTGCTGGATGTGCTCGTCCTGCTTGGCCTGGTCCATGCCGGCCGAGGCCATGCCCTCGCGCAGGGCCTTCAGCAGCGGCGGCAGGCGGCGGATGACCTCGGCGCGCTCCTCGCGCGTGACCTTCGCGCTGGCGCTCCAGATGAGGTCGGCGGCAGCGCGCTTCATTGCCTTGGTCTGCTCGCCCTGCGCGGTGTAGCGCACCGCGGTCGTGGCCAGCACGTCGGCCCAGACATGAAACAGGAACTGGCGCACGCCCTCCTGCACAGGCATCTCGTTGAGCATGCGGCGCAGTTCGATCGTGTACTGGATGGCCAGCGTCTCGCGCTGCTCGACCTGCTGCGCGAGCGAGACGCCCTTCTTGGTGGCCTCGTTCTCGTTCTTGAAGTAGTGCTCGAGCCACTTCTCGAACTCGGTGAGCACGGTCTGGAACACACGACGGCCGGTGTCCGGATAGGCCTCGACCACCTGCACGATGCGCTTGATCTCGCGCTCGAGAGCGTCGCCGACACCGGGGCTCCCGGCGCCGCTGTCGAAGCCCATCACGCACGCCCCCATGCGGTCGATCAGGCGCCGCGCCGGATGATCGACGGTCGCGAAGAAGTCCGGCTCCGCCACGGCCACGCGCAGCACCGGCATCTGCAGCCGCGCGAACCAGACCCGGATCGCGGCCGGGATTCGGTCTTCCGTGAGGATGCTCTGGAACAGCAGCGCGACGATCTCGATCGTCGCCCGCTCTTCCGGCGTCGCCGCCGCCTTCTTCAGCGCCTGCTTGCGGTGGTGCAGTTCCTCCAGCAGCGCCGGCGTGGTGACGACCACCTCCTCGCGGCCCTGGTAGACGGTCGGCTGCAAACGGTGCCGGATGCCCTGCGCCGCGGTGTCGATGGCACGCTCCAGGGCCGGCGACACAGGGCGGTCCACCGGGACCGCGCCGCCGCCCGCACCGCCGGCGTAACCGCCGGCGAACTCCGGCACGTGACGAGCCACGAGTCGGTTCAGCCGGCCGAGCACGGCCTCCGCGTGCTCCCGATTTCGGGCCAGCGGCGCCGCACGCGTCATCAGACGCGTCTCCTCCCCGACGTCGCGCTGGCCGACATAGCCCCGCGCGTATCCACCCGGCGCACTGTACGGCCCCCCGGGCACGGTATGACCGACGCCGAGCCCCAGGCTCTCGCTGTCGTGCTGCGAAGGCCCGCCCATCCAGCCCAGGCCGGAGTTGGGGTGGGTGCGAGACCGCTTGATGAAGGGCCGCAGGTCCACCTCGGGCAGCACGCGCTGCTCGACGAGCCAGCGGTTGGTCTCGTGATAAGCCTCCTCGACGAGCAGCGCGAACTCCTCGTGAAGCACCGCCTGCAGTTCGCGCCAGCTCTCGAGCGACAGGCCGGCCGACCGCCAGGCCTCGAAGACGATGCGCGCCAGCACGTGCGCGCGCATCACGTCATGGGCGTCGATCTCGGAGCGCCCTTCGAGGTGCGCCACCCGCGAGCGCAGGTCCGCGAACTCCCACGAGGCACGATCCATGATCGCCAGCGCCAGGCGCGAGGTGATGATCTCGCGCTCGATCGTGTCGTCGCTGACGAGGGTGAGGTCGTCGCGCTTGATGCCGGCCAGCGACAGCTCGCTGCCACGCGTCGCCGATTGGCCGATTGCCTGCCGAAGGCCGCCGACGATGCCGCGGTGCCAGGTCTGCGCGTTGTTCCCCAGCGTCTGCACCAGCTCGCGCCGGCGCATGAACACGGCGTGTTCGCAGGGCTTGTCGAAGAGGATCCGGGCGCCGTCGATGCTGGCCTGGACCACGTGGACCAGACCTTTGACGAGTTCCTCGACGTACCGCCGCCGCGCCTGGCCGGCCAGGGCATCGGGCGAAACGGTCGGCGGCATGACGGCAGCTTGTTAAGCGGTTATTTTTCCCACTCTACACCACGGCCCCGGCATTCGGGTCCGCCGGGTCGTGCTCCCGGCTGGCCCCGGCGCGAACGAGGTCCTCGCGTTTCACGCCGAGCCACATCGCGATGCCGGCGGCCACGAAGATCGACGAATAGATGCCGAACAGGATGCCGATCGTCAGCGCGACGGCGAAGTAGTGCAGCGTCGGCCCGCCGAAGATCAGCATCGACAGCACCATCATCTGCGTGCTGCCGTGGGTGATGACCGTGCGGCTGATGGTGCTCGTGATGGCGTGGTCGATGACCTCGGGCGGGCTCATCTTGCGCATGCGTCGGAAGGTCTCGCGCACGCGGTCGAAGATGACCACCGACTCGTTCACCGAATAGCCCAGCACGGCGAGGACGGCCGCCAGAACCGCGAGCGAGAACTCCCACTGGAAGAACGCGAAGAAGCCCAGGATGATCACGACGTCGTGCAGGTTGGCGACGATGCCGGCGACCGAGAACTTCCACTCGAAGCGGAAGGCGAGGTAGATCATGATGCCGAGCACCGTGACGGCCAGCGCCAGCGCACCGTCGCGGGCCAGTTCGGCGCCGACCGACGGCCCGACGAACTCGGTGCGCTGCAGCTTCAGCGGCTCGCTCCCGTCGTCCCGCGTGCACGACGGACGGCTCACCTGTTCGCCCTGCGGCGTCGTGTACTGGCGCGTACCGGGGCGGCCCTGCTCGGCGGCACACAGCGCCCCGAAGGCGAGGGTGGCGAGGTCGCCACCCTTGGCCTGCGCCGTGCCCTGCCCCTCGCCCTGGGTGCGCACCGGCAGCCGGATCAGCACGTCGCGAGAGGTCCCGAAGTTCTGCACCTGCACTTCGCCCAGGTTGAGGGTCTCCACCGCGGCACGCGTGCGGGCAATGTCCGCCGGCTGCGCGTACTCCACCTCCATGAGCGTGCCACCGGTGAACTCGATGGACAGGTGCAGCCCGCGGGTGGCCAGGAAGAAGACGGCGAGGCCGAAGGTGATGAAGGAGACCACGTTCAGCACCAGCGCGTGGCGCATGAACGGGATGTCCTTGCGGATGCGGAAGAACTCCATCGATCAGGCTCCCCTTCGGATCATTCGACAACAGCCGCCGGCCACGGAGCAAACGCGCCCGCCGAGCGTCAGGACTCGGTCAGCGGCTTCGCGCCGGAGCTCCCCGGGCGCCAGACCTGCCCGATAGAGACGCCCTTGAGGCGCTTCTGCCGCCCGTACCAGAGATTGACCAGGGCGCGGGAGAACATCACCGCCGAGAACATCGAGGTCAGGATGCCGAGGCAGTGGACGACAGCGAAACCACGCACCGGGCCCGAGCCGAAGGCCAGCAGCGCCACGCCGGCTATGAGCGTCGTGATGTTGGAGTCGAGGATGGTGGCCCAGGCACGCTCGTAGCCGAGGTGGATGGCCTGCTGCGGCGGCGCACCCGCGCGCAGTTCCTCGCGCACCCGCTCGTTGATCAGCACGTTGGCGTCGATCGCCATGCCCAGCGTCAGCGCGATGGCGGCGATGCCCGGCAACGTCAGTGTCGCCTGCAGCATCGACAGCACGGCCACCAGCAGCAGCAGGTTGAAGGCCAGCGCCAGCGTGCTGAACACGCCGAACAGCAGGTAGTACACGCACATGAACACGGCGATCGCCGCGAAACCGTAGGCCACGCTGTTGAAGCCCTTGGCGATGTTCTCGGCGCCAAGACTCGGGCCGATCGTGCGCTCCTCGATGATCTCCATCGGCGCGGCCAGCGATCCCGCCCGCGTGAGCAGCGCCAGGTCGGCGGTTTCCTGCGGCGTGAAGCTGCCGGTGATCTGGAAGTCGCTGCCGAACTCGCCCTGGATCGTGGCCACCGAAATCGCCTCGCCCTTGCCCTTCTCGTAGAGGACGATGGCCATCAGCTTGCCGATGTTGTCGCGCGTCACGGCACGCATCGCGCGGCCGCCGACGTCGTCCAGCCGCACGCTGACGGCTGGGCGCTGGTCCTTGTCGATCGTCGCGGAGGCGTTCTTCAGCTGGTCGCCGGTGACCACGACCTCGCGCTTCAGCCCGACCTGGCGGGTGCTGCCGTCTCGCTCGCGCGAGGGCACGACCTCGGCCGCCGCCGACGTGTCGGGCTCGACGAGACGGATCTGCAGCGTGGCAGTGCGACCGATGATGTCCTTGGCCCGGGCGGTGTCCTGCACGCCGGGCAGCTGGACGACCACGCGGTCGGCGCCCTGCTGCTGGATCACCGGCTCGGCCACGCCGAGTTCATTGACGCGCTTGTGCAGCGTCTCGATGTTCTGCTTGAGCGCCTGCGACTGGATCTCGTTGACCGCCGGCTGGCCGAGGCGGCCGACGAGCCGGACCGAACTGCCCTCGCCGGCGCTCTCCGTCGTCCACTGCACCGACGGCAGGCGGTCGGCGAGTACTGCCCGCGCGGCCTCGGCTGCGGCGTTGTCGGGGAAGCCCACCGTCAGGCCGTTGGGCTCGCGCGTGATGCCCGAGAAGCGCAGCCGCTTCTCGCGCAGTGCGTTGCGCGCATCGCTGGCATAGGTGTCCACCGCCTGCTTCAGCGCCGCACGCATGTCCACCTGCATCAGGAAGTGCACGCCGCCGCGCAGGTCCAGGCCCAGGTACATCGGCAGCGCGCGCAGGTTCGTCAGCCAGGCCGGCGAGCGCGACAGCAGGTTCAGGGCGACGATGTAGCGGGTGTCGGCCGGATCGGGGTTGAGCGCCTTGGAGATGACGTCCTTCGCCTTGATCTGGGTGTCGGTGTCGGCGAAGCGCGCTCGCACCGAGGTGCCGTCGAACTGCACGAAGTCGGCCTTCAGGCCCGCGCCGGCGAGCACCTGCCCGACACGATCGGCGGTCGCAGCATCGACCTTCACCGTCGCCTTGCCGCCGCTGACCTGCACCGCAGGCGCCTCGCCGAAGAAGTTGGGCAGAGTGAACAGCAACCCGATCACCAGCGCGACGGCCAGGATCGTGTACTTCCACCAGGGGTAGCGGTTCATGCGGCGTTCCTCGTCGGTGCGCGACGCGCGCGGGCGTCGCGGCGGCCCCGGCAGCCGCCCGTGCGGCCGCCGTCAGACGTCACTTGAAGGTGCCCTTGGGCAGCACCTGGATCACCGAGATGCGCTGGACCTGGAGCTCGACGCCGTTGGCCACCTCGACGTGCAGGTAGCTGTCGCCCAGCTTCGACACGCGGCCGAGCACGCCGCCGGCGATGACCACCTCGTCGCCCTTGGCCAGCGCCTCCACCATCGCCTTGTGTTCCTTCTGCTTCTTCATCTGCGGGCGGATCATGATGAAGTAGAGCACCACGAACATCAGCACCAGCGGCAGCAGGCTGACGAGCGACGATTCGGCGCCGCCGGTGGCGGCCTGGGCGTAGGCAGGGGAGATGATCACGGCAAGGGTCCTTGGCCGCTGCACCGGAAGCGGCGCTGGCGATGCGGTTGGGGCGGGCCGTCTCGCGGCCGAAGCGGCGGATTTTAGTCCCGCCGCCGCCAATGACCCCGCGCAGGCTCAGGTCGAGGGTCGGAGCGCCATGAGCCGGCGCTTGATGGGCTCGAGCTCCGCCACCAGTGGATGGCGCAGCCAGTGGATCGCCGCCAGCCAGGCCACCGCGGTCAGCAGGCCGCCGCCGATGCCGAAGGCGACGTAGTTGTGCTTGCCGACGCCCTGCGTCAGCGCCCAGAGCGCGGAAGGCGCCGCACTGACGGCCGTCAGCCCCACGCTGGGCAGGCACCCCCTGAAGAGGTCGGCCGCGCGCAGGCCGATGTGACGCCCCAGGAACCACTGCGACACGCTCATTCCCACCACCGTGTAGGCGGTCACGCCCCAGGCCACGCCGACGAGGCCGAAGGGCACCCCCGCCAGCAGGCCGAGCCCGAGCAGCACCGCGAGAACGGCCTGCAGGTTGTTGGCCTCCTTCGCCAGGCCGCGCGTGAGCAGGGCCTCGCGCGACAGGCAGTGCACCATCTCGATCGCACAGGCCACGCAAAGCACCTGCGCGATCGGCACCGCAGCGTCCCACTGCGGCCCGTAGACGATCTGGATCGCCGGATAGGCAGCGATGCCCATGAACGTGACGAACGGCCACCCGACCGCCGTCAGGTACGACACGTTGCGCACGTAGGCCGGCGCGATCGCGCCCTCCTCCCGGTCGGCCCTCGCCAGGTAGGGCATGCAGACGGTGAACACCGACCGCATGACGAGCCGGTTGAACATCTCGACCAGGCCGTTGCCCCGGCTGAACATGGCCACCTCGACGGCGCCGAGGGCGCGGCCGATGATCATCTCGGGCAGGCCCTTGGCGACCTGGCTCACGATGTACATCAGGCTGACGAACTTGCTGAAGTGGAAGACCTGCCCCACCCCGCGCAGCGACGGCCACCGCGGGAAGCTCGGCGGCCGGAACCACACCGACAGCGCCACGGTGACCGCGATCGCCGCCACCGTCGACCACGCGAGCGCCATCGTCCCCCAGCCGGCCAGCGCCAACGCCACCGAGGTGATGAAAGCCGTCACGTTCCCGGCCACGTTGCAGATCATCACCGGTCGGAAGTCGAGCTCGCGACGGAACCACGCCATCGTCACGGCACCGAAAGGCACGAGCAGGAACCCGATCGCCTGCACGTGCATCACGTCCTGCACGCCCGGGTAGCCGTAGAAGTGCGCCACCGCCGGCGCGCCGAAGAACATGGCCGCGGCCATGAACCAGGACACGGTGATGTTCAGGGCCAGGGCCGCCGCGATCTTGTCGCTGCTCAGCTCGCGTTCCTGGATCAGGTACTCGGCGACGCCGAAATCGCGGAACATGCTCGCGAGCGTGGAGAACACCGCCGCGATCGCGAACACGCCGATCTCCTGGGGCGTGAGGATGCGGGCGATGATCATCGTGCTCGCCACCTGGAGCACGAGGCCGAAATAGCTGTCGGCGAAGGTCAGCCACACCGACCTTCGAACGGAGTTCACAACGGCGTCCTCCGGTGCGTCAACGCGACGCCGCGGGCGCCGAGGCGCCAGCCGTCTGGGGGGGTGCCGCGGCGGGGCTGCCCCCAAGCTTCCTCAGCGCCTCGGTGAGGTTGGGCTCGCCGGGCATCAGCTGCAGGCCCGCCTCCAGCATCTCGCGGGCCTGGGTGCGCATGCCCAGCTTCATGTGCAGCTGTGCCTGGGCCAGGTAGGGCGGCCAGTAGTCGGGCTTGGCCTTGCGGGAGCGCTCGAACTCCGCGATGGCCTGGGGAAAGTCGTTCAGCTGGACGTAGCACTCCCCGGCGCGGTAGTGCAGTTCCGGCAGCAGCACGAACTGCTCCTCGCCGTTGCGGTGGGCCTCGTTGATCACGTAGTAGAAGTCACGGATCGCGACCCGGATCATGTGGTCGCGATCCATCTTCGGCAGGCCGGGGCGCGCGGCCCGCTGCAGATGGATCAGCGCCCAGCAGTAGTGGTGCACCGCCCAGAAGGTCTTGCCCAGCACGCCCTCCCAGTAGGGGGCCCGCGGCGAGTGCCTGAAGTGCTGCACCCACCCCGAAGGCATGCCCTGTGCGTCCTGGCAGACGGGGTGGGTGAGGGCCACCTCTCCCGGCGTCATGTTCGTGGGCTGCGCCGCGGCGTTCGACGCCGCCAGCATGACGCAAGCGAGCACCGGCAGTGCCCTGAATTTGCGTACGAGCGCGGTCAGCATTGGGTCGAGCCTTGCGGGAGCGGGTCTTCGCTAAGTACCGCCGTCGCACGGCGACGAGCCGTACCTCGGGACGAGCCGGTCGAGTCTAAGCGGGGGTGGCGGCGACACAGCGGGAGGTTTCCGCGCTTGGCGCCAGGGCGTTCGGCCGCTCCGGCCTGCGCGCCGCACCCGCCCCTAACAACCTCACGCCCGGGCCCCTTTTGTGCGGTCGCACCGGTGCGGCCCAGGCGCCGCCAGGGAGGGTTGCACGACACTTCGGGTTTGCCCCGCCACCGACTGCACCGCGCAAGCACGTGAACGACTCCAGCCTGCTCTCAGACCTCGTCCGCGTCGCCGCCGATCGGCGCCCCGAGGCCATCGCGCTGACCCACGGGTCGCAGCATCTGGACTACGGCACCCTGGACCGCTGGGTGGAGTGCGTCGCCCACGGGTTGCTGGCGCTCGGCCTGCAGCGCGCGGAGCGCGTCGCGGTCTACCTCGACAAGCGGCCCGAGATGGTGGCCACGTGCTTCGGCAGTGCCGCCGCGGGCACCGTGTTCGTCCCGCTGAACCCGCTGCTCAAGCCAGAGCAGGTCGGCTACATCCTGCGCGACTGCGGCGTGCGCCTGCTCGTCACGTCGCCCGACCGGTTGTCCCTGCTGCAACCGGTGCTCGCGCAGTGCCCCGAGCTTCGGCACGTCGTCGTCACCGGGGACGAGGCGGCGCCGCCGGCAGCGGCCTGGACGTCGACGCGCTGGCAGGACTTCGTCGACGCACCGGCGCGGCGGCGGCACCGCGTCATCGACACCGACATGCTGTCGATCCTCTACACGAGCGGCAGCACCGGCCGACCCAAGGGCGTGGTGCTCTCCCACCGCAACATGGTGGCCGGCGCCAAGAGCGTGGCGAGCTATCTCGGCAACCATCCCGGCGACACGCTGCTGGCGGCGCTGCCGCTGTCCTTCGATGCCGGCTTCAGCCAGCTGACGACGGCCTTCCACAGCGGTGCCCGCGTCGTGCTGCTGAACTACCTGCTCCCGCGTGACGTGCTCAAGGCGATGGAGCGCGAGAAGGTCACCGGCCTCACCGCCGTGCCCCCGCTGTACATCCAGCTCACGAGCCTGGAGTGGCCCAAGGCGATCGACGAGCACCTGCGCTACTTCGCCAACACCGGCGGCCGCATGCCGCGCGAGACGCTCAACGCGCTGCGCCAGCGCGCGCCGTCGGCCCGGCCCTTCCTCATGTACGGCCTGACCGAGGCCTTCCGCTCGACCTACCTGCCGCCCGAGGAGGTGGACCGCCGGCCCGACAGCATCGGCAAGGCCATCCCCAATGCCGAGATCCTCGTGCTGCGCGAGGACGGCACCGAGTGCGCGCCTGACGAGCCGGGCGAGCTCGTGCACCGTGGCGCCCTCGTCGGCATGGGCTACTGGGGCGACGCCGACAAGACCGCCGAGCGCTACAAGCCGCTGCCCGCGGGCATCGGCGGCCGTGAGGGTGGGCTGATGCTGCCCGAGATCGCCGTCTTTTCCGGCGACACGGTGCGGCGCGATGCCGAGGGCTTCCTCTACTTCATCGGCCGCCGCGACGAGATGATGAAGACCTCGGGCTACCGCGTCAGCCCCACGGAGGTCGAGGAGATCCTCTACGCCACCAGGCTCGTCGGCGAGTGCGTGGCCTTCGGCGTCGACCACCCGAGCCTCGGGCACGCGATCCAGGTGATCGCCACCGCCCCGGACGGCAGCGACCAGCTCGACGCGACGCGTCTGCTGGCCGAGTGCAAGCGCCTGATGCCCGCCTACATGGTGCCGCACGGCATCGAGGCGATGGCCGGCCCGCTGCCGCGCAACCCCAACGGCAAGATCGACCGCAAGCTGCTCGCCACCCGCTGGGTGGAGCGCCGCGAGAGCGCCGAGGCGCCTGCACCGGCGCCCACCCCGGAGGCCGCCCGCGCATGAGCACCGTCGCCAGCAGCGCCGGCCCGCTCGCCGCGGCCGCGCCTCCCGCCCGGCCGGTGCACGTGCCGATGAGCCAGTTTGCCGTGCGCGAAGGCGAGCTCGTCGTCGGCGGCATGAAGCTCAGCCGCCTGGCCGCGCAGGTCGGCCGCACACCCTTCTTCGCCTACGACCGCGGCCTGCTGCGCCAGCGCGTGGCCGAGCTGCGCAGCGCACTGCCGCGCGGCATCAAGCTGCATTACGCGATGAAGGCCAACCCGATGCCGGCGCTGGTCGGCTTCATGGCCGGCCTCGTCGACGGCATCGACGTCGCCTCCGCGGGCGAGCTGAAGGTGGCGCTCGACGCCGGCGCCGACCCGGCCGAGATCAGCTTCGCCGGCCCAGGCAAGCGCGACCCCGAGCTCCTGCAGGCCGTGGCCGCCGGCGTGCTCGTCAACGTCGAGACGGTGCGCGAGCTGCCTGTGCTGGCCGCCGCGGCCCGCGAGCTCGGCGTGCCGGCCCGCGTGGCCGTGCGGGTGAACCCCGACTTCGAGCTCAAGGGCTCGGGCATGAAGATGGGCGGCGGCCCCAAGCAGTTCGGCGTCGACGTCGAGGTGGTGCCGGAGCTTCTCGCGGCCATCGCCGAGGCCGGGCCGCAAGTGCTGTCGTTCGAGGGCTTCCACCTCTTCTCCGGCTCGCAGAACCTGCGCGCCGAGAGCATCTGCGAAGCGCAGCGCAAGAGCTACGAGCTGGCGCTGCGCCTGGCGCGCGAGGCGAAGCTCGACATCCGATTCCTCAATCTCGGCGGCGGCTTCGGCATCCCCTACTTCCCCGGCGACCAGCGGCTCGACCTCGCGCCGATCGGCGAGAACCTGGCGATGCTGCAGCAACGCGCGCGCGACGAGATGCCGCACGCCAGCTTCGTCATCGAGCTCGGCCGCTACTTCGTCGGCGAGGCGGGCGTCTACGTCACGCGCATCGTCGACCGCAAGGTCTCGCGCGGGCAGGTGTTCCTCGTCGCCGACGGCGGCCTGCACCACCACCTCGCGGCCTCGGGCAACTTCGGCCAGGTCGTGCGCAAGAACTACCCGGTGGCCATCGGCAACCGGATGGGTTCGGCGACCACCGAGATGGCCTCGCTCGTCGGGCCGCTGTGCACGCCGCTGGACATCCTCGGCGACCGCATGGAGCTGCCGGTGGCCGAGGTCGGCGACCTCGCCGTGGTCTTCCAGTCCGGCGCGTACGGCGCCAGCTCCAGCCCGCAGAACTTCCTCGGGCACCCGAACTGCGTCGAGGTGCTGGTCTAGGCTCTGAGGTGGGGCTGGCCCATGGTCGGCCAGACGCTCGGGCCCTGCATGGCGGGAAGGCCGCCCTGCGACCCACCCAGCCGCGCAGGTTGCGCGATGCGACTCCGGCTCCTCAGGCCAGCGCCCGCCCGATCAGGATCTTCTGCACCTCGCTCGTGCCCTCGTAGATCTGCGTCACGCGCACGTCGCGGTAGATGCGCTCGACGGGGAAGTCGCTGACGTAGCCGTAGCCGCCGAACACCTGGATGGCCGCCGAGCACACGCGCTCGGCCATCTCGCTGGCATTGAGCTTGGCCATCGCCGCCTCCTTCAGGCACGGCCGGCCGGCGTCCTTCAGCGAGGCCGCATGCCAGATGAGCTGCCGCGCTGCCTCGATCTGCGTGGCCATCTCCGCGAGCTTGAACTGCACCGCCTGGTGATCGAAGATCCGCTGGCCGAACGCCTGCCGCTCCTTGCTGTAGGCCAGCGCCGCCTCGAAGGCCGCGCGCGCCATGCCCACGCTCTGGCTGGCAATGCCGATGCGCCCGCCCTCCAGGCCCGACAGCGCGATCTTCAGGCCCATGCCTTCCTCGCCGAGGAGGTTGGCCGCCGGCACGCGGCAGTTCTCGAACAGGATCTGTGCCGTGTCGCTGGCGTGCTGGCCCATCTTGTCCTCGAGTCGCGCTACCTGGTAGCCGGGCGTCGAGGTCGGCACGAGGAAGGCGCTGATGCCCTTCTTGCCGGCCGCCTTGTCGGTGACGGCCATGACGATCGCCACGTCGCCGTTCTTGCCGCTGGTGATGAACTGCTTGACGCCGTTGAGCACGTAGTGGTCGCCGTCGGCATCCGCGGCGCGCGTGGCCGTCGTCTTCAGGCCGCCGGCCTCGGAGCCCACGTGCGGCTCGGTCAGGCAGAAGGCCCCCAGCATGTCGCCGCGCGCCAGCGGCTTGAGGAAGCGCTCCTTCTGGTCGTCGTTGCCGAAGGCCATCAGGATGCTGCACACGGGGCAGTTGTTGACGCTGACGATCGTGCTGGTGGCGCCGTCGCCGGCGGCGATCTCCTCGAGGATGACCGCCAGCGCCAGGTAGTCGAGCCCGGCGCCGTCGAGCTCGACGGGCACGGCCACGCCGTAGCAGCCCAGTGCCGCCAGCCCGCGCAGCGGTGCCGTCGGGAACTGGTGGCTCTTGTCCCAGGCCGCCGCGTGCGGCGCGATCTCGGCCTGCACGAAGGCGCGTACGGCGTCCTGCACGGCAAGGTGGTCGGGCGAGAGAAGCATGTGGTCGTGTCCGTCGGTGCGCGGCCCGGGATCCGGGGCACGGGGTGGATGTGTCAGGGCCAGGTGAACGCAATCGCGTCACGGCGCGGGTCATAGACCGCGCCGGGCGTCTCGGACTGCCAGGCGCGCACGGTCAGGGTCCGACCGTCGGGCGACCAGGTCATCCGCTCCTTGAGCGCATCGCTCACCCCCGGCAGCCTGCGTGCGGCCTGGGCGCGCTGCGCCGGCGGCACGCGCTGCCGCTGCAGCGCCAGCACGAGGCCCGTCGCCTCGCGATGCAGCTCGTGGTCGGCGTGGCGGGCGAAGTAGGCGCCATAGTCGGCCTCGGCGGCCTCGAGGATCGCCTCGCCGATCGTGTTGCGCCACTGCAGGCGCGCCCACGGGCCGGCCTGCTGCCGGGAGCGGGCCTCGACCGCGGCACCGGCCAGCACGGCGGGCCACTCGTACTGCAGCGCCCCGACCTTGCGCAGCCAGATCTCGTCGATGCGCTGGCGCGTGCGCTCCGGAAGCAGGCCGATGCCCCGGCTGGCGAGCCACGTGACTGCCTCCCCCGCGGGGCCGCCGCCCAGCGGGGCCAGCGCGCTGTCGGATGCGGCCAGCGCGGCGGCGGCCATCGGCGTCATCTCGTCGATCAGGCCACGCTGGAAGTCGGCCTCGAACAGCATCCACCGGCGGGCGCCGCCGCGAGTGTCCAGCGGTTCGGCCAGCCAGGGAGCCAGGGCTTCCGCGAGCGAAGGCTGGCGCATCGCCGCCGCGGCCATCGTGTCGTAGGTGTTGCGCGCCAGCCGCGTGGCGACCATCACACCGACGAGCGTGCGGGCACCCGCCCACAGCTGGCGGTGCAGGCGGTCGGCGCGGCGCAGCTGTGCCAGTGCCTCGTCGCGCTGCCCCCGCGCCAGCGCCACCATCGCGCCGCTGCGGAAGAAGCGCGAGCAGTCGCTCGTGGCCAGCCAGGGCATGAGCGGCGCATCGGGGCCCCGGCCGGGCGGCAGCAGTTCCTCGAACTCGAAAGCGCCGTCGACGAGCCGGCTGCAGCGTTCACCGAGCGCACCGAAGCCGGCGCGCTGCCGGTCCAGGGCCTCCCAGGCCGCCAGCCACTCGGCATCGCAGGTGGCTCGCTGGCCGTCGCAGTGCAGCGGGCCCCCCTTTGGCGCGGCGATCGTGCGGCCGAGCGCCTTTGCCACGCCGGCGTCCCTGGCGCCGGCCGCCGCCGCGCGCTGCGCAGGCGGCAACGCCCCCCAGGCCCGATGGGCCGCCCACAGGGCCCGGCCGGCCTCGGCCGCGTCGCGACCGGCCTCGGCATTCAGGCCGGCGACGGCGTAGGCGGCATTGCGCTCGTCGGGCACCTTCGGGGCGGGCAACTGCAGCGAGGCCGGGCGAGGCTTCGGCTCTGCATCGCGCAGATTGAACGGCAGCCAGGCGGCGGCCAGCAGCAGCGCGGCCGCCGCCAGCAGGCCCACGGTCCAGAAGAGCACGCGCAGGATCATTCTCGGCATCTCGGGTCGGGGTCAGGGCCAGGCGGGCATGGACGGGCCGCGCTCACGCCGCCGCTCACGCCGCCGCTCGCGCGCCGGCCAGGCGCACGGCCAGCGCCGCGAAGAGAACGGCACCGAGGCCGTTCAGCCAGCGCGCAGCTCGGGGCGACGACGGCAGCCGGCGCAGCCTGGCCGCGAGCGCCACCACGGCGAGCAGGAAGACCGTGCCCTGAACGACGAACACGGCCCCGAGCCCCAGGAACGCGACCGTCTTGTCCGGCGTCGAGGCGGCGATGAACTGCGGCAGGAAGGCAAGGAAGAACAGCGCCACCTTGGGATTCAGCACGTTGGTCACGAGGCCGGTGCGGAACTCCTGCCAGGCACTCGACGGCCGCGCCGCCACCGCGTCCGCCATCCCCGGCTCGCCGCGCCACGCGCTGCGCGCCATGCCCCAGGCCAGCCAGAGCAGGTAGGCCGCGCCCAGCCACTTGATCGCCGCGAACGCCGCCGACGAGACCGCGAGCAACGCCGCCAGGCCGAACGCCGCAGCCAGCGCATGCACGACGCAACCGGCCCCGATGCCCAGCGCCGCCGCAGACCCTGCCCGCGCCCCGGCCTGAAGCGTGCGCGACACGGTCAGCAGCAGGTCGACCCCGGGTGTCGCATTGAGCACGAACACCGCGGTCATGAACAGCAGCAGCTCCTGCGGGCCGGCCAGGCCCAGCGCACCGAGCATGGCGGACACGGCTACAGCATCTCCACGGCCAGGGCGGTCGCCTCGCCGCCGCCGATGCACAGCGCAGCCATGCCGCGCTTGAGCCCGCGCTTCCTGAGCGCCCCGAGCAGCGTGACGACGATCCGCGCGCCGCTGGCTCCGATCGGGTGGCCGAGCGCGCAGGCGCCGCCGTGCACGTTGACGACGTCGTGGGGCAGCTTGTACTCGGCCATCGCCGCCATCGTCACGGCGGCGAAGGCCTCGTTCACCTCCCAGAGGTCCACCTGCGCCGGCTGCCAGCCGGCCTTCTTCAGGGCCTTGGCGATGGCGCCGGCCGGGGCCGTGCTGAACCACTCGGGCGCCTGCGCGTGCACGGCATGGCTGACGATGCGGGCGACCGGCTTCAGACCGCGCTTCTCGGCGGTGCTGGCGCGCATCAGCACCAGCGCCGCGGCGCCGTCGCTGATGCTGCTCGCGTTGGCCGCGGTGATGGTGCCGTCCTTCTTGAACGCCGGCTTCAGGCCCGGGATCTTGTCGAGCTTGGCCTTGAACGGCTGCTCGTCGAACTTCACGACCGTGTCGCCGGCCTTGCCGGGCAGGGTCACCGGCGCGATCTCCCAGTCGAAGCTGCCGTCCTCGTTGGCCTTCTTCGCACGCGTGGTCGAGGCAATCGCGAACTGGTCCTGCGCCTCGCGCGTGAAGGCGTACTTCGCGGCACAGCTCTCGGCGAACACGCCCATCGCCTTGCCGCGCTCGTAGGCGTCCTCGAGGCCGTCCATCGCCATGTGGTCGAAGATCTGCGCGTGGCCATAGCGCACGCCCTTGCGCGCGAACATCAGGTGCGGCGCGTTGGTCATGCTCTCCATGCCGCCGGCCACCATCACGTCGGCGGTGCCGGCGGCGAGCATGTCGTGCGCGAACATCATCGCGCGCATGCCGCTGCCGCACATCTTGCTCAGAGTCACGGCCCCGGTGCCGTCGGGCAGCCCGGCCTTGCGCATCGCCTGGCGCGCGGGCGCCTGGCCCTGGCCGGCCATCAGGCAGTTGCCGAGCAGCACCTCGTCGACGCTGTCACCGGGGATGCCGGCGCGCTCGACAGCCGCCTTCACGGCCACGGCGCCCAGCTCCCAGGCCGCCAGCGACGCGAAGTCCCCCAGCATGCCGCCGATGGGGGTGCGGGCCGCGGAAACGATGACGATCGGGTCTTGCGACATGGTCGGGCTCCTTCAGGGCGGGTTCTCGGGTCGTGCGGGACGTCGGGTCGCGCGGTCTCACGACGCCCCGACGATGACGGCGCGGCCCTCCTGCTGGGCCACGCCGGTGATGTAGCGCTGGAACTCGGGGTCCTCGCCCCGCAGCAGGAACGGCAGCGCGTTGGCGAAGTCGTCGCGTCGGCACCATTCCCGCATGTAGTCGTCCCAGCTGTTCCAGCGGCGCTGCTCGCTCTGGCTCATCTCCGGCTTCCAGGCCACGAGAAACGCCCGCTCGAACAGCGAGATCAGCATGTCGAAGATGACGAGCATGCGCTCCTTCTGCTCGGCGGTGGGGTCCGGCAGCGCGCTGGCCGTGCGCAGCTGCAGGTCGCTGTTGGCGAGCACGATCTTCAGGAAGTCGTTGTAGGCGTCGGCCAGGTGCTGGTAGGCCTCCTCCTCCTCGTTCTCGCGCTCCTTGCGTTGCTGGAGGTAGAAGACCCACACCGCGAACGGCAGGCCGATCACCGTGACGGCGAAACTGGCCAGTTCGAGCGCGTCGCGCCAGCTCATCGGCCCGCTCACCCGGCCACGGCGTCCTCGGCCACCGGCGGCGCCTTGGCCCGCAGCGAGAAGCGCTTGGTGGCCTCGTAGGGGAACACGTCGTGCACGTGGCCGGCCAGGATGCGCTCCTTGTGCCCCTGCCAGAAGGCGGCGTCGAGCAGGTCGGCGTGGTGCGCCATGAAGACCTCGCGCACCTCGGCGTTACCGAGCAGGAAGGGGCCGAAGGTCTCGGGGAACACGTCGCCCTTGTTCACCGTGTACCAGATCTCGCCGCTCATCTCGTCCTCCTCGTTGCGCGGCGCCGGAACGCGGCGGAAGTTGCAGTCGGTGATGTACTCGATCTCGTCGTAGTCGTAGAACACGACCTTGCCGTGGCGCGTGACGCCGAAGTTCTTCCACAGCATGTCGCCGGGGAAGATGTTGGCCGCGACGAGGTCCTTGATGGCGTTGCCGTACTCGATGACGGCGTGCTCCACGCCTTCCGGGCCGGCCTCCTGCAGGTAGATGTTGAGCGGGATCATGCGCCGCTCGATGTAGAGGTGCCGGATGATGAGCGTGTCGCCGTCCTCCTCGAGCAGGCTGCCGCAGAAGTGCTTCAGCTCCGCGATCAGTTCCTCCTCGAAGCGCGCGCGCGGGAAGGCGACGTTGCTGTACTCGAGCGTGTCGGCCATGCGGCCGACGCGGTCGTGCTGCTTCACGAGCAGGTACTTGCCCATGATCTGCTCGCGCGTCGTGTCCTTCTGCGGCGGATAGAAGTCCTTGATGACCTTGAAGACGTAGGGGAACGACGGCAGGTCGAACACCAGCATCACCATGCCCTTGATGCCCGGGGCGATGCGGAACTTGTCGCTGCTGTGCCGCAGGTGGTACATGAAGTCGCGGTAGAAGAGGTTCTTGCCGTGCTTCTGCAGGCCGATCGCGTTGTACAGCTCGGCGCGCGGCTTGCGCGGCATGAGGCCGCGAAGGAACTGCACGTAGGCGCTCGGCACTTCCATGTCGACCATGAAGTAGGCGCGGGCGTAGCTGAAGATCATCAGCAACTCGTCCTCACCGAAGAGCGCCGCGTCGACGACGAGCTTGCCCTGGTCGTTGTGCAGGATCGGCAGCGCCAGCGGGATCTCGACGAAGCCGTTGATGATCTTGCCGACGAGGTAGGCGCCCTTGTTCCTGTAGAACAGGCTCGACAGCACCTGGATCTGGAAGTTCGTGCGCGGGCGGAAGGCACCGAGCTCGGCGAGCATCGCCTGCGTGATGTGGGACGCGTCGCGGTCGAGGTCCTCGAACTCGATCTCGAGCTGGAAGTTGTCGATGATGCGCTTCCACGTGTCGCGCAGGTTCTCGCGCGTCGGGTAGTAGGCGCGGTAGGTGGGCTTGCTCGCCGGCTCGTCGTTCTCGATGTACTCGGTGCTGACGGCCGGCCGCACGAAGATGAAGTCGTTGTTGAAGTAGCTGCGGTGCAGCAGCTTGGCCGTCACCGAGTTGAAGAAGGTCTCGGCCAGCTCGGGCTGGTGGTGGTTGGTGAGCAGGCCGATGTAGTGCAGCTTGGCCTGCTGCCAGGTGTCCATGCCGATCTGGTCGACGGCGAACTCGCTGCGCAGCCGCTGCACGGCCTCGTTGACGCGCTTGTCGTAGAACTCGATGCGCTCGCGCTGGGCGCGCTGCTGCCCGTGCCAGTCGGCACGCTCGAAGCGCCCCTTCGCCGCGGCGCTCGTCTCGCGGAACAAGCGGTAGTGGCGGTCGAAACCGTCGCGCAGGGCGGCGGCGATGTCGTAGGCGCGCTTGTCGGTCAGGCGTTGCGGGAACATGGGTGGCGGCCGGGCGGGGACGGCCGCCCAGTGTAGGTTCTCGGCACGACGCGTCGTTGATCCAACCCCGGTCGACCGCGGCAATCCGCGCCCCTGCGTGCGGCGCCGGCGGGCCGGTCGGGGGGGCGGCGACGGCGACGATCAGAACATCGTCTCGCCGCCCGCCTGCCGCGGGTAGCGCTTGATGGCGGCCGAGAAGACCTGCACCACCGTCTCCGGCCTGTCCATCGTCACCTCCAGGTCCTTCAGCAGGCCGTCGGACAGCCCGTACACCCAGCCGTGCACGGCCACCTTCTGGCCGCGCGCCCACGCGTCCTGCAGCACGGTGGAGAGGGCCACGTTGCCCACCTGCTCGATGACGTTCACCTCGCACAGGATGTTCTCCTGCTCGTGCTCGGGCAGGTGGTCGATGCGCTTGCGGTGCCGCAGGCGCACGTCGTGCACGTGCCGCAGCCAGTTGTCGGCCAGCCCCACGCGCAGGCCGCGCATCGCCGCGCGCACGCCGGCGCAGCCGTAGTGGCCGACGACGACGATGTGCTCGACCTTCAGGTGCTCGACGGCGAACTGGATCGTCGACAGCGCGTTCAGGTCCGAGTGCACGACGACGTTGGCGACGTTGCGGTGCACGAAGACCTCGCCCGGGTCGAGGCCGGTGATCTCGTTGGCAGGCACCCGGCTGTCGGCGCAGCCGATCCACATGTAGCGCGGGCTCTGCTGCTGCGCCAGGCGGGTGAAGAAGCCCGGCTCGCGGGCGTTCGTCGCCGCCGCCCAGCGGCGGTTGTTCTCGAGCAGGTGCTTCAGTTCGTCGCGCATGGGGCCAGTGTAGGCAACGGCCACTCCACGCGCGTCGCTTCCGGTCGCGTCAGGCCGAACTGGACGACGTCGATGGCGCGCCCGTCCTCGAGCGCGGCGAGTTCGAGCCGCCCCTCGAACCGGTAGCCGGCCTTGCGCGCCCCCGCCTGCGACGCGCCGTTGCGCGCGCAGATCGGCAGCCACAGCCGTGCCGTCCCCGGCAGCGCCGCCCACGCCCAGCCGGTCAGCATCGCCAGCGCCTCCGTCATCACGCCACGGCCCCAGTGGGCCCGGCCCAGCCAGTAGCCGACGACGGCGCTCGCCCCCCACGGACCGCCCTGCGGCGTGACGCCGATGCAGGCGTCCCGCCAGCGTCGGCAGGCCCGTCGCCTGCGCCCGCGGCGGCGTTCACATCGTCTCGGCGAAGAGCTCGCGCCCGATCAGCATGCGGCGGATCTCGCTCGTGCCGGCGCCGATCTCGTAGAGCTTGGCGTCGCGCCACAGGCGCCCGAGCGGGTAGTCGTTGATGTAGCCGTTGCCGCCGAAGATCTGGATGCCCTCGCCCGCCATCCAGGTCGCCTTCTCGGCACACCACAGGATGACGCTGGCGCAGTCCTTGCGCACCTGCCGCACGTGCTCGGCACCGAGCCTGTCGAGGTTCTTGCCGATCGTGTAGCAGAAGGCGCGGCCGGCCTGCAGAACCGTGTACATGTCGGCGAGCTTGCCCTGGATCAGCTGGAACTCGCCGATGCTCTGCCCGAACTGCTTGCGCTCGTGCACATAGGGCACCACGTTGTCCATCACCGCCTGCATGATGCCGATCGGCCCGGCAGCCAGCACCGCGCGCTCGTAGTCCAGGCCGCTCATCAGCACCTTGGCGCCGCCGTTGACGGCGCCGAGCACGTTGGCCGCCGGCACCTCGACGTCGGCGAACACCATCTCGCCGGTGTGGCTGCCGCGCATGCCGAGCTTGTCCAGCTTCTGCGCCGTGGAGAACCCCTTCATGCCCTTCTCGACGATGAACGCGGTGACGCCGCGCGCCCCGAGCTCGGGCTCGGTCTTCGCGTAGACCACCATCGTGTCGGCGTCCGGGCCGTTGGTGATCCACATCTTCGTCCCGTTGAGCAGGTAGTAGCCGCCCCCCGAGGCGCTCGGTTCCTTCCACTCGGCCTTCAGCTTCATGCCGATGACGTCCGAGCCGGCCCCCGGCTCGCTCATCGCCAGCGCGCCGACGTGCTCGCCACTGATGAGCTTGGGCAGGTACTTCCTCTTCTGCGCCTCGCTGCCGTTGCGCTTGATCTGGTTCACGCACAGGTTGCTGTGCGCGCCGTAGCTGAGGCCGATGCTGGCGCTGCCGCGGCTGATCTCCTCCATCGCCACCATGTGCGCGAGGTAGCCCATGTTCGCGCCGCCGTACTCCTCGGGCACGGTGATCCCGAGCACGCCGAGCTCGCCCATCTTGCGCCACAGGTCCATCGGGAAGCGGTCGTTGCGGTCCACCTCCGCAGCGCGAGGCGTGATCTCGGCCTCGACGAACGCACGCACCGCGTCGCGCAGGGCGTCGATGTCGTCACCGAGCTGGAAGTCGAGACCGGGCAGGTCCATGGCTGTCTCCGAGGGTCGAATTGACGTTCGCGTCAATCATACGGATCCCCCGGCCGGCTCACCCGCGGAGCGCGTGCGGGCGGGGGACCGCCCATGGCCCCCTCTCGACGGCTCTCAGTGGCGCCGCCGCCCGCCCAGCAGCTTGCGGCAGCGTTCCTCGTGCTGCGCGATCTCGGCCAGCGTGATCTCGATGTCCTCGCGCTGCTGCTCCAGGGCTTGCCGGTGCGCTGCGAGCACGTCGAGGAAGGCCCGCAGTTGCGGCGCCTGGTCGGTGCCGGCCTCGTAGAGATCGACCAGCTGCTTGATCTCCGACAGCGTCAGGCCCAGGCGCTTGCCGCGCAGCGTCAGCTTCAGCCGCGTGCGGTCGCGGTGCGTGTAGACGCGGTTGCGGCCGGCGCGCGCCGGCGTCAGCAGGCCCACGTCCTCGTAGAAGCGGATGGCGCGTGCGGTGACGTCGAACTCCGACGCCAGCTCGCTGATCGTGTAGGTGCGCGAGGGCATGGCGGCACCGAATATAGCGAGCGGGCACCGGGCCGGTCCGGCCGGCGACGGACCCAAAAAAAACGGCAGGACGGACGAACCGCCTGCCGCTACCTGATGAGGGCCCTGAACTGCCGGGCCCTACCTTCCCCGATGAACCTGTGCAATGAGTGACAGCCTGCGGCCAGTGTGCCCCGAGGCCGTGCTAACGCCCATCCTACGAAGGGTGGAGCGTCCCTGCAAACGGTCCCCCCAGAGGTGGGGGGCGGCGCAGGGGCTTCGCCACGGCAGCGGTCCGGGGCGGCGGCGCGCGTGCCCCCCTGCCCCGGGCGCCTCACTCGAACGCGGGCAGCACCTCGGCGCGCAAAGCACCGCGCGCGGCCTCGAAGCCCGGCAGCGCCGAGCGCACCACCTCCCAGAACGCCGGGCTGTGGTTCATCTCGCGCAGGTGGGCCAGTTCGTGCGTCACCACGTAGTCGATCACGGGCAGCGCGAAGTGCACCAGGCGCCAGTTGAGGCGGATCGAGCCGTCGGCGTTGGCGCTGCCCCAGCGCGTGGCCGCGGCGCTGAGGGCGAGGCGCCGCACGCGCACGCCCAGCCGCTCGGCGAACACGGTGCAGCGCTCCTCGAAGATGCGCTTGGCCTGGCGCTGCAGCCAGCTCTGCACGGCGTCGCGGATCTGTTCGGGCGCCGCCTCCTGCGGCAGGCCCAGGTGCAGGGTCAGCGCCGGCACGCCCGGCAGCGTGGCCTCGGCCTGGCGCAACACCGAACCGGCGATGCGCGGGTCGATGACGACGATCACGGTCTCGCCCAGGAACGGGAAGCCCGCCCCGTCGCGCCACTCGATGCGGGCACGCTCCAGGCGTCGGGTGCGCTCCTGCTGCTCGTGCAGCTTGCGCAGGATCCAGGCTGCCTTCTCGCGCAGCGCCGCTTCCACCTCGCCGAGGCCCACCCAGCGGGGCGCGCTCACCGTCAGGCCTTCCGGGCCGACGACGAAGCCGATCGTGCGGCGGCGGGCACGCCGGAAGGCGTAGGCCACGCGGTGCTCGCCGAGGCGGATCTCGCGTGCCGCACGCGGGTGCAGGTGCTCGGGCGTGGCCGGCGGCGCGGCGGGGGGCGGGCGGGCCGCCGGTGTCGACTCCGGTGCCTGCCCGGGCGTCACGGGCTGCCGGGGCCACGACGCCGGCGGCGGCACCCCCGCCACCTCGGCCTCAGGCACGGTGTCGAACAGCGAAAGCTGGATCGGCGGCAGGTGCGGCGACCTGGGCGCCTTGTCGCTCGGCATGAGCCGCCATTGTAGGCACCCGGTTCAGCCGCGCACCGGGGCGGCTACGTAGGCCTCGGGATCGAGTCGGCGCATCTCGGCCTCGATCCAGGCCTCGACCTCCCGCATCAGCTCGTCGGCGTCGCGCCCGACACTGGAGATCGGCGGGCCGATCGACACGTCGATGACGCCCGGCCGCACGAGGAAGCTCCGGCGCGGCCAGCAGCGCGCCGAGGTGACGGCGATCGGCACCACCGGCACCCCCGTGGCCACGGCCAGCCGCGACGCGCCGGTCTTGTAGGCCCCCTGCCCGCCGCGCGGCGTGCGCGTGCCCTCCGGGAACATGATCACCCACACGCCTTCGGCAAAGAGGCGCCGGCCCTGCTCGGCCACCTTGGTCCAGGCCTCGGCCCGCTTGCTGCGGTCGATGTGGATCATGTCCAGCCGCCCCATCGCCCAGCCGAAGAAGGGGATGTAGAGCAGCTCGCGCTTGAAGACGTAGGCCAGCGGGTGCGGCATCAGGGTCGGCAGCGCGAAGGTCTCCCAGGTGCTCTGGTGCTTGGGCGCCAGCAGCACGGCACCCTTGGCGTCGGCGGCGGTGGGCACGTTCTCGAGCCCGACGACCCGCGCGCGCACGCCGCACAGCACCCGGCAGCCCCAGATCGTGACGCGCAGCCAGCCCACGCAGGCCCAGTACAGCGTCGTGCTGCTCGCGAAAGGCGACATCAGCAGCACGGCCAGCGCCCACGGCACCACCGTCACGGTCATCCAGAGCACGAACAGCAGCGAGCGCAGCGCTGCCAGCGCCGTCGCGGCAGCCGAGGGCGCCGGCGTCGAGCCAGCCGCGGCCGCCGGCATCAGGCCAGGCTCCCGTGCGTGGACAGGTCGATGTGGTCGCGCTTGAGCAGGAACTCGGCAAAGGCGCCCAGGTCGGCATGCACGGTCGCGCTCGGCACCTTCTCGAGCATCTGCCGCAACTGCTCCTCCGAGAGGCCGGCCGCGCGGCCGCTCTCGACCAGGTGCGGCTCGCAGCCGGCCGCCTGCGCCGCCATCAGGTCGCGCAGCGTGTCGCAGACCATCGGCACCTGATGCAGGTCCACGCCGTAGCGCTGGCCGATGTCGCGCATCATGCCCGGCAGCGGCTTGCGGCAGTTGCAGCCCTCCTCGGGCGTGTGCGGGCAGAAGAAGACCGCATCGAGCCGCCCGCCCTGTGCCAGCAGCATCTGGTTCATGTGCGCGTGGATGGCGTTGATCGAGGCCATGTCGATGAGGCCGCGGCCGATGCCCGCCTGGTTCGTGGCCACCACCGCGTGCCAGCCCGCGTGGTTCAGGCGGGCGACCGCCTCCAGCGCCCCCGGGATGGGCACCCATTCGGCCGGCGCCTTGACGTGGTCCTCGCGATACTTGTTGAGGATGCCGTCGCGGCCGAAGATGACGAGCTTGGTCGTGTGCATGCTGCGCCTTCCGTCGTGCTCTCGTGCGGTGCCCCGCGCGCCCGTCCGCTCCTGCTGCGTCGCGGTTGTGCCTTCGCGGCCCGACCTTCGCCTCGGCCCGCCGCTCAGGCCGCCAGCCGGGAGAGGTCGGCGACTCGGTTCATCGCGCGGTGCAGCAGGGCCAGCAGCGCCAGGCGGTTGCGCCGCAAGGCGGCATCCTCGGCGTTGACCATCACCTTGTCGAAGAACGTGTCCACCGGCGCCTTCAGCGCCGCCAGTTCACGCAGCGAGCCGGTCAGGTCGCCGGCCTCGAAGGCCCGGTCGGCGCGCGGCGCGACGGCACCGAGCGCCTCGAAGAGCGCCCGTTCGGCCGGCTCCACGAGCCGGGCAGCGTCCACCGCCCCGGCGGTGGCGGCGGCATCGTCGCCACCCTCGCTCTTGCGCAGGATGTTGCCGACGCGCTTGTTCGCCGCCGCCAGCGAGGCCGCCTCGGGCATCGCCGCGAACGCGCGCACCGCCGCCAGCCGCCTGGGGATGTCGCCCCAGCGGTCCGGGCGCAGGGCCACCACGGCGTCGACCTCCTGCGCCGAGTAGCCCTGCTCGCGCAGC
>Ga0073934_10003031_pt1 | contig 32328 bp, 20 predicted proteins | sample LarsenN4metaG_FD_76834 | JGI IMG/M metagenome (GOLD analysis project Ga0073934, IMG submission 76834) | Hot spring sediment bacterial and archeal communities from British Columbia, Canada, to study Microbial Dark Matter (Phase II) - Larsen... ...
ACCAGCATCGTCGGCCGCTTCCTCGAACACAGCCGCATCCTCTATTTCCGCAATGGGGGCGAGGACGAAGTCTACCTCGGCTCGGCGGACATGATGCCGCGCAACATCAACCGCCGCGTCGAAGTGCTGTTCCCCATCGAGCGCGCTCCCCTGGTCCGCCAGATTCGCGACAAGGTCCTGGCCACCTATCTCGCGGACAACGTCAAAGCCCGCCACATGCAGCCGGATGGATCCTATGTCCGGGCCACCCGCAAGCCCGGCGAAAAGCCGGTCAATGCCCAGGAAACCCTGCTCAAAAGCCGGCAATCATCTAATTCTCGATAGAGAATAGATAATTGTGCTACTCTGGAAAAACGATGTCCCTCACTTCGGCATCCCTGCCCAAGTTGTCTCCAGTCGAGACGCTCAAGGGCGGCAGCCAGCACCTGCGCGGCTCGATTGGAGCCGAGCTCGCCAACAGTGAGTCCGCCTTCACCAAACCCGCAGTCGGACTTCTCAAGTTCCACGGCATTTATCAACAGGATGACCGCGATATCCGCAAGTCTTCTGCTCAAAAATCATACACTTGCATGGTGCGGGTCAGCATCCCGGGAGGGACAATCCTACCCTCTCAGTACCTGGCGCTGGACCGGCTGGCTGATCGCGTCGGAGACGGGACGCTGCGGATTACCTCGCGTCAGGGCATCCAATATCACTACGTCGGGAAACGCGATCTGCACAGCCTGATTGCCGGGATCAACGAAGCCGGTTTGTCGACATTTGCGGCCTGTGGCGATGTTGTCCGCAACATCATCGCGCCCGCCGCCCCATCGGACAAAATCGGACATTTTGAGCTAATCTCCGCAGCCAGAATGCTCAACCGCGAGCTGAAGCCGCGCACTGCAGCCTATGTGGAGATCTGGCTGGACGGGGAGAAAGCCGCATCGATCGAGGACGAAGCCGAGCCGCTCTACGGTGAGACCTATTTGCCGCGCAAATTCAAGATCGGCTTGACGCTCGAAGGCGATAATACAACCGATATCTACAGCAACGACCTGGGTTTCGTTGCACGGCTTTCCGGAGATCGAATCACTGGGTTCACCATCCTCGCGGGCGGAGGCATGGGCCAATCCAACGGAATCAAGGACAGCCACCCCCGCCTGGCAGACGAGATCGGATTCATCCAACCGGAAGATCTGCTTGCCGTGGCTAAAGCAGTCGTTGGGATTCACCGCGATTTTGGCAATCGATCCAACCGCAAGCTCGCCCGCTTGAAATACGTGCTGGATCAGCGCGGCGTCGAGTGGTTCCGCGCGGAGCTGGAATCCCGCCTCGGTAAACCGTTAGCCCCCGCCGCGCCACTTCAGTGGGAGCGTCACAGCGACCACTTTGGCTGGCATCCCTATACGGACAAGCTGTTTTTTGGCCTGCGAGTCGTCTCCGGCAGGATCGCGGCCAACGTTCGCACCGCGATTCGCGAAATCGTAGCCGAACTCCAGCCGGAAGTGCGCTTCACATCCCAGCAAAACGTCATCTTTGCCGGACTCACTGCGGAGGCCCGGCCCCGGCTGGAGCAAATCCTGCGCAGTCATGGCGTTGCGCTGCCGTCGGAACTGCCGCCCGTGCTTCGTCTCTCCATGGCCTGTCCGGCGTTGCCGACCTGCGGGCTCGCTCTGACAGAATCCGAGCGCATTCTGCCGGACATCACCAGCGACGTCCAGGCCGAACTCGACCGTGCCGGTATCGGAACGGAATCGGTACACTTGCGCATGACCGGCTGCCCGAACGGCTGCGCGCGCCCCTACACAGCCGAGATCGGAATTGTCGGCCAGAGCGTCGGCCTCTACTCGCTGTACCTGGGCGGTTCGCCTCTGGCCACCCGGCTGGCGACCCTCTACGCGCATAACATCAAGCGCGAGCAGATTCCCGCATCGCTTCGACCGATCATCGACGAGTTCGTCGCATTCCGCAACCCGGGCGAAGCCTTCGGCGATTACTGTGCGCGCCAGGGCGTCGACGCACTGCGCTCCCGCCATCTTGAGGTCTAGATGGCCGGTCTCTACCCAGTGATGTTGCGGCTGGAAGGCGTGCCCGTTGTCGTCTTCGGTGGAGGGCACGAGACTGCCGAAAAGACCCGCAGCCTGCTCGATGCAGGCGCCGCCGTAACTTTGATCGCTCCGGAATTGCCTGAGAGCCTGCGCGACGGCCGTCTGATCTGGCGCCGGCGCCGATTTCAGCCCGGAGATTTGAACGCGTTCCGCCTCGTGATCGCCGATACCGGAGACCACGCCGAAAACGCTCGCATTTTCGAGGAAGCCGAACACCTCGGGGTGCTCTGTAATTCCGTCGACGACCCTCCCCACTGCCGTTTCTTCACGCCATCTGTGGTCCGCCAGGGTGACCTGATTGTCGCCATCTCAACTTCCGGCAAGTGCCCCGCCCTGGCAGTGCGCTTGCGGCAACGCCTGGAACGGGAGTTCGGCCCGGAGTACGCGGATTTCCTGCGCGACATCTCGCGCCTGCGCGCCGGAGTTGCCGGCGCTACTGCCTCTACCTTTGAAGAACGCAGAAAGGCAGCCTACCAATTGGTTGACCAATTCCTCGCTTCGAGAGGAGCAGCGTAATATGTCCACGATTTATCTGGTTGGCGCCGGACCCGGTCATGCCGATCTGTTGACGGTTCGTGCAGCGCGAATTCTCGCCCGCGCGGATGCCGTACTCTACGACCGCCTGGTCGATTCCGAAGTTCTTTCGCTTGCTCCCCGTCATGCCGAACTGCATTACGTCGGCAAGGAGGAAGGCATGCAGGAAGAAACTCAGGCCCGCATTTTCGAACTCGTTGAAGACTGCGCCCGCCGTCATCAGACCGTGGTGCGGTTGAAGGGCGGCGACCCGTTTGTGTTCGGGCGCGGCGCGGAAGAATGGGCTTGGCTGGCGGACCGTGGCTGGAGTGTCGAAATTGTGCCCGGCGTGTCCTCATCCATCTCCGTACCCGCGCTCGCCGGCATTCCGGCCACTTTCCGCGGCATCGCCACCGGTTTTGCCGTGGTGACCGGCCATTTACACGATGGGGCGGTGCGCGATTGGCAGCGTTACGCCGGCGTGGACACCCTCATCGTCTTGATGGGCGTTAAGCATAGAGTTCAAATCGCCCGGACCTTGATCGCAGCGGGCCGTCCAGCAGATCAACCTGCCTGTTTCATCGAGAATGGCGCTTCCGTGCGTGAACGGGTAGTGGAATGCATGCTTGGCGAAATCGCGGCGGGCCAGATACAGGTCTCCTCCCCGGCAGTGCTGGTTATCGGGGAGGTAGTACGGCTGCGTGCGCATCTGGCTCCGCATGCTTTCCGCGCATCGGCTTAAAGGGACACGTACAATACGTGGAATAGCCCTTTAGGCATGAAACGGATTCTGGTCTTCTCACTCCTCGCCTGCTCCGCCACGTTCGCGCAACAGCAGCAGCCTCCCGCAGGACGAGCTTTGTATTACTTCGGCTTCCTGGAATCGCCTCCCGACCGGCCCAAATGGTCCGCCGAAGAGTCGAAAGCCAAACAGGCAGCGCACTTGGCCCACATCAACAAGATGGCGGACATGGGAAAGCTGGTTGCCGCCGGGCCGTTTGTCGATGGCGGCAAGTTGCGCGGTGTCTTCGTCTTCAAAGGGGAAAACCTGGAAGAGATCACTGCTTTAGCCAACCAGGATCCGTTGGTACAGGCGAATGCGCTGAAATTGACGCTGCACCCATGGTGGGGACCGCCGGACATCGGTGAAGAGTACAAGCGCATGCAGAAAGCATCCGGCGGCCAGATGCAGGACAGCATGATGCGCGCGGGCACTTGCATCGTGCGTGGCGACGCCTCAGCTTGGAAGCCCGGCGAATTGACCAAGGCGCTGCTGGCGACCCCGAAGGTGCTCGCCGCCGGTGCTTTTCCCGGCGGTAATGACCCGTTAGGTGTCCTGGTAGTCGAGGCGCAGGAGGCAGAGGCGGTCAAGACACTCGTTTCAGCCAACCCCGCGTTCGCATCGGGAAAGCTGACTTGCGAGTTTCATCCGTGGATGTTTGCCAAGGGAACGTTCTCCAAGCCTTAGAAAATTGGAGAAAGTAAAGAGCCCTGGCGCTGTGCGCCACTCACGAGCATGAAATGCTTGCAAGCGGGGCCGGCACGGTGGAGGGCAGGCCTTCAGCCCGCGCGGGGCCCTACGCGATGCCTGGCCAGAAGTGCCGGACGCGGGAGCTCTTTCATCCCCGAGACACCGGCATCATAGCGCCGGCGCCAACCGCGACCAGAGACGGCCCGAACACTCCAAGCGAAAACAAAGGGTTCCTTCCGAGCCCAGCCGCACCTGCGGCTGGCCAACCGTCGGTCATGGCTGCTGAAAACAACAAGCCCCAACACACGACGTAGGTCAGCAAGCCGCTATCGGGCGGCCGCCGGGAACGTTGGCAGCTTTCCGATATCGCGCATGTCGTGCTGGATGATCACAGTTGCCTTCAGGTTCGTGGCCAGCTTTTTGACGCGCTCAATGGACGCAACGGATTGCGCGCGATCGACGTTAAAAGTGGGTACGCCGTTGGTTTCGTAGTTCTCGCGGAAATGCGCCAAATCGCCGGAGAGCAGCACCGGCCCCTTCTCTTTCAACCGGACGAGCAAGACGCTATGGCCCGGCGTGTGACCAGGCGTGCGCAACACCATTACGCTGCCGTCGCCGAAAACATCGCGGTCGGCGGTCAGCGCTTCGACTTTGCGGCCCTCGGCGATCCACTGTTTGAAGCCGGCTGCGTTCGCGCCTGCCATCGGCGGATTGGAGACAATGCCGTCCCAGTCGCCCTTGCCGATCAGCAATGTGGCGTTAGTGAACGGAGCGAGCTGGCCGGTATGATCACCGTGGAAGTGACTGACGCCGACGTACTTCACCTGCTCTGCTTTCACCTTCACCTGAGCCAGGTAGTCGGCCAGGCTGGTCTTCGGCGCGTTGGGAGCGCTGCCTGGCGTGAAACCGGTGTCCCACACCATGTAGTCGTCGCCGTGTTTGACCAGGTAGCAACTGAACGTAAAGGTCAGGCTCAGCCCGGGAAAGGCGAACGTATCGGAGAAGCGCTCGTTGACCACCGTGGGCGTTGCGCCGGTACCGCAGTCGATCCGCCACAACGACACGTCGGCCTGCGCCCAAGCCCCCATGCTGATCATTGCGCTGGCGCTAAGCGCGAGCAGGCTGGCCACTAGTTTCATCGTTTGAGCTCCTCCTCAGGAACAGGGAAAAATGATAGCAGGAAGGGGCCTCATTCTTCATCCTTCTGCCATCTTTACGCCCGCTTGAGTCTCCGGATCTTCCACTCAGTTGGGCATTGGCGTCCAAGACCTCTCACAGTGAGTGGTCACCACGCGTCAGGATTTTTGTTCGCTCTCAAACTCAACAGCTTGCGAGCGGTTTCACCGCCCCGCAAGTTCGGCAGCAAGGAATCGCCTGCTACGCTCTTGGGCGAAGAGCGGGACGGGTTCTCGTCGTTGTCCCGCTCTACCAAGCGGAGGAACCCGGGTTATTAACCTTCGCGACGTTCTACGACGAGCGCTTTGCTGGTTTCAGCGACAGAAACCGGCCGCATTAGCCGCAGCGTTGAAGATGGCCAAGTTAGGGAGCTCCCGCAACAAACCAGAAAGAACAGAAAAACGAAAACGCGGTCTTGGAAAACGACCTAGAGCAAGCCAGGCGCCCCTTCGAAGCTTGCCAACCCGCCAGAGCTTCATCCCAAACCGGTGTCAGATGTCTGCACGCTGACTGTCTCCGTTTTTCACGTGCCTATTTCAAAGCGTCCAGCAGCGAATTGAAATCATCGGTCCATACCGGCGCGCCGGTCGTGGAAGCCAATTGGGCCGGTGTCGGTAAACGTTGCAATGCCGCAGCCGGGCCGACCAGCGCCCAACTCGAGAAATACACGTTGCGTGACTTGTCCGGGTTCGTCGTCAGGTGAACGCTTTGCATCCCCACGCTTTGCGCCAGCGCCTTGACGATTGGATACAGGTGCAGGTAGTCGTTCGTGATGTGCAGCGCAATCACCCCGCCCGGCTTCAGATGCCGGACGTACAACTGGAATGCTTCCTTGGTGATCAAGTGGATCGGGATGGAATCTCCGGAAAAGGCGTCCACCACGAACAGGTCGTACCCGCGCGGATTCTCCTGCTGAAGTTGTAGCCGCGCATCGCCCAGCACCACTTCGACCTGAGCGGCGGAATCGCTCAGATACGTGAAGTCGCGGCGCGCCATCTCAACCACAAGCGGATTGATCTCGTAGAACCGGATCACGTCACCTGGCTGTCCATATGCAGCCAAGGTGCCAGCGCCGAGCCCGATGATACCTACATGGCGTGAACCTCTGGTCGCGCTCAGCCACAGCCCTGCACCGCTGGCGGGGCTGAAGTAGGCGTTCGGCATCCGCCGCAGGTTCGGATCGACGAACTGCGTGCCGTGATTCACGGCTCCATGGAACATGGTGCGATGTTCTGGCTTCTCCGCGGTGGCAGGCTTGTGCAACACACGCAGGCTGCCGTAGAAGTTACGGCCTGTGGAAATCGCTTCCGAGCGGTGCGACATCACCGCGCCCGCTGCAACACTGGCAATCAGGATAGTGGCGCTCACGGCGGCAATATCGGTCAGCCACCAGCGTCGATAGACTATTCCGCAAGCAATCAGGCTGGCAAACGCGATCGCGACCGGAAGCTCAAAGTAACCCTCAAATACTCGCGGCGCTACCAGCGCCACCAGAATCGACCCCGCCGCGCCGCCGGCGGCCATCAGGATATAGAACAAGGTTAGGTGGGACGCCGCAGGTTTCCGCACCGCCAGTTCACCGTGGCAGAACAGGCAGGCCAGAAACAGCCCTAGCGAAAACACAATCACGCCCGGTCCCAGCATTTTCCCGGGAGGCAGGAAGAGAAGCCCCGCGATCATAATCAGGAACCCGGCAAATCCAATCCATACCCCCCAGCGGCTCGAATACCAGTCGCGTTCGAACACCGCGACAAATGTCATCAGGTACAGCAGCAACGGAACTACCCACAGAAACGGCACCGGTGCGACCACCTGCGTCATGTGATTTGTGATCGCAAGCAGGAACACTGAACCCAACGCGGAAAAGAAAATCCACTGAATGCGCCGTCCCCATCCCGCTCCGGCATCTGCATTGACTGTGCCTGCCCGTTCGGGTATGTTCGAAGTTCCCGCCACACTCCAGGCGGCGCACAGCGCCAGCACCACCGAAACCAGATAGCCAGCCGACCAGAACCGGTTCAGTACGCTCAACGGGAGCACGCGCTCCAGGAGGAAAGGGAAACTCAGTAGAGCCAGCGTGCAGGACAGGTTTGACCACGCAAAAAGTCGATAGGCCCGACCCTCTGGGGCGGCCAACGAATACCAATGCTGCATCAGCGGACTGGTGGTTGCCAAAACGAAATAAGGCAATCCGATCGCCTTCAGCAACAACCAGAACAACTCAAGTTGGGGATTTGCGCCGCTTGCTGATACACCCGCCGACACTCCCACTGGCAGCACCGCGCAACTCAACAACACTAACCCGGCATGCACGCGGGCTTGAATCGCCGGGGGGAACCGGCGCGCCAGAGCATGGGCGTAAAGATATCCTCCGAGAAGCGCGACCTGGTAGAACACCAGGCATAGTGCCCACACCGCCGCCGTTCCGCCGAACAACGGCAACAACTGCTTGGCGATCAGCGGTTGAACCAGAAACAGCAGAAACGCATTCCAAATGACAGCCGCAGCGAAGGCCCACATATCCAAATGAACTATCGGCCCACCGCCGCACGTGCTGTAGGAGCGGCGCCGGCTTGTAAACAAAAGCCTTCCAAGGGAACCGTTTCCGGCGGACGCCGTAGTACAGTTCCATGGGAAAACTGTCGCAGGATCTCCGTTTCGCTTTCCGGATGCTCGTCCGGCAGCCTGGATTTACAGCTATCGCTTTGATTGCGCTGGCCTTAGGCATCGGCGCCAACACGGCTGTGTTCAGCTTGGTCTACAGTGTCCTGATCGCTCCGCTGCCGTTCCGGGAGCCTGACCGGCTGGTCTCTCTCTACGAGCAGAGACTCAAGCAGGGGCGAATCAGGAACGCAGTCTCACCGCCCGATTTCATGGACTGGAAGCAGCGGAGCCGGTCTTTCGAATCGATGGAAGCTCTTAGCGGCGGCGCACTGAACCTTACCGGACAGGGTGAGCCCGAACGTCTGGCGGGGCTCACGGTGACCCCCGGCTTCTGGGCTCTGTTTGGTTTGAAGCCTATCCTCGGACGTGACTTCTTACCTGAAGAGGCCACCCAAGGCCGGGACAATGTTGTGCTTCTGGCCCGGTCGGTTTGGCGGCGCCGCTTCAACAGCGATCCAAACGTCATCGGACGTTCAATAATGCTCAGCGGCCGCGCCCGCACCGTGGTGGGAGTCATGCCGCATGCGGTGCAGACGATGTTCACGCGCCAGGAGGTCTATACGCCGCTCGTGTTCGCGGCCGATGAATCGCGCAGCTTTCACTACCTCAACGTTTTTGGCCGCTTGAAGCCGGGCGTGACCATCGAGCAGGCGCGCGCCGAACTGCGGCAAATCGGAAGCGACCTGGAAAAGCAGTACCCGCAGGCCAACGAAGGGCATAGCGTCACGGCATTCGATCTGACGGGGGAAGTGGTCGGTCCCGCCGCTTCATGGCTCTGGCTGCTGATGGGAGCCGCGGCGCTTGTCCTCCTCGTTGCGTGTGCGAACGTTGCCAACCTGATTCTAGTCCGCAATATCGGACGCAAGCGGGAGATTGCGATTCGCACTGCGATCGGCGCAAGCCGCGCGACGCTGGCGCGCCAGTTGCTCACGGAAAGCCTGCTGCTGGGCACGATTGGCGGCAGCCTTGGCCTGCTCATCGGATACTGGGCACTCAAAGCCGCTCCGCTGCTCTCTTCATTGGGCTTGCCCCGGCTTTCGAACATTGCCCTGCATGGTCCGGTGCTTTTCTTTGCAATTGGCGCGACGCTTCTGACTAGCGTTCTATTCGGCTTGGCTCCTGTAATCCAGTCCGCGCGCGTCCGCGAGCACGACCAACTGAAGGATTCCAGCCAACGCAGCGGCTCCCGCTCCGGCGGCTTGGCGCGTAAGTCTCTGGTCACGGTCGAAGTGGCTCTATCCGTACTGTTGCTGACTGGAGCGGGTCTATTGCTGCGCAGCCTGGCTAACCTGCTGAGTGTGAACCCGGGGTTCCGCACGCAGAACGTCCTGGCTATGGACGTGCCGCTATCCGCGCAACGCTATCCCGAGGCAAAACGCGCTGCGTTCTATCAGTCCGCAATCGCGCAACTGTCTGCCGTTCCTGGCGTGGAATCGGTTGCCGCAACGACTGCGGTCCCCCTTGGCCAATTTGATCCGGGACGCAGTTTCACCATACCGGGCAGGCCTCCGGTGACACGTGCTAACGCCCCCAATGCTCGTTTCCGCATGATCAGTGCGGACTATTTCAAGACACTGGATATTCCACTGCGCGCGGGACGCGAGTTCACAGCTTCCGATTCCGCCAGCTCGCCTCAAGTCGTGGTCATCAACGAAACCCTGGCACGCCAGTTCTGGCCGGATGAAATCCCGCTCGGTAAACATATCCAGTTGGTTGGAAGCGATACCCCGGCGGAGATCATCGGCATCGCAGCGGACGTAAAGCATCAGGGCTTGAATGCGGCGGTACGCGGGGAGTTGTTCCTCGCCATGACCCAGTTTCCGGAAGCGGAGATGACGCTTCTCATTCGATCCTCTGTCGATTCCGAGTCGCTGGCCAAAGTTGCGACTAACGTGATCACGGGCCTCGACCGGGAACAACCGGTGGCGAATGTCCGCACGCTGGCCTCCATGGTGGACCGGGCAGTGGCAATGCCTCGCTCGTTCACGGGTTTGCTCGCGTTGTTCGCCACGTTGGCGGTGATATTAGCTTCAGTGGGGATCTACGGTGTCGTCTCCTTCGCCACCAGCCAGCGTAGGCGCGAGATCGGCGTCCGGATGTCGCTCGGGGCCACCGCCGGCCAGGTGGTGCGTCTGATTCTCGGCCAAGGATTACAGCCGGTGATCATAGGCACGCTCGCCGGCATCGCGGGAGCGTTAGCGCTAGGGAATGTGCTGCGATCGTTTCTATTCCAGGTCGGCACATTCGATGCAGTGACGTTGGCAGCAGCGTCGCTGGTGATCTTGCTGGCCGCGCTGGTTGCCAACTATGGTCCAGCGCTACGCGCCTCCCGCACGGACCCGGCGGTGGTGCTGCGGGAAGAGTAGTTGAAGCTGTCTGGTTGCGAGTGTTTGGGCAACTCGTATCGTTGAGTCGTATCTGTTCGGGGTGGGACGAACCGACGTAGCCAGCGCGTTACTAGCCGCAGGTGTCATGGCGGCAACCGCGACAGCCGCTTCCTGGCTGCCTGCCCCTGCCCGGCGCGCCGCCACGGTAGATCCGATTCGCCCGCTACGAACGGAGTCAACAACTATGCGGCGTCGCCGACTTGAAGCCTAAGGCTCTTGTCTGGCGCAGCAAAGGCGGCGCGGTACCCGGCTCCGCGCCGCTTGGATGGTCCGAAACCTCGCTTGACCCCCACGCGCGGAAGGAAACGAGATTTGGCCACTCAACTATCGCGGCTCGCTCGAAGGCGGGACAATGCCCTTGATTCGCATGTAAACCGCGGTGTAGCCGTACTCCAGGTTGGAGTGGCTGATCATGCCCATCAGCGCGCCGATCCGGGAACGCTGGCCCCGTCCCATGTTCATCATCTCCATCGCGTTGGCGTCCGTGGTGGCCTCCACCGCCTTGTCGCACCAGGCAAACGACTCTTTCAGCGCGTTCACCAGATCCGCCTTAGCGGTCATCTTCCCCGCGCCGAGTTGCTTGGCTTCGCCGTTCATCGTAGAGCAGGTGCGGCCCTGAGAGTCGGCTACGTGCGCGATCAACTGGCCGAACGTCCGGATATCGGGGGATGCCTTAAAACTGTAATGCTCCTCCGGCATCTTCTCGGCCATCTTGACCAGGTTATTCTTCACGCCGTTGTACATCTGCTTCACTTCAGCAACGACAGGGTTCCCAGCGCTCTGGGCGGGCAGCGCGGCGCCGCCGAGCAGTAGGACGGCGGTAAGGCGTAGAGATAGCGTGCAGTTCATGGTTAGGGAAGACGTCGCCAACCCGAGCCCAGGTTACGGTTTCAGGCGCGACATTCCTTCAGCCGTGGCGAACTCGTAGAGCGCCACAGCGCGATAGTACTCGTTCAGCGCCGAAAGCTCGCGCAGAACCGTGTCGAAAGTGGCCTGCTCGCGCAGATTCACCAGGAACAGGGTGCTATCACCGAGGTCGAACTTGACCCGTTCGGCGTCCTCCAACTGGCGCGCTACCTCAACCTCTTGGCGCAGAGCCTGGGCGCGCCGGTAGGCGGTGATGACGGCCGAATAGGCATCGCGTACCTCCGCGGTTACCTGGTCTCTGGCAAAGCGCTCCCGCTGGTCGAACTGCTCGATGCGCGCCACCGCCGACATTTCACGGCCCTTGGCCTGGCGCCGCTGAATCGGCAAAGCGAATTCAAGCGCCGCGCTGAGTTCATCCGGCCCCCGCCGCACCAGCCGGTCACCCGTCTCGCGAGTGTACCCCATCACCAGATCGACATTAGGCAGAAGCTGATTGCGTGCCACCCTGCGGTCCACTTCCACCTGATTCCGCTGCGCGGCAAAGCGCTGGATCTCGGGACGCCGTTTCAGAGCCAAATCGATATCGTCGCGCAGACGTTGCTCGTCGATTTCGCGCACGGTGGGGAATGCTGGGGGCAGTTGCGAGACATCCGGCAGCCGCGTATCGCCGCGATCGTCGCGATAGAACAGAGACAGCTCGATAGCAGCGAGTTGCAGCGCGCGTTCCGCCTCCACCACCTGCACACGCCGGGTAAGGATGGCACGCTGGTTGTCGGTGACCTCGATGGCTGGAATCGAGCCCAGCTTCACCGCGTCGCGCAATTGCTGATCGCGGGTTTCCGCCACCTTTAGCACTGCCTCCGCTGCGCGAAAGCGCTGGCCGGCCGCCACCCAGTCCCAATACCTGCGCGTCGCCAACTGCACAATCAATAATTTCTGTTGATCGATGCCGAGATCAGCGATACGGCGGCCGATCAGAGCCTTGGATAACTCCGCACGGCGCGAATCGATCGCACGGTTCTGCAGCAGCGGCAAGCGCATTCCTCCGCGGTATTCGCCCAGCGAGTCGGTTTGCAGTTTCCCGTCGTAGGAAGCGAATTCGCCGCGCCCTAACCGCCAGCCGGAAAAGAACGACATGCCCTGAAAAGAAAGCGGCTGCTCGATTCCGGCGTCGTACTTCGAATTGTCGTAGTAGCTGAAGTAGTCCGCGTCGTACTTGGCCCGCAGGGTCAGGTCGAAGCGGCCTTCCGCGGACGTGACGTCTGCATCCGCAATCACCCGGTCCTGGATCGCGGCCAGCAGCGGAGGATAGTGCTTCGCCGTCGATGCCAGCACGTCCTCAAGCTTCAGCGCCGGAGCCGCAGGGGCTTCCAGCTTAGGCGGCGGCAACGCGGTTGGCGCCTGTGCGCACAGCAGCATCGGGTACGCGGTCAACGCCGCGAGAAAGACAGCATTGGTCATTGCGCTTACTTCTTGCCGGCCTTGGGGACTTTGCCGCTCGCCCCGGGCTCGTCGGCGGCGATGACCGGGGGAAAGCCATTAAAGCGGCGCCACAATTCCCAACCCAACGCGACGTTCCGCAGCAGGACCCAACCTTTGGCCTGCACTCCCTGGCGCAGGTATGTGGCTGACGGCCAAGGTTGGTCATTCGGGTCCGGGATTACCAGGATGCGGAACTTCCCGTTGCCGTTATCTGTGGCATCGACCAGGTGGACCCGGCCGCCGAAGGTGCCCACGGCAACCGAGGGCCAACCGACGAACTGAATGGCAGGCCAGCCGTTGAATTGCAGGCGCACCGGATCGCCAGGATGAACCAGCGGCATGTCGAGGCCGTCCAGCCACAACTCCACCATTGGCGTGTGGGCCTCCGGAACGAAGATCGCGACGGGTTCACCCGCTTTCAGCAACTCGCTGCCCGGCTGCGCCAGCAGCCGCAGGATGGTGCCATCGCGCGGGGCGAGGATGTTCTGCGTCCTCTGCCGCGCTACGCGTACATCGATGCGCTGCAACTCGGCGCGAATATTGTTCACGTCGCCCAGCGCCATGTTCAGCGAAGCGCGCGCATCCTGAATGGCCGCGTTGGCGTCGGTTTCCACCTTACGCAGATCATCCTCGAGCGCGAGACGCTCGGCCTTGGCGGCGCTGAGTGCCGCCTCCGAGCGCCGCACTTCCGCCTCGGCGGTTGCGAATTCGAGCTGCGCCAGTTCGAGCGTGCGCACCGCGGTGATGCCGCGGTCGAGCATTTTCTTTTGCCGGTCCAGATTCAGGCGGGCCGTCACCAGCCGTTCGTTCGCGGCGGCCAGAGCCTGATCGCTTTGCCGGATCCGTTCGGCCGCCATTTGCACACGCGAGCGCGCGGCCGATACGGCGTTCGTTTTGGATTCTTCAAGGCGCACGATGCGCTCTTCGATTGCAGCGACCCGGCTCGCCGCGTTGACGCGCCGGTCCTCGGTGGCGGAACGTTCGGCAGCCAGCCGTTCCAGGATCTGCGGATCGTTGTCGGCAATCTCAACTATGGGGTCGCCTGCTCTCACCTTCGTTCCTTCAATGACGTGCCATTTCACCACGCGGCCGTCGACGGGCGCGGCGATGTTCTGTTGCCGCTCCACCGGTGTTAATGCCGCCACGCGGCCCATGCCGGAAACGCTTTGTTGCCATGGCGTAAAAATCAGCGCCAGGCTGCCCGAGATCAACAGGAAAACCAGCACAACGGCCAGCGTGCCCGCCGTGCGGGCGGAAGTCACCTGCTGCATGGCGGGCAGCGAAACTGGGATAGCGTTTGAGGGCAATACGGAAGCTGTTTGTTGCGCGTTGGTCATGCGATTTGCTCCAATTCGGCCTCGGGCACGAGCTTGCGGCCGCCGAGGCGGTACACCCGCTCACAACGGGCCAGGATATCGGGCTTCTCGCTAACCACCAGCAGAGTCCAAGGCGCGCTTGGCGCGAACAGCACGTTCAAGAGCCGCTCCCGTTGCGGCAAGTCGTCAAGGTGATCCAGACATTCATCCAGAATCAGCAAACGGGGCTCGGATAGAATCGCGCGCGCCAGCTCGAACTGCATCGCCTGACCAGGTGAGAGCGGTTGCCCGCCGGTGGCGAGAACCGTGTTTAGGCCATCCGGAAATTCCTGGATCGTGTCCAGGAGCCCAACCCGCTGCAAGCCCGCTCTGGCCTCGGCTGAATCGATGTTACTGTTCCCCAGGCGGAGGTTTTCGAGCACGGTTCCTTCAAAAATTTCCGGTGTGCGGACCAAAGCAACCTGCGCCCGCAGGCAGCCCAGTTGAATGTCCCGGTAATCGTGGCCGTCGAATTCGATGACACCGGCAACCGGGGTCCGCAAACCATAAATGGCGTCAAGCAGTGAGCTTTTGCCAGACCCTGCGCAACCCAGAATCCCGATCCGGGCGCCGGGGTGCAGTTCCAGGTCGGCGCCTTCAATCAGCGGCGCCCTGCCCGCATAGCCTACCGAAACGTTGTTCAATCTCACTTGCGCCCCCCTGGACGAGGGCCATACCTCTTCTCCGGACGTTCTTTCCAATGGCAAGTCTTCCAGATACCCGAGCTTGTCTGTCGCAGCCATCAAGTCGTAAAAGGTCTCAAGGTGCTTTCCGAACTTGGTGAAGCCGGAGACAACCAGCGCCACCACCAGTTCGGCCGCGACCAACTGGCCCAGCGTCAATTCGCGCTCAATCACCAGCCATCCGCCGACGCCCAGCAGCAGAGCGCTTGCAATCGCCTGAAGTCCAAATGAACCAAGTACTTGGCGAAGCAGAATGCAAAAGTGCGCCGAACGGTACTGAAGATACTTCGTGGTCAATTGGTTGGTTTGATTCAACGCCAGAGTCGATCCAGAGCGGGTCTTGAAGGCGACCTGGTGCCGGGCAATTTCCTGCAACCAGGCCACGAGATCGTACTTCGCCTTTGATTCCCGCACGCTGGTGGAAATCGCGTTATGTCCAAGCGGAAACAACACCAGCACGATGAACACCAGCATCAAAACGACAAACGCCAGCAAATAGGGATGGTAAATTCCCAGCAGGATCATGCCGACGATGGTCTGCATGAGAACGCTTAGGCCATCCACCATCAGGGAAGCTGCGGATTTCTGGACCGTGACGACTTCGAGAAACCGATTCACCAGCTCCGGACCGTGGTATTTATCAAACGCGGAAGGAAGGACGTGCACCAGGCGGAAGGTTGTGTCGCCGGCGAGACGAACGAAAATGCGGCGCTGGATCAGTTCCACGACCCACATCCGCAGACCCTGTAGCGCCGCCGCAAAGCACAGGGCGAAAAAGACCAGGATTGTCAGGGCGACCAGTGGCTGGACCAATGTTCCAAATGCGATGGTGTTCACAACTGCCTGGACGGCTACTGGAACCACCAGTGAAATCAGTCCGATAACCAGGGAATAGATGATCGCTACCCAGAAATCACCTTTCTCTGGGGCCATCATTCGAAGCAGGCGGCGCCAGGGATGAATCCCGTGCCAGGCGTCCGAGTCGTAGTGGAGAGGCGGTGTCACGCTGTTCAAGATTAGGATATTCTAATTTCACGACCAAATCAATAGTGCAAACATGCAAATGCTCGAAATTATTTATATTTGATTTTTTGAATCTTCTGGGCGATACTGCGGTATAGAGGTGTTTGCCATTCCCGCACGAGCCCTGGTTTCGAAGGAATTAGCCAATCTTCTCAACGCTTTATCGCATCCTCACCGCATCCGGATCATAGAGGAGTTGCGGGGGCGTGAGCTCGATGTCAACTCCTTGCAGTCGATTCTCGGAATTAGCCACTCGGCCGTATCCCAGAATCTGGCAATTCTGCGGTCGCACCGGCTGGTGCACGAGCGCCGGGAGGGCCGGCGTGTGATTTATTCCTTGTCCGACAATGCGTTAGCTGAGTGGTTAACGGCGGGCTTGCGTTTCCTGGAGGCAGATCTCGGAGATGTCAGGAGCGCCGTGGCGACAGTACGGACAATGTGGAGCGAACCGCTGTCCCCACATGCGGTTAACGGCAATGGAGAGCCACTCTCGGAGACCGGGGGCGATGATTAGCTGGAGGCAGCTTCCACCTTCCGGTAGACCTCACGTTTTGGAAGCCCCGAATCCCGCGATGCCTTCTTGATCGCGTCCATCCGCGACATTCCGGTCGATTCCAAGTCTCGCACGTACCGGACAATATCGGACACTTCTCGCGATTTAGCCGCCGCTGCGATCAGCAAAGTGAATTCTCCCCGGACACTGTCGCGCTGCTCCAGAAGCGCGGCCACGGCGCTTGCGCGGTCCCTCAGAAACTCTTCGTGCAGCTTTGTAAGTTCACGCGCGACAACCACTTGTGGATCGGCCATGACTTCCGCGATGTCGCGAAGCGCCTCAATGACTCGATGCGGCGCTTCGTAGCAGACGAGGGTTTCTTCAGACGGCATCATGGCTTTCAACACCTCGACCCGCTGATTGCGCTTGGGCGGGAGAAAGCCGAGAAAGCGAAAGCGACCTGAACTGAGCCCCGCTGCGGACAATGCCGCGATTGCTGCATTTGCGCCCGGGATGGGAACAACTCGCAGTCCCGCTTCGAGGACAGCTCTTACTAAGCGCTCTCCGGGGTCGGACAGCAGCGGGGTTCCGGCATCGGTGACCAGTGCCATGCTTTCCCCGGATTCCAGCCGCGCGACAATCTCGGCGGCGCGCGCGGCTTCGTTGTGTTCATGGCAACTGACCAATGTCGCCTTGATGCCGTAGTGATCGAGCAGTTTGCGGGTATGGCGTGTGTCCTCGCAGGCGATCCTTGCGACACTTTTCAGCACTTCCACTGCGCGAAAGGTGATGTCACCGAGGTTTCCGATCGGGGTCGCTACTACATAAAGCACGCCGCTCACAGATCCAAGCATGACAGAGAATTCATTTCAGCGGGGTGTAATCTCGCGGCGCCAGCAGTGCGTCATAGGTGCAGATGTCACTGATTCGCGGGCATTTATTTTACGTTCTCTTAACACTGGCCAGTGTTTTGCAGGCGCAGCAGCCATTCTCGGGACGGGTGGTATCGGCCGGCAAACCGATCCCCGGCGCACAGGTCTCGGTACGGGCGGGGGACAAGACAGAGACGACCTTCACCGACGAGACGGGCCGGTTTCAGCTTGCCGGACTACCGGACGGGCCAGTGGCGGTTGAAGTCTCGATGTTCGGATTCGAGCCTTTGAAAAAATCGGTTCCGCCCGAAGAGCGGACTAAACCTGCGGATCTGGAGATCAGTTTGCGGACGTTTCGCCCAGTTCTGACACAGAGGCAGCCAGCAGCAGGGCCGGCTGGCGCGGCATTCCGTAACGACAGCGCTATTCAAGCGATCGAGGCGCAGGTGACTCGTGCGCTGGAATCGGCCGGAGCCGAGGTCGCAGGGGGGGCGGAAGAGTCGTTTCTGGTGCAAGGAAGTGTTAGCCGTGGAGTCGACCAATTCGGACGGATGCAGCCGGGAGAGTTTCCGCCGGGCATGCTCATGGGCATGGGAGGAATCCCTGGGCAGCCGGGAATGGAGGGTCTCGGACTACCAGGCCAACCAAGCGAGCCGGGCCTAGCTACAGGTCAGGAGGCGATGACGGGCGTAGCGGGACGGCCGGGAGGCGGACCTCCTGGAATGGGCGGGCCGGGCGGAGGCGGCCCGCCGGGCGGAGGAATGGGTCCGGGTGGCGGTCGTGGCGGCGGAGGCGGTTTCGGTCCTGGCATGGGTCCCGGTGGGCGGGGAGGCGGTGGCGGGCGAGCGCTGGCTGAAATGGATCCGCAACAGCGCCAGCGATTGCAGCAAGCGCTGCGCCAGCGAGCGGAAGCGGCGCGTCAGAACGGAGCCCCGGTATTCGGTAACCGCCGGGCGCGTAACGATCGCAATGCAATCCGTGGGGGAGCGTTCGTCAACCTGCGCAACTCCGCATTCGATGCCGCTCCCTATTCGGTGAATGGGAACACGCTCGTGAAGCCGGAGTATGCCACTACCCGATTCGGCTTGAACCTGGGCGGTGGCCTGAAGATTCCGAAGCTGATTCCCACAGATGCCAACACGTTCTTCTTCCTGAACTACTCGGGTTCTACCGGAAGGAATCCGTTCAGCACGTTCGGAATTGCTCCGACGGAAGCGGAGCGTAGCGGAGACTTCTCCAGTTCCTTGCGCGGCGGGCCGGCGGTGATTATAGACCCGCTGACGAAAACGCCTTTCCCGAGCTCTCGGATTCCGGACAGCCGGATCGACCCGGTGGCGCGCGGACTGCTTGCATTAATTCCCCTGCCGAACCAGAGCGGGGCGACGCAGAATTACAGGCTAGTCGATTCGATTCCGAGCACCTCCCATAACGTCAACCTGCGGCTGAACCACAGCATAGGCCGCAACGACCGGTTTGCCTTCACGATGGGCTGGCAGAATCGCGACGCCGAGAACATCCAAACCTTCGGTTATCGTGATCTGTCGCAGGGCTCCGGCCGTAACTACGATCTCAGTTGGACGCACAACTTCAAGCCGCGCCTGATTCACACGGCGCGTGTCCGTTACAACCTGAATCAGAACCAACTCCTGCCCTACTTTGCGTTCGGCGAAGACATTTCCGGCAAGCTCGGAATCCGCGGCAACTCGCGTGAGCCGATCAACTACGGGCCTCCGAATCTGAACTTCACGAACTACTTCGACCTGACCGACGGAAGCCATTCCGACCGGCGTGTCCACACCTGGAACGTCAACGAGAGCCTGCTCACCGGTAAGGGCGCGCACTCGCTGACCCTGGGCTGGGACCTGCAGCGCACACAGTGGAACAGCGTCGCAGAGACGAACGCGCGCGGCACGCTGTTTTTCGGTGGCCTGGCGACAAGTCTGATTGATGCGAACGGCAATCCGGTAGCGAACACGGGAAGCGACTTTGCCGACTTCCTGCTAGGACTGCCGCAGCAAAGCTCGGTGCGGTATCTGGGGGCGGACACATATTTGCGGGGGACCAACCTCGCAGCCTTCGCACAGGACGAATGGCGCGCAAAGCCGAATTTGACGTTCAATTTGGGCGTGCGTTACGAGGTCTTCCGCCCTATGACGGAGAAGTACGGGCGTATGGCGAACCTGGACATCAACCCGTCTTTCACGCAGGTGGCCGTGGTGACGCCGGGAGTGGCAGGGCCGTTCAGTGGAGCATATCCAGACGGCCTGATTGACACGGATTGGAACAACGTTTCGCCACGATTTGGCTTCGCCTGGCGTCCCTGGCCGAAGAAGCGGACGCAGGTGCGGGGCGGCTACAGCATCTTCTACGACGGCTCGATTTTTTCGCGCATACCTACGCGTCTAGCCTCGCAGCCGCCGTTTGCGCAAGCTTCGACCTTCAACAGCAGCGCGGCGAATGTGTTGACGCTGGCCGACCCGTTTACGGGTCCGGCATCGGTAAACGTGACGAATACCTACGCTGTCGACCGGAACTACATTGTGCCGTACGTGCAGACATGGAGCCTCGGCATACAGAACGATCTGCCGTGGGGCATGACCGCCGAGGTGAGTTATCTCGGCACCAAGGGCACGCACCTGGTGATGCAGCGGCTCCCGAACCGGGCCGCGCCGGGGTCAGTGTTAACGGCTGAAGAGCGCCGCAGAATCGGGAATGCGGTGGGATTCACCTTTGACAGCACGGAAGGCAACTCGGTTCTCCACTCGGGAACCTTGCGGATCACCAAACGGATGCAGCGGGGGCTTTCCTGGAACGCTGTCTACACCTGGTCAAAATCGATCGACAACGCGACCAGCATTGGCGGGACCGGATCGACGGTGGTGCAGAACGATCTCGATTTCGCCGCCGAGCGCGGGCTATCGGCGTTCGACCGGCGTCACACGTTCGCCTTCAATGCAATGTTGACGTCTCCAGTAGGGCCGAACGGGATCTGGCTGCGACAGAACAATATCTTGACCCGGGTGCTACGCGACTGGAGTTTGCAGACATCGCTGACGGGTCGTACCGGGACACCACTGACAGCGCGCGTATCGGGAAGCGCGGCGGACGCAGCAGGTAGCGGCGCGACCGGGACGGCGCGTGCCGATGCGACGGGATTGCCGGTCAGCGGAGGCAGCGGGTATTTCAACAAGCTGGCTTTTACGATTCCTCCCGCCGGCCGCTATGGAAATGCGGGCCGCAACACAATACCGGGTCCGGGGTTCCTGGCGATGAACGCCTCCTTCGGCCGCTTCTTCCAATTAGGCGATACAGCGCGGCGGCGTGTCGATATCCGGCTCGAAGCGAACAACATCTTGAACCAGGTGAACATCACTTCGTTCGGCACAACGGTGAACGCGGCCAACTATGGCCTGGCGACGAACGCTTCCGCCATGCGTACGGTGCAACTGATGATGAGGGTGCAATTCTGATGCGGACGTTTCTTGCGCTATCGTTGTCGGCGGCGCTGCTTGCGCAGCAATCCGCACCGCCACCCCAAAATGAAACTCCCACGTTCAAGGCATCGGCGAACCTGGTCATCGTCACGGCTTTTGTGCGTGACCGCCAGGGCCAGCCACTACCCGATCTGAAGAAGGAAGATTTCATCGTCCTTGAAAACGGCAAACCACAAAGCATCGCGGTATTCGAGTTTCAGAAACTCGCTGCGGAGAAGTTGCCGGAGCTGGCGGAGAAGCTGAAAACGAGAGATCCGCAACCGGCGGCCGCAAGCGCTGCAAAGCCGGCGCCAGAGCCCGAAGGCCGCGAGCGTTTTCGCGACAAACGCCTGATCGTGCTGTTTTTCGACTGGACATCGATGCAGGCGCTGGAGCAGGCCCGGGCGAAGGACGCCGCGGAAAAGTTCGTTCGCGAACAGATGACAACATCCGATCTGGTGTCGATTGTGACGTTCGGATCGAAGCTGAAGACGGATGTCGAATTCACCAACGACCGCGAACTCCTGCTCGCCACGATCGCCCGGTACCAGGCGGGGGTAATGAGCGAGCTGGCGATCGAAGGGGCAACCGATGTCGAGCAGTCGGAAGACAGCGCCTTTGAAGCCGACGACAGCGAATTCAACATCTTCAACACGGATAGAAAGCTGAGCGCGCTGGAGCAAACCGCACAACGCCTGGCCGTACTGCCCGAGAAGAAGGCGCTGGTCTACTTCTCCAGCGGAGTCGGACGAACGGGTGTCGAAAACCAATCGCAGTTGCGGGCGACGATCAACGCCGCCGTACGCTCCAATGTCAGCTTCTATCCCGTGGATGCACGCGGCTTGCAGGCGCTGCCACCGGGAGGGGACGCCACGCAAGGCGGAGGACGGGGAACGGGGCTGTATTCGGGGCAGGCTCAGGGACAGCAGCGGCAACGAGCCAACGAGCAGCAGGAGACACTGTTTGCTCTGGCTGCGGACACGGGTGGAAAAGCTTTGTTGGACGACAACGATCTGACGTTGGGCATGCAACGCGCGCAGCAGGACATGCAAAGCTACTACATCCTGGGCTACTACTCAACCGACGAACGCCGCGATGGGCGCTACCGGCGCGTGGAAGTGAAACTCGCTTCGAACACGCGGCAGGCGCGCATTGATTACCGGCGCGGGTATTTCGCCGAGAAGGAGTTCGCCGCCTTCAACTCGACCGACAAGGAGCGCCAGCTCGAAGACGCGCTGACCACAGGAGACCCGATTACCGACATTCCGATCGCGCTGGAGGTGAACTGGTTCCGGATCCGGCGCGACAGCTTCTTTGTCCCCGTGGCGGTGAAGATCCCGGGTTCCGCGATTCCGCTGGCGGCCAAGGGGGGCGGCGAGACCACGACTTTCGATTTTATCGGTGAAATTCGCGACTCGCGGCGGCAGCCCGTCTCCATGGTGCGGGACAACATCAAGATTCAGTTGCGCGAAGAGAAGGCCGGCAAACTGGCGCAGCGCAGCCTGCTCTACGACACCGGGTTTACGTTGCAGCCGGGGGACTACAAAGTCCGCATGCTGGTGCGCGAGAACCTGACCGGGAAGATGGGTACGTTTGAGACGTCTGTACATCTCCCCAAGCCTGAGGAGTACTCGAATCAGCTAGCCCACAGCACGATTGTGTGGAGCGCGCAGCGGGAAGCGGTGAAGAACGCGGTGGGTGTCGCAAGCAAAAGGGAGCGCGAGCAAAAACAGCATCCGTTGGTCCGGGGGGATCGGAAACTAATTCCCAGCGTGACGCGGGTCTTTCGACAAGACCAGACCGTGACGGCCTACCTTGAGGTCTACGACGCGGCTCCCGTGGATGCTCAGGTAAAGCAGCCGAGCATTGCCGCTTCCGTGAGCTTTTTCCGCGATGGCCACAAAGTGCTGGAGACGGCGCCGCTACACGTCCGCACCTCAGCCGAGAAGCGGCCCAATGCAGCGCTGGTTGAAGTGGATGTACCGCTCAAGGGACTCCCGGTGGGGCCGTACGTAGCGCAAGTCAACCTGATCGACGAGGCGGGCAAGCGTTTTGCGTTTCCGCGGACACGGATCGTGATCGTGCGCGCTGGGAACACCGGCCAAAGCAGCGCGACGGCTGGAGAGTGAACGAAAGCAGCCAGACCGGCTGGCCGGCTTAGCTGCCGATGTAGCTTTGGTAATCGGCGGCCGACAAGAGACTGGCCAGTTCGCCCGGATTGTCCAGCCGGATCTTCACGAGCCATGCGGCGCCGTGCGGATCCTCGTTCAGTTTCTCCGGAGCCTCGGTGAGCATCGAGTTCACTTCTACGATTTCGCCGCTGACCGGCGAGTAGATGTCGGAAACGGCTTTGACAGACTCAACCGAGCCGAAGACTTTGCCGGTCTCGACCCGCGTGTTCAGTTTCGGCAGGTCGACAAAAACAATGTCGCCCAATTCGCTTTGGGCGTGGTGCGTGATTCCCACAGTGCCTGTGTCGCCATCGACGGCGACCCACTCATGCTCTTTGGTGTAGCGGAAGTTTTCGGGGTAAGTCATTTCGCTCTTTTGTAGAAAGGAGTTGGGATGGTTACAGCCTGGACAGGCTGGTTCCGGATCATGATTTCGATCGGGCGGCCTGGTTCCGCTTTGTCAATGGGCAGGTAGCACAGCCCGATATTCTTGTTCAGTGTGGGCGCCGGCCCGCCGCTGGTGACCCAGCCGGCTGGCTGGCCTTCGATGCGAACCTCATAACCGTCGCGGCCGATGCCGCGGCCTTGCATTTCGAAGCCAACCAGCTTGCGCTTGAGACCTTCGGCCTGCTGTTTTTCGAGGGCAGCACGGCCATGGAAGTCGCCTTTATCGAACTTGACGATCCAGGCGAGGTCGGCCTCCAAGGGCGAAATCGAGGCGTCGATTTCATGACCATAGAGGGCCATCTTGGCTTCCAGGCGCAACGTGTTCCGCGCACCCAGACCGGCAGGCTTGATGCCGAACTCGCGCCCCGCTTCGAGGAGGTCGTTCCAGCGAGCAGCCGCCTCCTCAGGCGGGATGTAGATCTCGAAGCCGTCTTCTCCTGTATAACCGGTACGCGCAATGCGGGCGGGACGACCGGCCACTTCGCCATCGGTGAACCAGTAGTACTTGATGGCGGAGAGATCGGCGGAGGTCAGCTTTTGCAGCGTCGAGAGAGCCTTCGGTCCCTGAACTGCGATCTGCGCATAGCGTGGTCCGGCATTTTCGACTTCCGCATTCCAGCGATTCAGGCTGACGATGTGCTCGTAGTCCTTGTCTTGATTGGAAGCGTTGACGCAGATGAAGAAATGGTCGTCCGCGACTTTATGAACCAGGATGTCGTCCACGAAACCGCCGTGATCGTACAGCAGGCCGGAGTAGTGGATCTGTCCAATTTTGAGCCTGGCGGCGTTGTTCGTCGCCACATAGTTGACCAGGTCGAGAGCTTGCGGACCGCGGATTTCAATCTCGCCCATGTGGCTGACGTCGAACAATCCAACGGCGCTGCGCACGGTCTGGTGTTCGTCGACGATGCCGGAGTACTGGACGGGCATGTCCCAGCCACCGAAGTCGACCATTTTTGCACCGGCGGCGCGGTGTACCGCATTGAGCGGAGTCTGCTTCAACGGAGTAGGGGAGCTCATGCCGGTGTTTCGGAAACGATCACGATAGCACGAACGTAATGTGCAGGTCGCGCGTGTCCGGAGGGATCCAGCGGGCTCTTGCTTCGCGAGACCGGATGATATCGAAAGACCAGTAGTCGCGGTACAGGTCCCGCCGGGCTTCGAGGGCGCCGACTGCGTCCGCGACACGATCCAGCCGGTTAAGTTCCGGCGGCTGCGCGGCCAGGCGCCCGGCCAGCATGGCCAGCCAGAAAACCGTGACGCTTTCGTGGTAGCCGTCATCGGCGGTGTTCTTGCCGCCCACGCTCTCGTCGTAAGTGCGGATGTCCTCACGAACTCGGCCGAGCACCGTTTCGGGTGAGTATTCGAGGAGCGATGCGGCGCCCATTGCCAGGTGAGCGCCGTGAGTCCACTCGACCTTAGGAAGCCTGCGCTCCCGAAAGGCCGCCAGGAAATCGTTCAGGGCTGCCTCCGATGCGAGAAACGGGTGAGCGGACATGCAGCCCTGATAATACCAATCAGAAGTTCAGGCGCAGGCTGACCACCACGATGCGGTTTCCGCCGGCGCCAGTGATGCGGCCGAAGTCGGCGGAGTTGATGTTCGTGGTCGGGTTGTTCCACTGGGGGCTGTTGGTAACATCGGTCGCGTCGGCGCGCAGTTCGAGATTGTAACGCTCGGTGATGCTGACACGTTTCATCAGGTTCAGGTCGAGGCGGAACGATCCGGGTCCGGAGAAACGGCGCGGATTCAGGTTGCCGAGCGTCCCGGCGACCGGATTGACGGCGATGATATTGCCCTGCGCATCCTGCACGGCAAACAGGACGCTCTGGTTGCGGATCAGAGCGCTGGCAATGGAAGCGCGCGATGGATCGGGAACGGTGGTGTAGCCGTTGAAGTAAACCGGTCCTCCGCCGGTCATAGCAACTTCGCCCAAGTGCGGGTCGATCGGTCGCGTCGCCGTGGCAGTGTTGTCGGTTGTGGTGTTAAACGTCGCCACGGCATTGGTCAACGTGAAGGGGCTGCCGGAGAACATGTTAAAGATGCCGCCCACCTGCCAGCCACCGGCGGCCCAGTCAATCCACTTCGGTGCGGAGCCAAGGAATTTCTTGTTCTTGCCAAACGGGAGTTCATACGTGCCGGAATTTCGGAAGACGTGACGCAGGTCGAAGTCGAGCAGACGCTTATCCAACTGGCGGTTTCGGTTGGTCCGATAGGAGTCGAGCAACGACTGGCCGTCGCCATCCTCCTCGCCGAGCGCTTTCGACCAGGTGTAGTTGCTGAGCAGAGTCCAGCCATTGCTGAAGCGCTTGTTCACTTCGATCTGGAACGAATGCCAACTGGAGTTGGCGTAGTTGCCCAACAGGTCGGAACTCGAGTATTGCGGATTGACCGAGATGAAGTTCTCGGGCAGACCAGCACGGCGGATCAGGCCGCCACGTTGCCCGGTGAAAGCGGTATTGGTGTTGAGGTAGTTAGCGAAGGTCCCGACCTGATTATTGGCAAGGTAGCCTTGCAGCGTGCTCACCCCGCGCATGGCGTCCGAGCCGGTGATTCGCACACCGTCTACAACTCCAACACCGGGGATGTTCAGCCCCATGAAAATCCGGTCCAGCAGGGGCGAATGGCCGCCTGCGCGGGTGATGTTGAACGCTTCGAGAATACCGTTCTCGAAAATATTCGCCTCGTTGACATTACTTGCGCGGAGCAGTTTGGTGCCCTTGTTGCCCACATAGCGGAGGTCCAACGTGAAGTCCTTGACGATCTGGCGCTGAATGGAAAAGTTCCAATTCTGCACGTAGGGTGTACGCAGTCCGGTTTCATAGCCGGGCAGGCTCTGTGCGCGCTCGTCGAGCGGAACGAGCTGAAGCGGTGCACCAGGTGGCGGCAGCGGCACGTTCAGAGCGGCAAGGTTGAAGTAGGAAGCGCGCTGGTCGAGTCCGGTTACATTCAGGCCCGGTGCATCTCCGGCGACGGTGTCGATATTGCGCAGAGAGTTGCGCTCGTAGCCCATGCTGTACCCGGCACGAATGACTGTCCGGTCTTTGCCGAACCAAGGCAAACCCCAGGTGATTCCAACCGCGGGCGCAAAGTTGTTCCAATCGTCGTTGTAGAGCTGGGTATCGGGATTGGGTGAGTTCCTGCCAACCTGCTGCACGCGCGTGAGGGACCCGTTCTGCAAACCTGGACGGAACATGGCGCTGAAATCGGCGCCGGAGATGCCGAACATGCCTGCGGCGCCACCGATCGGGGCCACGGCGCGGCCATTGGAGTCCCAAGGCACGGAGTAATACTCCCAGCGCACACCGAGGTTCAGGGTGAGGTTTGGAGTGACTTTGTAATCGTCCTTGAAGAAGAAAGCTAACTCGCGTTGCTTCCAGGTACGTTGTTTGGCTTCACCGGGCAGGAAGACCGGGTTGGCGCCCCCTGGGGAGTTAAACGCCTGGCGCGCGTTGGACAGGCTGCCGGAGAGTTCGTTCAGGATGTTCGTGGCCCCGGTGGCGTTGACTCCTATCCCGGCTATGTTGGCTATGTTCTGCACTGGGATGCCGCCTTGTCCGAGAACGGCGCGGGCAGTTGTGTCGAACGCGTTGTAGCCGTTGGTGCTGACGAACTTGACATCAACGCCGCCGCGGAAGGCGTGTTTGCCTTTCAGCCACGAGACGATGTCACTGTACTGGTAAACCGGGCTGATACGGCCCTGAGGGTCGTTATCGGCGCGGATGGGGTCTGTGACGGTGGCGAAGTCGAGCAGGTACGGCTGTCCGCCGCGGCTGGGCAGAGACTCGTTGCCGAATACCTCCCAAGGGGCGCGGAACTGAAGCCGCGGACGCAAGGCGCCGGCGCGAAACTCGTTCAGCAGGTTCGGACGAAGGGTGGAAGTGACGGTGAAGGAGTAAAGCTGGTCCCGCGAAGTAGAATCGCCGCCGGGAGAATTCGGTAGCGGGCTGGGAAGATTGCTGTTCTGGTTCTTCCCGTCTTCGAAGTTCCACGAGAATGTCAGGCGGTGCGCATCGCTCAAGTTGTGATCGAGCTTAACGGTGAACTGATTGAAGTCGGAAGTAGACCGGCGGCTCCAAGTGTAGCCGGCGGTATTCAAACCATCGCCGGTGCGGAAGTTGTTGGGCAGCGGCATGAGGTCGATCATGCGCTGGATCTGGCCGGTGGGATCCATAGCCGTGCGCAGAGGGTCGCGGCTGAAGAGGTTCACTGATTGAAGCTGGGCGCTCGAGTTGGGTGGTGTTGGGTTGCCACTGAAATCGACGGTGGGCGCGGCAGCGGCAGCGTTTGCGTTACGTACTCCGGGAAAGAAACGGTAGATACCTCTGCGCGCATCGGCAGTGTAGACGGTGGCTGTGGTGGCAGTGCGCTGGCGCACGCGCTGGCCTTCGTAAAGGAAATGAAAGAAGGTCCTGTTTTTGACGATGGGACCGCCGATGCGGCCGCCGAACTGATTGCGGATGAGATTGTTTCTCGGGGCGACGGCATCGCCGGTGAGGGGATCAGTGCCGGCCTGGTTGTTGAACCATGTGTTGGCGTTGAGAACCGTGTTGCGGTGGAAATGGAACAGGCTCCCGGCGAACGTGTTGGTGCCAGAACGGGTGGTCATTTGGATTTGGCCGGAGCCGCGGCCAAGTTCGGCGTCAGCGGGCGAGGTGACGATGCGAAATTCCTGGACGCGATCGGTGGAGGCGAAGATCGGGGATGCGACGCCGCTGTTGATGCGCTGATCCTGGACGTTGATGCCATCGAGCGAGATATTCAGCGTGCCGATGCGCGCGCCGCTGAAGTTATTCCCGCTGACGCCGGCCTGCGTGAGTGCGAGGCCGAGCACGTTGCGGTCCGGAAGTGGCAGTTGCAGCACCTTTTGCGACGTGATGACGCCGCCGACAGAACTGGTGGCATAGGTGAGCGCGTTCTCGGCGTCAGCAGTCACTTCAATGGCGTCGGCCAGTTGGCCGATCTCCATCCGCAGGTTCACGCTTTGGCGCGCTCCCACATCCAGAGTGATGTCGTTGAGAACCGTTTTGCGGAAGCCGGCATGCGATGCTGTCACGCGGTACACGCCGGGCTGCAGCGCAGCGAATAGATAGACGCCGGAATCGTTAGTACTGGCCTTGGTCACAACGCCGGTTTTGATGTTCTCGGCGCTGACCTCAGCTCCCACAATGGCGGCGCCGGACGCGTCGGTGACGGCGCCGGACAGAAGCGCGTCGATGGTTTGCGCGGGAAGGGCGCTAATCAGAAGCAGCACCAGAAATAGCGATGGAAGTTTGTTTGGCATGAAGAGACCCCCGGGGCGGGCGGTGAAGCGTCAACGCAGCGGATGCACACGACAGGCGCAGCCGGACCCCGTTTCAACCTGGTTTGCAGACGTGATTATGCGGCGAGAGTTCCGAAATGTGACGGTAAGGCGGCACATTGATACACGAGTAAAAGCGCTCACCGCGCCCGTCAGAAAAAGTAGTTACGGAGGCAACCGGGCGGTTACTGTTTGGGCAGCAGCGCAGGCCAGTTCAGCAACACATGGACAAAGTTGCTTGGGGTTTCGGTCTGGCCTGTATTCACGAGGAAACGCTGGCCGTCGGGGGAGACCGAGTAGCGCCAGCCTTGGATGTAGGCGGGAATGCTGGTATTGAACAACGGTTCGGCGGCGCCGTGCTGGAACGCGCCGTCGGCGCGCACGGGGACAGCCATCAACTGCCCGGAAAGGTTGATATAGAAGATCTCGCGGCCACTGGGATTCCAGCGCGGCTGATCGCCCCCTGCCATCGATATCTGCCATTTGCCTTCCCCGGAAAGCGGCTGCACAAAAACTTCCCAGCGGCCGGAGGCGTTGGAGGAATACGCAAGGAACCGCCCGTTGGGAGAGAACTGCCCGTGCCGGTCGTCGCCTTGGTCCTGAACCAGCGGACGCGGGGGGTGGCTGCCATCCGCGGCGAGCATGTAGATGTCGTAGCGCGTCTGCTGCTGCAAATCGTCGTAGAGAATCCAGCGTCCATCGCGAGACCAGTCGGTGGGCCACTTGAGCGTGGGCGATTCGAAAAGGCGTTGTGCTTCGCCTTCGCCATTGGCCGGCTTGCGGTAGACGCCCCAGCGCCCGTTGGCCTGGCTTAAGTAAGCGATGCTGTCGCCGCTGGGAGACCACAGCGGCAGCCGGTCCCAAGCAGGGTCGATGGTGAAGCGTGTTTCCTGGCTGCGGACGCTATCAAGAATCCAGATATCGCCCTCACCGCTGACGAAGTCGGGTCTTTCCACTGCGACACGCAGGCCGTCGGGGGAGAGGCTGGGCTGGCGATAGAGTGTTGGAGGGCCGAGTACGCCGAGCGCCTTGCCGCTGCGGTCAAACCAAACCAACTGCGAGGTAGTGGTGGAAGCGCCAGTACGGTAGGCGACTATGCCGTTGTTCGACACAGAGAAATCGCCCACGCAAATGATGCCTGCGACGGCGACATGGTCGGCCACGGCGACGGCGTTTCCGGTGAGCGCAGAGCGGCCCACATCGAACGGTTGGGCGAGCAACGTACCTTGGCGCATGTAAAGCAGGTGAGCGGGCCAGCCATTGGCTGCGGGCGCAAAGCCAACGGCGGAATCGGATTTCAAGACGAACTTCTTTTCATTCGAGTCGAGCCGGCCAAGGTAGATGCCGCGAGTTTCGGCCTTCTGGCTGCGCTGGAAGTAGAGGTAACTGCGGCCATCCGGCAAGAAAACCGGCGAGCGGTGACTGTCGATGCCTTGGGCCCGGTCAATCTCGGTGATGCGAACGGGCGTGCCGCCGGCGGCGTCCACGCGCATCAGGGGAGCGAAGGTGGTGGGCGCGAAAAGAATGACGCCGGATCTGCTCCACGTCGCGCCGCGGCCGAGAGGCACGTCGCAGATGACTTCCGGCCGCCCGCCCGCGACCACGATCCTCTTCATTTTGCCGCCCGCGAAGAATCCCAGTTGTTTGCTGTCGGGGGACCAGAAGGGCATGCTCGCTTCTTCTGTGCCGGGCAGGGCGCGCGCGGTCTCCGACTCCATTGGTCTGACCCAGAGCTGCCACGGTCCAACATTCTCGCGCGCGACGAAGGCGACGCTACGGCCATCGGGAGAGATTGTGATCGGGCCGCCGATGTCAGGAGCCGAGAAAACCGCAGCGGGCGGACCCTCAAGCATCAGCCGTGCGGGTTGGCGCGGTTCCCACACCGCTCTGCCGCCTGCCAGCCACAAGCCCATGAAGACCGCGGCGGCAAGCCAGCCCGCAACACCGGTCCAACGTTTCCAGCGCCAACCGAAGCGGGAGGGCACGGCGACAGTAGTAAACGTAGTGTTCTGCGAAGACACACCGGCGATCCAGCGCAATTCGCGCAGGACATCGCGCGCGGTCTGCCAGCGCTCTTCCGGGTCTTTGGCGAGACATGTATGGATCAGGCGTTCGAGCGCGCCGGCTTTGGATGGTTCGATTTCGTGCAGTTCAGCGGGCAGCTTGGGCGCGGGCGCCGTCATGATCTGCGCGATCACCTCAGCTTGTGACTGGCCGTCGAAGGCGCGCCTGGCGGTCAGCATCTCGTACAGCACGGCGCCCAACGAGAACAAGTCGGCGCGGCCATCTACAGCGCGGTTGGAAAGCTGCTCCGGAGCGATGTATTGGAACGTACCGAGAATGGATCCGCCGGTCGTGAGTGCGCCGGTGAGCGTTTCGTCATTGGGTTCGCCCAGAGCGCGGGTTTTGGCGAGGCCGAAGTCGAGCAGTTTGGCGATGGTTTGCGAACCGGACTTCACCAACATGATGTTGGAAGGTTTAAGATCCCGGTGGACGATGCCCTGGCGATGTGCGACATCGAGGGCGGCGGCGATTTCGATGCCGAACTGAAAGACCTGATCGAGAGGAAGCGGCCCACGGGAGAGGCGAGATGACAGCGGCTCTCCCGAAAGAAACTCCATGACCAGGAAATCCATTTCCAACTCGCGGCCGATGTCGTAAATTGCGCAGATATTGGGATGCTGGAGCGCGGCCACGGCGCGGGCCTCGCGTTCGAAGCGCTGACGGGATTCGAAACGCGCGGCGACGGCAGGCGTAAGGACTTTCAGCGCCACGGTGCGCGCCAGGCGCTGGTCGCGGGCTCTGTAGACCTCACCCATTCCTCCGGCGCCGAGCAGGGTCTCGATCTCGTACGGCCCGAGCCGCATACCCGCAGAAAGATGCATGGATAAGCCCCTATTCTACCGGGTCTCTGGTATACTGCGATTTCATGATTCTGTTTGTTCCGGCGCGGCATCACCATCATCACCACCGGTTGCATAACCGGCGGGCCGCGTCGTGACCGATCAGAGTAAGTAAGCAGCTTTGATTACGCGCCCGCCCTCAAAAGGGGCGGGTTTTTTGTTGGAGTACACATGGAATTGGACTTTTCGAAACTGGACGGGCTGATCCCCGCAGTGATTCAGGATCACACTTCCGGGCGGGTACTGATGGTCGGCTTCATGAACGAAGAGGCGTTCCAGCGTACGGTGGAGACGGGGTACGCCACGTTCTTCAGCCGGTCGCGGAACAAGCTGTGGTTGAAAGGCGAAAGTAGCGGGCACCGGCTGGTGGTCAAGTCGATTGCCACGGATTGCGATCGCGATTGCGTGCTGGTCGAAGTGGAGGCGCTTGGTCCGGGGGTGTGCCACGAAGGATATCAGAGCTGTTTCTTCAGGATGTTGGAGGCGGGAGAGTGGATTGTGCGTGAAGAGCGCGCCTACGATCCGGATGCCGTTTACGGCGGAGGGAAGCAATGAGCAAGCTGAAACTGGGAATTCCGAAAGGAAGCCTGGAGAACGCGACCGTCGACCTGTTCCGGCGTGCGGGATTCAACATTACGACCAGCAGCCGGTCGTATTTTCCAGCGATCGACGATCCGGAGATCGAATGTATGCTGATCCGCGCACAGGAAATGGCGCGATATGTCGAGGATGGTGTCCTTGACGCAGGGTTGACCGGGCGGGACTGGGTGGAAGAGATCGACGCGCAGGTGACCACCGTTGCCGATTTGATTTACGCCAAGCAGAGTTTCGGTAAAGTGCGGTGGGTGCTGGCCGTTCCCGATGCGTCGCCCTTCTATACTGTGCGCGACCTGCAGGGCAAGATCATCGCTACAGAACTGGTCGGAGCCACCAGGCGGTATCTGGAGCGAAACGGGGTCAC
>Ga0073934_10003032_pt1 | contig 32314 bp, 29 predicted proteins | sample LarsenN4metaG_FD_76834 | JGI IMG/M metagenome (GOLD analysis project Ga0073934, IMG submission 76834) | Hot spring sediment bacterial and archeal communities from British Columbia, Canada, to study Microbial Dark Matter (Phase II) - Larsen... ...
GCCGGACGAGCAGCCGCCGGGCTTCCTGACGCGCGCCGGCGAAGAGCGGCCAGTCGAGGCGACCGCGGCGACCGCCGAAGCGGTCGGCACGGCGGAACAGATGGACGCCACGCCTGCCGCGGTCCAGTCATCCCGCCGCAGCAACGCCCCACTCGCCATCGAAGCCGCAGAGGGCCTGGCCGTCGTAGGCGTCGCGACGTCCCCCGCGGTCCACGAACAGATACGGGCGATCTCGCGCGAGGCGGCGCCGCCGCCCCTGGCGGGTGTGCGTCTTCGCGGCGAGAACGCCAAGCCCACATACAAGCGCACAACGGGCCTCGTGCCCGCAGCCGCCCGCCGGGTGCCGCGATTGGCGGCCGCCGTCATCGTCGCACTGGCGGCCATTGGTGGCATCGCTTACGCGTACCTCCCGGGCTCAATCCAGGAGAGCCGGAACACGAAGTTCGAGCGCTTGGTCGCGCAGGCCCGCGAAGCAAACGCCCGCGCGCAGGCATCGGCGGACCGTTCGCTGAAGCGGCAGCTGCTCAACGACGCGCACGAACGCCTCGCTGACGCCGCCAGCATCCATGCCCGCGATCCGGACGTTACGATGCTCCAGTCGGACGTTGCCGCCGCCCTCGCCGTGCTGGATGCGGTGACCGAAGTCAAGCCGGTGACGACGGTCGTGGACCTCGCGCAGTCCGTCACGGGCGAGCTCTCGGCGACCGCGGAGGCGATCGGCGGCGGTTACGCGTACCTGCTGGATGCAAGCGGCCATCGCGTGATTGCGGCGCCGCTCGATGGCAGCACCGCACCGCAGACGGTGCTTGCGGAGGGCCAGGTCGTCGCCGATCGCACGGTCGGCCGGCCGGCATACTTCGCCTGGGCCGAGCAGACGCACAGCCTCATCATCGTCGACGACCGTCGGCAGGCGTTTGCCTGGTACCCGGCGAGCGGCGGCGCGTTGCCGCTCGTCGTACGGGCGTTTGGAGAGATCGGCTCGGTGGACGCAATCGCCGCCTCGGGCGGCAATCTGTACATCGTCGACCTCCGGCAGAACCAGGTGTGGCGCTATTTACCCGGTGAAGGCGGCTTCGACAGCGAACGCGCGGCACTGCTCGCGAGCGCCGACCTGCACGACGTCAGCGAAATCGCCGTCGGCCCCGATATCTACGTCTTGGACGCCAAGCGCGGAATTCGGCGCTTCGTCGGCAAGACCGAGGTCGAATTCAAGCTCGCGGGCATCGACACGCCGCTGAAAGCGCCCGCATCGCTGTCCGTGTTGCCCGGTAGCGGCCGCATCGTTGTCGTCGACCGGGGCAATAAGCGCATCGTCCTGGCGTCTTCGGACGGCGTGTTCCTGCGGCAGCTCGTGAGCCCCGCGTTCACCGACATCCGCGCGGTCTCGGTCGACGAGGGCACGCGCACCATGTACGTGCTCAATGGCGATGTGCTGCTGAAGGCCGCCTTCCCGCCGTAGCCCGCATCGGGATGCCGGCCGGCTCAGCCAGCGGCCGACGCTGGCACCGCCCGTCGGCCTGCGTCGCACACCTCACCGTAAATCGCCTCGGTCAGGGCCGCGGTGCGCGACCACGTGAAGTCGCGGCGGATGCGTTCGGACGCGGCGGCCCCCATGGTGCGGCAACGGGCAGGGTCCACGAGCAGCGATCTGATCGCGTTGGCAAGCGCCTCAGGGTCGCCCGGGGGCACCAGCACACCGGTGCGTCCATCGTCGATAAATTCGGGGAATGCGCCGGCGGTCGTCGCCACGACAGCGCTGCCGCAGGCCATCGCCTCGGCGGCCGGGAGGCCGAACCCCTCGTACAGCGATGGCGAGACGAGTACCTGGGCGCGGTTGTAGAGCCGTACCAGCTCGTTGGTCGGCAGGCGCGGCACGTACTCGACGTAGCGCTGCAACCCGTGTTTCCAGACGAGCGGCGGTACGACCGTCATGTCCTTCGGTTCCTTGTCCTTGATGAGAAGGCGGAAGTCCATCTCCTGAGCGAGCCGGGCGCACGCTTCGATGAGAAAACGCGCGCCCTTGTTGCGGTCCTCAGAGTCGCCGACGAACAGGATAGTGCCCAGCTCGCGCGCGACGTCGGGCAATGGCCGCATGATGTCGGCGTCGACGCCGTACGGCGTCTCGCGGATGTGCTCGATCGGGATGTCCATCGCTCGGCTCACGGAGACCCGCGAATTTGCCGAGCCGGTCAGGACGACATCGACGCCGTTCGCCACGACCGACTGCATGCGGCCCGGGAACCACACCTCTCGCGAGAGACGGCGCGCGAGCGTCCGCGCTTCGCGCAGGTTGTTCGCCTTGTCGATCGCGAGCGGATGGTGGATGCTCGCGACAACGCGCTTCCCCATCAGGCGCTTCATTGCCAGGACGCCATAGCCGAGTGTCTGGTTGTCGTGCACGATGTCGAAAGGCCCGGTCTCTCGCTCGATCGCGGCGAGCTTCCGATAGGCGCGCACACTGAAGGTCGCGAACAGCGCCCCGAGCGAGACGCGCGTCGCGCCGAACTCGACGAAGTTCCATGGGTGGAAGAACGCCCACGGTTCGCGGCTGTAGGCATGCTCGTCGCGACCGTCGAGAAACGCCCAGAGCGAGTAGGTGTGCAGCCGGTGGTGTACAACGCCGTCGGCGAGCCGTGGGTACGGCCGCCCCGAGATGACGTGCACGTCATGGCCGCGGCGGACGAGCTCCCGCGTCAGGTAGTGCAGGTAGACGCCCTGCCCCCCCGAATACATGTTGCCCTGGTACATGATGAAGCAGATGCGCATCGCGGCATTCTAGACCGAGGCATTGCTAAGATGGCGGCGTGACCAAAAACGCACGCGAGCCTGCCGCCTCACGGGTCGTCGCCGCCGAGCCTCAGGACGGCGACATCGCTGCCGACACGTCGCTGCGCCCGAAAGGCCTCGCCGAGTACATCAATCAGGACAAGGTCAAGGAGCAGATCGCCATCAGCATCGCGGCGGCGCGCGGACGCGGCGAGCCGCTCGAGCACGTGCTGCTCTACGGCCCGCCCGGGCTCGGCAAGACGACCCTCGCCTACATCATCGCCGCTGAGATGCAGGTCAGCATCCGCGTCACGTCGGGCCCGGCGATCGAACGCATCGGCGACCTCGCGGCGATCCTCACCAGCCTCCGCGAAGGCGATGTGCTGTTCATCGACGAGATCCACCGCCTGTCGCGTGTCGTCGAGGAGTTCCTCTACCCCGCGCTCGAGGATGGCGCGATCGACTGGGTGACCGGCAAGGGGCCCGGCGCGCGCGCGATCCGCCTCGCCATCAAGCCGTTCACACTCGTCGGTGCGACGACGCGCTATGCGATGATGTCGCCGCCGCTGCGCGACCGCTTCGGCCATGTGTATCGGCTCGACTTCCACGACGTCGAGGCACTCTCGCGCATCATCCGCCGCTCGGCCGGCATCCTCGGGGTGGCCATCGACGATGCCGGCACGATCGCGATTGCCCGGCGTGCGCGGGGCACGCCGCGCGTCGCCAACCGCCTCCTGCGTCGCGTGCGCGACTACGCGCAGGTGCGGGCCAACGGTGCGATCACCGGCGACGTCGCGGCCGAAGCCCTGGAGCGCCTCGAGATCGACGCGCTCGGGCTCGATGCCGTCGACTACCGCGTGCTGCGGGCGATCATCGACAAGTTCGACGGCGGGCCGGTCGGCCTGGAGACGATCGCCGCGGCGATCTCGGAAGAGGCCGACACGATCATGGACGTCTACGAGCCCTACCTCATGCAGCTCGGCTTCCTCCAGCGAACGCCGCGCGGCCGTCAGGCGACGCGACTCGCCTACGAGCACCTGGGCATCGAACCACGCGCGAAGATGCTGCTCTAGTGGGGACAGCTAGCGTGTGATGTCCGCTGGCGCGACCGACGCGTACCCGGCGATCACATCGAAGTAGTCGAGCACGAGGCGGTCGCCCGATGTGATGCCGCGCGCCGGCCGCTGCCGCAGGTGCGCATCGACGAATCGCCTCGCGACTAGCGCCTTGCGTGCCGAGCCCTTCGCCGCCAGCTCCCACGTCGCCTCTTCGACGAGCAGCGCCGCCTGCGCGACGTCCGCGAGGTAGTTCGAGAGCCGTCGCGCCTCGAGCAGCCGAATGTCCTGCGGCGCGCGCTCGAGGTATGCGATCGCCTCGCGCACCTCGTCGGCGGCGGCGCCCACGGCCGTCACCGTATGGCCGAGGACGGGATGCTCGGCGCCCGCGAGCGCGCGGTCGACACGCGCGAGCAGCGGCTCGTCGGCGCGCTCCTTCTGCATCGAGCGCAGCACGTCGAGGCAGATGATGTTCTCCGTACCCTCCCAGATCGGGTGGCACTGCGCGTCACGGAGCTGACGTGCGACCGGCCAGTTCTCGATGTAGCCGTTGCCGCCATGCACCTCGACGGCCAGCGACGCCAGCTCGACGCCCTTGCGCGCGCAGCGCAGCTTCGCCAGCGGCACAAGGATGCGGTACAGCCGCCGCGCCTCGGCGTCGCCGACGCCCATCGCACCCGCCTCGAAGCAAAGCGCCGCGCCCGCCTCGACCTCGACCGCCATGTCGACGAGCGTCTCGCGCATGAGCGGGAACGCCGCGATGCGCTGCCCGAACGCCTCCCGGTGGTGGGCGTAGATCGCCGCTTCGAGGAAGCTGCGACGCATGATGCCGAGGCCCATCAGCGCGACGCCGAACCGCGACCCCTGCACCATCTCCATCATCCGGTTGAGCCCGCGCCCATCGCGAGCCGCGTCGGGGGAGACGGTACCCTCGCCGGCGGACGACGGCCGCTCGGCGCCCATCAGGTACGCCTCCGCGTCCTCGAAGTCCACCTCGCCCGTGGGCACGGCCTTCGTGCCGAGCTTGTCCTTGAGGCGGCGGATGTGAATGCCGTTGCGCGAGCCGTCGCGCCGGTGCTGCGGGATGAGGAACGTCGCCAGCCCGGCGAGCCCCGCGGGGGCGCCTTCGGGCCGGGCGAGCGCCAGGATCGCCTCCGCGTCGAGGTTTGAGCAGAACCACTTCGAGCCGCTCACACGCCACATGCCGTCATCGGCCTTGCGGGCGCTGCACTCGCTCGACGCGAGGTCACTGCCGCCGCGGATCTCGGTCATGAACATCGCGCCGTCCCACGCCTCGGCGAAGTCGAAGGTCGTCAGATGGCGGAGGAACAATTCGCGCACCTCCGCTGGCGCGTGGCGGTCGATGATGCCGGCGGCGCTCGACGTCATGCCGATGCCGCACGTCATGCCTGTCTCGGCCTGGTTCAGCAGGTACGCGAAGCCGTTCTGGACGACCGACTGCGTGACCTTCGCCCGCCGCTTGAACTCGGGCGTCCAGCGCAGCCCGAGGTAGCCGTTCTCCCAGAGGTCGCGCTTCGTGTCGAGCGCGCTCTGGTGGTGGATGATGCGGTTCACCTCGTTGCCCCAGTGGTCGTACTTCTCCAGCCGCGGCGGGTTCTTGTCGGTCACCTCCGCGCGCGCCGCGATGCGCTCGCCGACGACGCCGCCCATCCGCCGCAGGTGCTCCTCAGCGAACGCTCGATCATCCGCCGGTACAAGGCGCTCCACGAGCGCCTGCAGATTCGGGTCGACGTCGTACCAGTTCAGGCCGATGGCGGCTTCGAAGTTCGCGTAGTCAATCGGTTCGCCCGCGGCGCGGGCACTGTGTCGGACGTCGGTCGTCATCTGCTCCGCCTCGATGCAAAGGTGATGGAATCATAGCCGGAAGCGGCGGACGTCCGCGCGCCTGGTGCCTCGTAAGGCACTCGAACCCGGCCACGGCGGCTGCTGCGGCAGGCACCGCACGCGGCCCGACGGGCTCGGGGTCGCCGCTCGCGCACCGCGCTGGCGCGGCTACACTGCACCCGGCATGACGCCACCGCTGCTCGTATCCCCACCGGACCGGCTTGGCGACTGGTTCGCGGACCACGGGACGGCCGTCCTCGGCACGCTCGTCCTCGCCGCGATCGCCATCATCCTCATCCGGACGCTCATCCCGCGTGCCATGCGCCCCGCGATCGCGCGCCAGATGGCGGGGCGCACCGCCGCCGAGATTGGCCGCCGCACACAGACGCTGGCGAGCGTCATCGTGCGCACCGGCGAGGTCGGCATCATCGCCCTCGCGCTGTTCACGGTGCTTCCCGAGTTCGGGTTCGACATCCGCGCGGTACTCGCCGGCGTCAGCATCACGAGCATCGCCATCGGCCTCGGCGCACAATCGCTCGTGAAGGACGCGCTCAACGGCATCTTCATCCTCACCGAGAACCAGTACGCCGTCGGCGACGTGGTGACGATCGCCGGCGTCACCGGGACCGTCGAGGACATCACACTGCGCCGCACCGTCATCCGCGATATCGACGGGGTCGTCCACTCCGTCCCGAATGGCGCGATCACCACCGCCTCGAACTTCACGCGCGACTACGCGAATGTCCGCGTCAACGTCCCGGTCTCCCCCACCGCCGACTTCGAACGCGTGCGCGCGGTCATCGATGCGATCGGCCGCGCGCTCGCGGACGACCCGGCGTACCGCGCGATGATCACCCGCGCGCCGCAGTTCATTCGCATCGAGAACGTCGACGCCATGACGGGCGCGACAGTGCAGGTCGCCGGGAGCGTGGTCGCCGGGACGCAGTGGCAGGTCGCCGGCGCGCTGCGCGAACGCCTGATCGAGGCGTTCCGCCGCGAAGGCATCAAGACACCGTGGGGTTAGCACCCTGCTAGTCGCGCGCGCTCCCGGCCGCCACAGTCGTGTCGCGGTCGTCGCCGCCCGCGCCACGCTCGTCGAGGTCGCGCCGCACTTGGATGAAGCGCATGACGTCGGCCCGGTCGAGCATGCCGACGAGTTCACGCCCCTGCACCACCGGGATCTGGTTGACGTCGTGCTCGCCCATCAGACGCAGCACGGTCGTCATCGTCTGCGATGGCGCAACGGTGACGAGACGCGTCGCCGGCGTCATCGCCCGGTACACGCTCGTCGTCGCCCATTCCTCACGAGGGACGCGGCGCACATCGGTGAGCGTGATCAGGCCGGCGAAGTCGCCGCCTGCGATGACCGCGAAGCACCGCGCATTCTGGCGCAGGACATAGTCGTGGACGAGCTCTTCGATCGAGAGGTCGGGCGGCACGCTGAGGACGTTCGTGCGCATGACATCACGCACGGCGATGCCGCTGAGCGTCGTCTCGATCAGGAGCTGTTCGTAGCTGGCGGCGGACGCTGATTTCAGGAAGAAGCCGATGAACAGCAGCCACAGTCCGCCGAGGTTCTGGAAGACGATCGTCTCGCCCACGCCGATCGCCATGACGCCGTAGGCGATCCACTCGCCCAGGTGCGACGCCGTCCGCGTCGCGCGCAGCCGGTTCTTGTTGCGTGACCAGACAATCGACCGGAAGACGCGGCCGCCGTCGAGCGGGAAGCCCGGGAGCATGTTGAAGACCGCGAGCGATGCGTTGATGAGCGCGAGATTCGCGCAGATGCCCGCAAGGCCATCGCTTACGGGTCGCAGCGCCGCCCAGAGCACAGCGAATACCGCGCCGGCAGTCAGGCTCGTCAGCGGCCCGACAATCGCGATGCGGAACTCGTCGGACGCGCGCTCCGGCTCACGGCTGAGGTTCGCCACACCGCCGAAGACGAAGAGCGTGATGCTGCGCACCGGCAGGCCCGCCCGGTTGGACACGACAGCATGCGAGAGCTCGTGCGCGAGGACCGAAAGGAAGAACACGAGCGCGACGAACGCGCCACCAATCCAGCGCTGCGCGTCCGTCCAGTCCGGGTAGAACTCATCGAAGACGCCGGTCGCGAACGACCACGTGACAATGAAGAAGATGAAGATCCAGCTCCAGTGGATGCCGACGTCGACGCCAAAGACGCGCCCGAGCCGAAATGAACTGCCCATCAGTACCATCATACGCGGCCGGCCGCGGGATGGGCATGGCGATCAGGTGACGGTCGCGGTCAGGCCAGGCGCAGAAGCTGCCCTTCGTTGCCCCGGAGCCGCAGTTCGCCTCCCGAAGCCGGCCCGGCGACGTGCGTCGACGCGAGGACTGCCTGCGGCCGGATCTCGCCCGGCAGCGTCACGACGACATCTTCGGACGAGAAGTTCAACGCCACCAGCAGCGATTCCCCGCCGGCGTCCCGACGATAGGCGTACACGTCCTCCGGCACGCCATCGATCGGCGTGTACGCTCCGAAGCGGAGCGCGTCCGACCGTCGGCGCAACCAGATGAGCCGCCGGTACAGCGAGAGCATCGACCCTGCGTCGTTCGATTGATCCTCAACGTTGATCGCGAGATCGCCATACGGCAGCCAGGGCTCGGCGGATGAGAAGCCGCCCCCGTGCGACCACTGCATCGGCGTCCGCTCGGGGTCGCGCCCGCGCGCCCACTTGCGGGCGGGGTCTCGGCGGCGCGCCTCCGGGATCTCGACGTTCTCCATGCCGATCTCCTCGCCGTAGTAGATGAACGGCGTCCCGCGCAGCGTGAGCAACAGCATCGCGGCAACGCGCGCCCGCGCCTGTCCGAGCGCGCCCCCGCCGAGCCGCGTCACGACGCGATCCACGTCGTGGTTGCCGAACACGTAGTTCGGCCAGCAGCTCGCAGGCAGCGCCGCCTCGAAGCGATCGACGACGCCGCGGACGACGCTCGCCGACCAGCGCTCGCCCCACAGACGTACAAACGGGAAGTGGAACGCCAGGTGCAGGCCATCCGCCGCTTCGCCGCCGTAGTACCGGACGATGTTCTCGGGCGTGCCGAAGACTTCGCCGACGGTCATACGATCCGGGAACTCATCGACCACCTTTCGCAGCCGCCGGATCGCCGGGATGATGTCCGGCCAGTCCTGGTCCTGCGTGTGGCGCTGGAGCAGCGTCTGCGCGAGCTTACCCAGCTCGCGGTTCGGCTGCGGTGGATTGTCGCGCAGATCGGGATCCTTCAGGATGCGGTCCATCACGTCGATACGGAAGCCATCGACGCCGCGCCGCAGCCAGAACCGCAGCACGTCGTGCATCCGCTGTTCGACCTCCGGGTTGCGCCAGTTAAGGTCCGGCTGTTCGACGAGAAACGAGTGCAGGTAGTACTGCTGCGTCTTCTGGTCCCACTCCCACGCCGGTCCGCCGAACGCGCCGATCCAGTTGTTCGGTGGCTCGCCGGCAGGACCGGCATCTCGCCAGATGTACCAGTCACGCTTCGGGTTGTCGCGGGAGGAGCGCGATTCGAGGAACCAGGGGTGCTGCGACGACGTGTGGTTCGGCACGAAGTCAAGGATGATCCGGATGCCGCGCTTGTGCGCCTCGTCGATGAGGCGGTCCATCGTCTCGAGCGTGCCGAAGTCGGGATGCACGTCCTCGTAGTCGGAGACGTCGTACCCGAAGTCCGCCATCGGCGACGGGAACGTCGGCGAGAGCCAGATGCCGTCGATTCCCAGCGACCGCTCGCTGCCGTCGTTGAGGTAGTCAAGCCGGTCAATGATGCCCTGCAGGTCGCCGATGCCGTCGCCGTTCGAATCCTGGAAGCTGCGCGGGTAGATCTGGTAGATGGTGCCGTGCTTCCACCACACGTAGTCCAAGGCGATGGTCTCCTGACTGCTGGTCGCTGCTCGCTGGGTAGTGGAGCAGGTTCATCGCGCGCGGGCAATCGGTGTGCGAGGCGGCCGCGGCCGATAGCCTGCAGGTATGCCAGAGGCGACCGCCAGGCTCGCGCTGCCCTTCCAGCCGCCTGTTGAGCCCATGCTCGCCAAGCTCGCCGACGCCATCCCGACGGGCGACGGATGGGTCTACGAGCCGAAGTGGGATGGGTTCCGCGCGCTCGTCTTCTTTGACGGTGCGCGCTGCTACCTGCAGAGCCGCGACCTGAAGCCGTTGGCGCGCTACTTTCCTGAGCTCGCAGCTTCGCTCTGCGACGTGTTGCCGCATCCAATGGTGCTCGACGGCGAGATTGTTGTCATCGGCCAGGCCGGCCTCGACTTCGATGCGCTCCTGCAGCGCATCCATCCCGCCTCTTCGCGCGTGCGCATGCTCGCCGAGCAGACGCCCTCGTCGTTCGTCGCGTTCGACCTGCTCGCCGAAGGCGCAGACGACCTGCAGGTGCGGCCCTTCGCCGAGCGTCGGTCGCGCCTGGAGCGGGCCCTGGGCGGCGTGCGGCCGCCGGCATACCTCACGCCTGCAACCCGCGACCGCGCGCTCGCCCTCGATTGGTTCGAACGTTTCGAGGGCGCCGGGCTCGACGGCGTCATCGCCAAGCGCGCGGCCGACCCCTACCAGGCCGGCGTCCGGGCGATGGTGAAGGTGAAGCACCTGCGCACCGCCGACTGCGTCGTCGGCGGCCTCCGCTGGTACAAGGGCGAGCCCGGGCGCGCGGTCGGCTCGCTGCTGCTCGGGCTCTACAACGACGGCGTGCTGCATCACGTCGGGCACACGTCGAGCTTCAAGGCCAACGAGAAGCGTGCCCTCGCGAAGAAGCTGCGGCCGTACATCACCGACGACGAGACGGGGGGCTTCGGCGGAGGCCGGACGCCGGGCGGGCCGAGCCGGTGGAATCGTGACAAGGACGTCAGCTGGGTGCGGCTGCGCCCCGAGCTCGTCTGCGAGGTTGCGTTCGACCACCTGCAGGGCGACCGTTTCCGCCATGCTGCAACGTTCCTGCGCTGGCGTCCGGACAAGCCCCCGCACGCATGCACCTACGACCAGCTCGAGACAACCCCACCCTACGAGCTGCAGCAGATCTTCGCCCGCTGACCCCGGCCGAACGCACGAGTTGACGTCGTTCGCCCACCAACAGCACGGGCGCGTATGTCCCACCCCTACGGCAGCGGTGGGTGATCCCATCCTGCGCAGGGGATCGCGGCGCGGTCATTGGCCAGCGCCACCGAATAGTGCGAGAGACACCGTCGCACCCCTCTCTACCGCCGCCGCTCGCTCGCGCGCCGCGCCTTCAGGTCAACCAGCGCCGAATACTCCGGGCGGGATCGGTAGAAGGGGTCAAGCGGATAACACCCCGAAACCATGCCGTTGCGCGGCGCGGTCGTGCAGTCACTAAACGTCCGGCAAAGATGACGGGTTTCGAGCGGCCTACCGCTGAGCACGTCTCGCGGCAGTTCCGGATAGGCCAACGCCACGCGGCCAATGCCAACAAGGTGCGTCATGTTCCTGGCCACCGCGCCCTCGGCAACGGCCGGCAGCCATTCCTGCAGGTAGCTGTATCCGGATCCAACAACCGTCAACGCGGAGTGGCGGGCCACGAGCTCGGCCGTCGCAGAGATCTGACGCGCGACACCAACCAGCGGATCCTCTGGGGGCGGGTATCCATCCGAGGGTGGGAAGTATGCCGGCCGCTGGATATGCGGCGTGTAGTAGGGGCTGCCGGCGGTGGTGCAGACAAGGCCGATACCAAGCTGCTCAAGCAATTCGAAAAACCTGTGCGGCTCCGTCAGGTCGATGCCGGCGCCGCTGCCATCGCCACCGAACGCATATGGATAGCCGCCGATGCTGGTGCGGCTGATGTCCGCATGCCGCGGGGCGAAGTCGAAGATGGACACGCGCACGGCGAGCGCCAGATCGGGGCTACGCCGCCGGACACCCTCGGCGACGCGTCGCAGGAAGCGCGTGCGATGCTCGAACGAACCGCCGTAGCGGCCAGGGCGTTCGTACGCGCTCAGCAACTCGTGCAGCAGGTAGCCGTGACAATGCTTCACGTCCACGAAGTCGAAACCAGCCTCGCGGGCGAGCGCGGCGGCACGGACAAAGTCATCTGTCAACGCATCAAGGTCATCATCGTCGAGCACCGTCGCGGGGCTCGCACCCACGAGCGGATCGAGATACGGGTGCACGTACGCCGTGCGCGGGGCCGGTCTGCCGTCCGGGCGGGAGAAGCGACCGGAGTGCGTCAGCTGAAGTCCGGCGATCTGGTCCGGTGCCAGCAATGCCCGGAGACGCGCGAACTCGCCAACGGTCCGGTCGTCGAGCACCAGCTGGCGCGGGTTGGCACGACCGTCCCGGCGGACCGCCGTCGCCTCACCCCAGATGATGGCTGCGCCACCTGCGCTAAGCCGGCGCCAACGCCGTTGGACAAGTTCCGTCGGGCATCCATCGGCCGTGCCGTCCCATCCCTCCATGGGCAAGGCAACAAAGCGGTTGGCCGCGCGCAGCGTGCCGGCCGAGCCATCAGTGATGACGGCTGGCTGGGCGAGTGCATTGAATCCGCTACCGGCGGCAGCCATGGGAAGGGTCACACCAATCGCCCGCAGGTGAGCGGTAAACGCCTCATGCGTCTGAAGCGCGCGCAACTTCGGATAGCTCACAGCAGTGCCTCGATCCGGTGCAGGAGTTCCGCGAGGACGTCCCGGTCGGCTTCCGGCCGCCGTTGCGCGCCGGGCGGCGTCGCGTCGGACGCGATCCAGCCGCGGAGCGCAAGGAACGTCGCCGCGTCATGCCGGTAGGCAGGCACAGGGTCGCGAAACGAGAACTGCCCCAGGTACTGGAGCAGGTCGTTCAGTTCGAAGAAGCGTGCGTCCCGCTCGCACCAGTAGCGATCCCGTAACGCGAAGGCATCCGGGCAGAACCCCGCCAGCCCGAGCAAGTAGTCCGAGCCATACATGATCATGTCGATGGCGCGGTCATTTCCGGTGTAGACCCGAAACGCGGGCCGCCGCTCGTCGCGCAGCCGAAGACGATCCCACTCGGCATTCCTACTCAGGGACGAGTGCTTCGCGCCGATGCAATGCGGCACCTCGAGGAGTGCCGCGTACGCCTCAAGCGAATAGATGCGGCCGTATGGCACAAACATAGGGCCAAGTTCGAAGGCGATGAACGGCCCACAGCGTTCCCCGATGGCAGCGAGGGCTGCCACCCAGCGCTCCTCTGACAGCCCGCTGAGGCCGAATGACGGCAAGATGACCGGTGTGGCCCCACAGCGAGCGACGGCGTCGGCGGCCCGCAGATATGCGTCAAGCTGAAACGCATCACCCGGCCGGTCATCGACGACGACACCGGCGACCAGCTCGCTGCCGACGAGCTTGCGCGCGCGCTCGAGAGCCCGCGTCCGGTCGTCCGGGCCCAGCAGTTGGACGTACCCTGTATCCATGTTCACTGCCGGCCGAATTCCGGCGGCAGCGGTGCGCGTCACGAGGGTGTCGAACGCCCGCCAGTCGACGGAACGGGCGCCGTCGAAGGGAAGAAGCACGGCGGCGATTCCATCGACCCGACGGCCGGCTCTGATGGACATCATGGGCTGGGTCTTTGCATCTGCATTTGCCTGCGAGCGGTAATACAGAACGTTATCAAACGCACGCCGACTCGAGCTCATCCCGCTCGGCTTCTCCAGTAACATGAGCGTCGGTGCGTTGCTGACCCAAATGCGTTTGGGCAACACCTACGCGCATACCGGCGCAATCTCGTTCATGAAGGGATCTTGAGGACGAAGAGGGTTCCCCGTTCTGGCGCGTGTTCACCCAGCGAGCCGTGATCATCACCGGCAGGCGCTCCACCAACTGCCGGAGCATCGTGTAGGACGCGGACCCTGCACCGATGATCAGGCCGGCGCGCACAGCTCGGTGACAGGGACGGTCCCCGCGCGTAGAATCGCGCCGACTTCGTGGCGGCTACGCAGGTGTGCGCTCAGCTGCGATGCCTCGTCGCCCAGGCCGCCCAGGAAGATGATGCGTCGCAGGCCTGCGTCCTCCGCAGCAGCTGGGAAGTTCCGCGCCGCCGCGCGGTCGCGCTCTTCGAATGCAAACTCGCTGCCCTCCATGGAGTGTACGAGGTAGTAGGCGACATCAATGCCACGCATCGCCACGCGCAGCGAGTCGGGGTCGTGGACGTCACCTCGCACAATTTCGGCCGCCGAAGGCAGCCTGCGAGACGCGCGCTGTGGATCACGGCTCAGGCAGCGCACTCGATGACCCGCTGCAAGTAGAGCCGGCACCAAGTGTGACCCCACGAAGCCGGTCCCGCCTGCGACCAGGATGTTCATGCCGCGGCCCCCTGGCCGTAGCGTGCGAGGTAGTCGCCGAGCTTCAGCTTTCGCCGTGTTCTGACGGAACTCATGTAGCGCACGGTACCGAAAATCGGGCGCTCGGGGCCCCACGGGCGGTCGTAGCGGCCGAGCGTCCAGAAGATCCCGCTGTAAGAGTTCGGATCGCGTCCGTCAAGTGCGTACTTGTTGTTGAGGTGAATCATGGCCGCGAGCGCTTCCCGTGGCGACGCCGTCCATTCGAGGATGCGCTTCCCCCAGAGCATGCGCAGGTAGCTGTGGATGCGCCCTTCTCGCACGAGCTGGGTCTGTGCGGCATTCCAGACGGCGTCTGATGTCTCGGCGCGCTCCATCTGCTCCGTGCGATACAAATGTGGCCTTGGATCTCGCTCGTGGCGCTCCAGCGTCCGCCGAGCCCAATCGGGCAGCGAGTCGAAGTGTTCGTAGTCCGAGCGATAGGCACAGAAGTTGAACCCAAGTTCCCGCCACGTGATCAGCTGGTCGATGAAGGCCTCCGCCGCGGCGCTCATTCCCCAGAAACCCGTCCGCTTGCCCCGCTGCTCGCCACCCGCACGGTCGATGCACCACGCCTCATGGCGCGACACAGCATCGAACACCTCGTGCGGAGAGATATGCCCGAAGTGCAGGTACGGCGAGAGCCCGCTCGAAGCGCTCGCCACGACGTCGTTGCGTTTGTCCGCATAGCGCGAGAGACGGGCACACACGAACGCGTCGAGGCGCTTCGTTGCTGCTTGGCTGCCTCCGCGCAGCGGCACATCGACGACAGCGTGGTCCACCGGCAGCGCGGAGATGATTCGCTCGGCGCCCCGTTCCAGATCCGCGAGCGGCCAACGCGCGGACTGGTCCGCCGGGAGCACGGCCCGCAAGGGCGGCGCAGCCAGCAGCGGTTCCGCGAGGGGCGGCGCGAGCAGGTCTCCGAGGATGTTCTGCTGAAGCCAGCGACGAAACGCGAACGCGGTATCGAAGACTCGACCCGGCGCGGCGAGTGCGTGCAGTCCGTTCGAGTCCACCGCTTCCATCGCCACCACGACCTGCGTCGCAGCCGCACGCAACGCGGCGGGCAGGAAGAACGCGGGATAGTCGTCGGTGACGACGATGCAGGACCGCGCTGCGAGGGCCGCCAGCAGGCCCTTGCCTGCGCCCGCCGACGGCTCCACGTAGGGGAAGTAGGTGACGTCTGCGGCCGCGCAGGCGGAGCGATTGTCCGCCATGCCATCGAGGATGAAGCGATGGAAGCGATCCGACGCCCATGCATAGTCGACGCGCAACGCCTCGAGCACCAGCAGTGGCTTGTCGAGCTCGCGTGCCCACTCCACCGCTCGCTGAAGTGCGAAGTTGTATCGCGTGCGGCGGCCGGCGGTCATCCAATAGAGGACGAAGTCGCCGTCGGCCCGGGGAGGGCGCTCGTTTGCCGCGCGTACGCGGATCGTTGGGATGGCGGACCGGAACCGCAAGACGGGCTCCTTCATGCGGTGGCAAAAGTCCTCGGTTGGCCAGTTGAGATCTCGCGTCGGAAGCGCAGAGCGATAGCGCCGGCACGGTACGCGAAGATTTCCCGTAGCTGATTCCTGATGAAGAGCTGATTCGCCACGCGTCCGAGGGGACCGAGCGGCGGGGTGTACAGCACGCGGTCCTCCATCAGGGTACGCGAGCCGTCGGCGACGAACCGATGCTCATGCCACCAGCAGTGATAGGGGCCGCGAATCTGCGAATCGACGAACCCCTCTCCGGGAGACCAACGCTCGATCTGCGTCTGCCATCGGATCGTGACCCCTCCGATGCGAACGCGGTTGGAGATGAGCGCGCCGTCGCCCATGTCGCGGGGGCGCTCCGTAATCTGGAAGCCCATCTTCGGCGGCGTGATTACCCCCAGGTTCTCGGGCTTCGAGAACAACGCAAAGACTTGTTCTATCGGCGCATCGATCACCGTCCGCGCTGTGAGGACATACCTCGGGCAGCGCTTCTCCAGGTATCGGGCCTCGGAGGTTGTTGACATCACGCCTGCTCGATCTGGTGTACCTCGACGCCCTCGGGGCGCCTGACGAGATCTGCAGTGTCTTCGGATCATTCGCCGACCTCAAGACACCGTATCTCCTGGGTCACTCGGCCCATGTGGCGCGGCTCGCTGAAGGCGCGGCGCGCGCACTGAAGTTGCCGGACCACGAGTGCATCGCGCTCCGTCACGCCGGTCTGCTGCACGATCTGGGGCGCGTCGGCGTCGCGACGGGAATCTGGGAGAAGGCGTCGCCGCTCGGCGTGCTGGAGATGGAGCAGGTGCGCCTCCATCCGTATCACACGGAGCGCATGCTCGAACGCAGCTCATTGCTACGGCCACTTGCTCGCCTGGCGGGGCTGCATCACGAGCGGCTGGATGGGAGCGGCTACTTCCGCGGCGTGGGCGGGTCCTCTCTGGATATGCCAGCGCGCATCCTCGCCACCGCAGACGCTTGCGCTGAGCTCCTGGAGGACCGGCCTGGCCGGGTACGCGTCACGGCCGACATCGCCGCGATCCAGCTGCGGAAGGAAGCGCTGGATCCTGATGCTCTGCGGGCCGTGCTTCAGTTCGCCGGCGCAAAGCACACCGCCTTACGGAAGCGGCGACCTGCGGGGCTCACCTCGCGCGAGGTCGAGGTTCTTCGGCTTCTCGCTCGCGGGCAGACGCTCCGGAACATCGCGGAGCAACTAGTGATCGCACCGTCGACGGCGCATACGCATGCGGCCCACATCTACGAAAAAGCGGGCATTTCCACTCGTGCCGGTGCCGCGCTCTTCGCGATGGAACACGGACTCATGGACTGAGGAAATCAACAGTTCTGTCGATACCAGCCGCTTGCCTGTTCTCCTACGCTCACATCGAAGCGCTCTGCTTCGCGTCAAGCCAGTAGTGAAAGAGAACAACCATGTCAAGCCAGAACACAGCTATCGCCAGCACCGCCGCGCAGCACGCGAACGCCGAGATCGTCCGCCGTGGCTACGGCGCCTTCAACACCGGGGACCTCGACCTCCTTACGAAGCTATTCGATGAGAACGTGTCGTGGCACACGCCGGGCCGGGGCATGCTCGCCGGAGATCGGAAGGGCCGCGCCGCCGTGTTCGAGCAGTTCGGGAAGTATGTCGGCGAGACGAACGGCACCTTCAAGGCAGAGCTGAAGTACGTCGCGGCTGACGAACAGGGCCGAGTCGTCGGGGTGCACCACAATACCGGCGAGCGCAACGGCAAGCGCCTCGACGTCGACTGCTGCCTCGTGGTTGAGGTCCGTGATGGCCGCGTCATCAGCGGTCGCGAGCACTTCTACGATCTGCACTCCTGGGACGAGTTCTGGTTGTAGCAGCTCCGAACGCGACGAGGCCCGACCGGCGTGTGTTTAGACCCGCCGGTCGTAGCCTTTCGGTGTGTCCGCCCGGCGCAATTCGCGGCGCCGACCTGATGGATCGGCCGGAACAGGCAGTGATGCGCACGCTCGCCGAGAAGAACTGAGAGGTCTACACAGAGGCGCTCGCGCACCTCCTGTTAGATTGGACCGGACACCGTGCACACGCATTTGCGGTCTTCATGCCCGAGAGCATCGAGCAAACGGATTACCTTCGCTACCTGGCTGTATGGCGCACGTCGGATGTCTCGCGGTACCTGGCCGCAATCCCACACGCATTGGCCGTCAATTGGGACGAACCGCAGATTGCGAACCTCGATTTGCACCAACGTCGGCCCCGGGAGCCTGTATCCACGCAGCCGAGGAGTAACGCGCCGGCGTGTGGCGAACCGTACGCCATCAAAATCCCGGTATCCGTAGAGCGTCTGGCTCCCGGCAGCCCAGCGCCCCATTGCGCGAGCTGTGTAGTCGTGACGTCTGATGAGACCGTTCGCGTCGACGTGGAGGATCTGTCGGGGTGAATGCGTGGCCAACCGGACGGGAAGCTCACACGCAGCCGGCGCAACTTGCGTCCATCGGACGGCAGAAGCTCAAGGCCAAACGCGGGATCTGGCAGCAGGAATGGCAGGACAGAAACGGGGCAGCTGGCCCCGAAGACTCACTGACTGGGTGGCCGTGCTAAATCGTCGACGCCGCACAATCGCGCTCGGCGAACGTGTTGTGGACGTGCTGCGTCTTCGCCGGCACGCGCAGACGGCACATCGAGAGTTAGTTGGTGACGCGTGGGAGGAAGGCGACTTCGTCTTCACGTCGGCTGTGGGCACGCCGCTTGACGACAGCAACGTGCGTCGTGCGTTTCAGTCGATGTTGAAGCGCGCAGGCCTCCCGCGGATCCGCTTCCACGACCTGCGGCACACGCACGCGACGCTGATGCTTGCGCAGGGCGTCCATCCGAAGATCGTCAGCGAGCGCCTGGGGCACGCCACGATCGGCATCACCCTGGACACCTACTCGCACGTCTTGCCCAATCTTCAGCACGAGGCGGCGCGGGCGCTGGACGACTATCTGGTGGCGCATCGTCCCGTTGAGGACCAGCCTGTCACGCCGGATGCTGCCATGTTGGGCAGCAAAATGGCAGCAAATGCTAACGGTGATGAACAGAAAGCGGCACCAAGGGGCGCCGTTTTAGATTCAAAACAGTGGCACGGGTGGAGGGACTCGAACCCCCGACCGGCGGTTTTGGAGGACGATTGGGTTGGTGCCACCGAGCCTTTCCACGAACCATAACGTGTCGTTTCCTATCTATGCGTTTGGACAATGTCCTGACTTATCCCGGCCTGTGCCGACTCGTTCCGCAACTTTGGGCAGCAAAACGCCAGCAACGGAAGCGCTGCTATCGCACTGTCGGCGGGCATGCTTGGTAGCGTTTCGCACGCTCGTCATCAATCCCTCAGCGCCCGTCCCGTGAGTCTTAGGAAGACCTGCTCCAAGCTTGCGCGCGCCACATCGACATCGGTGATCTCGATGCCACATGTCCGCGCGACCTCGACGAGTGTGGCGAGGCCTGCCGACGAGCTCGGGCATGTGAACGTGACTTGGCCGGACTCCGCCTTGAGCACGTCACTGACCCCGTCAGCCACCCTCAGTCCCACCGCCAAGGCATCCGGGTTGTCGCACGAAACGGTGAGTGCCGCGCCTGAGGTGCCGCCGCTCAATGCCTGGACCGTGTCGTGCGCGATGATGTTCCCGCGGTCAATGATGGCCACTCGATCACAGAGCGACTCGACCTCCTCCATGTAATGGGTCGTGTACACGATCGTGACGCCCGCCTCCTCGTTCAGGGCGCGGATACGTTGGAGAATGTGGTTACGTGACTGCGGATCCACGCCGACCGTGGGCTCGTCGAGCAGGAGTAGCTTCGGGTGATGCATGACGCCGACAGCGAGATTCAGGCGGCGCTTCATGCCTCCGGAGAACGTCTGCACCTTCTTTCGCGCGACATCCTCTAACCCCGCGAGCGCCAGCACTTCGTCGATTCGCTCGCGCAACAGCCCCCCGCCGAGGCCCTGGAGCGCACCGAAGAAGCGCAGGTTCTCATCTGCGGAGAGTGTCGGGTACAGCGCGATGTCCTGCGGCACATAACCGATGCTTCGGCGCACAGCGTCCGGGTCGCCTGCGACATCGTGCCCGAAGATCGACGCCGTCCCGGCGGTCGGCGTGAGCTGCGTCGCGAGGATCGACACAAACGTCGTCTTGCCGGCTCCGTTCGGCCCGAGCAGTCCGAGCCGCTCGCCCTCGCGGATCTCCAGCGAAATGCCGTCGAGCGCGACGGTTGTGTGGTCACCCTTCCCGTACAACTTCCGAAGATCCGAGACGGAGACGGCGATCCCGGGCGCGGTGGCGTGGCGGAACGCCACGTCCGTGGTCACTACCATGTGTCGCCGGCCTTCTCGTGCCAGCAGCAGAGTTCGATATCTGCTGGACGGCGCTCAAGGATGATGAGTCTCAGGATGTTCTGGATCAGTCTCATGTGGTGCTCCCTCCAGGTGCTTCCCTACGCCGATAGTCCCCGCAGGCGAACCGATGCTGCGAGGAGACACAAGCCCGTAATGAACGCGAGCGCCAGCATCGGCACGACGACATCGGCAAAACCTGCGCCTCGAATCATCACGTCCTGCGCGGCGTCCTTCGCCCAGTACAGCGGCGAGATCACCGCGAGCCGCTCGATCCAGGGCGGCAGCACGTACAACGGCACGAGCGCCCCGCTGACGGCCCCCACGACGAACATACCCACATTGCCGAGGAGGAACGCGAGCTGGCGGTCCAGGCCGCTGACGGCCATGAATGTTCCAATAGCGGCCGGCACGGCTGCGTAGACCGCGACGACAACAACGAGCACGGTCGGCTGTCCGAACTCCATGTCGAAGACGAGAGCGCCAATGATGAAGAGGAATGCCACGACGGTCGCAACGTAGAAGTAGCTCGCCAGGAAGCGGCCGAGCAGCAGGCCGAGGCGCGACGCAGGCGTCGTTAGGGTTCGCGGCCACGTACGAAAGATCTGGCGCTCATCCTGGATCATCCAGACCGAGAACGTGAAAACGCTCAGCGCCCACATGAGCGCGATGCCAGGGACGGTCTGGTCGTACGCATTCGGGACGCCGGCGCTGCGGCTCGCCGCCTGTGTGTTCACCGCCACAATCGGCTCTTCAAGCAGCGCCTGCACGTCGCTTCGGACGGTTTCCGCGACCGCGCCTTCCGGCATCTCAGCCGCATCGGCGACGATCTTCACGGCAACCTGCGGGGCTACAGACCGGTAAAGAGCGCGCTCGACGGCCAGGAACATCAGCCCGTATCGAGTGTCCTGCGTCGGGTCGACATACATCGGGAGCACAACCTCACCGCCGGATTCAATGGCGGCGCCGGCGCCTTCCGGGATCACGAGCGCAGCGATGCGCTCTCCGCCGCCAAGCACCTCCGCCGCGTCCTCCTGACCGAAGGTCACGGCCCTCTGGACTTCGACATCCAAACCGCCGTCCTGCGCCAGCGCACGAACGATCGACTCCGAACCTGACGACTGGTCGAGGTCGATCACGGGAAGCTTGTAGCGCGCAGTTGACGTGATCAGGCCCTGAACGGCGAAGCTCGCGAAGAACACGATGATGAGCGGGATCACGAACAGGAAGAGCGGGGCCGACCGATCCTCGATGACTAAGAGCAACGCCTTCCTTAGTTCGGCGACACAGACGCGCAGCATCAGGCGCCTCGCATGCGGTAGCTGAATCTTGGGAGAGCGATCGCCAGCAGCGCGCCCGCAAAGCCCGCGATGACCAGCAGTTCCAACCAAACATCCGCAAGCGTCCCGCCCCTGATTGTGACCTCTTGCGTCGCGCGCAGCGACCAGTAGTACGGCGATATCCGCGCGACCCCCTCGAGGACGCCCGGCAGGAGGAAGACCGGCACAAGCAAGCCGCCGATGATGGGCATGATGTTCGTCCAGACGCCGAAAATGGAGTCGGCCGAGACGACAGTCTGGGTGAACGCGGCGACCGCCACTCCGACGGCAATCGGGATGAGCAGAAAGACGGCGACCACGACCGCGAGGTTGGCGACGGAGCCAACCTCCATACCGAAGAGCAGGCGGGCGGCGCCCATCATGAACATGAACTGCACCAAGCCGAATCCATGGGCGACGGCTGCTTTACCCAGGATGTGTGGCCACCATCCTCCAGCGATACTGAGGATGCGTCCGCCGACGCCCCACTCGCGTCGCTCGACCAGCATGATCCAGTAGATGTAGCTTCCGATGGCCGCTGAGAACCACATGGTGAATGCGGGCACCGTTTGCTCGAAAGGGCTGGGAAGGCCGCGACCTTCGTCGCTCGTGATGATCTCCGGCCGTAGGGGCGGAGCGCCGATGAAGGCTGATACGCCGGTGACGACATCAGTACGCACCATCGCTGGATCCCGCTGGCTGATTGAGAGAGCAATGCGAACGCCAGCCTCCGTGAGTGACAGTTGATCGGCGACTGCTTGGATCGCAGTCTCGACGAGAAACGCGGCGCTCGGCTGCGCCGGATCGGTATAGAGGATCAGTTCGGTTGAACTGCCATTGGCCACGGCGTGCCCATAGCCGTTCGGGATCACGAGCACGGCGGGCCGGCGTCCACGGTCGAACTTGGCGATGGCGTCCGATTCGCCGAAGTCGGCGTCGTCAGTGACTTCCCGGCGGATGTCGAGGTAGCCCGTGCCGTCCAGCGTCGCGACCAACGCCGCTGAGTGCTCTGAGTCGTCCAGATCCACAACTGGAAGCGGCAAGCGTTCAGGAGAGCCGAGCACGTTCTGGAAGGCGAAGCTGATGAGCATCACCAGCACCGCCGGCATCACGATGAGCTGGATCCAGAGCGCCGGACGAGGAGTAATGAGCAGGAATTCCTTCCGGACGACCGCGAGCAATTGCCTCATGGCGTTCGTTCCTGCAGATGTGCTCCAAGCTCACCCCAACCCACCCACTCGGTCGCGTGGCCGCAGCCCACACGGCGAACTGCTCGAACATGGCGACGGTCATCGCTTCGGGCGAACCGAAATCGCCCGGGTGCAGCCTCGGCGCGAACTCGATACGCGCACCACTTCCATCGGACACAACACACACCGGCTGAACCGGCAGCCCCGACAAACGAGCGAGCATAGCCGTCCCAAGCGGCGCCTCTACTGTCGATCGAAGAAACGGCGCCTTAACGCGTCTGCCGGCGGACGAGAACGACTCGGGAAAAATGACAACGGGCTTGCCGCGATTAGTAGCGCGCCGGGCCCGGTGCAGTGCCCATGCATCAGCGCCGATGAGCTCGATGCTTCCAGCACTCGACCAGCGCCTGAAGTTACCAAGTAGCGCCCTTGCGCGATCACTTGGTTCCGCGACGAGCGCAACGGATGCTCCGCGCATGGCAAGCAGCCAGGGAACGACGAAGGCTAACCCCGTGCGCGAAACGGCTACGATCGCCTGAGGGTCAACAAGGCGATCAAACTGGCGACTGTCCCCCGCGCTTACACGGCCTATCACGCCAGTCGGCGAACTCGTCGCCGTAATAGCTGTGAGCTGAGCGGGCAGAGCGCAGAGAGCGTAGCGGCGGAATCCTCTGCGCCAACGGAGAAACGTGGGAGAGTCGCCCGATTCTCTCGTGGCTAGGAGGTAACCGCCAGCAGCATGCGCTACTTCTCGATCGACGACCTCAGGCCACGCCACCACCTGAAGCCTGTGATAGGTGTAGACAAGGGCGCGCGCCATATCGTAGGGGAGCCGACGAAGCAGCCGCTCGCCGATCGAGGGTCGGTGAGGCGAACTGCCGGGAGAATCCGGACGAAAGGTAGCTAGTGGTTGTTGCAGCACAGGTCTATCGACCCCGCCGGAGCCTTGATTCGCAATACCTGACGGAGGAGCCGAAGGAGCAACACCATCGTAGCGATAGTAGGGAGGAGGGCGAAGGCCGTCAATCATCACAGACCTCCGCGGTTAGATTCATCGCAATGAAGGCGGACCAATCTCCAGAACTGGATGGCCGTCTCCACGATGCCTCGTTGGCCCGATTCGCAGAGAGTAGCCGAAACCTGGAGACCATTGAACGCGGCAAGGAGCGTCGCCGCCACTGAGGCCGGGGTGAAGGGAGCCCGGCCTTCCCCGATCTCAGATTCGATCATGATAGTGAGCAATTCGACCCAGCGGGTCAACTGAGGACGCCCCGCGCCGTGGATGAGCACATGGCACAGGATTGAACCCAAGACAGGATTATCCCAAAACGGGTTCACACCCGACCGCCGCCTGCCGACACTCAATGGAAGAGGATGAATGGGAGCCGGTTCGTTTGGCGGAGTTGACTCAGTGATGAGATGTACGCGTTGCGGTGCCGTGGGCACGGACGAGACCTCTAGCTTCTGCTCGAAGTGCGGTGCCCCGCTTGCAGAGCACCGTGGGTCAGGTGACGTGCCGGAGCGGGGCGAAGAACCAGCGCGTGCCCGTCATGGACGCAACGTCGGGCAGGTGCTTCTCGGGGCGCTGGGCGGTTTGTGGTTGGGCATCGTATTCGTCGGGGCGTTGCTCCTGTTTGCACCGCGCGAACGACGGGCTGACCGCCTATTCGGTGCGTGGCTCGGGACAGGGGTTGTCGCTCTTGTGGTCATCGTTGTTGTGGGAGTCTACGCGCTGTCGTCCTCGTCTGACGCAACAACCAGCGCATCGTCGGAACCCGTCGTGCAGGCCGACATCGTCGTCGGCGTGCGAACAATCTGCAAGGAGAACTGCAACGAGACACCGGAGTGCACGGGGCTGCGCAGCGGATTCGATTGCCCAAATCCTCGGCGCGCGCAAGAAGTGACCGTGCGCACGCCAAGCGGTGGCTCGTACGTGGTCGAAGCGAAGCTGGGAATCAAGGTAGCGATTGGTGATGAATGGCCGCTGAAGGAAACCGTCGGCCAGACCAGCAGCGGGTCATCACCGACCGTCCTTCGAGTGGCATCACCGACGACCGTCGTTGAGCAAGCATCAAACAACCCCGCACCGAGCCAGCGGACTGCTCCTTCTTTGGCACCTACGTCGCCAGCAGCGCCGACGCAGACGAAAGTCCCACCGCCACCGCCAACGAGCACACCCGTCCCACCACCGCCAGCGTTAGCCCCGGCGTCTCCGCCAGACGACGTGATGCAGCGTGCACAGGACTACTTCGTGCAATGGATGAACAACGGTTCCCTGCCTTCGGATGCACCGCCGGGCAAGCTGTATTGTCCTTCGCAAGAGGTGAGTCAGACACCGGACAGCAGTTGGCAGCTTTGGTGCTTCTACGAGGACGATGCTGGCTACCTGTACTACGCCGCAGTAATCCTCGTAAACTATGAGACCGGATACATCCGCGCGGCGGGCGAGCCGCTCGCGTGCGGCTACCTCATCAGTGTTTTGTGCACCGAATACGTTCTCAGCCTCGGCTAAACCGCAGACGGGAATGAAATGAACCCATTCCGCATCTTTGAGAACCCTTGGGTCTTCTTCGGGTCGCTCATCATCATGGTCGCCGTCGTCTGGTACGGCATCCACGCCAGCGATGCGCCCGACCGCGACTATGTCGAAGACGCTTGCGCCCACGCGAGTGCGCGCTGCTGAGCGCGTCGATGGTGGTTTGGGAACGCACGACAGTTGCGGAACTCCTCGCCGTCAGGTTGGGCGAACTTCGTAGGCCCCGAACGCCGTGCCAGCGAGGCGCGGGCCAGTTCTCAGAGATGCCTCGTATGAGCCTCAGGAGCGGATTCTGAGGGTCTTAGGCTTCCAGCAGTGTGTCGGTACCCGTTGAAATCGAGCGAGCCTAAGGGCTGCCAGCGCCAAGAGGTTCGTAATGCTGCGCGTGCTCTGCCCAAGTCGGTGGCACGGTCAGCGCCGCGCCCGCCGGGAGCGTGCGCCGGGCCGGAGCAGCAGGCGGATGCACGCTGGTTCGTCAACTGCCCGACGGCGACTACGGTGTGGTGGAACGCCCTAACGCTCACGGTCACGAGCGTGGAAAACTGGCAGTGGCATCGCGTCTTCGAACAAGACGACGAACACGACGACGTTCGGGCGCTCTTGTCTGTACTGAAGGCTCGGCTCGCAAAGCGAGCACGAGCCGGTGTCGCCCACGGCCATCGAGTCCCAAAGGGAACCCCTCTTCAATCACGCGCGCTGCCTTTGGCGGCGCGCAATTTGGTTCTAAGAGTTTCTGAAAGTGACGACTCCGTAAGGAGTCGGAACAAGAGTCTTTGGCTAAGAGTCTTTGTAGTGTCCCCGTTTGCACCCCTACCATGTCCCCGCAGGCACCGGGGTGGGTGTACTCGAAAACACCGGGGGGGTGTACTCGTAAACACCGGGGTGCGCTCGCGGTGCTGTCTTCGTCTGAGCCTTCTTCGTGGCCTTTGGGAGCAAGGCGGGCCAACCCGGTTTGCTCTTGATGTTGAACGCCTCGCGGTACTCCGAGGAAAGGTCACCCGTCTTCACGAGCCGCCACATGTGCGGGCCGGGAAGGTACATGTTCTTCATGCCGGGCTTCCGCAACACGGTGAGGAAGCCCCAATACTCCGCGAACTCGGTGTATTCCTCAGCCGTCTCTCGGCTGTTCAGCAGCATCTCGCTTGCGACCTCGGGCATCGAGGCACGCCACGGTCGAACCCTCGCGTACGTGTCGCGGTCGTGGTTCAGTCGCCCGTGGGTCTCTGTCCACACCCTCATGAGCAGCCTGTACAGCCGCCGGGGGATGTTCGGCCCCATCACGTCCTCGAAGCAGTTCGCCCACTGCACAAAGTTGGTCTCAAGGAAAGGTTTGTCCAGCAATGCTCGTTCCAGTCCCAGCTTCTCGTTGTCAGTAAGCCGCCGCCCAAGTCCGCGCTCCATCTGTGCGCACTGACGTTGGAGTTCTTTGTCCCGCAGTCGGTCGGCTGGCCCCATCTCACGGATGTTCTTGGTGAAACGGCGCTGGATGGTGAACATGCTTTGTAGGATTACCTTCTTATTGATGTACGTGTTGTCGCCCTCGGGGTTGATGCGCCATTCCTTCATCTCACCAGTCTTCCCACTACGCGACTCGATGTAGTCGAACCATTCCAAGGCGTTGAGCGCTTCAATCAACCGCGTGCGATTGACGCCCACGCTCGGTGTCAGGCCGTACCAACCGACACGCTGGCTGATGTACTGGTGGGCCATCTTGTCCCACTCCTTCGGCCACCCATTCTTGACGCGTCCGTAGGTGTTCCGCCCGATAATCATCAGGATGCGAAACAACAGAGGGTCATACGGTGCCCAGTTTGGCCACTCCGCATTGAGTTTCGTGTAGTTGGCGGTTAGCCCCACCCGTTCAGTCGGCGTGGGTACAAAGGCACCATCAACGGATTCCCTCTTTTCAGTGGTCTTGGTGCTGTCCATCTCAACTCGCCCGTGCCCTGTTGCGAGCGACGCACAACGAACTGCTCGAAGGCAGGGCCGTTTATGCCGGCATAGAGTACGACCGCCTGTTCGAGCACGACTTCGAGCGTCGTGTTCGTCGCGGCGGCCAGCACCTTGGCTTGCCGGTGTGCTTCTTCGGAGATGCGTACGAGTTTCATTTGGACACGTTCCCTCTTGGCGTGACAGGACATCACTGCAACGCGCAGTAATCGTCAGCGAGAAGCGAACGGGCCGGAGAAGTCCAAACCTGCGGTCGCGACACGCTTCCACGAAGGACGACTCCATCGTGGAAGGGTCGGAGAGTGTGCTACATCGTCACCTTGCCAGAGTGGCCTGTTGCAGTTGCCACCTCTATCTTCAATCTAACAAGTGGCTCGTATGCTGTCAAGGTCGCTGATCCGTCGTCGCCGCTCGCCGTTCTGCGAACTCACGCCAACGTTGCTCAGCGCTGAAGCGTGTGCTGGGTGTCAAGTCGCGCGGTCTGGGACAGTTTGAGGCAGAGCGAGCGGGGATGACTTTGGCCCGATTTTGTCCGGGGTTCGCGTCAGGTCATGACTCACAGAGCAGCGCCGCGCCGTTCCGCGACCGCCGATTCCGTCCCGCACGCCGAAGAGACCGCCGGGCACCGCCACTCCCTGCCTTCGCAATGGCGGCATGCCCTTACGCTTCCCTCGCAGACGGCACGTTCCTTGTGCTCACGAGTTCGTTTGAAGCGATGGTGGTGCGCGCGTACCGCATGTGGCCCCAGTAAGTCTGTGGCGTGGTTACGGTTGCTGTCGCGGTAGCCCGCGAACGTGACGAGCAAGCCATCGACGCGTCGTCGGGTCTGAAGCTGGGGACGCTGGCGCTGGGTGCGTGCTGGCCTGCTGGGGTGCTCCGGGGGGCGTTGGATGCTGGGGTGATACCCGGACTGCTTATCGCGTGCACCATGCTGGGGTTGCTGGGGTGGGCCAGCCGGATTAGCTTCGATTCCGGGCTTTGTTGCTGTCAGGGGTGCCCCCGGCCCCGACAGCACGAGGGAAGTCAAAATTGCTGGGGGTGCTGTCGGGGCACCGGGGTGCTGGTCGCATCGATGGGCGTGACGCTCAAGAGTCTCACTACACCCGTTTCCACGCCCAGAGCGCCCGTCCGTGGCAGCTACATCGGCAGGGATGCCCGGCGGCAACGCCTGCTCGGCATGAGCATAGTCCCCAAGCATGTGGGGGTGTCGGTGAGTCCTCAACGGTCACACGCCATCCGAGGCGCTGTGCTCGTTGATGCGCCGTTAGTTGGTCGGGCTGTTCCTTCGGAGAACGTGATTGGCGCGGTGCTTCAGTCTTCATCTCGGTGCGCTCCGTTTTTGTTCCCGAGGTTCTTCCGACGATGAAGTCCCCACGCGCAGAAACCCGGTTCAAGGTGCGGCGGAATGTGCTTTCGGCAGTTGGCGCAGACGGTGTGCTCGTCCGCGATGACGGCGAACCATTCCAGCCCGCCGCTCCACTCCGTCTCTGCGTATTCGATGCGCAGACCGCACAAGGATGTCTTGCCGATTGCAGCGTGGGCGCTGCGCCACATGTTGCCGTCCGCCACGAGCACGCGAACACCGCCGTCCGTGTCGAGGATGACCTGTACTACTGACCCACAGTCGATGACGCTCTTGATGACGCCCTGTTCGGTTTGCTCCATCTGCTGCTCCTTCTGGGTGCGGCAGGCGGAAAAACAGCGAGACGGCCCATCAGGCCGTCCTGACTCGCTCGTTTGCCCGCAGGCCGCATCCTCGTCTGTCACCACCGCGCCCGAGTCAGGCCGGAAGGTCGGCTTACCCATTACCGGGCAGCCCGTCTTGATGCTGTATTCAGTTGTGCTTCTACTCTATAACGTCGGACACGGCACTCCGTACTGTGGCCTTGACGGACGCCCGCGAACGAATACGCACGACTTCGACCTCTGGCGGTCATGCGGATGCCTGCACTGCCGATACTAATCGTGATGGGCAAGCGCGCTTTCATAGGCGATGACGAACGGCCAGACCTGCTGACCGTGGACGAGGCCGCCCGGCGGCTCCGCATCGGTCGGACGCTCTTGTACGAACTCATCAAGAACGACGAAATCGTCTCAATCAGGGTCGGTAGGCTGCGCCGCTTTCCGCCGGAGGCACTCCAAGCCTACGTGGAACGCAAGAAGGCCGAGCAGGGCTACTGACCGCCGCCGCCAGCCGAGAAGATACGCTGCATCGTCTGCTTCGCTTCGTGGTGCATCGACGGCGTCACGTGGGAATACAGGTCGAGCGTGATGGCGATGGACGAGTGGCCCAACATCTCACTGACGTACTTCACGTGCACACCCTGTTCGAGCAGCAGCGTGGCTGCGGTGTGCCGGAGGTCGTGAAACCGGATGTCTGATACCTCCGCAACCTTCAGCAGCGGTTTGAACGAGCGCCGTACGAGGTTGGCCGGGTCGGTGGGGCGACCAACGTGGTTGGAGAAGACGAATCCATGGTCTTCCCAGAACTTCCCGGAAAGCAAACGCTCGCCGTTCTGCCGGACGCGTTGCCGACGTAGCGCTTCCACGGCATCGTCGGTCAACTGGATGAGACGCCGCGACGACTTGGTCTTGGGTTCGTCCACGCGGAAGCCGCCGCCCTTCGTCCAATGCAGCGTCCCGCGCACCTGCAACGTGCACTTGTCGAGGCTCACGTCGCGCCAGCGAAGCGCCAGTAGCTCGCCTTGCCGCATCCCGGTCGTCAAGGCCACCACGTAGAGCGGGTGGAAGCGGTCGTTGTGTGCACAGGCAAGGAAGCGGCGCGCCTCGTCCGCGCTCAAGGTTCGGATGTCCGTCCGGCGAATCGGTGGTGCGTCCACGAGGTCGCACACGTTGCGGAACACCTTGCCCCAGCGCATGGCCTGTTCGAGCGCCTTGTGAAGCACGGCACCGATGTGGTGCACGGTCGTCGGCGAGAGACCCGAGGCGCTGCGCTCGTCGTATAGCCGCTGTACCTCATGGGGAGTTAGTTTGACGAGACGGACTGCGCCCAGCGTCGGGATGACGTGAAGCCGCATGAGGGTCTCGTAGCGCGTATGGGTGGTCGGGCGGAGGCGGTTCGCCTCAGAGGCGAGCCAGTCCGTGATGAACGTCTCGACGGTCTCGCGCCCGTCCGGCACGGGCAACGCCTTGTCGCGGGCCTCTTGCAGCCGACGCAGTCCACGGGCAGCCTCTTCGCGCGTGTCGCCATACACGGCGCGGCGCTCCCCGTCCACTTGCAGGCGGGCCATGTAGCGCCCGTCCGCCCGCTTGGTTATCGAACCCTCGCCGCGCCCGCGCCGCTTGCTTCGCTTTGCCATGTCTACACCTCGCTGTCCGGCTACGCCCCACTCTGATAATCGCCACAGTGAGAACGCATCCGAACGCCTACGGTGTCAGGTATGGCGTCAAGGCACGCAAAAGAGCCGGTCTCACGACCGGCCCTCTGGTTGCTCCGTCACCGCACCTGGCCTCAGTTTGAACCTGAGATGGCCCGGTTCTCTGTCGTAAGAGAGTGGCACGGGTGGAGGGACTCGAACCCCCGACCGGCGGTTTTGGAGACCGCTGCTCTCCCAGCTGAGCTACACCCGTGCGCTGGGTGCAGTATACGAAACCGCCGCCCACGACCGCCCCGGCGCGCGCCGCACCACGCCTCGCGGTGGCGTCCGCGCGCGGCGCGCATCGGCCGGCGCGCTGCGAGCCTCCGAGCACGTCGCCCAGCTCCGGCAGCACTCGCTCAAGAGAAAGCGCACGAAGCCTTGCTAGTGCGGACCCACTTGGCGCGCGTCGATGTCGTCGAACCCCACCGCGACGTACTCGCGGATCTGTTGACGTGGCGCGCCGCGTCCAGCCCGCTCCGTTACATGCCATCCCGGGCGTTGCGGACCACCACCGCAGAACCACGGCCGACCCCAAAGCGGCCCGCCGCATCACCGTCACGAACGGCGATCTCGAGATGCCCGGTGCTTCCGAACAACGCGAGCGCCTCGCCCGGCGCGACGTCGGCGTAGGTGCGCCCGAGGCCGACTCGGGCGTCGTCGCCAACCGCGATGGTCACGTCGCCCCGAGCCCATTCCGTGAACACCGCCTGCGTGATGTTCGTGATGAGGTTGCCGAAACGGTCGACGTGGATGACCTCGCCGATGGCAACGTCCGTCTGGACGGTCGGGGAGGGCAACGGCAGCGGCGTGAGCGCCTCGCGCCCCGGCCCGAAGGCGTCGAGCGGCACGCCGGCGGCCAGGTGTGCCGCCACGGGGCCGAAGACGTCCCGCCCGTGGAATGTCGCCGATAGCTCCGGGCGAAACCAGCGCCGCTCACGCAGCTCCACGGCGCGCGTCTCGCCCGCCGATACGGTAGCCCACGTCAGCACGCCGTTGTCCGGGCCGACGAAGTGCCAGCCACCCGCGCGCGCCGCGACCGCGAGGCGGTCGGAGCCGACGCCTGGGTCGACGACGACGACATGCACCGTCTCGGGCGGAAAGAAACGATACGCTGAAGCGAGCACCCACGCCGCTTCGACGACATCCTGCGGCGCGATGTCGTGCGAGATATCGACGACGGTCGCGTGTGGATTGACGCTCAGGATCGCGCCCTTCATCGCGCCGACGTACCCGTCCCTCGTCCCGAAGTCCGTCGTCAGGGTGATGATGCCAGGCATCGCCGTCGGCTCGTCGCCCCCACGTCCGCGCTTACAGCAGGTCGCCGCCGCACGCCGGAGCGGTCGTACCGTGTTCCTTGTAAGCCCGCAGCAGGTTGCGGCCCACCGTCCAGCGGTGCACCTCATCCGGTCCATCGACCAGCCGCTGCGAGCGGATGCTCGTGTACCAGCGGGCAAGTGGCGTATCGAGGCTATAGCCGAGCGCGCCATGCAGCTGGATCGCGGTGTCCACGACTTTGTGCACCATGTTCGCCAGGTACACCTTCGCGATCGAGTTCTCCTGACGCAGATCGAGCCCCTTCTCCGCCTTGTAGGCGATGTGCAGCAGCATGAGGCGCGCGATGTACAGCTCGCTCGCACAGTCGGCGAGCATCCATTGCACGCCCTGCCGCTCGGCGAGCGGCTTCCCGAACGTCGAGCGCTCGAGCACGCGCTTGGCGGCCATATCGAGCGCGCGCTGCGCCATCGCGACGTTGTGCATGCCGTGCCGCAGCCGCCCGTAAGCCAGGCGGTGCTGGCCCATGTTGAAGCCGTTGCCCTCACCGCCGAGGATGTTCGCGTGCGGCACGACGAGGTTCTCGATCTTGATCTCCGCATGGCCGCCGCCGAGAATCTCGCCCAGCCGGCTCTCGCCCGCCATCGTCGGCACGTTGCGGATGATCTGGTACCCGGGATTCGGCAGCTCGACGAGGAACGTGCTGAACTGCTGGTGCCGCGGCGCATCCGGGTTCGTCTTGGCCATGACGACCGCGATGTCGGCGACGGACGCAGCGCTGGAGAACCACTTCTCGCCGTTGAGGATCCAGTTGTCGCCGTCGCGCACGGCGCGTGTCTGCATACCGGTCGCGTCGGCGCCGGCCGCCTTCTCCGTCATCGA
>Ga0073934_10003033_pt1 | contig 32312 bp, 26 predicted proteins | sample LarsenN4metaG_FD_76834 | JGI IMG/M metagenome (GOLD analysis project Ga0073934, IMG submission 76834) | Hot spring sediment bacterial and archeal communities from British Columbia, Canada, to study Microbial Dark Matter (Phase II) - Larsen... ...
CGCCGCGGCGATGGCGTTGAGCGCGTTGTGCCGGCCGGGCTGGCCGAGCGTCGTGGCGATCGGCCCCTGCGGCGTGCGCAGCGCGAGGTGCCAGCGGGCCTCGGCCGGCGCCCAGGTGGCGATGCCTCCCACGTCTGCCGGGGCCCCACGCGATGCCGCCGCGTCGTCGAAGCCGAAGGTCAGCACGCGCTGAACGCCGCGCTCGGCCGCCAGCTCACGCCAGAGGGGCGTGAAGGCGTCGGCCTGCGGCAGCACCACCGCACCGTCGGCCGGCACGCGCGCGATGACGCTGCCGTTCTCGCGCGCCACCGCCTCCAGGCCGTGCAGGAACTCCTGGTGCTCGCGCTGCGCGTTGTTGACGAGCGCGACCGTCGGCCGCGCGAGGTCGGCCAGGAGCGCGATCTCGCCGACGTGGTTGGTGCCCAGTTCCAGCGCCGCGAGGCGATGGCGCGCCCGCAGCTCCAGCAGCATCAGCGGCACGCCGATGTGGTTGTTGAGGTTGCCACGCGTCGCCAGCGCCGCGTCGCCGGCCTCGGCGCGCAGGATCGCGGCCAGCATCTGCGTGACCGTCGTCTTGCCGTTGCTGCCGGTGACGGCGACGAGGCGCAGCGCCGGGAAGCGCGCACGCCACGCGCCGGCCAGCTGCTGCAGGGCCTGCAGCGTGTCGGGCACTTCCAGGCCCGGGAGGCCGGGCGCCCTGGCAAGGCAGCCCGCATGCGCGAGCGCGGCCACCGCGCCGGCGGCACGCGCCGCCGGGAGGTAGTCGTTGCCGTCGAAACGCTCGCCGGCCAGCGCGACGAAGAGGTCCCCCGCGCGCAGCGTGCGCGTGTCGCTGTGCACGCGCGCGATGGCCACGCCGGCGGCCTCCGGCCCGCCCACGAGGCGGCTGCCGGGCAGGAGCGCATGCGCCTCGGCCAGCGTCATCAGTGTCTCGGGGGCCGCCGGTGTCGTCACGCCGCGGCTCCTTCGGGTCGCGGCGTCGCCACCTGCGTGGCGATCGGCGCCGCATTGCCGCCTTCGCGCCGGGCCAGGGCCGCGCGCGCCTCTTCGAGGTCGGAGAACGGGCGGCGCACGCCGGCGATCTCCTGATAGTCCTCGTGCCCCTTGCCGGCCAGCAGCACCACGTCGCCGGCGGCGGCGCGCCCGATGGCGTGGCCGATGGCGGCGCGGCGGTCCTCGATGAAGTCGGCGCGCGCCGCGCCCGCGGCGCTCATGCCGGCGCGGATCTCGTCCATGATCGCGCGCGGCGGCTCGCTGCGCGGGTTGTCGCTCGTGACGACGACGTGGTCGGCACCGCGCTCGGCGATGCCGCCCATCAGCGCGCGCTTCGTCGGGTCGCGGTCGCCGCCGCAGCCGAACACGCAGGCGAGGCGCCCGCCGCGCGCTGCGGCAAGCGGGCGCAGGGCGGCCAGCACCTTCTCCAGCGCGTCGGGCGTGTGCGCGTAGTCGACCACCACCTCGACCTCGCGGCCGGCAACGCGCTGCAGGCGGCCCGGCACGGCGGCCACGTCCTGCAGGGCCCTCGTGGCGTCGGCCAGCGGCACGCCGAGCGCACGCAGCGCGCCGAGCACGCCGAGCAGGTTGCTCGCGTTGTAGTCGCCCACGAGCGCGCTGGCCAGCGTGCTGGCCGCCGTGCGCCCCGGCGCGCCGGAGCCCGCCGACTCGGCAACCTCGAAGGCGAGGCCGCGGGCCTCGTAGCGCAGGTTCGTCGCGTGCAGGCGCGCGGGCTTGGCCGTCGAGACGGTCCACAGGTCCAGCGCACCCGCGGCGCGCAGTTCGTCCGCGAGCCGCTCGCCCTGCGCATCGTCGACGTTGACCACGGCGGCGCGCAGCCCCGGCCACGCGAACAGCCGGCGCTTCGCGGCCCAGTAGGCCTGCATCGAGCCGTGGTAGTCGAGGTGGTCGCGCGTGAAGTTGGTGAAGACGGCGACGTCGATCCTGAGCGCCGCCAGGCGCTCCTCGACGAGGCCGATCGACGAGGCCTCGATCGCGCAGGCGCCGCACCCGGCATCGACGAGCTCGCGCAGCGCGCGGTGCAGCGTCACCGGGTCGGGCGTCGTGAGCCCGGTGGCCACGACGTCCGGCGGCTCGCCGACCCCGAGCGTGCCGATGACGCCGGCGCGGCGTCCGAGCGCCCGCAACGCCGAGGCGGTCCACCACGCGGTGGAGGTCTTGCCGTTGGTGCCGGTGGCGGCCACGACCTGCAACTCGTGCCCCGGCCGGCCGAACCACAGGTCGGCGATGGAACCGCAGGCGCCCTTGAGTCCGCGCAGCGAAGCCACGCGGGAGGCGCCGGCGGCGCCGCCGAGGTCGAACGCCTCCGCGCCTTCGGCCTCCACGAGGCAGGCCGCGGCACCGGCGGCCAGCGCCGCGGGCACGAAGCGCCGGCCATCGACGGTCTGGCCGGGCCAGGCGATGAAGGCATCGCCCGCGCGCACGTCGCGGCTGTCGGTGCGCAGCGTGCCGCCGCCCGTGCCGTGCTCCGCGGTGCGCGCGCGCAGCCAGGCCACGGCCGCCGCGGCGTCGGCCAGCGGGGCGGGGCCGGTGGAGCGCTGCGTCGCGTCGCTCACAGGCTCTCCTGGGCCGGTGGCACGGGCCGGGCCGAGATCTGCGTCTTCACGTCGACGTCGGGCGGCACGTTCATCGCCCGCAGCGTGTTCTGCACGACCTGGCTGAAGACCGGCGCCGCGACGTCGCCGGCGTAGTACTTGCCGTTGCGCGGCTCGTCGACCATCACCGCCACCACGATGCGCGGCGCGCTCACCGGCGCGAGCCCGACGAACCACGCGCGGTACTTGCCGTCGGCGTATTCGCCGCCGACGAGCTTCTTCGCGGTGCCGGTCTTGCCGGCCACCGAGTAGCCGAGCGTCAGCCGCTGCAGGTCGGGCGCGGTGCCGCCGGGCGACGCCGCCAGGCGAAGCATCTCGCGCACCTGGCGCGCCGTGGTCGCGCTGAAGACCGGCTGCCCGGGCACGTACATGCTCGCGCCGGGCGCCGGAGCGCCGCCGCCCGCCCCCGACGCGCCCGCTGCCAGCGCGGCGGCCACGTCGGACGCTGGTTCGCCGGCGCCTGCGTCGCCCGCGCCTTCGGCCGGCTGGCGCTTGATCAGCGTGATCGGCGCGAGGTCGCCGTCGCGCGCGAACACCGTGTACGCGCGCGCCATCTGCAGCACGCTCGCGCTGGCGCTGTACCCGAAGCTGACGCGCGCGTGGTCAGTGGGGCGCCAGGTCTTCCAGGCGCGCAGCTTGCCGGTGGCCACGTGCGGGAACTCGATGCGCGGCTTCTGGCCGAGGCCGAGCGCGGCGTAGGTCTCCCACAGCTCCTGCCGCTCCATCGCCAGCGCCAGCTTCGCGGTGCCGACGTTGGAGGACTTCTGCAGCACCTCGGAGACGGTGAGCGTGCCGTGCGGGTGCGCGTCGGTGATGGTGGTGCCGGTGACGACCATGCGCCCGGGCGCGGTGTCGATCGGCGTCGTCGGCGAGACGCGCCGGCTGTCGAGCGCGCGCGCGATCGTGAAGGGCTTCATCGTCGAGCCCGGCTCGCTGGCGTCGCTGGCGGCGCGGTTCTGCAGCAGCGTCGCGGCATGGCTGCCGCGCTTGTTGGGGTCGGCCCCCGGGTAGTTGGCCATGGCCAGCACCTCGCCGCTGACGCTGTCGAGCACGACCACGCTGGCGGCGCGGGCGTTGTGCTGGACGACGGCATCGCGCGCGCGCTTCCAGGCGTCGAACTGGATCTTGCTGTCGATCGACAGCGTGATGTCGTTGCCGTGCCGCGGCAGCGCGACGGCGCCGACGTCCTCGACGACGCGGCCGAGGCGGTCGCGCACCACGGTGCGGCGGCCCTTCTCGCCCTGCAGGTCCTGCTGCAGCAGCAGTTCGACGCCGGCGCGGCCGATGTCGTCGGTGTCGGTGTAGCCCACCACGTGCGCGGCCGCCTCGCCCTCGGGATAGCGGCGCCGGAACTCGCGTTCCTCGATCAGGCCCTTCAGGTTGTGCGTGCGCGCGATCGCCTTGATCTCGGTCCACGCCGCCTCCTCGACGTGGCGGCGCAGCAGCACCGTGCCGCCCGGCTCGAGCCGCTCCTCGAACTCCGCGGCGCTCATGCCGAGAAGGCGGGCGATGGCGCGGCGCTCCGCGGGCGCGGCCGCGAAGAGCCGGGTGTCGACTTTCACGGTCGGCAGCGCGACGCTGGTGGCCAGCACGAGGCCGTTGCGGTCGAGGATGCGGCCGCGGCTGGCGGGCAGCGTCTGCGTGTGCACGAAGCGCTTCTCGCCCTGGTTCTGGAAGAACTGCGTCGCGATGATCTGCACGTACGCGGCCCGCCCGAGCAGCACGGCGAAGCCGAGCCCGACCAGCAGCACGACGAAGCGCGAGCGCCACGGAGGGGTCTTGCTGGCCAGCAGCGGACTCGTGGCATAGCGCAGGCTCCTCACGGGCACGCTGCCCATGCGGCCCAGCGTCCCGTTCGCGGCCATGCCGGACAGGCCCGGCACGACGCCGCGGGCGATGGCGCGCGCGTTCATCGCGGGCCTCCTGCGGCGGCGGTGGCGCCGGCCGGCCCCGGGTCGGACACCATCTCGATCACCGCGGGCGTGGCGGTGCGCATGCCCAGCTTCTCGCGCGCCACGCGCTCCACGCGCAGGTGCGTGGCCTGGGTCTGGCGCTCGGCATCGAGGCGGCGGTACTCCGCGTCCAGGCGCTGCTGCACGCCCTTGGCACGGTCGAGCTCCGCGAAGAGGCGCCGCGCCTCGTACGACGTGTGCACGAGCCACAGGCTGCTGGCGAGCAGCGCAGCGAGCAGGAGCAGGTTGATGCGGCTCATCGTGGCGGGTTGGTGGCGGCGGGGCGGCGCGGCGTCAGGGCGCGTCGGTGCGCTCGGCCACGCGCATCACGGCCGAACGGGCACGGGGGTTGGCGGCCACCTCGTCGGCGCCGGGCATCACGCGCCCGAGGGCGCGCAGCCGCAACGCGCGCGCCGGCGCGAACGGCGCGCGGCGGTCGGGCTCGTCGCGGCTCTCCCTGGCGATGAAGGTCTTGACGATGCGGTCCTCGAGCGAATGGAAGCTGATCACCACGAGCCGGGCCTGCGGGGCGAGCAGCGCGAGCGAGTCGTTCAGCGCCTGCCTGAGCGCCTCGAGCTCGGCGTTGACGTGAATCCGAAGAGCCTGAAACGTGCGCGTCGCAGGGTCCTGGCCCGGCTCGCGGGTCTTGACGACGCGAGCCACGAGCGCGGCCAGTTCGCCGGTTCGGCCAATCGGCGCGCCGCCTGCGCGGCGAGCCACAACCGCCTTTGCAATCGGAACAGCAAACCGTTCCTCGCCGTACTCACGGATCACCTGCGCGATCTCGCGCTCGTCGGCGCGTGCGAGGAAGTCGGCGGCGGTCTCGCCGCGCGTGGTGTCCATGCGCATGTCCAGCACCGCGTCGTGCCGGAAGCTGAAGCCGCGCTCGGGGTCGTCGATCTGCGGCGAGCTGACGCCGAGGTCGAGCAGCAGCCCCTGCACGCGCGTGCAACCCATCGCCGCGAGCTCGGGGCGCATCTCGGCGAAGCTCGCGTGGCGGATCGTGAAGCGGGGGTCGTCGATGCGGCGGGCTTCGGCCACCGCCTCCGGGTCGCGGTCGAAGGCGATGAGGCGACCCGCCGGCGCCAGCCGCGCGAGCACGGCGCGCGCATGCCCGCCACGGCCGAACGTGCCGTCCACGTACGTGCCGGCCGGCTGCGTCACCAGCGCCTCGACGGCTTCGGTGAGCAGGACGGTGCGATGGCTCCATGAGGCGGCGGTCACTGGAACACCAGGTTGCGCAGGGGCTCGGGCTTGCCCTTGGCGATCACTTGGGCTTCGCGCACTTCGCTGCGAGCCGGGTCCCACAATTCGAAGTGCGCCCCGACGCCCATGAAGACGACCGAGCCGTTCTCCTTGAAGCCCGCCCAGCGCCGCAGCTCCGGCGGGATGAGCACGCGCGAGCCGCTGTCGATCTCGAGCTCGGCGTGGCTGCCGAGGTACAGACGGCGCCACTCGTCGGCGTCCTCGCCGGTGAGGCCGAGCACGACGTCGGCCAGCTGCGCGAACGTGTCCGGCGTGTACAGCCCCAGGCAACCGGCCGGGTCCTTGCAGACCACGAGCTGGCCCGCCGCTTTCTCATTGATCAGGTCGCGCCATTTCGAGGGCACGGTCAACCGCCCTTTGACGTCCAATGTGAGCACTGGCCCACCGAAAAAACGCCACTGAGACACGACCGACACCAAGCCCCACTTTCGCCCTCGATTTCCCACTCTATCCGAGCCGGGCCAGAGGGTCAATTCGCCATGGAGCCGGAAAGGCTCGGCGAATCAAGCACTTAGGGCTGGGTTCTCATCCAGTGTCGGCAACAAAACCTGTTATGAATGAAGCACTTGTCAGCCTGACTGAAAGTGCTTTCGAGGCGATGCCTGTACGCACATACAGTCTCGCCGTTACGCCTTGCTACGGAGACCGTGTGTGCAAAACGACCCGCTGTGGAAGCTGAGGCACGCCCTGGCGGGCGTCGGGCTGGCGCTGCTGCTGTCGGTGCCGATCGCCGCGGTGGTGGGCAGCGCGCTCGGTGATGCCCTCGGCGGCACCTACGGCTGGCGTGCCGGGGTCTACGGCATGCTGCTGCTCTATGTGGTGGTCGGCGCGTTCGTGCTCTTCGCCAAGGTGGCGCGCCACGAGACGAGGCCGCTGTCGATGCAGCGGGTGGGCCTGTGGCTGATGAGCCTGTGGCTGTGGCCGCTGTTGCTGCTGTGGACGCGGCCGGCCACGAACGCGGCGCCTGCCACCGTCACGCCGCCGGCCGAGGCCGCCGCGGCGAAGGCGCAGGAGGTGCCTTCCTCGTCCTCGTCCTCGTCCACGCCGGCGCCCGAGGCGACGACAGGAGGCAACGGGCCGCCGGCCCCGCCCCGGGAGGCCGGCTCGTCGCCGCCCCCGGGCCCGCCGTCACTGTGACTGCAGGATGCGCCGGCCGGCCGCCGACTGCACCGGCCGCGCGTTCATCGGGTAGATGCGCGCGAAGAGCTCGATCTGCTCCGGTGTCACGGTGACCGGCGTGCGCATCACCACCCAGTGCACGCCTTCGCTGCACGGCGGCGTCGTCAACGAACCCATGTAGGTGTAGTAGCGCCGGTCCTCGGGCAGCAGGTGCGTCGGGTCGATCTGCGCGCGTGCAGGAACCTCCTCGTTGCGCTCCAGCGGCAGGTTGTTCCACACCGTCTGCACGGCCGGGTGGGCCGGACCCTTGCCCAGCAGCACGCCGACCACCGCGAGGCGGCCGGCCGGATCCTTGTGCACCAGGTGCAGCGACATCTCGAACTGGCGCCCGTCGATGCGCTCCTCGCTCGGGCGGTGGAAGTGGAACTGCACGAGCTCGAAGCGGCGGCCGGCGACCTCGATCGCGTTGCCCGGCGGCACGTTGACCTGCACCGTGTGGCCGTTGTCGATGACGGAGAAGCCGCTCGGCCGGTAGTCGAACTTCACCGGCTCCAGGTCGACCGCGAGGCCGCCGCGGATGTCGATCGGGCTTTGCCGCTGGCCGTTGGCGCACAGGCCGAACTCGGGCTTCAGAGCCCCCCACGAGGCCGGCCCGCCGGCGCCCTCGTAGGCCCAGTGCGGGTGTTCGACGGCACCGGCGGCGTGTCCCTTCGGCCCGCTCGTCGACCGGCGCGCGCCCGCATGCGCCTGCGCGGCCGCCACGCGGGCCGGTGCCGCGCCGTGCTCGGCCGGCGCGGACACGCGATGCGCCGGGGCACCGCCGGGCGGTCGCGACCAGGCGATGCCCTCGGCGCGGCCGTGCGCGATGTCCTGCGCCGACGGCGTGGCTGGCGCGCCTGCGCCGGCCCCGGTGGCCCGCGGCGCCGAGGGTGCCGGCCCGTGCGCCGGCCCGTGCGCCGGCCCCCGCGTGCCGACCTGCAGATCCAGCGTGCCGCTTGCCTGACCCCGGCCCTGCGCCGACAGCCGCTCGGCCAGGCGCAGGCGCAGCTGCTCCATCGGATCGGCGACGGGCGCCGCCGCCTCCGGCGCCACGCCGCGCTGCGCCGCCGCCGATGCCGCCACAGGCGCCGAGGCGCGGGCGGCGCTCGACTTGCCCGCCGCGCGTGGCGCAGGCAGCTCCACCGGCGTGCCGGCCGACGCCGGCAGCGTCGCCAGCAGAAGGGCCGGCAGGGCCAGCCAGGCACTGCAGGCGCGGGCAGCGAGGGCAACGGGGCGAGGGGGACGCGGGCAGGTCATGGCGAGGGCTCCTCGCTCCATTTCGGACGCCCTCCGGCGGGACTTGAGCGCGGCACCGGGCCACGGGCCGACTTCGTGACGCGCGTCGAGCCGCCGGGGCCTGCCTCGTGCCGTGCCTTCCTGGCCCGTCGCGGCTTGCTCACGACGCAGTCACGGCCCACGCACGGCCCGCTCACGGCCCGCTCACGGCCCACACGCGGCGCATGCACGGCGCATGCACGGCACGCAGGCCTGCCCGACCTTCCGTCCGCCGCCCCGTGCCGGCCGGCGACCCTCGCGCTAGGCCGTCACCTGCCGCTTCACCCACGTCCACGCCAGCAGGCCGGCGGCCATCAGCCCGAACGACGCCAGCGCCAAGCCGAGCGCCGAGTGCATCACCAGCGGTGCCAGCACCCCGGCCACCAGCGCGTTGGCGCTGCTGCCGATGCTGGAGTGCATCGACGCGGCCATGCCGCGCCGTTCGGGAGCCTGGTCGATGACCAGCAGCGTCACCACCGGCGTCAGCAGCGACCAGCCGAACGAGTACACCGCGACGGGCAGGATGGCCCAGGCCACGTGCGGCACCAGCGCCGCGTTCAGCACCACGTTCACCAGCGAGGCCGCCCCGACGACCAGGAAGCCCCAGCGCACCTGACGGCGCGGCGGAATGCGCCCGGCGAGCCGCCCCGACAGCCAAGCCCCGGCCATGATGCCGCCGACGCTGACGATGAAGAACCAGAAGTACTGCGTCGGCTCCAGCTTCAGCAGCCCGCCCAGCCAGGCAGGCGCCGAGAGCACGTACAGGAACATGCCGTTGAACGGCACGCCGCTGGCCACCACCAGCGCCAGGAAGCGCGGGTTGCGCGCCAGGCCCGCGTAGCCGCGCAGCAGGTTCCACGGGTGGAACGACTGCCGCGCCGCCGGCACGAGCGTCTCGGGCAGAAGCCGCGCATTGGCCACCGCCAGCACGGCGGCGATGCCGGCCAGCATCCAGAAGATCGAGCGCCAGCCGAGCGGCCCGACCATCAGCCCGCCGAGCACCGGCGCGATGGCCGGCGCCACGCCGAAGAAGATCGTCACCTGCGACATCACGCGCTGCGCCTCGGCCGGCGCGTGCAGGTCGCGGATGATGGCGCGCGACACGACCATGCCCGCGCCGGCGCTCAGGCCCTGCACGGCGCGCCAGAACACCAGCGCACCGATGGACTCGGCGAGCGCGCACCCGACCGACGCAAGCGCGAACGACACCAGGCCCGCGAGCACCACCGGCCGGCGGCCGAAGCTGTCCGACAGCGCGCCGTGGAACAGGTTCATCACCGCGAACGCCAGCAGGTAGCTCGACAGCGTCTGCTGCATCTGCACCGGCGTCGCGCCCAGCGCCCCGCCGATGGCCGTGAAGGCCGGCAGGTAGGTGTCGATGGCGAACGGGCCGAGCGTGCCCAGGCCCGCGAGCAGCAGCGAGAGCGCCCAGCGCGGGCCGCGCCAGGCGGAGGGTGACATGGAAGGCATCGGGCAGGCGGGCCACGCAGTGTAGGCGCTGGGTGCGGACCCTTCCGGCGCCTCGGCGTGCACAGCGGCATCCGGCCGCCAGCCGATCGCCACGCGTGCGCAACGCACGAGTGCGCAACGAGCGGGTTCGTAGCGCGCGGGTTCGCGGCGCCCGGGGCCGCAACGCGCAGGGTCATTCCCGCGCGACCTCCGGCGCCGCCGGCCCGATGGTTCAATCGCCCCGATGAGCCCGACCCGCCGCACCCTTCTGGCGGCCGCCCTCGCCACCGGCGCCGCGGCTTCCGCCCTGCCCCTGCCGGCCCTGGCGAGTTCGCGCCGCGCGCTGCGCCAGATGACCGACGGGCCGTTCTACCCGCCGGTGCGCTGGCGCGCGCAGTGGAGCGACTGGGACGCGGACCTGACGCGCGTCACCCAGGGCACCGACGTGCACGTCGCGCGCGGCGAGCACCTCGGCCTCGCGCTCGTCGTCGTCGACACCCGCGGGCGCCTCGTCGACGGCGCCGAGGTCGAGATCTGGCAGTGCGACACGCTGCAGCACTACCGCCATCCCGACGTGCCGCGCGAGGCGGCCGACCGCACGATCCGCTTCGATCCCGGCTTCCAGGGCTTCGGTGCGGCACGCAGCGACGCGCGCGGCGAACTCGCCTTCCGCACGATCCGGCCGGTGGCCTACCCCGGGCGCACGCCGCACATCCACGTCAAGGTGCGGCACGTCGGCTTCGGCGAGTGGACGTCGCAGCTGTTCGTCGCCGGCGACCCCGGCAACGCGCGCGACTTCCTGTGGCGGAACGTGCCGGCCGATGACCGCGCGGCACTGGAGATGAAGCTCGCGCGGGCCGCGGCGGGCGCCGCGGGCGCCGCACCGGTGCTGGCCTGGACGGCTCGGCACGATCTCGTCGTGCCTTCGTGAAGCTGCCGCCGCCGCGCCGCCCTGCTCGGGCCGCGCGACGAAGAAAAGTGTGAAGCAGGCCGATAGGCCGGATTCTGTGCAGCGCGGCCCCTTGCGGAGCCGCGCCGTGACCGCCATTCCTCTGGGCCGGGGGTCGCCCACCCGGCTCGATGCCACCTACCCGCACACTCCCCGGGCCGGATCGACGTGTGCCTATTTGGTGTTGCTGCGCGTAGAGATTGCCCGTTTCACCCGGTGCGGGGCTTCGCCCCGCACCGGGTGGCTGTCACGTCCCTCGGGCTTGCGCCCTCGGCCGCGTCGCTTGCGCGCCGCGGAACCGGCTTGCGCCGGCCCATGACAGAACACCCTGACGGGGCCCCGCACCGACTCGTCTCTGTTGCTCTGATCCTCACCTCGCGGTGGACAGCCGTTAGCTGCTACGCCGCCCTGTGCAGTCCGGACCTTCCTCCAGTGCCGGGTTTCCCCGCTCGCACCAGCGGCGGTCTGGCCTGCTTCACGAGGACGGATTATCCGCCCCGGGCGCGCCCGCCGCTGGCCGCTACCAGCGGATCGCGAGCTTGATGCCGTAGCTCGTGGCGTCGCCGGTCTTGTCGGCCTCGATCACGAGGGCCATCGGCACGAACGCGATGTTGACCCCGGCAAACACCTTGTCCATCTGGAACTTCTCGCGCGCGAGCGTCGTGTTGGGCGCCTTCGAGTCGATCTGGACGCGTCCGATGCCGGCGTAGGGCGTCAGGAAGAGCACGCCCTTGCTGATCGAGAGGTCGACGCTGGTCGCGCGCATCTTCAGCTGGTCGACGCCCGAGAGGTTCATCATCGACGCGCGCAGCGCCACCGCGGGGAGCGCCGCGTTGCCGCCGATGAAGGCCCAGCGCAGCTCGCCCCCGGCGGCGCGCACGTTGGTGTCGGGCAGCGTCATCAGCACCGCGCCGATGTCGATGTCGAACGGCAGCCCCTTCACCGCGCGCACGCCGGCCAGCGGCAGCGCCTTCGGCACGTCGGCGCCGTTGGCGGCCTTGATCAGCGTCGCGCGGTTGGCCACCTCGGTGGCGCCGATCGACACGCCGAGGTCAAAGCCGGTGATGCCCAGCCCCTCGGAGGGGATCATGCCCTTGTAGGAGACCGCGGCGCCGATGTCCTCGGACAGGGCGCGGAACTCGGCTTGCGTGAGCGTGCCGATGGCGTTGAAGTCGGCCGCGCGGGCCGGGGTGGCAGCAGCCGCGGCGGCGACGGCGAGGCCGAGGGCGGCGAGTCGGTACGAGGCGGTTCGGATCATGGGGTTCCCTTGGGCGGGCGGCGGATCGGCCCGGCGGCGCATTCTGGCCGCGTGGATGGGGGCATGGGGGCCCGCGGTCGGTGACAAGACGTTCGCATTTGGGGATGGCGACAGGCGCCGGGCCGCTGCCCCCACCCGCGCCGTCCGCTCAGATCGCCAGCCGCGCCTTCACCCCGTCGGCCGCCATGTCGGTGCCGCGCCCGCGCATCACGACTTCGCCGCGCTCCATCACCACGTAGGCGTCGGCCAGTTCCTCGGCGAAGTCGTAGTACTGCTCGACCAGCACGATGGCCATCGGCTGGCCGTCGATGCCGCGCTCGGCCAGGCGGGCGAGCGTGCGGCCGATCTCCTTGATGATGCTGGGCTGGATGCCCTCGGTCGGCTCGTCGAGCATCAGCACGCTCGGCCCCGGCGCCAGGGCGCGCGCGATGGCCAGCTGCTGCTGCTGGCCGCCGGAGAGGTCGCCGCCGCGCCGGTGCAGCATCTGCTTCAGCACCGGGAAGAGCTCGAACAGCACCGGCGGCACCGGCGTGCCGGCCGGCCGCGTCGCCAGGCCCATGCGCAGGTTCTCGTCCACCGTCAGCCGGCCGAAGATCTCGCGCCCCTGCGGCACGTAGGCCAGCCCCGCGCGCACGCGCTCGTAGGGCTCGGTCCTCGTGATGTCGCGCCCGTGCAGGGTGACGCGGCCGGTCTTCACCCCGAGCACGCCCATCAGGCTCTTCAGCAGCGTCGTCTTGCCCACGCCGTTGCGGCCTAGGATCACGGTGACCTCGCCGCGGCGCGCCTCCAGCGACACCTGCCTGAGGATGTGCGAGCCGCCGTAGTACTGGTCGAGGCCCGTGACCTTGAGGGCGGCTTCGCCCCCTGACGCCGAGGAACCATGGGCCGGCGGGCGCCGCGGATCCGGCTCTGCCGGCGCGCTGGCGTTGCCCCCTGGGGGAAGGCGGCCGGAGGCCGCTTCGGGGGGGCCCTTATCTGCCAAGGTACACCTCCACCACGCGCTCGTCGGCCTGCACGTCGGCCAGCCTGCCTTCGGCGAGCACGCTGCCTTCGTGCAGCACGGTCACCTTGCGGTGCTGCCCGGCCAGCGTGCCGACGAACTTCATGTCGTGCTCCACCACGACCAGCGAGTGCCGGCCCTCCAGCGACAGGAAGAGCTCGGCCGTGCGCTCGGTCTCCTCGTCGGTCATGCCGGCCACCGGCTCGTCGAGCAGCAGCAGCTTCGGGTCCTGCGCCAGCAGCATGCCGATCTCCAGCCACTGCTTCTGGCCGTGGCTCAGCGTGCCGGCCTCGCGGAACGCGGCCGGCTTGAGCTCGATCAGCGTCAGCAGCTCGTCGAGCCGCGCGCTCTCGGCGCCGTTCTGGTGGCCGAACAGGCTGGCGCGCACGCTGCGCGGCCCGGCCAGCGACATCGCGAGGTTGTCGAGCACCGTCAGGCGCTCGTAGACCGTGGGCTTCTGGAACTTGCGGCCGATGCCGGCGGTGGCGATCTCCGGCTCGTTCAGGCGCAGCAGGTCGATGTTGCTGCCGAACGTGAGCTTGCCGCTGTCCGGCCGTGTCTTGCCGGTGATGCAGTCCATCATCGTCGTCTTGCCGGCGCCGTTCGGGCCGATGATGCAGCGCAGCTCGCCGGCATTGACGGTGAGCGACAGCGCGTTCAGCGCCTTGAAGCCGTCGAAGCTGACGGTCACGTCCTCGACGTACAGCGCCACGCCCTGCGTGAACACCGGCTCCAGGTGCTGCAGCGGGCGGCCGAAGCCGCCACGGGCCGCCCTCGGCGGCATCGAAGCGCGGCGCGCCTCGTAGGCGGCACGGCGTGCGGCGCCTTCGCGCATCAGGTCGGGGGTCATGCCACCTGCCCCTTCGCTTCGCGCGGCGCGGCCGCGCCCGGTGCGGCCGTTGCCGAAGGCGCGGCCGAGGCGGTGGACGACGCACCCGACGCGGAAGGCTGCGCCGGTGCCACGGGCGCCGGTGGCGGCTCGGCCGCGCCGCGCCCGGTCACGCGCGCCATCGCCAGCTCCCACAGGCCCACCAGGCCGCGCGGCAGGAACAGCGTCACCGCGATGAACAGCGCGCCGAGGAAGAACAGCCACACCTCCGGCGCCGCGGCGGTGAACCAGCTCTTGGCGCCATTGACGAAGAACGCGCCGACGATGGGGCCGACGAGCGTGCCACGCCCGCCCACCGCGGCCCAGATGGCGATCTCGATGCTGGCCGCCGGGCTCATCTCGCTCGGGTTGATGATGCCGACCTGCGGCACGTACAGCGCGCCGGCGACGCCGCACATCACGGCCGAGATCGTCCAGATCGCGAGCTTGTAGGCCACCGGGTCGTAGCCGCTGAACATCACGCGGCTCTCGGCGTCGCGCACCGCCTGCAGCACGCGCCCGAAGCGGCTGTGCACGAGCGCGCGGCCGATCAGGAAGAAGCCGACCAGGACCACGCCCGACAGGACGCACAGGAACACGCGCATCTGCGGCGTGTTCAGCGGCACGCCGAGGATGCGCTTGAAGTCGGTGAAGCCGTTGTTGCCGCCGAAGCCCGTCTCGTTGCGGAAGAACAGCAGCATCGCCGCGAACGTGAGCGCCTGCGTGATGATCGAGAAGTACACGCCCTTGATGCGCGAGCGGAAGGCGAAGAACCCGAACACGAACGCGAGCAGCCCGGGCACCACCACCACCATCGCCATCTGGAAGGCGAAGCTGTCGCTGAAGGCCCAGTGCCAGGGGAACTCCTTCCAGTTCAGGAAGACCATGAAGTCGGGCATCGGCATGCGGTACTGGCCGTCGCTGCCGATCTCGCGCATCAGGTACATGCCCATCGCGTAGCCGCCGAGCGCGAAGAACAGGCCGTGGCCGAGCGACAGGATGCCCGCGTAGCCCCAGATCAGGTCCATCGCCAGCGCGCAGATGGCGTAGCAGAGGATCTTGCCGAAGAGGCCGACATGGTGCGCCGACAGGTGCAGCGCATGCCCCTCGGGAACCACCAGGTGCGCCACCGGCACGCCCAGCACCATCACGAGCAGGGCCGCCGCGACGGCCGTCCAGCCGCGCGCCGACAGCAGCGCCGTGCGCGGCAGGAGCAGGCCCGGGCCGGCGGGCACGGCCGAAGTCGCGGCGCCTGCCGGAACGCCTTCGCGCTGCCCGGTGCGGTCCCCGCCGTTCGGGTCGCGGGGCCGGCTCATGCCTCGGCACTCCGGCCCTTGAGGGCGAACAGGCCCTGCGGGCGCTTCTGGATGAACGCGACGATCAGCAGCAGCACCATGATCTTCGCCAGCACCGCGCCCTGCCAGCCCTCGAGCAACTTGTTGACGATGCCGAGGCCGAGCCCCGCGTAGACGGTACCGGCCAGCTGCCCGACACCGCCCAGCACGACGACCATGAACGAGTCGACGATGTAGCTCTGGCCGAGGTCGGGGCCGACGTTGCCGAGCTGGCTGAGCGCGCAGCCGGCCAGGCCCGCGATGCCGGCGCCGAGCGAGAACGCGTAGGTGTCCACGCGCGCCGTCGGCACGCCGACGCAGGCGGCCATGCGGCGGTTCTGCGTCACGCCGCGCACGAACAGTCCCAGCCGCGTGCGCGCGATCAGCAGCGCCATGCCGCCGAGCACGATCGCCGCGAACGCGATGATCGCGAGGCGGTTGTACGGCAGCGTCAGGTTCGGCAGCACGGCGATGCCGCCGGAGAGCCAGCCCGGGTTCTCCACCGCCACGTTCTGCGCGCCGAAGATCGTGCGCACCGACTGCATCAGCACGAGGCTGATGCCCCAGGTGGCCAGCAGCGTCTCCAGCGGCCGGCCGTAGAGCCAGCGGATCACGGTGCGCTCGAGCACCGCGCCCACCGCCGCCGCGGCAAGGAACGAGACCGGGATCGCCACCAGCAGGTAGGCACCGAACACGCCCGGCGCATAGGCCTTGAAGAGGTTCTGCACGACGTAGGTGGCGTAGGCCCCGATCATCAGCAGCTCGCCGTGCGCCATGTTGATGACGCCCATCAGGCCGTAGGTGACGGCCAGGCCGAGCGCCACCAGCATCAGGATCGAGCCGAGGCTGATGCCCGAGAAGAGCACGCCGAGGCGCTCGCCCCAGGCCAGGCGCGACTGCACCGCGTCCAGCGCCTGGCCGATCGCGGCCTTCACTTCGGCGTCGGTCTCCAGGCCGAGCCGCTCGGCCAGCAGCGCGCGCGCGGCCGGCTCGCCGCTTTCCGCCAGCGCCTTCGCGGCCGCGAGGCGGCTGGCCTTCTCGGGCGCGGCGATGGACGCGGCAGCCACCAGCTGGCCGAGCCGCGCCTTGAGCGCGGCGTCGGACTCGGCGGCCAGCGCCCGCTGCAGCAGCGGCAGCTTGCCCGCGTCGATCTGGTCCTTCAGCTCGGCGATGGCGGCGGCGCGGCGGTCGCGGTCGGGCGCCAGCAGCTCCAGCACGGCGAGCGCGCCTTCGAGCTCGCGCCGCATCCGGTTGTTGTTGACGACCTCCTCGGCGTCCTCGGGCAGGGTGACCGAGGTCTCGGTCCCGGCGAGCACGAACCTGTCGCCCTGCACGACGTAGGCGCGGCCGCCGGCCACCTTCACCTCGTCGGCCAGCAGGGCCTTCAGGAACGGCGCCAGCGTCGCCGCGTCGTCGGCCACCAGCGCCTTGTTCAGCGCCGCGATGCGTTCGTCACTGTCGCCGGCGGCGATGGCCGCGGCCTGCTCGGGCGTGAGCGCCCTCGCCGGGTCGGCCAGCACGAGGCCGGCGGCCAGCATGACGCCCGCGAGCAGCGCCCGCCAACTCACCCGAAACGACATCGATCACTCCGAAACGCCACAACATGCCGGGCCAGGCGAACGCCGCGGGTCCGGCACGGCCGGCCCGCCGGCGCGCCACGCAGGCCGCGCCGGCCCGGTGGCCCGGCGCTTCGCCGGGCCCCTCGGCAGAGGCGGCCGCCAGGCCGCTCGGGGGGTCAAGCCTTGACCGGCTCGTCCTTCTTGCCCTTGTTCTCGGGGATGAACGGGCTCCACGGGTTGGCGCGCACCGGGCCCGGGGTCTTCCACACCACCTTGAACTGGCCGTCGGCCTGCACCTCGCCGATGAAGACGCTCTTGTGCAGGTGATGGTTCTTCTCGTCCATCTTGCTCGTGATGCCCGACGGCGCCTTGAAGGTCTGGCCGGCCATCGCCGCGATCACCTTGTCGGTGTCGGTGCTCTTGGCCTTCGTCACCGCCTGCGCCCACATGTTGAAGCCGATGTAGGTGGCCTCCATCGGGTCGTTGGTGATCGGCTTGTCCTTGTGGCCCGCCAGCCCCTTGGCCTTGGCGTAGGCGGTCCACTTCTTGACGAACTCGGCGTTGGCCGGGTTCTTCAGGCTCATGAAGTAGTTCCACGCCGCCAGGTGGCCGACGAGCGGCTTCGTGTCGACGCCGCGCAGTTCCTCCTCGCCGACGGAGAACGCCACCACCGGCACGTCGGTGGCCTTCAGCCCCTGGTTGCCCAGCTCCTTGTAGAACGGCACGTTGCTGTCGCCGTTGATCGTCGAGACGACCGCGGTCTTCTTGCCCTCGCTCGCGAACTTCTTGATCTTCGCGATGATGGTCTGGTAGTCGCTGTGGCCGAAGGGGGTGTACTCCTCCATGATGTCGGCCTCGGGGATGCCCTTGCTCTTCAGGAAGGCGCGCAGGATCTTGTTCGTGGTGCGCGGGTACACGTAGTCGGTGCCCAGCAGGACGAAGCGCTTGGCGCCGCCGCCGTCCTTGCTCATCAGGTACTCGACCGCCGGGATGGCCTGCTGGTTCGGCGCCGCGCCCGTGTAGAAGACGTTCTTGCTCAGCTCCTCGCCCTCGTACTGCACGGGATAGAAGAGCAGGCTGTTCAGCTCCTCGAACACCGGCAGCACGCTCTTGCGGCTCACGCTGGTCCAGCAGCCGAACACGGCCGCCACCTTGTCCTGGCTGATCAGCTGGCGCGCCTTCTCGGCGAACAGGGGCCAGTTGCTGGCCGGGTCGACGACCACGGCCTCGAGCTTCTTGCCGAGCAGGCCGCCCTTGGCGTTGATCTCGTCGATGGCCATCAGCACGGTGTCCTTGAGCACCGTCTCCGAGATGGCCATCGTGCCCGACAGCGAGTGCAGCACGCCCACCTTGATGGTGGCGCCTTGCGCGTGGGCAGGCAGCGACAGCAGGGCCGGGGCGGCCATGCCGGCGGCGACACCGGGCACGGCAGCAATCAGTTCACGACGTTTCATGGGACGGGTTCCTCCAGGATGGATCGGTCGACAAGGGTCGAAGGTGGCGGCGGCACGCACCGCTGCGCGCGCTGGCTTCGCCGGCACTCTTTCGCAAGCGGTGTGCCAGTACCCGCGCCTGCCCGGGCGCGGCGCAGCGGCCAATCGGCACGCACCAGACGGAAGCCGGCGCGCCGCGGGCCGGCGCGTGTCGCGTCAACCCGGTGCAGTGCATGCACGGGCCCCGTCGGCGAGGTCGCACCTCGCCGGCGCATCGGCCGCCTGCCCGACCCACGTCGGTGCCTGCCCGGCCCCCGGCTGGTTCGCCGCCGTCCGCGGCCGGCCGGGTGCGTTCGCTACACTGATCCGGTCTGCCTTCCCGTGCCCCGCCACGCTGCTGCTGCCGCCGCTCGCGCCCCCGAAGCGGAGGCCCCGACCCGATGCTCACCGTCAACAAGCTCATCGCCCAGGGCCGTGGCCTCGCGCCCGCCCTGTTGAAGCGCGCCGCCAGCGTGTCGCTCGACTGGGACCTGCGCCAGAAGAGCCGCTTCGAGGCCACCGACTCGCAGGGCCGCCGGCTCGGCGTGTTCCTGTCGCGTGGCACCGTGGTGCGCGGTGGCGACGTGCTGGTGGCCGAGGACGGCAGCCTCGTGCGGGTGCAGGCCGCGCCGCAGCCGGTGCTGGTGGTGCGCCACTGCACCGAGCACGGCGCGCCCAGCGACCTGATGCGCGCGGCCTACCACCTGGGCAACCGCCACGTGGCCGTCGAACTGAAGCCCGACCACCTCAAGCTCGAGCCCGACCACGTGCTGGCCGACCTGCTGCGCCGCATGCACCTGATCGTCACCGAGGAGTCGGCGGCGTTCGAACCGGAGTCCGGTGCCTATGGCGAGGCCGGTTCCGGCCACGCCCACGGCCACGCGGCGCATGACCACGGCCACGCCCACCATGCCCATGGGCACGCGCAGCCTCATGGTCACGACCACGACCACGACCACGACCACGACCACGGCCACGATCACGGCCACGATCACGGCCACGGCCACGACCACGACCACGACCACGACCACGACCACGACCACGACCACGTCCACGTCCACGGCCATCATCACGGCCATCGTCCCGACCCCGGGCACGATGCCAGCGGGCCCGGCGGTCATGCGCATGGCCCGGGCGGCCACGACCACCGCCACAAGAAGTAGTCCGCGACCGGTCGAAGGGACCGCGGGTCTCCTGCCCGTGGCTCGTGGGCGCCTGGCCCGGCCGTCGACCCCATGCTCAGGCATGGCCGCTGCCGCCTTGGCGGGGGGCTAGCATCGACATCAGGCTGGCAGGGGCCGGCGAGACCAGGAGAGAAGCATGGGACTGATGTCGTTCTTCAAGGATGCCGGCGAGAAGCTGTTCGGCAAGGGCCAGGCCAAGGCAGCCCAGGACGCCGCCGCCGCGGCGCCGACGCCCGAGAACATCGCGGCCCTGAGCAAGGCCGCCGGGGACGCCATCGTCGACTACGTGCGCGCCCAGGGCCTGCCCACCGACGGCCTGTCGGTGAGCTTCGACGCTGCCACCTCGACCGTCACCGCCGACGGCGTGATGCCCGACCAGGCCACCAAGGAGAAGGTGCTGCTGTGCTGCGGCAACGTGGCCGGGGTGGCCGCCGTCAACGACATGCTCACCGTCGCCGCCAGCGAGCCCGAGGCGCAGTGGCACACCGTGGTCAGCGGCGACAACCTGAGCAAGATCGCCAAGAAGTTCTACGGCGACCCCAACAAGTACCCGGTGATCTTCGAGGCCAACAAGCCGATGCTCACGCACCCGGACAAGATCTACCCGGGGCAGATGCTGCGCATCCCGCCGCTCTGAGGCGGCCGCGCCGGCCGGCCACGCATCGTGGCGGCGCCGGCGCCGCGATGAACCTCGCTGCCTTCGGGGGCAGCGCGCCGACGGTCCGGCGCGCGCCCCTCGATGCCGCCGACCTCGGCCTCAGAAGCGGAACCAGAGGATCAGGCCGAGCGTCAGGCTGCACATCGACGCGTTGCCGAGGTTCACCGCGGCGGCGCGGCAGAAGCGGCCGCCGTTGCGCTCGCGCAGCCACAGCGCCATCGTCAGGTTGGCGCCCAGCCACGTGCACCACGTCCACAGCGAGTGCTGGCTCGAGTCGCCGCTCTGGAAGATCGCCCACACGGTGGGCAGGTAGGCCACGACGCGCACCGAGTTGAAGAGCGTGAAGGCCCAGCCCAGCACCGCGAGATAGCGCTCCCGGAGCACTCTGTCGGCCGCCCCCGCCGCGCCGGCCGGTCGGCCAGCGGCGGCCTGTCCATCGCGGGACGGCATCGCCAGGGTACGCGCCTGCGTTGCGGGCGCCGGCGGCGTCGACGAAGGCGCGCTCGCCCGCATCGGGGCCGGCGCCGGCCGGGTCAGCGCAGGAACCTGCAGGGCGGTGGCGATGGCGTTCATGCGGTCTCCTCGTCGTACACGGACAGGCGGATCGGTGAATGGGCAGCGGGCGGCGCCGGCGCTCAGGCCAGCGCGCGCGCGAAGAAGGCCAGCACGCGCTCGGTGTAGGCCGCCGGCTCGGCGCGGTACGAGCCGATGTGGCCCTCGCTCTGCGTGATCCAGAGCTCGGCGCGCGCGGCGGCGGCGAGGCGCTGTGCATCGAGCGCGGGGATGAAACGGTCGCCGGCGCTGTGGATCAGCAGGCACGGCCGCCCGGCCAGGCGCGAGGCGGCCTCCAGCGGCCGCACGCGCTGCAACTTCACGCCGGTGAGCGCGCGGCCGATGGCCAGCGCACCCGGCAGCACGAAGCCGGGCAGGCCCGAGAGCTTGCGGTACTGCCGCTCGATCATCTGGCCGAAGTCGGCGAAGGCGCTGTCGGCCACCACCGCGGCAATGGCCGGCTCGTCGGCGGCGGCCAGCAGCGTGCTCGCCGCGCCCATCGAGGCGCCCAGCACGCCGATGCGGCCGTGCCCCTGCGCACGCAGCCAGTCGACCGCACCCAGCACGTCGAAGCGCTCGCGCTCGCCGTAGGTCAGGCGGGCCGCGCTGCTGTGGCCGTGGCCGCGCAGGTCGATCATCAGCACGGCGAAGCCGGCCCGGTGGATGCGGCGCACGAGGTCGGCGCTGCCACCCTTCAGCTCGTCGCCGCGGCAGGCGTCCTTGCCGTGCACGAAGACGACCGCGCCGCGCGCAGGCTGCGCCGCGCCGAAGCGCTCCGGCAGGTACCAGGCCGCGATGCGGGCCATCCCGTCGCGGGCCGCGAAGCTGACGCTGCGCGCGCCGGCCAGGGCCGGCGGCGCCGGCCGCTTGCGCTGCGCCGTCGTGAAGCGCCCGGCGACGACCCCGGCCACGGCGGCATAGCCGGCAAGGAGGACGGCGGCGGCGACGGCGGTGCTGGCAAGGATCATGGGCGGGCTCCGGAGCGGCGTTGCGGGGGGGTGACGTGGCATCGAGGACCGTGGTCCGCACTGTTCCGCGTCACCCACCCCGGCGTCCCAAACGCCTTCCAAAACGTTCCAAAACCGCCGGCCCCGGGCGGGGTCGGCGGGGCCGCGCGGCCTTCGGATCGTTTTGGAGCCGCTTGAGGACGGCCGCGGGGCGGCTTTCGAACACTGGCGGCACGCCGGACGGACCGGCGCCAGGAGTTCGCGATGCCGACGCCCGCCGCCCCGATCGACACCCGATCCGATGCGCCTTCGGCGCCCTGGGCGACGCCCGCTGCGGGCGCCCCGGCCAGGCAAGAGATGGCGCCGGCGGCCGCGGCGATCGGGGCGGCGCCGGAGCCGCCCGTCGCCCACGTCGTCATCCACCGCCCTGCGCCAGGCACGCCCACGCTCCGCCCGGTGCACCCCGAGGACCTGCCGGCGATGCGCCGCTTCGTCCAGGCGCTCGGCCCGTCGTCACGCCGGCTGCGCTTTCACGGCGGCCTGAAGCCCGACTCCGATCGCCTGCTGCGCCACCTCACCGGCGCCGACGGCGTGCGGCACGTCGCCTGGGTGGCCGTGCTGCCGTGCGATGACGGCGACGTGATCGTCGGCGAGGCGCGCTGGGTGCGCATCGGCGAGGCCACCGCCGAACTCGCGGTCGTCGTCGCCGACGCCTGGCACGGGCACGGCCTGGCGCGGGCGCTGCTGGCGCGACTCCTTCAGGCGGCCGAAGCCGCCGGCGTCGCGACGCTCACCGCCGACGTGCTGGCCGACAACGCGCGCATGGCCACGTTCCTGCAGCGCCAGGGCTTCGAGCCCGGCCGCCCGGAGGGCGCTGGCGCCGCCGGGGGCGTCCGCACGTGGGTGAGGACGCTGCCGGCCACCGCCGCAGGGGGCGTCCGTCCGGCCATGCCCGGCTGGCGAGTCCTGGCCAGCCGGCTCCTGCGCGGCTGGGCGTCGCCGGCGCTGGCCGGGTGAGACGCGAAACCGGTGTCAGCGGGCCGGCGCCGGCACGGCAGCTGCCGCCGACGCCGCCGATGCCGAACTGTCCGGCTCGGCCACGCCGCCGCCGGGCACGCTCAGCACCAGCGCGTCGGCCATCGCCTCGTCCATCGCGGCGCCGTCGGCCAGATGCTGCTGCACGGCAGCCTCGCCGAGCTGCGAACGAGCCTGCTCGACCAGCCGCTCGGCGCGCGAGGTCTCCTGGCTGGTCATGCTCATGCCACCGGCCGCGTAGCGCGTGCGCACGTGGCCCAGCACGCGCAGCGCTTCGGCCGTGCGGCCCTCGGTGGCCAGCATCTGGAAGCAGGGCGGGCCGAGCAGCGGCAGGCCGTGCAGGCGCACCACGCGGGCGGCGCGCAGCAGCACCGCGCGCAGTTCGGCGAACTGGCCGAGCTCCTGCAGCGACATGACCAACCCGACCCAGGCGTAGGCCGCGTTGCCGTCGTCGCTGTCGCCGAGCTGCGCCACCAGCGCGCGGCCCCGCTGCAGCGCCTCGTCATGGCGCCCGAGCTCGTGCAACGCGAAGACGACGTTGGTCTCGGCGGCCGTGACCGCACCGTCGGCGCCCATCTGGCGCGCCAGCGCCAGCTCGCGCAGGCGGCAGCGCAGCGCGCCTTCGAGGTCGCCCAGGCGGTCGCAAGCCTCCGCCTCGGCGCCGGCCGCCAGGTACGCGCGCGAGAGCGGCCACTCCGGGTGGCGCGCCCCCAGCGCGTTCATCGCCTCGCACAGCGCGGGCAACGCGTCGTCCGGCCCGCCCGGCGCACGCACGAGGCAGCACAACGCATTGAACTCGGCCCAATCGTCGCCGACCTCCCGGGCCAAGGCCAGCGCCCGCTCGACCATGGCGCGCGCGCCGTGATGGCGGCTCATCAGCCACTGGCGCGAGCGCTCGTACCACCAGTGCATGCGCAGCACGGGCGGCATGTCGGGCGCTTCGGCCAGCGGTTCGCAGGCGTCCAGCCAACGCATGGCTTCCAGCCGCCAGGCCGTGAACGTGGACGCGAAGGCGGTGGCGATGGCCAGCGTCACGGTGTCCGCGCGCAGGTCGGCCGCGTCCTGCCGTTGCCCCCAGGCGATCGTCTCGCGCAGGTTGTCGTGCTCGGCCAGCAGCAGGTCGCGCCGCACGAGGGTGGATCCGCCCGGCTCGTTGTAGAGGCGCGCCAGCGAGGCCAGCGCGCGCAGCAGCCCCGCCCGCGCCTCGTGCTCCTCGCCCGCAGCGGCCAGCCGCTGCCGGGCGTCCTCGCGCATCGTCTCCAGCAGGCGGTAGCGCGGCGTGTCGTCCCCCGCCCCGCCGCCCGGCGCGCGATCGCCCACGGCCACGAGCGAACGGTCGACCAGCTGCGACAGCGTGTCGATGACGGACCACCGCGCCTCGTCCGGCGCCGTGGGGTGCGCCGCTGCTTCCTGGGTCGGTTCAGCACCGACGAGGCCGCGGCCCGTGGCCACCGCCACCAGCAGCTCGAGCGAGAAGCCGCCGCTGAAGACGCCGCAGGTGCGATAGAGCCGCTGCTCGTCGGCGCCCAGCAGCTCGTGGCTCCAGTCGAGCGCCGCCTGCAGCGTGCGGTGGCGCGCGGCGGCATCGCGCCGCCCGCCGGTCAGCACGGCCAGCCGGCGCTCCAGCGCCTGCGCGAGCCCCGACAGCCCCAGCACCGGCACGCGCGCCGCCGCCATCTCCAGCGCCAGCGGCAGCCCGTCGAGCCGGCGGCAGATCTCGCGCAGCAACGGCAGCTGCGCCGGCGTGGCGTGGAAGCGATGGTCGGCCGCCCGCGCGCGCTCGACGAACAACGCGACGGCGCCGCGGTGCAGGTCGAGCGCGTCGCTGTCCAGCGGCAGCGCCAGTGGCTCGAGGCGGTGCACCCGCTCTTCGCCGACGGCCAGCCGCAGCTGGCTGGTGGCCAGCATGTGCACGTCCGGGTCGACCTGCAGCAGTTGCGACACGAACGCGGCCGCCGCGTCGACGACGTGCTCGCCGTTGTCCAGCACGAGCAGGCGCGCGCCGAGCCGGGCCCGAAGCACCGCGGCCGCGTCGGCCTCGGGTACCGGCAGGCCGAGCGCGCGCGCCACCGCGGCCACCAGTTGCGCGCCGTCGGTCAGCGGCGAGAGGTCCACCCACACCGCGCCCTGCGTTGCGCGGGCCGCCAGCGCGCGTGCCAGCGTTGTCTTGCCGACGCCGGCCGGGCCGACGAGCGTCACGCAGCCGGGCTGGGCCAGCATCGCCGACAACGCCGCCAGCTCGTCGTCGCGGCCGATCAGGCCGGGTGGGTGCGCACCGAGGGGCGCGGCGAGGGGCGTGGCGCCGGGCGGCGGGGGTGCAGACGCAGGCTCGCGCGTGGTCGCCGACACGGGCGCAGACACGGGCGCGGACGCCGGCGCCGGGGCCCCCGCCGCGGCTCGATCGATGACGGGTACCGCCGCGACCACCTCGACCTGCCCGGTGAACCGGTACCCGCGCCCGGGGATCGTGGCGATCAGGTCGCCGCCCAGCACCTTGCGCAGCGACGACACCTGCACCGACAGGTTCGCCTCCTCGACGACCAGCCCCGGCCACACGGCATCGAGGAGCTCGTGCTTCGTCACGAGCGAGCCGGCGCGCGCGGCGAGCACGAGCAGCAGGTCGAAGGCACGCGCGCCGAGCGGCACCGCCTCGCCCCGCGCCAGCAGGCGCCGCTCGTGCGGCTGCAGCTCGAAGTGGGCGAAGCGGAAGGACCGCACCGGCGGGGCACCATCGCTCATGCCGGAGAGCATAGCGGCAGCCCTCCCCGCTGCGACGGCACCGCAGGCCGCGCAGGGGCTCGTTGCGGGACGCCCTTCAGTGGCCCGTTGCGCGGCCGTGCGCGGCGGCCGAAGGAGCGGCCGAAGGGCCGAGCATCAGCGCCTCGACCGCCGTCTCGTCCATCGTCTCGCCTTCGCGCAGGCACAGGTCCACCGCCGCGTCGCCGAGGCTGGCACGGGCCTGCGCCTCCACGACCCGCAGATTCGAGACCTCCTCGTTCGTCATGACCATGCCCTTGGCGGCGAACAGCGCGCGGGCGTGGCCGAGCACGCGCAGCGCCTCGGTGCTGCGCCCTTCGGCCGCCAGCACCAGCGCGCACTGCGGGGCCAGCAGCGGCAGGCCGTGCACGCGCAGCACGCGGCCGGCCCGCGGCAGCACCGCACGGAACTCCGCGAAGCGGCCAAGCGCCTGCAGCGAGACGAAATGCCCCGTCCACGCATAGGCCGCGTTGCCGACGTCGCTGTCGCCGAGGCGCGCGACGAGCTCGCGCGAGCGAACCAGCGCCTCCTCGTGCCGCCCGAGGGCCTGCAGCGCGAAGACGACGTTGGTCTCCACGCCCGTCGCGCCGGCCTCGTCGCCGAGCTGCCGCACCAGCTCGAGCTCGCGCAGGCGGCAGCGCAGCAGGCCCTCGACGTCGCCGAGCCGGTCGCAGGCCCGGGCCTCGGCGCCGGCCAGCGAGTAGGCGCGCGCCGGACCCCACTCCGGGTGTCGCGCCAGCAGCGCCCGCATCGCCTCGCACAGCGACGGCAGAGTCTCGTCCGGCTCGCCGGGCGCGCGCACCAGGATGGACAGCGCGTTGAACTCGCCGAGCTCGTCGCCGCTCTCGCGGGCCAGCGCCAGGGCGCGCTCGGCCATCGTGCGCGCGTCCTTGTGCTTGCTGACGAGCCATTGCCGCGAGCGCTCGTACCACCAGCGCACGCGCAGCGGCGGCGGCATCTCCGGGCCTTCGGCCAGCGGTTCGCACGACTCGAGCCACTGCATGGCTTCCAGGCGCCACGCCGTGAAGACGGCGACGAAGGCGGTCGCCGTCGCCGCCATCACCGTGTCGGCGCGGATGTCGGCCGCAGCCTGCCGACGGCCCCACGCGATGGACTCGCGCAGGTTGTCGTGTTCGGCCAGCAGCGGGTCGCGCAAGGCCGGTGCGGCCCGGTCGGCCTCGATGCAGCGGCGGCCGATGGCCGCCAGCGCCGCCAGCAGGCGCGCGCGCGCCTGCGGCTCTTCGCCCGCGGCGGCGAGCCGCTGCCTGGCGTCCTCGCGCATCGTCTCCAGCAGGCGATAGCGGGGCGGGTCGCCCTCGCCCACCGCGACCAGCGAGCGGTCGACCAGTTGCGCCAGCCGCTCGATCACCACCCAGCGTGACTCGCTCCCGGCCGTGGTGACCTCGGCCGCCTCGCTGCCCGCGCCGGTGTGGCCGGTGGCCACGGCGACGAGCAGCTCGAGCGTGAAGCCGCCGGAGAAGACGCCGCACAGCCGGTACAGCCGCCGCTCCTCGGCCGACAGCAGGTCGTGGCTCCAGTCCAGCGCCGCCTGCAGCTTGCGGTGCCGCGCCGCCGTGTCGCGCCGCCCGCCGGTGAGCAGCGCGAAGCGCCGCTGCAGCGCCTCGGCCAGGCCCTGCAGCCCGAGCACCGGCACGCGCGAGGCCGCCATCTCCAGCGCCAGCGGCAGGCCGTCGAGCTGGCGGCAGATCTCGCGCAGCAGCGGCAGCTGCGCCGGCGTGGCGTGGAAGCGGTGATCGGCGGCGTGCGCCCGCTCGACGAAGAGTGCCACGGCGCCGCGGTGCAGGTCGAGCGCGTCGCTGTCCAGCGGCAGCGCCAGCGGCTCGAGGCGATGCACGCGCTCGCCGGCCACGGCCAGCCGCAGCTGGCTGGTGGCCAGCACCCGCACGGCGGCATCGGCCTGCAGCAGCTGCGACACCAGGGCCGCGGCCGCATCGACGATGTGCTCGTTGTTGTCCAGCACGAGCAGGCGCGTGCCGAGCCTCGCGAGCAGCCGGGCGGCGACGTCCGGCGCGTCGGCCGCCGGCGCCGACATGCCGAGCGCGCGGGCGACGGCCGCCACCAGCTGGTCGGCGTCGGTGAGCGGCGCGAGGTCCACCCACACCGCCCCTTGCGGCGCGCCCGCCGCCAGCGCGCGCGCCAGCGTCGTCTTGCCGACGCCGGCCGGGCCGACCAGCGTGACGCAGCCCGGGCCGGCCAGCATCGCCGACAGCGCCGCCAGTTCGTCTTCCCGGCCGATGAGGCCCGCGGGGCTGGCGGGCGCCGAGCCCGGCGCGCCGGCAGGCGCATCGCGAGGCGCGCGGCCTGGCGCGGCTGCGGGCGCACCAGGAAGCGCGCTGCCGGGGGTGACCGCCGGCACGACGGCCGGCCCGGCCGCCGTGGCCGTCTCCGACGCGCCCGAGGTCGCCGCGCGGGCCGCATCGGGCACCACTTCCACCTGCCCCGTGAAGCGGTAGCCGCGGCCGGGGATCGTGGCGATCAGGTCGCCGTCCAGCACCTTGCGCAGCGCCGCCACCTGCACCGACAGGTTCGCCTCCTCGACCACCAGCCCCGGCCAGGCTTCGTCGAGCAGCTCGCCCTTCGTCGCCAGCGCACCGGCGCGCGAGACGAGGGCGACGAGCACGTCGAACGCGCGCGAGCCCAGCGCCACCGGCCGCCCGGCCGCCAGCAGCCGCCGCTCGCGCGGCCGCAGCTCGAAGCGGCCGAATCGGACGGTGGGCAACGGCATCGAGCCAGCACTCATGCGGAACAGCATAGCGGCCCTGCCGCCCGTGACGGCAAGCGCCCCGCACAGGGGACCGCGTGCGCTACGAGTGGCTCGCCCAGCCGGCGCGCTCGGGGTGGTCCAGGTGCGGCAGTGCGTTGTAGCTGACGAGCCAGTGCCGCGAGCGCGTGAAGGTCAGCTCGCTCACCGCGCTGTTGCGCATCTGCAGGTTCAGCGCCACCACCGCCGGCGGCGGCGCCTGCAGCACGTGGCCGATGGCGGTGGCGATCGGCCCGCCGCTGCTGACCACGAGCACCTCACCGGCCCCCGCGGTGCGCAGGCCGTCCAGCACCGCGGCCACGCCGTCGCGGAAGCGCGCCCAGCTGCGCATGCCGGGCACCTCGAGCTCCCCCTGCATCCACCGGTCCAGCCCTTCGCGCAGCAGGCGGAAGTGCTCGCGACGGTCGCCGCCGGGCGCGTGCGGCGGCGGCCGGCCGCCCGAAGCGGCACGCACCAGCGCCTCGGCGTCGTACTCGTCCAGCTCCGGCAGCGCGCGCGCCACCGGCAACCCCGGCAGCGGCGCGGCCAGCGCGGCCAGCGACTGCGCATGCCGCTTCAGCGTGCCGGTCAGCACGACGTCGAAGCGCCGGCCCCGCTCGGCGAAATAGCGGCCGAGCGCCTCGCATTGCCGCGTGCCGAGCTCGCTGAGCTGGTCGTAGTCGGCCGCGCCGAACGAGGCCTGCCCATGCCGCACGAGAGTGACGTTGCCCATGCGGGCGATTGTCGCGGCGCGCGTGGCGGCGGTGCGTCACCGCGGCGACTTCGGGGCCGCCCTCACCGTCGATCTCGCCGCCGATCTCCGCGCAGGCGCCGCGGGCGATCGCACTCCCGGCTTCGCCGCCGGCTCCGCACCGGCCACGGCGCGCAGAGCCTCGCGCGCCGGCCCCGGCACCTTCGGCGGTCCCTTCGGCGCGGTCGTCGGCCCGGCTGTCTGCGCGGCCGTCTGCGCGCTCCTCGGCGCGTTCCTGGGTGCCGTCTTCGGCGCCACCGACTGCGCCAGCGCCGCGTCGATGAGCGCGTCGGCCATCCACATCGCCACGCGCTGCACCTCGCGCTCGGGCAGGCCCCAGATGTCCTTCAGGATGACCCAGGGCTCGATGCCGTAGACGACCGAAAGCGCGTGGTGCAGCCGCTGCCGCATCGCCGGCGTCAGCTGGCCCTTCATCGGCTCGAGCGCGTGCCCGAGGATGCGGATGCGGTGGCCGCGGCGGTAAGGCTCCTCCTCCAGCAGCCCGGCGCGCTCCTGCGCCCATTGCTCCAGCGAGAGCTGCGCGGCGGCGCGCAGCTGCGGCTCGAACTCCTGGAAGCGCGGGAACGTCTGCTCGAAGAGCTCGTGCACGCGCGCGCGCCCGTCGGGCAGGTTGCTCGACAGCGTGCGCACCGGCCCGAGCGAGCTGTCGATGACCGCGGTGACGAGCGCGCTGCGGCTCGGGAAGTAGCGGTACGCGGTGGCGCGCGAGACCTTCGAGCGCACGGCCACTTCGGCGACGCCCGGGATGTGGCCGTCGCGAATGATCTCCATCGCGGTGTCGAGCAGCAGCTTGAAGGTCGCCGCCTTCACGCCGCGCTCGGGCGGCGCGGCCGGTGCCGTGGGAGCGGGCCGCGTCACGGCGCTGCGCGCCTTTCCGGTTCCCCCGTTCGCCGAGTGGGCATCGCGCGGGCGCGCTTTCGGTGCAGTGCGGGTTTTCACCGGTCAGTGAATGGCTGGGAGCTTCTTGTTTCCGCGGGGAACGCGGCCGTATGATGCATCGATCCCGATTTGAGACACAAGTCTCATCGACCCCGAAGCAGCCCTGCGAACGGGCACGAGGCCGGCGGGCACGAAGCGACAGGGCCGGCTCGATGGCGCCGACCGAAGAGCGCTCAACCAGGAGACGAAGAAGCCGATGCGCATTGCCAGCTGGAGCTGGGGCGGCCGCCCCCACGTCGGGCTGCTGTCGCCCGACGGCCGCGAGGCCACGCCGCTGGCGGTGAACAACCCCGACCGCGGCGCCTTCGAACTCGTGCGTGCGCTCGCGCACGGCGACCCGCTGCCGCCCGAGGCCGGCCCGCGCCTGCCGGTGGAGGCCGTGACGCTGCGCGCGCCGCTGAAGCCGCGCCGAAACCTCTTCTGCATCGGCCGCAACTACCGCGCGCACGCCGAGGAGCTGGCCACCACGGTGTTCCGCGACGCGGTGGCGCAGTCGAAGGAACGCGAGTTGTGGCCCATCGTCTTCACGAAGGTGCCCGAGACGGTGATCGGCCCCTACGACGACGTGCAGCTGCCCGGCAAGGGCATCACCGAGCAGATCGACTACGAGTGCGAGCTGGCCGTGATCATCGGCCGCGGCGGCAAGAACATCCCGCGCTCGCGCGCGCTCGACCACGTCTTCGGGTACACGATCGTCAACGACGTCAGCGCGCGCGACGTGCAGACGCGCCACCAGCAGTGGCACCTGGGCAAGAGCTTCGACACGTTCTGCCCGATGGGCCCCTGCATCGTCACCGCCGACGAGCTGGACGGCACCGCGACGCGCGTGCGCGGCTACGTCAACGGCGAGCTGCGGCAGGACGGGCTCACGAAGGACATGATCTTCGACATCCCGGCGCAGATCGAGGCCATCTCGCGCGGCATCACGCTCTACCCCGGCGACATCATCGCCACCGGCACTCCCAGCGGCGTGGGCATGGGCTTCAGCCCGCCGAAGTGGCTGAAGGCCGGCGACGTGGTTCGCGCCGAGGTCGACGGCATCGGCGCCATCGAGAACCGGTTCGTGGAGCGCTGATGGCCGTTGCCTGGGTCGACCGCATGGCGGTGGATGTGCGCGGCGATGGCGGCGACGCCATCGTCTTCGTGCACGGCCTGGGCGGCACGCTCAACGTGTGGACGCCGCTCCTGCCCGCGCTCTCGCGCTGGCGCTGCGTGCGGCCCGAGCTGCCGGGCGCCGGGCGCTCGACGAGGGCCTACGTGCTCGGCGAGGCCACGCCGCACCGCGGCCACTTGAGCGCCGAGACGCTGGCCGATGCCGTGCTGCGCGTGTGCGAGGTGCTCGGGCTGGCGCGCGCGCACGTCGTCGCGCACAGCTTCGGCACGCTGATCGCGCAGCACCTGGCGGTGAAGGCGCCGCAGCGCGTGCGCAGCCTCGCGCTCGTCGGCGCGCTGGCCGAGCCGGCGCCGGCGCAGCGCGAGGCCATGCGCGCCCGCGCCGCCGCCGCGCGCGAGCAGGGGCTCTTCGACATCGCCGATGCGGTGTCGCAGGCGGCGCTGTCGGCCTCGTCGCGCGAGACGCAGCCGGTGACGGTGGCCTACGTGCGCGAGAGCCTGCTGGCGCAGGACGCCGAAGGCTACGCGCGCAGCTGCCTGGCGCTGGCCGAGGCCACCGCCGCGCGCACCGAGCTGATCGGCTGCCCCGTGCTCGTCGTCAACGGCGACGAGGACGTCGTCACGCCGCTGTCGGGCGCGCGGCAGCTGGCCAACCGGCTCTCGAACTCGCGCGTCGAGGTGCTCGGCCGCTGCGGCCACTGGCCCACGCTCGAGCGGCCGGCCGAATGCCAGCGGCTGCTGCGCGACTTCCTGGACCGCGTGCGCTGAATCCCCGGAGGAACGTCCCCATGGCCGACACCCTCTTCACCAACGTGCGCATCTTCGACGGCGGCGGCGAGACGCCGTTCACCGGCGACGTGCTGGTCAGCGGCAACCGCATCGCCCGCGTCGTGAAGACGGCCTACGGCCAGCGCACGCCACCGATCGCGGGTGCCACCGTCATCGACGGCGCCGGCGCCTTCCTGATGCCCGGCATGGTGGAGGCGCACACGCACTTCAGCTGGAACGACCAGCCCACGCTCGACAGCATCCAGCGCATGCCGCCCGAGGAGCACATCCTCTGGTGCGCGCAGGTCGCGAAGACCTACCTCGACATGGGCTGGACGAGCTGCGTCGGGGCCGCCACCGCGAAGCCGCGGCTCGACGTGGTGATCCGCAACGCCATCAACGACGGCACCATCGTCGGCCCGCGCTACATCGCCGCCAGCCAGGAGATCACCGTGCCCGGCGGCCTCGGCGACACCACCGCGCCGCACCTGCCGCAGCACGAGTTCGCGTTCGGCGCCATCGTCAGCGGCGCCGAGGAGATGCGCCGCTGCATCCGCATGTTCGCCAAGTACGGCGTCGACCAGATCAAGATCAACCTCTCCGGCGAGAGCATCACCGGCATGCCCTCGGAGATGAGCCAGTTCACCGAGGAGGAGATCGCCGTCTGCGTCGACGAG
>Ga0073934_10003034_pt1 | contig 32312 bp, 35 predicted proteins | sample LarsenN4metaG_FD_76834 | JGI IMG/M metagenome (GOLD analysis project Ga0073934, IMG submission 76834) | Hot spring sediment bacterial and archeal communities from British Columbia, Canada, to study Microbial Dark Matter (Phase II) - Larsen... ...
CCGACGGCGACGCCGACGGACACCGACACGCCGACGCCGACGCCAACGGATACGCCGACGGACACGCCGACCGCGACGCCGACGGACACCGACACGCCGACGCCGACGCCAACGGACACACCGACGGACACGCCGACGGCGACGCCGACGGAGACCGACACGCCGACGCCGACGGACACCGACACGCCGACGCCGACGCCGACGGACACGCCTGATCCCTCGACCGACACGGACGGAGACGGCTGCGCGGACGTGGAGGAACTCGGGCCGGACGAGATGCTCGGCGGGCAGCGTAACCCGAACTACTTCTGGGACTTCTACGACGTGACGGGCGACAAGTACATCGACATCATCGACGCGCTGCTGATCCTCAACCACTTCGGGCACGGCCCGGGCGACGATGCGATAGACAACCTGCTCGACCGCGACGCGCCGAACCCGATGGCGTCGTGGCAGACGGTGGAGATGAACGACGGCATCGACCTGATCGATGCGCTGGCGAACCTGAAGTCGTTCGGACACAGCTGTATCGACCCGCCGTGATGGGCTCTTTCCGGAGCCAGCCCCGTCGCGAAGGGACCCGCACACACGCGGGTCCCTTCGCTTTCATCAGTGGCCACGCGCGCAGAAAAGCGCGCAGAGAAGGATCAGGGAAGAAGGCGCGCCTAGGATAGGCGTTGCGCGATGTTGGAGTTGCGCGCGTTGAAGGAATGCCGGCAGGAGGGCTTGAAGATGGCAGTGTTTTCATGGGTGATTCAGCAAGTGCGGAGCGTACGGACGTGGCGCCTGGCGCTGGCGCTGCTGCTCCTGGGGAGCATCATGGGCGTGGTGGCGGCGATGGAGGGGCGGCCCGTTCAGGCAACGGCGACATTCACCGTCACCAGCACGGGTGACCATCCGGACGCGTCACCGGGCGACGGCGTGTGCAAGACCGCCGTTTCGACGTGCACCCTGCGGGCCGCGATCATGGAAGGGAACGCGCTTCCGGGCCCGGACAACGTCGAGTTCAACATTCTGACGTTGCCGCCGTACGTGATCGCGCCGGCGAGCCCGCTCCCGGGCATCACCGAGTATTTGAACATTGATGGCGCCACGGAGCCGGATTACGGAGGCACGCCGGTCATCGAGCTTGACGGCGTCAGCGCGGGGGCCGGCGCTGCGGGCCTCTACTTCAACAGCGGCGGAGTTGTGCGTGCCCTGGCGATCTACCGGTTTCCATACACCGGCGTGGGCGTGAGCTATCCGGGGGGATTGACCGTCCAGCGGAGCTACCTTGGCACCAACGGGGCGGGCGACCCGGGGCTTGGCAACGGGAACGGCGTTGTGATCAACGACGCTCAGATCAACACGATTGGCGGGGCTGGCAACGGTAATGTGATCTCGGGGAACACCGCCGGCATCTTCATCCATGGAAGCGTGAACGGAGCCGTGCTCAACGACATCTCGCACAACTACATCGGGCTCGCGCCGAACGGGGTGACAGGGCTCGGGAACGACACGGGGATCCTGACGTTTCCGGATTCCGGCTTCAACAGCTTCCAGTACAACAACATCGCCGCCAACAAAACCGGGATCCTGCTGGGTGGAAGCTCGAACGACCAGGTGTCGTACAACTACATCGGCGTGAGTGTGCCTAACGTGTACTACGGCGTGCTGGCCGCAAGCTCGGGGCCGGCGTCGATCTTCAGCAACCTTGTGTTTGGAAATAGCGGCGCCGGGATCTTCATCGACAGCGGCAGCACCGGGGTGAATGCGTACGACAACAGCATCAATGCCAACGGCGGGCTCGGCATCGACCTGAACGGTACCGGCGTGGACGCGAACGATACGGGGGACGGAGACGGCGGCGGGAACGGTGGACAGAACTACCCCGTGCTGGCGTCCAGCTCCGGGTATGGGAGTAGCACGATCAGCGGGAGCCTGAACAGCACCGCGAACACGTCGTTCACCATCCATTTCTATGCGTCGCCGTCCTGCGACCCTTCCGGTCACGGTGAAGGATATGCGCCGCTCGGCTCGACGACGGTGGCGACCGACGCATCGGGCAACGTGTCGTTCAGCGCGACGGTTGGCGGGGTGCCGGAAGTGTCCGTCTCGATCACGGCAACGGCGACCGGACCGGACGGCACGTCCGAGTTCTCGGCGTGCGTGGGGCATGACCTCGACGGAGACGGATGTTCGGACGTCGAGGAACTGGGGGACGATCCACAGGCCGGCGGGGGGCGGAACCCGCTGAATCCGTGGGACTTCTACGATGTCAACGGTGACAAGGGGGTGGAGCTCAGCGACGCGCTGCTGATCCTCAACCACTTCGGGCACGGGCCGGGCGACGACGCGCTCGACAACCTGCTCGATCGGTGGGTGCCGAATCCCGCGTTCCCGTGGCAGTCCGATGAAGCGAATGACGGGCCCGCGCTCGACGATGCGCTGGCAAACCTCAAGCAGTTCGGTCACGACTGTTCGGGCGCGCCGTAGGACGAATTCGGGGTGCGTTGGATGAGAAGGGCCTCCCGCGAGGGAGGCCCTTCGTCGTGCGGTGACCGCGAGGACGGCTGGCATACTGTGACCGATGGCAGCTTCGGGCGCGGCGATGGAGGCGACGCGGAACGACGCGCGGCGGGGGCGGCCGGGGCTGGCGCTGGCCGCGCCGGCGGCGGCGGCGCTGGCGGGGATCGCGGCGGAGTGGCTGGACTTCCGCGCGCTGCGCTGGCCGATCCTCGCGTTGATGGTGGCGGGCGCGGCGGCCACGACGGGGGCGGTGGCGGGAGGGCGCGGGGGCTGGCGGGCGTTCGGGATCGCGGTGGTGACGGGGGTGCTGGCGTGGGCGCTCGCGCAGTGCGTGTACGTGATCATCCACGTGGCGCGCGGGGGTGTATTCGATGTGTCGCGCGGTCCGGAGGCGCAGTGGGCGCAGGCGCTGGTGCTGATCGCGGCGCACGGGGTGGCGCTGGGGCTGCCGACCGGCGTGGCGGCGGGCGTGCTGTTACAGGGATTCGGCGTGTGGCAGGGGCGCAGCCGCTCGTGACTGATTTCCCCGAGCGGCCTGAGCTGCCGCTGACGAACCGGCGGCGGGTGCTGGTGGGCATCGGCGCGGCAATGGCACTGGCGCAGGTGTATGCGGCGTGGCGGATCGCGCCCGGGGTGACGGGCGAGGGGGACGCGGAGGCGTGGCGGCTGCTCTGGATCTGGCTGGGCGCGATCGGGTGGTCTGCCGTCGCGGCGCTTTGTCTCGTGCGCCAGGCGGATCTGCCAGACGTGGCGACGGCTGCGATGCTGGTGGCGATCCCGGCGCACGCGGCGTTCGCGTTCAGCGCGGCGCTCGATGCGCGCGGCACGGAGGCGGAGTACGACCTGGTGAGCGCGATCTTCCTGGGCGTGACGGCGGGCGCGCTGACGGCGCTGATCGTCTGGGGTCTGGCGATGCTGATCGCGCGGGCGCTGCGTCTGCCGGCATCGAGGGATTAGGGGCAGGTTGCGGGGATCGCGGTGCGGCGCCTGTGCCAGGCGCGCCACGCACGCGCTTTCGGGTTCGGTTCCCGTCGTGCTGAGCGGCCGTCAGGCGTGTCCCGGATCGTGACTACCGCATATCCACATGTTGCGCCGGCGCCAAGAAACGGTGGCGATCGCGCCGGACGCCAGGCAGGACGGCGACACCGGGAGCCGTGGCGTCTAGGCTGAGCACAGAGGCAACCTCGCAGGTTCTGCGAAGGAGGAACGAATGAACAGGACGGAGACGTACCGCCGCGACGACACGGAACGCGCACGCATGGCCAAGGATGCCGAGACGATGCTCGGCAACAGCCTGGCGACGATCCTGGCGGTGGCGGCCGGGGCTCTCGCCGTGATCGGGTTGCTGGTCGGCTTCGAGATCATCGGGACGGACCGGCCGTTCGAGAACGGACTGCTCTGGCTGGCGTCGGCGATCACGACCGGCCTCTGCGCCAACGTGTTCCGCCGCGAGCACCACATCCTGGACGAGGATGAGGTCCGGCGGCGGGAGTACGTGGCGTCCCGCACGACGCGCTAGGCAGGGCGCGCACCCTGCGCCGGCCGGGAGGGGCGCCCCCGCCGCGCCCCTCCACTGGTGCATGTCTGGCACAAGGCGGTGACGGCGAAGCGCGAGGCGCCCGTCCAGCGGTCGCTGGTTGATCACAGGCGCAAAGACGCCCCGAATGGGCGAAGCGGGGGTGAACGCCTTGATCCCCTGAGAAGCGCGCCGGTACAATGACCGCGAGTCGTTAGCACTCTCCGATGTTGAGTGCTAAATCGGCTTCAGGAAGGGGCCTGCCCGTGCTCACGGAGCGCCGCGCGAAGCTGCTCAGCCTCATCATCAGCGAATACGTCGATTCAGCGCAGCCTGTGGGCTCCGAGGCGGTTGTGCGGCGCCACAGGCTGGGGGTGTCTTCGGCGACGGTGCGCAACGAGATGGCGCGGCTGGAGGAAGAGGGCTACATCTCGCACCCGCATACGTCGGCGGGCCGGGTGCCGTCGGACAAGGGCTACCGGTACTACGTCGAAGCGCTGATGACGGAGCGGGATCTGCCATGGGAAACCAAGCAGACGATCCGTCACCAGTTCCACCAGGCCGGGCGGGAGGAGGACGAGTGGATCCAGCTCTCGGCGGCGGTGCTGGCGCGCGCGGTGGAGAACGCGGCCGTGGTCACGATGCCGCGCACGAAGGAGTCACGGCTGCGGCGGCTGGAGCTGATCAGCATCCAGGAGAACGCGGCGTTGCTGGTGATGGTGCTGCAGCAGGCGCGGATCAAGCAGCAGATCCTGATCTTTCCGGAGCCGGTCGAGCAGGAGCAGCTCACGGTGATTGCGAACCACCTGAACGACGCGTTCGCGGGCCTCACGTCGCGCGAGATCAGCCGTTCCAGCACGCAGTTGACGCAGCTCGAGTGGCACGTGGCGAACGCCGTGCGCGAGATCATGGCAGCCGCGGACCAGGGCTTCGACCATGCATACCTCGAAGGCGTGCGGAACGTGCTTCAGAAGCCGGAGTTCGCCAGCGGCGAGAAGGTGATGAACCTGCTGGAAGTGCTGGAGCAGCGCAACCTGCCCCGCTTCATGCGGCTGCCGGAGGTCGCGGCGGACGGCGTGACGGTCATGATCGGCTCGGAGAACGAAGACGACGCGATGCGCGACTACTCGGTGGTGATCAGCCCGTACGGCGATCCGGGCTCGGGGGTCGGCGGCGCCATGGCGGTGGTGGGGCCGACGCGCATGCACTACCCGGAGACGATCTCGACGGTCCGATACGTCGCCGGGCTGATGAGCGAGATGCTCGCTGTCTTCTACGGGGAGAGGGAAGATGGCCGCCGGGAGGCGGAGGCCAGGGGCGATGCGCCGCGCCGCGGCGACGCGCAGGCAGCCACAACCACTCCAGACGGAGCGAAGACATGACCACGGAGCGAGAGGAAGAGCAGACGATCGCGGACCCGCAGCCGGAACAGCTCAAGGCGATGCTGGAGGAGGAGCGCGAGAAGGCGCAGACGTACATGCGCAACTGGCAGCGCGCGGCGGCGGACTACCAGAACTTCAAGCGTCGCGTGGAAGAGGAGCGGTCGGAGAACGCCCGGTTCGCGAACGCGGCGCTGATCATCAACCTGCTGCCGCTGGCGGATGACCTGGAGCGCGCGGTCCAGACGATCGACAAGGCGCTCGCCGGCCTGACGTGGGTGGAAGGAATCATCCTGATCAACCGGAAGCTGCAGGCGCTGCTCGAGGCGATGGGCGTGGCGGAGATCCCGGCGGACGGGGAGCGCTTCGACCCGGCGGTGCACGAGGCGGTGGCCCAGCAGCCCGGGGAGGAGGGGAAGGTGCTCTCGGTGATCCAGAAGGGGTACAAGCTCGGCGATCGGGTCATCCGGCCGGCGATGGTGGTGGTGGGCAAGGGGCGCGATGCGACACCGCCGGCGAGCGATCCGGAAGAAGAACAGAACGCGGCAGAGGAGGCATAGGCCAACTCGGGATCATCTGGACAGCCCGCGGGGCGCGTCCCAGCCGCCGGAGGCGGCCAACCCAACCCGTACGGACAGGCCACGAGGGCTGTCCCACCCCGCCGGACGCGGTCGGGAGATCAATATCGAAGGAGAATCGACATGGCAAAAGTCATTGGCATCGACCTCGGCACGACGAACAGCGTCGTCGCGGTCATGGAGGGCGGCGATCCGGTCGTGATCCCGAACGCGGAAGGCTCGCGGATTACGCCATCGGTAGTGGCGATCAGCAAGAGCGGGGAGCGGCTTGTCGGCACGGTGGCGAAGCGGCAGGCGGTGACCAACCCGGAGAACACCGTGTACTCGGTCAAGCGGCTGATGGGGCGCAAGTTCGAGGACGAGCATGTGCAGCGCGACCTGAAGCTGCTGGGTTACAAGGTGCAGCGAGCGTCGAACGGCGACGCGGAGGTCGTGATGGGCGGCCGCTCGTACTCGCCGCCCGAGATCAGCGCGATGATCCTGCAGAAGCTGAAGGCGGATGCGGAGGCGTACCTGGGCGAGACGGTCAACGAGGCCGTGATCACGGTCCCGGCGTACTTCAACGACTCGCAGCGCCAGGCGACCAAGGACGCGGGCCGGATCGCGGGGTTGGAGGTGCTACGGATCATCAACGAGCCGACCGCGGCCTCGCTCGCGTACGGGCTGGACAAGAAGGCGGACGAGCAGATCGCCGTCTACGACCTGGGCGGCGGCACGTTCGACATCTCGATCCTGGAGATTGGAGAAGGCACGTTCCAGGTGCGCTCGACGAACGGCGACACGCACCTGGGGGGCGACGACTTCGATCAGCGGATCATCGACTGGCTGGTCGATGAGTTCCGCAAGGAGCAGGGGATCGACCTGAAGCAGGACCGGATGGCGCTGCAGCGCCTGAAGGAGGCGGCAGAGAAGGCGAAGATCGAGCTTTCGAGCGCGCAGCAGACGGAGGTGAACCTGCCCTTCATCACGGCCGACGCGAACGGTCCGAAGCACATGGCGATCACGCTGACGCGGGCGAAGCTTGAGCAACTGGTGGGCGACCTGGTGGACCGGACGCTGGAGCCGGTGCGGCAGGCGCTTCAGGATGCAGGTTTGACGGCGGCGCAGATCGACGAGGTGGTGCTCGTCGGCGGGCAGACGCGCATGCCGCTGGTGCAGGAGAAGGTGCGCCAGTTCTTCGGGAAGGAGCCGCACAAGGGCGTCAACCCGGATGAGGTGGTGGCGATCGGCGCGGCGATCCAGGCGGGCGTGCTGAAGGGCGAGGTCCGGGATGTGCTGCTGCTGGATGTGACGCCGCTGACGCTGGGCATCGAGACGCTTGGCGGCGTGGCGACGCCGTTAATCCCGCGGAACACAACCATCCCGACGAGCAAGTCGCAGATCTTCTCGACGGCGGCGGACAACCAGCCGAGCGTGGAGATCCACGTGATCCAGGGCGAGCGCGCGATGGCGGCGGACAACAAGTCGCTGGGGCGGTTCATCCTCGACGGGATCCTGCCGGCGCCGCGGGGCGTGCCGCAGATCGAGGTGACGTTCGACATCGATGCGAACGGCATTCTCAATGTATCGGCGCGCGACAAGGCGACGGGCAAGGAGCAGAAGATCACGATCACGGCGGGCGGCGGGCTTTCGAAGGAGGAAGTGGAGCGCCTGCGCACGGAGGCCGAGGCGCACGCGGAGGAGGACCGCAAGCGGCGCGAGGAGATCGAGCTGCGGAACACGGCGGACTCGCTCGCGTACCAGGCGGACAAGCTGGTGCGAGAGAATGCGGACAAGATCGACGCGGCGCTGAAGGCCGAGGTGGAGGGCAAGGCGGCGGCGGTGCGGAGCGCGTTGCAGTCAGGCGACCTGGCGCAGATCCAGTCGGCGACGAACGAGCTGAGCGAGTCGATGCAGAAGATCGGCCAGGCGGTCTACGGGGCGCAGGGCGCGGAGTCGGCGCCGGGTGCGAACGGCGCCTCGGACGGGGGCGAGCAGCAGGCGTCCGAAGAGGGGACGGTGGAAGGCGAGTTCCGCGAGGTCTAACGCACAGGCTCCGGGTTCGAGGTGCCACCGCGCAGGTGGCAGCAGGCGCCGGGGATGGAACAGTGGAAGGGCGTCCGGATGGACGCCCTTCTGTCATCCGGGCGATGGGGCTGCACGGGCGCACTGCCAGATTCAACTCGCGCGCACCCGGTCACGGCGTGGCGCTGAATGCCGATGCTCTATGTGGCGTCAATGTTCTGCAAGCGGGCGCACTACGTTGACGCTAGAATCGGGGCAAGATGCTCGAAGAACGCGTCCTCGAGCTGAAGCAGTTCATCGCCGCGAATGATGGACGCAACGCGGCGGACCGCGGCTTCGCGCGGGCGGTCGACGACCTCGTCGCCGCGTTCTATGACGGGATGGGGCACATCGGCGCTTTCCCGTCGCGGGCCGTCTTCGACCTGTTCCTGATCAAGGTCTTGTACGTGGAGCGCCGCAGCGCGCACGGCGATGTCATCGACTACCTCGGTGAGATGCTGGAGAGCTTCCTGTACGCGCACCGGTTGTTTCCGGCGGGCGAGGACGGCAAGCCGCGCCGTGTGTACTTCAGCGACGTGATCGACGGCGAGCGCCGCGCCGAGCTGGCGGACGGCGACTACGAGGCGTACAAGCTGTACGCGGACAGCGCGCTCTTCTTCGCGGGGGTGTTCCGGCGCAGCCTGACACGGCGGCGCGCGGGCGGCCGCTCGCCGCTGCGGCGTGGCGCGCCGCCACAGGGCATCGACGCCTCGTACTACATCACGACAGGGAAGGCGTCGTATCGCATGGCGTCGCAGCAGGAAGAAGCGGAGCGGACGCGGCGCCGCGATACGCTGGAGCGTCTGGCGGAGTTCTTCGAGGTGTATGCCGCCGCGCTGCACGAGGTGAGCGAGCGTTACATCGTCGGGGTGGATCGCCAGGTAGTGACGGACAAGTTTCTCGACACGTTGAACCGCTACCGCGCGAGCGGGGACGCCGAGGCGCTCATCGACCTGCGCGCCTACGCATCGACGCTGGGGCTGCGGGATACGCCGTAGCGGGTTGGCTCTTCGTAGCGCACGCAAGGGGTCCCGGCACGAGTGGGTGGGGGATCAGCGCCGCGCGACAGGTTCGGCGGGAGGGTGGCGAGCCGGCCGGCCGGATCTTTTCATTGCATCCGTCCGGGCAAGCCCCGACAATTCTCCGCAGAACAATTCGTTGAAGGAGGAACCATGCGCTTCTACCGATGGCCGTTGGCACTTGCGGCCCTGCTGCTCGTCATCGCCTCCGCGTTCGCGATCGCGTGCGGGGATGACGACGAGGATGGGGACGGCGACGGAGGCGAACCGACCGCCGCCGCCACGGAGCCGGCGGCAGAAACGCCCGGCGCGGGGGATGAGATCGACATTTCGGACGTGCCCGAGCTGCAGGACGGGACGCTGACGTTCGGGTCGGACATCGCCTACGCGCCGATCGAGTTCTTCGATGAGAACAATCAGCCGGTGGGCCTGGACATCGATCTGGGCAACGCGATCGGGGAGCTGCTGGGCGTGGAGGTCGTGTTCGAGAACGCGGGATTCGACAGCCTGTTGCCGTCGCTCGACGCGGAGCGGTACGACGCGATCATGTCGTCGATGACGGCGAACGATGAGCGGCGCGAGGTGGTCGACTTCGTGGAGTACTTCCTGGCGGGTTTCGGCATCATCGTGCCAGCGGGTAACCCGCAGGGCATCGAGGGGCCCGACGACCTGTGCGGCAAGGTCGTCGCGGTGCAGCGGGGCACGATCCAGGTCGACTTTCTGATCGGCTCGGTCGATGCGCCCGGGGGGCAGGACCAGGCGTGCAAGGACGCGGGCCAGCCGGGCATCACCGTCCGCGAGTTCGATACGGACCCGGAGGCGGTGCAGGCGCTGATCGCCGGGCAGGCCGATGCGGAGATGGCGGACTATCCGGTGGCCGCGTACTCCGCGGAGCAGAGCGACGGCGCGCTGGAGCTGGTCGAGACGAACGTCGATCCGGCGCCGTACGGCATCGCGGTGCGGAAGGAGAGCACGGCGCTGCGCGACGTCTTGCAGGCGGCGCTGGACCAGTTGATCGAGGACGGCACGTACGCGGAGATCCTCGAGAAGTGGAACCTCTCCGACGGGGCCATCGAGTAAAGGTGACGACGGGCGGGAGCGCTTGAGCGGCGCTCCCGCTATCGTCCGCGCATGGCCGCCGACCCGACGCTGCCCCTGCTCGCCTTCGAGTGGGACGTCTTCCGGGACTACCTGTTCGATGAGGCGATCATGCGCGGGGCGATGCGCACGCTGTGGATCTCGATACTTGCGCAGGCGGCGGGGATCGCGCTGGGCGTGATCGCGGCTGTGGCGCGGCACTTGAAGGTGCCGGTAGGGAGCCAGGCGGCCGCGCTGTACATCTGGTTCTTTCGCGGCACGCCGCTGCTGGTGCAACTGATCTTCTGGTTCTCGGCGCTGCCACAGCTCGTCGACAACGACATCGACCTGCTGTTCGTCACGATCCAGTCGGAGTGGTTCCTGCTGACGCCGTTCCAGGCGGCGTTGATCGGCCTGGCGATCAACGAGGGGGCGTACATGGCGGAGATCGTGCGTGCGGGGATCGAGTCGATCGACCGGGGGCAGATGGATGCCGCGCGGTCGCTGGGGATGACGAGCATGCAGGCGATGCGGCACGTGATCCTGCCGCAGGCGGCGCGCGTGGCGATCCCGCCGACGGGCAACGAGTTCATCGCCATGCTGAAGAACTCCTCGCTGGCGACGGTGATCGCGTATCCGGAGCTGTTGTACGCGGCGCAGCGCGTCTACACGCGGAACTACCGGACGCTGGAGCTGCTCGCGGTGGCGAGCGTGTGGTACCTGGCGCTGACGACCTTCTTCAGCGTCATCCAGGGGGAGATCGAGGCGCGGTTGCGACCGGAGAGCGAGCGTGGCGGCTGGCGCGCGATCGTGCGGCGCGTGCTGGAGCCGCCGGGCCGCTGGGTGGGACGCGAGTGATGGAGAGCGCGGCGGACCCGATGGTGCGCGTTGTCGATGTGCGGAAGCGCTTTGGTTCTCACGAGGTGCTGCGCGGCATCACGTTCGATGTGGCGGCCGGGGAGACGGTGGTGATCCTGGGTCCGAGCGGCTCGGGCAAGAGCACGCTGCTGCGGCTGATCGCGCACCTGGATCCGCTGGACGGCGGGCGCATCTACATCGATGGCGAGCTGAACGGCTACCGCGAGGACGCGCGGGGGCGCCTGCACGCGCTGGGCGACGCAGCGGTGGCGCGGGCGCGCGCGCAGGTGGGGATGGTGTTCCAGCGCTTCAACCTGTTCCCGCACCTGACGGCGCTGGGAAACGTGGCGATCGCGCCTGCGAAGGTGCGCCGGCTGAGGCGTCGCCGCGCGGAGGAGCGGGCCATGGAGCTGCTGCGGGTGGTCGGACTGGGAGACAAGGCGGAGGCGTATCCCTCGCAGCTCTCGGGCGGGCAGCAGCAGCGCGTGGCGATCGCGCGGGCGCTGGCGATGGACCCGAAGGTGATGCTGTTCGACGAGGCGACCTCGGCGCTCGACCCGGAGCTGGTGGGCGAGGTGCTGGAGGTGATGCGGTCGCTGGCGCGCGGCGGCATGACGATGATCGTGGTGACGCACGAGATGGGGTTCGCGCGGGAGGTGGCGGACCGCGTGATGCTGATCGACGAGGGTGTGATCGTCGAGGTGGGCGCGCCGGGGCCGTTCTTCGACAGCCCGCGGCAGGAGCGCACGCGGGCGTTCCTTTCGAAGATCCTGTAGGGATTCGGGCCAGGGGCGAGTGCGCTTGTCACAGGTTTGACGCGCCCCGGGCGCGATGGTCTGCCGTGCGTATATGCCTGCGTGTCTACGGTAAGGGCGAAAGGAGGGACCGCATGGCACGCAGAACGTATGACCATGACGCCCACGATCACCACGCCGTCACGGAGGCGGAGGACACCGTCGTCGAGCGGCACAGCACCGTGATCTTCGATTCGCTGGCCGGGCGGGTGAACGCTGTCCTGTTCGCGCTGCTGCTGGCGCTGGAGACGCTGCTGGCGCTGCGCTTCACGCTGGTGGCGTTCGGCGCGAATCCCAACAGCGGGTTCGTTGATTTCATCCTCGACGTGTCGCGGCCGTTCGTCGCCCCGTTCGACAATGTGTTCTCAAACCGGACGTGGGATGAGGGCGTGGTCGAGGTGAACACGCTGCTGGCGATGGGCGTGTACTTCATCGCCTTCCTGCTGGTGATGATGCTGGTGAACGCGATCCTGCCGCGGATCTATGCGGGCGAGGACACGTCGCACCGCACGCGCGCGACGCACGTGTAGGGGAGTGTCAGCCACCGGTTGTCAGCCGGAATCGTTTGCAGGGATGGCCGGGTCGGTTGACCTGGCCATCTCCGTGTGGGCGGGGTGGGCGTTACGGGAGCGCGCCTGGACCGCGACGGGCCCGGAGCACGTGGTGGGGGAGCCAGACGGGAGCGAGGACTCAACGCCGCGAGTTGAGGGATTGAGCGAGGCCTTGGTGCTGAGGGATGGGTCTGAGCGCTGAGCGGGCCGGCTGCGGGCCGCGAGGCTGAGGATTGAGGAGCTGGCGCCGACAGCCGACCGCTGACGGCTCAGACGTCCAGGTTGCGGACCTGGGTGGCGTGGCCCTGGATCCACTTCTTGCGCGGGGCGACCTCGTCGCCCATGAGGGTGGAGAAGATGTCTTCGGCCTTCATCGCGTCCTCGATGCTGACGCGGAGCATGGTGCGGCGCTGCGGATCCATGGTCGTCTCCCAGAGCTGCTCGGGGTTCATCTCGCCGAGGCCCTTGTAGCGCTGGACGGTGGCTTTCTGGCCTTCCTTGACGTTCTTGGCGAGGAACTGGTCCCGCTCGTCTTCGGAGTAGATCCAGGTGTGGTTGCGGCCGACCTGGATGCGGTAGAGCGGCGGCTGGGCAATGTAGAGGTAGCCCTCATCGATGATCGGGCGCATGTAGCGGAAGAAGAACGTGAGCAGCAGGGTGCGGATGTGCGACCCGTCGACGTCCGCGTCGGCCATGATGATGATGTGGTGGTAGCGCAGCTTGGCGAGGTCCATGGTCTCGCCGAAGCCCGTGCCGAGGGCGGTGATGAGCGCGCGGATCTCTTCGTGCGCCAGCATCTTCTCCATGCGGGCCTTTTCGACGTTGAGGATCTTGCCGCGGAGGGGGAGGATGGCCTGGAAGCGGCGGTCGCGGCCGGTCTTGGCGGTGCCGCCGGCGCTGATGCCCTCGACGAGGTAGAGCTCGCAGAGGGCGGGGTCGCGCTCGGAGCAGTCGGCGAGCTTGCCGGGCAGCATGGTGCCATCGAGCAGGCCCTTGCGGACGACGAGGTCGCGGGCCTTGCGGGCCGCCTCACGCGCGCGTGAAGCCATGATGCCCTTTTCGATGATGCGGCGGCCGTCGGTGGGGTGCTCTTCGAGGTACTGGGTGAGCGCCTCGTAGACGGCGCTGCGGACGTGGTTCTCAACCTCGGCGTTGCCGAGACGGGTCTTGGTCTGGCCTTCGAACTGCGGCTCGGGCAGCTTGACGCTGACGACGGCGACGATGCCTTCGCGGACGTCATCGCCGGTGAGGTTGGCGTCGTCGTCCTTGAGGAACTTCTGCTTGCGGGCGTAGTCGTTGAGGGCGCGGGTGAGCGCGGCGCGCATGCCGGTCAGGTGTGCGCCGCCATCGATCGTATTGATGGTGTTGGCGAAGGAGAACTCGACGACGGAGAAGCCGTCGTTGTACTGGATGGCGACTTCGACCTGCGTGGTCTCGACCGTCTTCTCGATATAGATGGGGCGCGGGTTGAGGACGTTGCGGCCGCGGTTGATGTGCCGCACGAAGCTCGAGACGCCGCCCTCGAAGTAGAAGTTCATCTCGCGCTCGCGGCCGGCGCGCTGATCGACGAAGCGGATCCAGACGCCCTTCGTGAGGTAGGCCATTTCTCGGAAGCGCTGAAGGAGCGTCTCGTAGTCGAACTCGATGGTGTCGAAGATCTCGTCGTCGGCGAGGAAGCTGGTGGTGGTGCCGGTCTGCTTTTGCTTCGGCTCGGGCGTCACCTTGAGCGCGCCGCGGGGCTGGCCGCGCTCGTATTCCTGGCGGTAGACCTTGCCGTCGCGGCGGACCTCGACCCAGAGACGCCGGGCGAGCGCGTTGACGACGGAGGCGCCGACGCCGTGGAGGCCGCCGGAGACCTTGTAGGCACCGCCGCCGAACTTCCCGCCGGCATGGAGGACCGTCATGATCGTCTCGAGCGCGGACTTGCCGGTGGCCTTGTGCTTATCGACGGGGATGCCGCGTCCGTTGTCGCGGACGGTGACCCAGCCGTTGGCCTCGATGACGATTTCGATGCGGTCGCAGAATCCGGCCATGGCCTCGTCGACGGAGTTGTCGACGATCTCGTAGACGAGGTGGTGGAGGCCGCGGACATCGGTGGTGCCGATGTACATGCCGGGGCGGCGGCGCACGGCCTCCAGCCCTTCCAGGACCTGGATGTCGCTGGCGGTGTAGGAGCCGTTCTGCTGCTTGTTCGCGGCTGACTTGCGACCGGCGGATTCCGCCCGCTTTTGCACCATCGGTTGCGCGCTTCCCTGTCTCGCTGCTTGCCCTGTGTGGCGCCGGCTCAGACGGCCGGCGCGCCTCCCGCACGGGTCGAAGACCGCCTCCGCCCGCGACCCGATGCCGGAGCAACGGCCCCGGCGGGGGGTCCCCGCGCGATCGAAAAGACCCGGCGCTCCGACCACCGGAGCCGGGTCCCGCAATACGCTACGCGCGGCCCTGGATCACGTTCAAAGTATACCAGAATCGGCCCCCTTCGGACCCGCGATCTGTGCCGGAATGCGGGCGTTCCCGGCGCCGCATCCGGGGGTCTGGGGGGCGCTGTTCAAGACTCCCGTGCGGACGCGGGGCCGCGCGCCCGCGCTCTAACCCGCAGCGCTCAAAGTCGCTACCATCAACGCATGGAACTGACATGGCTTGGCCGGGCCTGCTTTCGCATTCGGGCGAAGGAGGCGACGATCGTGACGGATCCGCCCGAGAAGTCGACCGGTTACACGATCGGCCGTCCGACGGCCGACATCGTCACGATCAGCGTGCACGATCCGGCGCACCACAACGTGGATGGCGTGGCGGGCTCGCCGCGGGTGCTGGATGGCCCGGGCGAGTACGAGGTGAAGAACACCTCGATCATCGGCGTGGCGACGTTCCGCGGGAAGGAGAAGACGCCCGAGAGCGGGCGCAACGTGGCCTTCGTCTTCGAGGCGGAGGACATGCGGATCGGGCACCTGGGGGCGATCGGCCATGTACCGACGTCGGACCAGATCGAGGCGATGGGCAACGTCGACGTGCTGCTGGTGCCGGTGGGCGGCGCGGAGTCGCTGGACGGCGCGACGGCGGCCGAGGCGGTGACGGTGCTGGAGCCGAAGATCGTGATCCCGATGAACTTCAAGACGGATGCGGACCGCGAGAAGCTGGATCCGCTGGACCGCTTTCTGAAGGAGATGGGGGCGAAGAACCCCGAGCGTCACCAGAAGGCGACGATCACGCGCAGCATGCTGCCGGAGGAGACGCAGTTGCTGGTGCTGGACTACAAGCGGTAGCTGTCGAGCTTCGATGGTCGCGACGCACGCGTGGCGGGCGTGCCAACGCCTCGCGCGGCCGCTGAAACCCGGCCGCGCTCTGGTCGCTCCCTGTGAGCGCTCCCGCTAGTCCGGCGGGATGTTGGCGTTGTATCGGAAGACGTTCTTCGGGTCGTACTTGCTCTTGAGCTCCACGAGGCGGGCCCACTTCTCCGGGCCGTAGGCGGCCTGGCGGATGCGGTCCGCCGGATCGTCGCTGGTGAAGTTGACGTAGACGCCGCGGCTGTGCGGCTCGAGCGCCGAGAAGAAGCCGCGCACCCAGTCGATGTGGCGCTGCGGCTCCGGATCGTCGGGCGCCCAGGCGCCGACGATGTTGATGTCGTGCGCGGCGTCGCGGTAGGGGAACGCCGTGGCGTCGGCGGGAACGCGTGCCATGGCGCCGCCGAAGCAGAACAGTCCGATCGCCGAGAAGCCGGATGTGATCTTGCCCGCGTGCTCGGTGATGATGCCGATCATGTCGTCGGTGAGCGGGCCGAGCCGGTGCGACCGCCAGTAGTAGTGGCGGCCGTGGGGCAGCGCCGCGTCGAGGGCCTTCTGGTGCGCGGCGTACGGCTTGGGCATGACGGCATCGAAGGCGGGCGTACCGAAGGACCGCAGCGGCGCGAACACCTTCTCGCCTTCCTCGACGGGGCCGGCCCAGGTGAGGACGGTGGCGATGATGGGCGTGCCCTGGACCTCAGGGGGAACGACGGGCATGGCGGGGGCGATGCGCAGGTTGCCGATGAGGCCGACCTCATCGGGCGCTTCGGCGAGGAAGTCACGGATGAAGGCGAGGACCTGCGGGCCCTGCGCCATGGGCCAGGCGACCATGCCGGCCAGCACCTGTGGTCCGAGTGGCTGGAGCTGGAACTCAAAGGAGGTGACGACGCCGAAGTTGCCGCCGCCGCCGCGCAGCCCCCAGAAGAGGTCGGGGTTTTCCCTTTCGCTCGCCACGACGAACTCGCCGTCGGCTGTGACGACGTCGCAGGAGATAAGCGCATCGATCGAGAGGCCGAACTTGCGCATGAGGTGGCCGATGCCGCCGCCGAGGGTGAGGCCGGCGATGCCGGTGTGGCTGATGAAGCCGCCGGTCGCGGCCAGGCCGAACGCCTGCGCCTCGCGGTCGAGGTGGGCGTTGAGGCAGCCGCCTTCGAGGCGGATGGTCCGCGCGACGGGGTCGATCCGGGTGCCGCGCATGAGCGTGAGGTCGATCACCACGCCGGCTTCGGCGATCGCATGGCCGGCGACGGCGTGGCCGCCGCCGCGGATCGAGACGGGCAGCCCTTCCTCGCGGGCGAAGCGGAGCGCGGCCTGCACGTCGGCGACGCCCTGGCAGCGGGCGATCAGTAGCGGCCGCCGGTCGATGTTGCCGTTCCAGACTTTCCGTGCCTCGTCATAGCGGGGCGATTCGGGGCCGATCACTTCGCCGATGAAGTCGGCCTGAAGGGCTTCAGCGCGTGTCATAGTCGTCATGTGTCACCTCCGGTTGCATTTGCGAGCATGGCATCAGGCGTGGCGGCTATCAAGTGGATTTTTCGTGTGGAGTGAAGACGTTCACGCGGAGCCGCGCGGGGCAGACGATGCGGAGCCATGGTCCGCATTTCGGCGAACGATAGCGGAGATGGTCGTGCCGGCGCGACATCGTACGATGGGCGGCGGTGTGACGCGGCGACGCGGCGCTATTCGCGCTGGTCGGGGCGGTAGAGGTCGTAATTGGCGGTCGTGCCCGCGGTGGCGCCCTCGTGGGCGGCTGTGACGATCTGGTGGGCGAACTCCTTCGTGAGGTCGCCGGCGGCGTACACGAAGGGGACGTTGGTGCGCTGCTCGTTGTCGACGCGGACGTAGCCCTGGGGATCGCAAACGATGCCGAGCTGGCGCGCGAGCGCGGCGTTGGGGCGCGCGCCCTGCTGGTTGAACATGAAGTCGAGCTCGACGCGGCGGCCGTCATCGAGATCGACGGCGGACATACGGCCGCCGGAGCCCTCGATGGTGGTGATCGTGCCTTCGTAGAGGGGGATTCCGGCGGCTTCAAGGCCGGCGCGCTTCCGGACGTTGATCCTGCAGGCGCCGTGCGGGGCGTTGGTGATGAGCGCGATCTGATCGGTGAAGTTGAGGAACTGGAGGGCGGTGGTGGCGGCGCCGTCGTCGTTGCCGACGATGGCGACGCGGGCGCCGCGCGTCTTGTAGCCATCGCAGGTGATGCACCAGAAGAGCGACATGCCGAAGTACTCGCGGGCGTCGGCGTTGTCGAACTCGGGAAGGATGTCCTGGACGCCGGTAGCGAGGATGATCGTGCGGCCGCAGGCCTCGCCGTTATCGCCGCGGACGGTGAAGGCGCCTTCGCCGCGCTGGACGTCTTGGACGAAGAGATCGGCGAATGCGGCGCCGAAGCGCTCGGCCTGACGGCGGCCGAGCTCGCGGAGCTGCATGGCGGCGATGCCATCAGGGAAGCCGAGATAGTTCTCGTTGATCTCACGGGTGGTCCAGCGTCCGTCGCCGTGATCGCAGACGATGACGCTGCGGTTGAAGCGGGCGAGGTAGATGGCGGCGGAGATGCCGGCGGGGCCGCCGCCGACGATCACGCAGTCGTAGAGGTCCGGGGTGGAGTGCGCTGGCATCGAAGGCCAGCGTAGCGGCGGGCGGGTGGCGCGGGCATGGCGCCGGCGCGGCGGATGGTTGCCGCTGCGTGACAGCGTGGCTGCGAGGGCTGTGCCGTTGAGCCGCGAGCGCAGGGCGGGTTCGAGCTCAGCTGATGGGGTCGACGGGGGTGCGGTCTTCGGGGGCGGGCTCGCGCATGGGGTTGGCGACGTGGGCGCGGCCGCGGCGGCGCGCGAGCTCGCGGCGGACCATGCGCTCTTCGGCATCGCGGCCCCAGATGGCGGGTGCGAGGAATGTGCCGCCGAACTGGAGGATCAAGAAAAAGCCCCAGATGGCGGCCACCCACTGCACCCACCAGCCGCCGCCGGTGAGGCCATCGATCAGCGCGAGGCCGCCGACGATGACGGCGAAGATGGCGAGGTTCTTGTAGAAGTCGAGGCGCTGGCGCACGCGGCGGCGGATCATGCGGACTTCGGCGTCGTCGTCCCAGGGATCGTCGGCGCGGCCGAAGCGGACGCCGCGAGCGCCGACCCGGACGCCGCCCCAGGGGCCGTTGATGTCGATGCCTTCGAAGTCGTCGTCTGGGGTGCGGCTCATGGGTTCCTCCGCCAGATCATAGATCGCGGGATGGCGGCGCAGGCAATCAGCGGCGGCTGCGGAAAACGCAGGCAGGTCGCTGACGTGTTGCTCCGTGGGGGACGGCGGGCGGCTGGTGCTGTGCCTTGCGTGGCTCCTGAGAGGGCGCCTCGTCGCTGGATGCCGGGCGGGCGGGCTTCGCTACTCTTAGCGGGTGGGAACGATCTACTGGGCGCAGCTCCTGCATTTCTACCAGCCGCCGATCCAGATCCCGGAGGTGCTGCGGAAGGTCGTCGATGAGTCGTACCGGCCGCTGATCGAGGTGTTCAACCAGCATCCGCACGCGCGGGCCACGGTGAACATCAACGGCGTGCTGACGGAAATGCTGTACGAGCACGGCTACCAGGACGTGATCGACGGGCTGGGGGCGCTGGCGGCGCGGGGGCAGATCGAGTTCGCGGGATCGGCGAAGTACCACGCGATCCTGCCGCTCATCGATCCGGACGAGCAGCGGCGGCAGATCCGGCGTAATGAGTTGACGAACCGGCACTTCTTCGGCGAGGCGTGGCGGCCGCGCGGGTTCTTCCCGCCGGAGATGTGCTTCGACCGCACGATCATCGAGCCGGTGCTGGACTTCGGGCATGAGTGGATGATCCTGAGCGGCGTGGCTTGCCCGGCGGCGTGGCCTGTGGACCGGGTGTACCGGGCGCGCGGCGCGGAGCCGGGGCATGACATCGCGGCGGTATTCCGGGATGACGTGCTGAGCAACCGCATCTCGTTCCAGGACGTGGACGGGAAGGGGTTCGTGCAGCACCTGCGCGAGATGCGGCCGGACGGCGATGGCGACGCGTACGTGGTGACGGCGATGGACGCGGAGACGTTTGGGCACCACATTGAAAACTGGGATCAGCTGTTCCTGGCGGAGGCGTACGAGGAAGTGTCGTCGGTGCCGCACTATGCGCAGATGCGGCAGACGCGCCCGCTGGCGCAGAGCACGCGGGCGCTGCTGGAGATGACGGAGGCGCCCGCGGGAGAGGACCGGGTGCTGTCGGTGACGGTGAGCGATGTGGTGGAGCGGATGCCGCGCGGGGAGCTCATCGACCCGCATCCGTCATCGTGGTCGACCACGCACGAGGACCTGTCGGCGGGCGTGCCGTATCCGTTGTGGCGGGCGCCGGGAAACTACCTGCACAAGCTGCAGTGGGAGCACATCGACATCGCGCTGGATCTGACGGTGACGGCGCAGCGGTTCGCGGCGGAGGGGGCGAGCCGGCGCCACGCGGAGATCGCGCGGGGGCTGATGGATGCGGCGCTGCATTCGTGCCAGTTCTGGTGGGCGAGCCGGCGGCCGCATTGGGACGTGAATATGATCCTGCGGGGGCTGGACCAGCAAAGCGACGTGGCGGTGAACGCGTACCGGGCGATCAACCTGGGGACGGCGCCGGAGCCGGTGAAGCGCGACGCGTACTACAAGGTGGTGGCGGCGCGCGATATCGAAGCGAAGATCCACGACCAGCTGTTCTGGGACTAGCGCCCGGGGGCCGGGCCACGGATGCCGGCCTCCTGTCAGTAGTCGATGTTGGCCCAGGGGTTGGCGAGGGTGGCGGCGGTTTCGATAGGGGCGACGTTGCCGCCGGGGATCGAGAACTCGGTGGTGTTGGCGGTGGCGCTATTGCGGACGATGACGTTGGACGCGGGCGCGGTGACGGCGATGCCGATGTCGTTGACGCTGACGTTGTTGCCCTCGATGCGGGCGCCGGGGGCTGTGCCATCGACGAGGATGCCGGCGCCGTTGGGGATGGCGGCGCCGTTGCCGTCGGCCTGGCTATCGAAGACGTAGCTGCTCCGGGCACGAATGCCGTGCTCGCTGTTGTCGCTGGCGGTGGACGCGGAGACGACGGAGTCGAGGCCGGCGACGATGCCGGACGCGCCGTTGTTGTTGGCGGCGCAGCCTCGCACCGCGGAGCGCTGGCCCACCCGGACGCCATCGCCGACGTTGGAGACGGCCGAGCAGTCGGTCACGCTTGCGTCCTGTCCGGCGACGATGCCGGCGCCCTGGTTGCCCCAGGTGGCGCAGCCGTCGATCACCGACTGGTCGAAGGCGTTGACGCCGTCGCCGCCGTTGAACGCGGCGGAGCAGTCGTTGAGCGATGCAGCCGATCCCAGGAAGAAGCCGTGCTGGCCGTTGCCCTCGGCGGCGCAGTTCGAGACCGTGCCATATCCCTGCATCAGCACGCCGTAGCGGCCGTTCTGGGACGCGACGCAGTCGCGGATCACCATGCCGGACGCGCCCTGGATGCCGATGCCGATGTTGAAGCGGACGGTGACGTCCTCGATGAGGCCGCGGAGCGTGAGGTTCGCATCGACGCCGGCGCCCTCGAAGGAATTGCCGCCGCCGCCGCTGTTCGTGATCTGCAAGTCGCGGAGGACCAAGCCATCGACCGCGGTCTCGACGGGGTTGGCGCCGTTGAGGGCCTTGATGCCTGAGCCGCATGCTCCGTCGACCGTTCCGTGCTCAAGCGTAATGTTGCGCAGGAGCGCGAGCCCCGAGACGAGGATGAGGGGCGTGGTGTCGCCGCCGGAGCAGCCGCGCTGGCGGACCGAGAAGCCGTTGAGGTCGAGCGTGACGTGGCTCTCGGTGATGACGATGGCGGGCGGTGTATCGATCGGCTTGTAGATGTCGTCGGTGAGGAAGTAGGAGCCCGGCTGGTCGAGGGTGATGGGGAAGGTTCCGTTCCAGCCATCGGGCGGGACAGGATGGCGAGGCTCGACCCGGGGGCGTGTGCTGCCCGGGCTGCCGGTGGGGTCGAGCGGGCCGGCGCCTGCGAGGCCGGCGGCGATGGCGACGAGGGCGAGCGCAAGGGCGCCGGCGATCGCCCAGCCGAGCCGTTCGACGAAGAAGCGCATTGGCGACCTCCGCGGTGCGGCGGGAGGCCCATCGTACGCCGCCGGTGCCGGGGCTGACAACGTGCCTGTCAACCTGAAACCGGGGGCCGGGTGACACGGCTGCTTGCCGTAGTAGAACAAACGTTCTATGCTGCGAGCCATGCATCGTATGCGTAAGGAAGGGACCGCCTTCGCCATGGACCCCGCGGCCGGCCTCGCCTTCGCGGCGGATGGCCTGACGGCTGCCGCCGCCACGTTCAACGCCGCATGGCTGTGGGGACGTGCCGGGTTCGAGCGAGCGCCCGGGCGGCGTTGGTCGCTGGCGGCGCTGGGGTTGCTGATGGGCGGCGTGGCAGTGCAGGCGGTGTTCGCGCAGGCGATGTACTCGGCGCACCGCTTCGGGCTGTCGCTGGCGCCCTTTTTCGCGGCGGCGCCGTGGCTGACGTCGCGGCTGGCGCTGGCGGCGGGGACGCTGGCGCTCACGGCGCTGATCCTGCGGAGGCGGGCGTCATGACGATCCGCCGGGCGCCGCGGCGCAGATCCGCATGGAACGACGCGGACCGCGGGGCGCCGCAGGTGACACTGCCGCCGATCCTGCGGGCGCTCGACGCGCGCGACTTCGAGCGAGCGACGCTGCTGCTGTTGCTTGCGGCGATCGAGACGGTGGACAGCGGGACGATCGACGACCTGATCGACGCGCTGACGGAGGCTGACGATGCGGACGACGCCTGAGGCCGCGCCGTCCGAGGCGTCGGCGATGCCCGGGGATGATGCGCCGACGGCGGCGGGAGCGCGGCGCGGGAACTTCTACGAGGGGATCTACCCGCGCGAGGCGCTGGACGCGGCGCTGGCGGTGGAGGGCCTGCAGGATGACATCGCGGCGCTGCGCGCGGAACTCCACAGGCGGCTGGGAGCAGAACGGCCGGAGAAGCTGGCCGACATCATCCGTTGCTTCGTGGCGCTGGTGCGGGCGGTCGGGGTGGCGCACGGGCTGCGCAAGACCGAGCGCGAGGCCTTCGACGCGCGGGCGCGAGAAACGCTGGCGACGTTCGCGCGCAGCCTGACGCGCGAGTTGCGCGAACGGGCGCGCGGCGAAGACGACGATGAGGACGGCGACGATGTCTGACCTTGCGGCGGCGACGCGCAGCCTGGCGCGGGCGATCCCGCGGACCGCGCAATCGGCCGGCGTGGAGGTGGTAGCCCCGCCCGGGCCGGAGTCGATCGAGCGGATTTCGGCAGGGGCGTTTCGGGCGGTGGTGGCGGAGCGGCTGCGCGGCCTGGAGCGCGAGATCGGGGAGGTGCGGGTGCGCATCAACGGGCTGCTCTTCGTTGTGGCGGGGGCGGTGATCACGCAGGTGGTGATCCGCCTCTTCGTCTGAGGCAACGAGGCGCGGACCGAACGGCACGGAGGGCGTCGAGGGTATGGACGCGCGGCGGTACGCGCGCAAGGAGCACTGCCATGCCGGCGCCATCATCGTGGCCGCCGCTCCGCCGGTACCAGCGGCAAGTCGCCGCGGCGATACTCGAGTCGGTCGAGGACGGGCTGGGCCGCACGATCACGGTCGAGATCGCGCGCCAGGGCGGGAAGAACGAGCTGGCGGCGCAGATCGAGGCGCTCCTGCTGGCTTCGCATGTCCACGGCGGCGGCGAGATCGTGAAGTGCGCGCCGACGCGGCTGCCGCAACTTTCCGTGAGCATGCGGCGGCTGTGGGCGCGGCTGCGGCAAGGTGGCCTGCATGTGGATGCGCGCCCGGAGGCGAGCGCGATCCGCGTGGGCGAAGCGCGGATGCATTTCCTGTCCGCCTCGCCGCAGGCGAACGTCGCGGGGCACACGGCGTCGTTGCTGCTCGTGGCGGATGAGGCGCAGCACATCGACGCGGACAAGTTCGAGCGCGACTTCCGGCCGATGGCGGCGGCGCACAACGCGACGACGGTGCTGTACGGCACGGCGTGGGATGAGCGCACGCTGATCGAGCAGGCGCGGCAGCGCAACATGGACGCGCGGCGCCGTGATGGCGGGGCGCGCTGGTCATTCCGCTTTCCCTGGGAGGCGGTGGCGCGCGACGTGCCGGCCTACGCTGCGTACGTCGAATCGGAGCGGGCGCGGCTGGGCGAGCGGCACCCGTTGTTCCTTACGCAGTACTGCCTGGAGCCGTTGCCCGGCGCGGGCCGCTTCTTCAGCGCGAACGACCTGCGGGCGCTTGCGGGAGCGCATGCACGCGAGCGGCACCCGGCCGCGGGCGAGCACTACGCGGCTGGGCTGGACATCGCCGGTGGCGACGATGGGGCGCAGGGCGCCACGTACGCCGGAGCGTTGCCAGCGCGACGTGGGCGCGACAGCACGGTGCTGCTGATCGCGCGCGTGGCGCCGGCGGCGGCGGATGACCCGATCGGCGAGCCGCGCGTGGAGATCGTGGAGGCGGCGGAGTGGACGGGGGCGCCGCACGAGCGGCTGTTGCCGCAGCTGATCGATGCGCTGGGGCTGTGGCGGGTCGATCGCGTGGCGATCGACGCGACTGGGATCGGCGAGACGACGGCGCGACTGGCAGCGAAGCGGCTGGGCGAGGGCCGTGTGCTGGCCGTGAAGTTCGGACAGGAATCGAAGTCACGCCTGGGGTTTGAGCTGCTGGCGGCGGTGCAGACGGGGCGCCTGAAGATGTTCGCGAGCGATGGCTCGCCGGAGTACGCGCGCTTCTGGTCCGAGTGCGAGCAGGCGCGGGCGGCGTACCGGTCGAACCGGACGCTGGCGTTCTACGTCGATGCGGCCGAGGGGCACGACGACTACGTGATGGCGCTGGCGTTGCTCGCGCACGCGGCGCGGGGGTTCGCGGTGCGGCGGGCGGTGGGGAGGTGGTGAGTTGTGCGTTGTGAGTTGTGACGGGGTTCGTGATGGTTGCGCTTCGGCAGTGGGATGACGGGTCGCGCGGGGCGGCGCACGCGCCGTGCGTGGCTGCGGGCGGCGCGGCGGGGAACGCGGTTGCGCCGAATCAGCCGGCGCCGAAGCGACGGGTGACGCCGCGCGACGTTGGGCTGCGCATGCGCGCGGTGCCGGCCGACACGCTGCCGCTGGTGCGGCCGGATCTGCTGCCGGAGCACATGGAGCATCCGGACACAGGGTGCGCGGTGGCGCCGAGCTGCCTGCGGTGCCCGCTGCCGCGCTGCGTGGAGGACGAGCCTTCGGCGCACGAGCGGGCGCGGATCGCGCGCGGCCAGCGCGATCGCGAGATCGCGCTGATCTACCGGCGGTACGGGGCGCCACCGGAGTTGCTGGCGAGGACGTACGGGGTGAGCCGGCGGACGGTATTCCGGGTGCTGCGGCGGGCGGGGCTGTGATGGTGTTCGGTCTCAGGTGTTGGGCTTGAGTGTTGAGTTCGGGTCAGGCGGCCGGCGCCGCAGGTTGGCGGAGCCGGGGTTGGTGTGTGGTGGTGCGGCGGGCGCCGTTGAAAGGAGGAACGGATGACGGGCAGGACGCTGCCGGACGTGTTGCGGAGGATGGATGCCGGGCGGTTGCGGCGGTACACGGAGCACATGGCGTTCTACAACGGCGAGCAGTGGCCTGCGCCGCAGCGGCGCACTTCGCGGCGGCTGGTGTTCAACTACGCGCGGGCGCTGATCGACAAGACGGCGTCGTACGTGATCTCGGGGTTGAACTTCGCGGTGGATCCGGCCGACGAGACGGCGGAAGCGGCGGCGCGCGCGCGGGCGGCGGAGCAGGCGCTGGCGCGGGTGTACACGGACAACGCGCTCGACCAGCTGGACTTCGACACGGAGGTCGACGCTTCGATCCTGGGCGATGGCGCGTTCAAGGTGACGTGGGACGCCGATGAGCGCCGCGTGCGGGTGACGGCGCCTGACGTGCAGGGGTTGTTCGCCTGGTGGCACGGCGACGATGTCTCGCGCGTGTGGCGGGTGGCCAGCCGGTACGCGATCGATGAGGTGTCGGCGGCGGCGATGTACGGGATAACGCGTCCGAAGGCGGCGCGGGTGCGGCGCGGCGGCGATCCGCCCTCGATCGAGGTGATCGAATCGTGGACGGCGGATGCGTTCGAGCTCTGGGTGGACGGATCGCGCATCGAAGCGCGGACGAACCCGTACGGCTTCATCCCGTTCGTGATCTTTCCGAACATCCGTGAACCGAAGCAATTCTGGGGAGTGAGCGACATCCCGGCGATCCGCGAGCCGCTCCAGGAGCTGAACCGCGCGCTGACGCAGCTTTCGCTGATCCTGGAGCTGAGCGGCAACCCGATCGCGGTGCTGGAGAACGTGCACGAGTCGTCGGACATCGCGGTGCAGCCGGGGGCGGTGTGGGAGATCCCGGAGCGGGCGAAGGCGTACCTGCTGGACCTGCTGCAGGGTGGCGGGGTAAAGCTGCACGCGGACTACGTGGACCTTGTGTACCGGGCGCTGCACGACCTGGGCGAGGCGCCGCGGACGGCGTTCGGCGAGAACCGGGCGGGCCTGAGCGGGGTCGCGCTGACGATGGAGCTCGATCCGCTCCTGAAGAAATCTACTTGTGTGAAAGTGCCGGTTCCGTCACCCACGTGATGGCGTAGATGCCCGGGCCCTTCACGACGACGCGCTCGATGAAGTGGCGGAGGAAGTCCCGGAACGCACCGGGGTCCGTGTGCCGGCGCTCGAGCCAGCGACCGTCCTGCAGGAAGCGCCTGATCGCCTCGACATCGAGCGTGCTCGTCGCGGGCGCCGCCAGCTCGGCGTTGATCGCGGCGACGTTGTCACGGACCGCCGCCTCGACCTTGCGCACGTCGGCGATCGTGAAGGTCTCGGGCGCGTCCAGGTGTGCCGCCTTCACGGTCTGTAATCGCGCCAGCAACCGTTGGCGCTCCGCCTCGAGGCCGGCGCGCCGGGCATCGCGTGCCGCGGCCTGCGCATCCGCCCGGTCCCGCAGCCGCGCGATGTAGCCGTCAACGCCGTCGATCCCCTCGAGCTGCGCGATCACCCAGTCCTGCAACGGCTCGATGCGCACGTACTTGCCCGTGCACGGCCGCAGGAGCGTCACGGGATCCCGGCGCCCACAGACGACGTAGGGAAACGTTCCCCAGCGCGAAACGTGGACCTTCGCGGTCATGCGGTGGCCGCAGCGGCCGCAAAACGCTAGCCCGAGGATCCAGTACGGGTACGACCGCGTCAGCTGCCGGCGCTCGACGTAGCGCCGGGTGAGTTGGTCCCGTGCCCTGGCGATGAGCTGCGGATCGACCAGCGGCTCCCACTGCGCGGGCGCCACGACGTCGGACCAGCGCACGACGCCGGCGTAGGCGTCGTTGCGGAGGATCTTCAGCACGTTTGCGTAGTGCATGGAGCCTGGGTAGAGGGCGGCGTTGACGCGGCGGGTGATATCAGAGACGGACACGCCATCCGCGCACAGCTCGTAGATGCGCCGCACGAGATCGAAGTACTCCGCAGGCTGCAGCACGCCGCCACGGTTCACGGTCCCGAACGGCGCCCTGGCGACCCAGTAGCCCTGCTGCGCCTTCGCGCGCTTCGCCGGCATCGTCCGCTCGAGGATGCGCCGCGTCTCCTCCTCGTTGATCACCGCCTGGATGCCGAGCATCAAGAACGACGAGAGGTCCTCGGCGGTGCTGACCAGCTCGACGCCGAGCGCTCGCAGCTCCTCGACGCGCACAAGCACCTCCGAGGCCTTGCGCCCGAAGCGTGACGCAGCAAAGACGACCACCGTGTCGATCGCGCCGTCGCGGGCGAGCTTGAGCACCCGCTGGTAGCCCGGCCGGTCAGGCCGCAGCCCTGACTCCGTGTCGCGCTCGACGGCGACGAGCAGCCACCCGTGATCGGCAACGTACGCCCTGCAACGCTGCTCCTGGACGGCGAGCGAGACGTGGCTCGGCCCGGCCTGCTCGTCGGTAGACACGCGGACGTAGATCGCGGCCTTCATGGCGATCGTCGCTTTCTAGTCCCGCCGTAATCCCGCCGAAGATCGGCTCATGAGGCGATCTACGATCGCCGAAGCAACGACGTCGCCCCCGTAGCTCAAAGGATGAGCACATCTGACGATGCAGGTTCGAGTCCTGCCGGGGGGCCATCCATCTCCCGAGATTTTGCTACTTGCATCGCCAGGATCAGCGACCCATAATCGGTGTGCGACAGGTGTGCTCGATCCTGCGAGAGCGGGGCGAGAACCCAGCGGAACACGCCCGCCCAGAGACTCTGGCGGGCGTGTTCGTTTTTCACTCACGCTACATCCCTCGCCGCGCTCCCGTCAGACAACCGGTGTCGCCAAGCCGGCTGTAGATGCCGAGGTGAATCTCGTACGCATCCGAGACGCAGAACATGTGCTTGTTGTCGCCGTAGACGAGGTTCTCGAGCCCGTCCCACGCGATCCCGCTCGCTCGACCCGCCCGGCTGAGCATTGACACTGTGGTGACCTCTTCCTCGGAGTTGCCGAGCGCATCGAGCCAGTCGGCGAGGATGACGATCGTTGCCGATTCCAGCAGCGGGTTGGCGAACAGCGCGCGGTGCGCGCTGAACGAAGTGTGCGCGGCGATCGTGAGGAGGTCTGTCTCCTTGAGCGCGCTCTCCACCTTGTAGGCCACGGTGACAGAATCACCCTCGACGGTGAGCCCAGCGGGCTTGCCGAGATCCTCGGACCGCGCGCTTTCGTCGGCATCCTTGAGCGCATCAAGGACCGCCTCACGCGTGACGGCGGTGCCTTCGTCCCACGCCCTCACCGGCGGTGACGTTGGCCGCGGCGTTGGTGACGGAAGGCCGGCGACGACAGTTTCGGTCGCCGTCCGGCTTTCGGCCTCTTGCGTGGCGACCGACGCGACGAACGCCATCTCGTCGGCGGTCAGCGTCGGTGCGTCTTCGCGCGCCTCCGCCGCGTCACCGGGCTCAATCTCTTCCTCGTCATCCCCGACGATCGCGCCCACGATCATCACCGCGACGATCACGGCCACCCCGCCGAGGAGCGTCTTCACCCACCAGGGAGACTTCCCGAGCTCAGCCAGCATGGCGGCGTACCCTCCTTCCGTCCCCGTCGCCCGGCTGCGTTTCCGTTACGCCGCCCAGCGCTGACAAGGGCACTTGACGCTGGATACCTCGCGCGCGTAGGATCGCGCTACCCATACGAACGCCCGTTCTAGCGATGAAGGCATGCGGTATGCGGCGCACGGTTACCCTCGATCTCGATCTGCAACCCGAAGAGTGGGACGCTTGGCCGAAGTACCTGGCGTTAGACGCTCATGCATCTCGATGGCTCCTCGAGCTATTGCTCGGGTTGCGTCAACAAACGACGGCTGTGCCGGTTCGGGAACTCGGCGAAGAAGCGCCAGCCAATCCCTCTCCATCGGCGTGAGAGCTGCCGACTCGATCTGGTAGCCCATTGCTTCGCAAATGTCGGCCACGGTGATACCGAGAACGCGGGCAAACCGCGATGCATCGGCCGGCGAGATCGTCTTCGTGCGCCCGTTTTCAATTGCTTCGATCCCCTTATGTGTGAGGCCGACGACCTGCCCGAGCCCTTCACGTGTATAGGTGCGCCCCGTCGATGGGTCGATCGTCTGCTCACGCCTCGATCGGATGAGGATGCCAAGGGCGGAGGATGCCACGCTCGCGATTGTAGGGATAGGTGTTGACATTGTTAGCGGGCCCGTGCTAGCATCGCGGGCGAAATGGCTACAAAAACGGGACTCGGCAAGGTGATCGGCATTCGATTGCCAGAAGCGTTGCTTCGTCAGTACGAGGCCGAGTCCGAGTCCAGTGGCATCGCGGTATCGACGCTAGTCCGACGCGACGTGCTGCGCATCCGCGCGGTCGAGAGTGCTCCGAACAGTAGCAATAATGCCCATCTTATGGGAACACACGACGTCAAGAAGCCGCGGAAGGGACGAGCTGCGTGAGCGAGGCAACGCGGGGTGGCGCAGAGGCAGCGCGCGAGATTCATGCTCTCGAGGCCGCGGGTTCGAGTCCCGCCCCCGCTACCAGGTTCTACGTTGGCATCCCGCCCCACACCGTGCTGATTGATGGCGACGAAGGGCGGCCGCTGCCGTTAGAGCCCTCGCTGAAGCTGCGCAGCCATTCCCCGACGGGCTTCAGCTGGGGGTACCACGGCAGCGGCCCATCGCAGCTCGCCCTAGCGCTCCTCCTCGACCACACCGGGAACGAAGACGTGGCGCTCGCGCACTACGAGCACTTCAAACGCGCCTTTGTCAGCTGCTTCGGGTTCGGTGAGGGCTTCGTCATCGCGTCCAACGCAATCGAGGAGTGGCTGCGTGGCATCCACAACGGCCATGCGTGCGGCTACCCGGACGCCACCCTATGAGCGCCACGAAGCCATGCTGCCTCGACTCCGGCGAATGCGTCCTCAAGGTGTCAATGGACGCGACGGCCGCGTTAGCGGAGTGGTTGGCACAGGTGTGCGACGAGAACGCGCGGCTGCGGGATGCCCTCAGCGCCATCGTCACGGCCAAGCGCGCGGGGTCAGGGTCGTTGCTGCGGGAGGCGCAGCGCGCCGAGCAACTGCTTGAGTCGCTCATGGGAGGTGGAGCGTGAAGCTCCAGCTGCGCCCGGAGCACTACGAGGCTTTAGACCGACTGGTCTTTGGCAGGAACGCCGGGGAAGAAGAGACGCCGCGAGGGCATGCGGCGTCTCGGGAGCACAAGGAGGTGAGTTCTCCCCATGCCGAACATGATTCTACCGTACCCGCAGAAGGAAGCGATCAGGCGGCATCTGCGCGCGGCGTGGGAGGCGGGGTACGTCGCCGGCCGCGAGGGCGTGCGGCCGCCGTACGCTGACGCCGGCGCCTCGGAGTTCGTAGCTCTCGCGACGCCTGCGCTGATCACTGAGCTGAGCCGCGAGCCCGACCCGGTCGAGCAGGTCGTGAACGACATGCTCGTCGCCTACCAGGACCTGCCGTTGTGTCGTGTGTGTTCGCTGCCGGCGGATGCGCACGATCCGCGCGTCGGTCTGGCGCAGCACGACTTCGCGCCGGCTCCCGTGGCGGAGGTCGTGCGATGAGCCGCCCGGACATCGAGGAGATCATCGCCGAGGTGCGGGCATTCGTGGGGCTGGGCGGCGCCCTGGAGCTCAGCAACGGCAAGGCCCCATTCGTCATCACGGCGATCGACGGCATCACGGCGAGCGGGTACCGGGTGTACGCGGGCTACCGCCGCTACGAGACGGTGCAGTTGCAGGCGTACGAGTTCGAGGCCCTGTGGGACGACCTGCGACGGCTGCGCCGGCGCGCGTCGGCAGAGCGCATGGAGCGGGAGGCGAGCTAGGTGATCCCGGAGCAGTACGAGGCCGTGGTGTTCTTCACGATGCTGGGCCTCATGAGCATCGGTGTGGGATTGCTGTTGATCGTCCAGTGGTGGCACCTGCTACACCACGACGAGCTGCAGCGCGATCTGGATGAGCTGGCGGTGGACTTGGGCGGGCGCGACCCGCCGGCGTGGCCTGAGCGGCCGCGCAGGGTGACATGAGCGGTGCGTGGCAGGACGGGACGCGCCGGCGCGTGCGCCTGGCGCACGAGGGGCTGGTGAGGATGCAACCGTCGGTTGCGAGGGCAACGCGGCTGACGGACGCAGGTCGGCGAGTAGTCGTTGCACTGGACAAGGAGGTCACGATGGTCGATGCCCATGGTCCTGACCCGGAGGACCGCAAGGAACCGGTCGAAACGCAGCCGGGTGAGGACACCGGGTCGGGCGAGGAGCCGACAGACGGCGACTGAGCCGGTCCCGGCAGAGAAACGACGCACGACGAAACCGCGGGGCGCACCCGCCCCGCGGACAGGTGGGCGGTCCGTGGCTGACGCTCGTGTGATGTGGCGTCCGTCGGCGCGGCCCCGCACCGCTCATCTGTCCGGGTGGCGGGTGTTGGGGCGACTGAAGGCTCAGGGGGCCAGCACGTGCCGGGTACGGACCCGTTCTACCGCCAGTGGTGCAAGCTCAACACGCACCTGCTGGACGATCCGCGCTTCTACCGGCTGACCCTGGAAGAGCGCGGCGTCTTCATGTCTCTGGCGATGTACTCGCTCAAGGCGAGCATGATCCCGGGCCGGTTCATCCACCGGTTCGGCGGTCGCATGTCCGAGGAGGACCTCGCGGACGGCGTCCGAGCGCCGGCGCAGTACGTCACGCCGGCGATGCAGAAGCTCCGGGAGGCCGGCTTGCTGGCGTTCGACGGCAAGGGCGACGGCTGGCACATCCCGGACTGGGATGGCTGGAGCGTCGACAACGAGCGGGCGAAGGTGCGGGCCGCGAACCGCGACCGCCAGGCGCGCTACCGCCGACGCAAGGGCAGCGGGGAGGGCGGCGGCGCCAAGAACGTGGTGGCAATCCGATGACGCCGGCGCGTTTCCATTCCCTCTCCTCCTCATACTCCTCCTCTTCCTTTTCTAGAGGCGTGACACGGCGTGACTCACCGTTAGTCACGCGTGACAGCGACAGGCCGGCGCGAGTGGAGGTCAGCACGATGGTCGCAGTAGCCACGGACAGGTGTCAGGTGTGCAACAGAGGTCAAGCGGCGCACGGTGCGCTGATCCATGCGTTTGTACCCGGCTGCTCGCAGGCCAGGCGCTGTGACGAGTGCGGATCCGCCAACACCGGCAGACACGCCCGGAGCTGCTCGCAGGCCAGGCGCTGTGACGAGTGCGGATCCGCCAACACCGGCAGACACGCCC
>Ga0073934_10003036_pt1 | contig 32292 bp, 29 predicted proteins | sample LarsenN4metaG_FD_76834 | JGI IMG/M metagenome (GOLD analysis project Ga0073934, IMG submission 76834) | Hot spring sediment bacterial and archeal communities from British Columbia, Canada, to study Microbial Dark Matter (Phase II) - Larsen... ...
ATCCAATCGGACAAAACCCTTGTGCCGCAGGTGACTGCCGAACGATCGCCTCCAGATTCACGTATTACCGGAGCCGATTCCCCTGTGATTGCAGATTCGTCTATACTTGCAACACCTTCAATGACTTCTCCGTCGCCCGGAATAAAATCTCCGGCCTCAACGAGCACGACGTCACCCTTGCGCAGGCTCGTAGCGGGAACGATCTTCGTTTCGTTCGAAGAGTTAATTAATTTCGCCGTTGTTTCCGTCCGAGATCTACGAAGAGTTTCGGCTTGAGCCCTCCCGCGACCTTCAGCCATCGCCTCTGCGAAATTTGCGAAAAGAACCGTAATCCATAACCAAAGAGTAATTTGCAATGAGAACAAAGGATGAGTAATTGTACCCGTCAGACTACCGATGAACAGCTTGGCCGTTAAGATCGCAGCCCCTATTTCCACGACAAACATCACGGGATTCCTGGCCATATTGGACGGGTGAAGCTTTATGAACGAATCGCCAAGCGCATGTAAAATGATTTTTTTGTCCCAAATCGAGATTAATTTTTTCATATCTTTATGGACTCAAGCTCATTTGTATTTATTACCGAACCGGCTTGCTGTTTTTTCGAGAAGTCATGTTGCATAGCTTCTCCTGCCGACTTCACGTCAAAAGCATTTTGAGGTCATATCGAATGTCCAGCCCAAATCTGGAAATGCTCTAACAACGGAGCCAAACTAAGCACCGGGAAAAATGTGAGTCCGCCAACTATGATAATGACGCCGAGAAGCAACACCGTGAAAAGCCAGCCATTCACAGGAAAACTCCCAAGCGTAGGCGGAGAAATCTTTTTGCCCGCAAGGTTTCCGGCAATGGCCAAGATTGGTATGATCATTAAGAACCGTCCAATGAGCATTGCCAGACCTAAAGTCGTATTGAACCACCAGGTGTCTGAGTTTAGGCCCGCAAATGCCGAACCATTATTCGCAGCTGCGGATACGTATGCATATATCAATTCGGTAAGCCCGTGCGGTCCTGTCTGCTTTATGCCGGCTAATCCGTAATCGGGCGAAAGTGCCGACCAGGCAGCAAAAATTAATATAGTCGCTGGAAAAATCAGTGTGTACAACATGGCCATCTTTACGTCGAATGCTTCAACCTTTTTCCCGAGGTATTCGGGAGTCCGCCCAACCATTAATCCCGCAATGAATACTGACAAAATCACCATCACAAGAATCCCATACGTCCCGCCGCCAACACCTCCGAATACCACCTCACCCAGCATCATGTTGACAAGCACTACCATTCCGCCAATCGGCATAAACGAATCGTGCATTGAATTTACCGCTCCGCAGGACGAGTCCGTCGTAACTGTTGCAAACAGCGCCGAGCCGGCGACCCCGAAACGCACTTCCTTTCCCTCCATGTTGCCGCCGACAATAGATTGATCAACAGTTAACGAATAGAGTGGATTTCCTCTGGCTTCCGCCCAATAGACCGTAAACACTCCGGCCAGGAAGAGCAATGACATAGCCCAGAATACTGCCCACCCATGGCCTTGAGAACCAACCATCCTCCCGAGCGTGTACGTGAAGCCCGCCGGAATCAGAAAAATCAGCAACATCTGGAGAAAATTTGATAATGGCGTGGGATTTTCCAGCGGATGGGCCGAATTTGCATTGAGAAAGCCGCCACCATTGGTCCCGAGCATCTTGATTGCAAGTTGTGATGCCACGGGTCCTTGTGCGATTGTCTGCGTTGCAGTCTTTGTTAAATCATTTGTATTCCCAAGGTCTGCTTTACTTGAGTCATTTCCATCATTATGTGTTCTGTCCGGCTGCAAGGTGGGCTGATCTATCAAAGCAACCTTATCGTAAGCCCTGAAATTCTGCACTACGCCCTGCGAAACGAAAAACAGAGCAGCGAGGAAAGCGATTGGGAGAAGAATATAAAGAATTCCGCGCACCAGATCTACCCAGAAATTTCCTATCTTATCCGTTTCCGTTCTGGCGATTCCGCGGATAAATGCGATGGCGACTGCCATTCCAGCCCCAGCGGATAAAAAATTTTGCACCGCGAGGCCCGCCATCTGAGTCAGATAGCTCATCGTTGCCTCGCCGGCGTATGCCTGCCAGTCCGTATTAGTAACAAATGATACAGCCGTATTGAACGCCAAATCGACTCCCGGCGATGATAATCCCTGTGGGTTTATAGGGAGAACGCCCTGCAGCCGCTGAATAATGTAGAGAAACAAGGTGGAGACAATGCTAAACATGAGCAACGCTCGGGTGTAGCCTTTCCAGTTCATCTCCGAATCAGGATTTGTTTTTGTTACCCGGTAAATAACTTGCTCAAACCAGTTAAAAATGGGTGACAGGAGTGTTCGCTTACCCGCGTAAACATACTCGATGTATATCCCGACTGGCTTTGTGAGCACGAGAACTATCACAAAGAAAACCAAAATCTGCAATATTCCGTTAAAAGTCATAAAGATCTGCTTCGGACCGTTTAATTTTAGGGGTTTCGATTTGAAGGATTTTACCTATGCATCTTTATTAGAATTTCTCAGGACGCAGAAGGGCATAAATCAAATATGCGGCGAGTAAAATTGCTGTGGCCAGAGTAAATATTGTCTCAATATTCATTAGATCTTCCCTTCGCTTTAAGCCAATCGCAAAATTCTAAGTATGCGAGTGACAATCCAAAAAACCCGGCTGTAATCAGAATATAGACAAGATCTAACATACGAATTTCCCTTTAATTGAAATTGATTCAGAACGCCATATAAAAATAATGATATTCTTATTTGAAATCATCGATTTGCTTAACTCGTCGGCTTGCGGCTGCGCCTACGAAATTTTCATAAAATCTACCGCAATAACTTCTTTTTCAGCCATAAGCCCTCAATGAATAACATAGGAAAATCTGCGTAAAGTCGGGGTAAATTGTTAGTAAATTGTTCATAAAGGCGAGATTAGAGTCAGGCTGGGTAACAGTGTATTTCTGCTGAAAATCAGTAGCCGCCCGAGGTGAAACGGTAACCGATCCAGGGCTCGGTCAGAATGTATTTTGGATTTGACGGGTCAGATTCAAACTTTTTTCTGAGATTGCCTATGAATACGCGTAAATATTCTGTTTGCTCGATGGAGTTACCGCCCCATACAGCGGCGAGAATAGTCCGATGCGTCAATACTTTATCTTCGTTTCTTATCATAAAAACCATTAACTCGAACTCTTTCGGGGTAAGATGAATGCGCTCGCCCTGAAATAGTACCTTATGCGATTCAAGATCTACCTCGAAATCGCCAGTCTTCCAATTTTTTACGTCCATTTTTTCGCCGATCTGGGCGGTCCGGCGTAAGGCTGCCCTGACCCGCGCCATTAGTTCCGGAATCCCGAATGGTTTCGTTACATAGTCGTCTGCTCCCGAGTCCAGGGCCTGCACCTTCGTCTCCTCGTCTTCTTTTACGCTAAGTACAATGATCGGAACATCAGATTTTCGCCTAATCTCGCGGCAAAGAGCCAGCCCGCCGATACCGGGCATCTGCAAATCGGTGATAACAATGTTTGGTTCAAATTTTTCAAATGCAGCAAATGCTGAGTCTGCGTCCGCTGCTGTTCGGACTTCAAATTCGTGCGCGATGAAACTCTTTTTAAGAATCCGGGTAATTTGCGGTTCATCATCCACGATCAAAACTTTTTTGCGGTTCATTGAAACTATTGTCCTCCTCTTCGATCGGAATCGCGACAGAGAACCTCGTCTTAAATCCGCTCGGGGCGTCCTCTATCCAAACCCTTCCATGGTGAGATTCAACCAGACCGCGGGCAATTGACAATCCGATGCCTAGCCCCTGCGAAGTTGATGGAGACATGGCTTCATCGCCCCGAACGAATCTTTCAAATACTCTTTCGCGTAGTTCGACGGGAATCCCTTTTCCCTGGTCGTCAATATGTATCAAAATATATCCAGATCCCTGCTTTACGGTAATCCTGATGGCGGAATTATCAGGTGAATATTTTGCCGCATTATCTAAAAGCAGATATATCGCCTCCGCTATTGCACCTGCAGAAACGTGGATCACCGGAAGATTATCTTCAAATTCCAGGAAAAGACGCTTGGGTTCCAGCGAATCGCGGGCGCGGTCTGTTGCGACAGATACGATATCCTGAACTGATGCCCAGCCCCTGCTGGTTTGTAAGCCGTCAACTTCGACCTTAGCGGCGTTAACGATACTTTGTATAAATTTGTTTAGACGGTCGGTTTCATCGACAATTATCTGCAGAAACTCCAACTCCGTCTCTTCGTCAAGTACATTCGTTGTATAGGATTCCAGCAATGAGCTGGCTGATGCCTTTATGGAAGTCAGAGGCGTCCGAAGATCGTGCGTTATTGCGTCAAGCAATGCAGACTTTAGTTTTTCACTCCGCTTCGCCGCTTCTGCTTCGCTTGCCCGATCGAATGCTTCCCTCAACTCATTGTACAACCTCTCAATCTCGATTCGGCGAGCCTCGGATTCCTCCGCACGTCGGCGTGCATAGGAAGAAAGCTGGCCTGCAATCAGCGAGGTCACCAGAAACGCAGCAAAAGCTACCCAATTTTGTAAATCTGCGATAGTAAAGGTATAAAGTGGAGGCAGGAAGAAATAATTATAAGCCAATACACACAGGATCGAAGAAAGAAGCGCCGGACGGCTTCCAAATGCGGTAGCAATAACCAAAACAACCAGCAGCAAAGCAAGGGCGACGATTGTTGCATTCAGATATTCTACCGCCGGAGCCATAAGGGCTATGACGAACGCTACGGCAGTAACCGCCGCTACGTATTTCATCAATCCAAATCCTCGTCGCGAGATCCGGATATTAGGCAGATCTTCCCGCATTTGTTGTATCCGATAGATTAACATAGCATAATTTTTAGTAACCGCTGACGGGTTGTTATATTGCCTTAACTCTTGTGGGACGTAAAACTATTTTGCTTCCGTCTGATGCGCGACAGATTGTTAACCGCCCTGAAAGAAAATCAATCACATTTCGGCATCGCGCCGGAGACGGAGACGCTTGCTCTTCTTGCGGATTACTTTGATCTTGTAATGCGGCACAATGCACTGCTTCACCTTGTAGGGCCGTGCACTCCGGAGGATTTTGCAGTCCGCCATATTCTTGAAAGTATTGTAATGACGGAATTTATTCCTACCGGCGGAAGTTTTGCCGATGTCGGCGCCGGAGCCGGTTTGCCGTCCATCCCTTGTCTTATCGCACGGCCGGATTTATCTGCCGTTCTGATAGAATCCAAGCCCAAAAAAGCAGCGTTTCTCGAATCGGCCGCCGGACAGCTTGGAATTGCGGAGCGTGTCCGTATCATCAACAAACAGTTTGCCGAGACGCGGCCGCCGAGAGTAGATTTCATTGCATGTCGAGCTTTGGACGGCTTCCTACGTCGGCTTCCGCAGTTGGTTAAGTGGGCCGGGCCGCGCGGTATTTTGTTTTTCGGCGGGCCGGAAACGGGAGACTCTCTCCGGCGGCTTGGCCGAAAAGTTGAGGCCCGGCTGCTGCCTTTAAGCGAACGCAGGTTTCTTTTTATTTGCTTGCCGGAGTAGTTTTTATCATGCAATAGTCAGCAATAATCAGATTAATTTTTATACTCCGTCCGGAACAACAGACTAACTAACGGCATCCAACCACTAAAGCCATAATCAAAAAAACCTTTCAGGAGAAGAAAAATGTTTCATACGCCCGTTTCTTTCGGAATTCCCCGCCGGCCATTGCTCACGGCTTTGGCTGCTTTTTTTGTGATCATCGCCGCGTCGGCCGCATTTGCACAAGCCGATGACAACGAACAACTGAAGCGAAAGGCAGCGGAACTGGTAGCCCAAAAGAAGTTTCTGGAAGCGCTGCCGATTCTTGAAAAACTGGTTGCCGCAGAGCCGGACAATGCCTCCCTGCAGTTTGATCTCGGAAGCGCCCTGCTGGTCAAATCCATAACCGCAGTTACGCCAGATGAAAAACGTTCTTACCGTTTGCGGGCGAGGGCGGCATTTATCAAGTCACAATCGCTCGGCAACAATACGGAGCTTGTCAGGGCTTTTATTTCCTCTATTCCCGAAGATGGCAGCTCCGGCAGTGAGACATCAAAAAATCCCATTTCGAATGCATATCTGGCAGCCGGTGAAAATGAATTTGCCAAAAATAATTACAACAAAGCGATCGAGCTTTATCTCAAGGCTCTGGATGCGGATCCGAAAAATTACTATGCCGCGCTTTTCGTCGGTGACTCTTATCTGCAATTGGAGGATTTTGCCAATGCCGAGGTCTGGTATCAAAAGGCGATTGCGATTGATCCCAATATCGAAACGGCCTACAGATATTCGGCAACACCTTTGATGAAACAGAAAAAATACGACCAGGCAAAAGAGCGATATATCGAGGCCTGGATTACCGAACCGTATAACCGCTTTGCTCTCAATGGTTTGCTACAATGGGGAGCGATTACCAACACCAATCTCGGGCATCCGAAAATTGAGCCGCCGAATGTCGAATTCGGACCTGACGGCAAATCAAAATCGACAATCAACGTGAATCCGCTTGCAATGGATGGCTCGCTGGCCTGGATGGCCTATGTATCGACGCGTGAAGTCTGGCGTACCGAACTGTTCAGAAAAAAGTTTCCACAATCAAAAGAATATCGTCATTCGCTTGCCGAGGAGGCAGAGGCACTGCGTGCAGTCGTAAAAATGGCACTTTCGCTCAATCCGAAACAGCTCGACCCGCAGATTGAAATGATTCGCCGGCTCGATTCCGAAAACCTGCTTGAGCCGTTTATTCTATTGGCTCTTGCAGACAAGGGAATTGCCGAAGATTATCCCGATTATCTGCGTGTTAACCGCGCAAGGCTCCGCGAATATGTAAATAAATACGTAATCGGGACACAGCGAAAGTAAAACCATTCGTCGTTCCGATGCTCTTTGCCGGCGGCGTCCGGCAATGTCATAAGGCAGAGTTTACGTTACAATTGATCCGGATATGGACAAATCCGAATTGATCAAAAAAACTGCCGAAAATGAATTAATGCGGTTTCTCGGCGTAAATATAGTCGAGGCATCGCCGGAGCGCGTGGTGCTGACGATGGAGGTAACGCCAAAGGTGCATCAGTACGTCGGGATAATGAATGGCGGCGTTTCGCTCTATCTTGCTGAGACTGCGGCCTCGATCGGCGTTGTTGCCGCTGCCGATTTATCGCGGACGACGCCTGTGGGTATTGAAATAAACGCCAACCATCTGCGTGCGGTTAGCCGTGGACTTCTGACCGTTACGGCAACTCCGCTTTTCCCCGGCCGGACCTTGAGCGTTTGGCAGATTGAAATCACCAATGACCGCGGCAAACCGGTTTGTATATCGCGCTGCACTATTCTGCTGCGGCCGCAGCCGGCTTTTCGCCGGCCGTAAAATTATCGTCGGCCAAATTGGTAAATGGTTGGTAAATGGTTGTTAAAGGCAATTTCCGATGAAGCAATTTCTGCGAAATCTGATTACAGAATGGCGACGGCTGGATTTGCCTTTATCTGAAGCAGCGGTTGTTTTTGCTGTTTCGGGCGGCGCGGATTCCACCGCTTTGCTGCTTGCCGCAGATGAACTTAAAAAAGCCGGAAAGTTAGAAATCCGTATAGTTGCCGCACATTTCGAACACGGGCTTCGCGGCGAATCCGGCCGCGCTGACCTGGAATTTGTCCGTAAATTGACTACGGGCCGCGGCATAGAGCTTGCCGTCGGGCATTGGAAGCATAAAACGGCAGGAAACCTGGAGCAAGAGGCCCGCCGCGCAAGATATGATTTTCTGACACAGACCGCCGCGCAAATCGGTGCAAAGCTGATAGTTACGGGACATACGATGAATGATCAGGCCGAGACCTTCCTGCTCAACCTGATTCGCGGAAGCGGTCCCGATGGTCTGGGCGGTATTTCGCCCCGAAGCCAGATAGCTTTACCCGGCAGCGGAGACGAAGATCCGCTTCTTCCGTTTGAAACCCGCTCGATAATCCTTGCCAGACCGCTCCTTTGCTGGGCAACGCGGCGAATGACGGAAGATTTCTGCGCCGTTTCGGAATCGGGTTTTTGCACCGACCCGATGAATGAAGACCTGAATTTTCGCCGTGTCTGGATACGAAAGGTTTTGCTGCCTATGCTTTCGGAAGCAAACCCGAAAATCGTCGAAACGCTTTGCCGGACAGCCGAAACGCTCCGCTCGCATGACACAAGGGAAGCAGATGTTTTGATTGACCATCCTGAACTTACCGGGGCGGAAACGATTCGGATTGCAGATCTGCAGGAGCTGGATTCCGCCAGACTCAGAAACGTAATCAGGCAATGGCTTCGCAACCGCCGCGGCGGGCTCCGCCGTATAGGATTCCGCCATATTGCCGCCGTCGAACGCCTGATAAAAGGCGGCGGGAGCGGCCGCAAGGTCGAATTACCGGGCGGCGAGGTCATAAAATCCGGCGGCCGCATTCGCTGGCATCCCAAAACGCCGTCGAAAAAAGGTTGAAAAATAGCCCTGCGGCATCTACAATCGAAGGTTAGGCCGTGGATTCATGATCCCGGGCCTTTCGGCATTGGCCGTCATGTCGCCGGAATGGCGAAAGATTGAACAACGCGGTTTTTGTTGCCTTCATCTAACCGCTTTGAAGAATTGAAGAACAGAAAGAAGATGAAGGTGGGTTTGGAGGCTATAAATTGAATTCTAAGGCAAAACAATTTTTTCTTTGGGTAGTAATTATCTCGGCGGTTCTTTCACTGGTCTGGTTTGTCCAGAGCAAGCAGGTGAAAGCTCCGCAGGAACTTTCTATAGATAATGCGGTTGCCCGCATAAATAACAAGGATTTTAAGAAGGCTTATTTCAAGCAGTCCAGCGTTGAATTTACCGATGCAAACGGTAATACATACATCACTACGATCGGCAGCGACACGACGAGGGAAATGCTGCTCAAAAAAGTTGATGAATTCAACAAAGCCAACGAAGGCACAAGCGCCGTAATAGAAATCAAAGATGAGCCGGCCTCGAGCGGTTGGGGCTGGCTGCTTTTGATACAGGCTTTGCCGTTTCTTTTGCTGGTCGGTTTTCTTATTTTTACGCTGCGGCAAATGCAGGCAGGCGGCAATAAAGCGCTCAGCTTTGGCAAATCAAAGGCAAAACTGCTCAGCAATCAGCAAAAGCGTGTTACTTTCAAGGACGTTGCGGGCGTTGACGAGGCGAAAGAGGAACTTCAGGAAATTATCGAATTCCTCAAAGACCCTCCGAAATTTCAGAAACTCGGCGGTAAGATTCCAAAAGGCGTTCTGATGATGGGCCCGCCGGGAACCGGTAAAACACTTTTGGCCAAAGCCGTCGCCGGCGAAGCAAACGTCCCTTTTTTCTCCATTTCAGGTTCGGATTTCGTGGAAATGTTTGTCGGTGTCGGCGCAAGCCGCGTCCGTGACCTGTTCGAACAGGGAAAGAAAAATGCTCCGTGCATTATTTTCATAGACGAAATCGATGCCGTCGGCCGTCATCGCGGTGCGGGGCTCGGCGGCGGGCACGATGAACGCGAACAGACGCTGAATCAGCTGCTTGTCGAAATGGACGGCTTCGAATCCAATGATGGCGTCATACTGATGGCCTCCACAAATCGTCCGGACGTGCTGGATCCGGCATTGTTGCGGCCGGGACGTTTCGACCGCCAGGTTGTTGTTTCATATCCTGACGTTCGCGGCCGTGAAGGCATCCTGAAAGTTCATACACGCAAGATTCCACTCGCGGAAAACGTGGATATCAGTATCATCGCCCGCGGGACTCCCGGCTTTACCGGTGCGGATCTTGCCAATCTGGTGAATGAAGCCGCTCTCATCGCAGCCCGTCAGAACAAAAAGGTCGTAACGCTTCAGGATCTTGAATTCGCAAAAGACAAAGTCCTGATGGGACCGGAACGCCGCAGTATGGTGATGAGCGAGAAAGAACGCCGCCTGACAGCCGTTCACGAAGCAGGCCACGCACTTGTCGGGATGAATATTCCCGAATGCGATCCGGTTCACAAGGTGACGATCGTTCCGCGCGGCCGGGCGCTCGGCGTAACCTTCTTTTTGCCCGAACAGGACGTCCTCGGGCGGACAAAAGAAGAATTGCTTGCAATGATTGCCAGCTCCATGGGCGGCCGCATCGCCGAAGAACTCTTTATCGGCCGCATCACCACCGGCGCGGCAAACGATATCGAAAAGGCAACGGAACTCGCACGTGCAATGGTCTGCCAGTACGGTATGTCGGATCTCGGGCCTCTTGCTTTCGGCAAAAAGGAAGAGCAGATCTTTCTCGGCCGCGAAATTGCACAGCATCGCGACTTTTCGGAGGATACCGCGATCAAGATTGACCAGGAAGTAAAACGGATCATTTCCGAACAGTACGAGCGAGCCAAGCGGATTCTCGAAGAAAACCGCGAGGCAATGGAGCGTCTCGTTGAAGCATTGCTCGAATATGAATCGCTCGACCTGGAACAGATGAAACGCGTAATCGCCGGATTGCCTGTTAACGGTAATGATGCCGTTACGTCCTCAGCCGACGACGGCGGCGCCGAGCCCGAACAGGAAGAGGCCAAATCGCCATTCAAAAAGCCGATTCTGCCCCCGATTACCCCAAATAATCCGGCAACGGCCTGATCTTTGTCCCTTTCACATGAGAAACGGCAGAGGTGAAGCTCACGCTTTACTTTTGCCTTTTTCTTTTTATAGGCTTTCTTTGTGATGAAAAGCTGGAAAACAGCCCGCAGAACAATCGGGATTTCACGGCCGCTGGTAATGGGTGTTCTTAATTTGACGCCTGACAGCTTTTCAGACGGCGGGCTTTTTACAAATGAATCCGAAGCGGTCAAACAAGCTGAAAAATTAATTTCCGACGGAGCGGACATCATTGATATCGGCGGCGAATCATCGCGGCCCGGCAGCAAACAGGTAACGGCGGAGGAGGAAATACGCCGTGTATTGCCCGTAATAAAAGCTGTCTGTCAGCGGTGGGATATTCCGGTTTCCATTGATACCTGGAAATCCGCGGTTGCCGGAGCGGCCATTGATGCCGGAGCGGAAATAATCAACGATATTTCAGGGCTCCGGTTCGATAGCGAGATGGCGGCTCTTGCGGCCCGCTCGGGTGCGGGGCTTGTCCTGATGCATTCGCGCGGCGAATTTTCCACGATGCATTCTCAACCGCCGGTTTATGACGTTTTGTCTGAGGTGGTTGAAAATTTAAGCCACAGTCTGGAAAAAGCACGCGCGGCAGCAGTCGGTGACAGGCAGATTGTGCTGGATGTGGGAATAGGTTTCGGCAAGACCGCGGAGCAAAATCTGGAATTGTTAGCACGCTTGGACGAAGTCAGCCGGGCGTTTTCCGGTTTTCCAATTCTTGTCGGAGCCTCACGGAAATCTTTTATCGGCAAGGTGCTGGACCGGGAAGAACCGCGTCAAAGGCTTTACGGAAGCCTTGCTTCGGCGGCGATTGCGGTTTTCAACGGTGCCGATATTGTCCGCGTTCACGATGTCCGCGAAAGCGTCGAAGCTGTTTTAATTGCCGATGCCATCAGATTACGGAAAAGCCTGGCCGCCGCAGATTGAAATCCGCTGGAGCGGATTTATCCCTGCATCAGATAATCGTAGTTACCAATTCGCGAATGCTGCGCTGCAATTCGCGGTCGTCAGTTATCGGCGAACAGATTGCAACCTCAGCAGCCTGAACCGGCGGAATTCCTTTAGCAATCAACTGGGCGGCGTAAATCAATAATCGGGTGGAGACGCCTTCTTCCAGTCCGTGTCCACGCAGATTTCTCACCTTTTGCCCGATACGGACCAGATCCGCAGCCATTTCGCGATCTATTCCGCCTTCACGTGCGACGATTTCGGTTTCCGCTTCCGGCTCCGGATAATCGAATTCCATGGCGACGAATCTCTGCCGCGTGGATTGTTTAAGGTCTTTTAAAATTGACTGATATCCCGGATTGTAAGAAACAACCAGCATAAATTCCGGCGGAGCTTCGACAATTGTACCGCGTTTTTCAACGGGCAGCCGGCGGCGGTCATCAGTCAGCGGATGGATGATAACTACCGTATCCTTTCGCGCCTCGACTACCTCGTCCAGATAGCAGATGGCGCCGGCGCGAACGGCAGCGGTCAACGGTCCGTCATGCCATACGGTCTCTTCGCCTTCGAGCAAAAATCGGCCAACCAGATCCGTCGCTGACAGGTCTTCATGACATGCAACCGTTATCAGAGGCCGGCCGAGCCGCCAGGCCATGTATTCAACGAACCTTGTTTTGCCGCAACCCGTCGGACCCTTGAGCATGGCGGGAAGACGTGCGGCATAGGCCGCTTCGAAGAGTTCGACTTCGTTGCGGACGGGTAAATAAAACGGCTCGTTTGCTACCTTGTACTTTTCAACCGCAAGTTCCATAAAAACATTATCTTATAACAAAAGCCTGCCGGCTAACCATCCGCCGCGGCGTGCCGCATATGATAGAATCCGTTGGGATGATTACAATCCGACATGCCGAAGCAGCGGAAGATATGGAAATCATCCGCCGATTATTTCGCGAATACGAAGCCTGGACCAAAACGGACCTCTGTTTTCAAGGTTTTGAAGAGGAGCTGGCAACGCTGCCGGGCAAATATGCAAGGCCCGGCGGTCGTTTGCTCATTGCGGAATACCACGGCTCGACGGCCGGCTGCGTGGCTTTGCGGCCATTGCAGGACGAGATTTGCGAAATGAAAAGGCTTTTTGTCAGGGAAAATTTTCGCGGATCGGGGATTGGCCGCTATCTGATTACAGAAATAATCGAAGAGGCGAAAAAAAGCGGCTATAAAAAAATAAGGCTGGATTCCATAGCATCGAAAATGCAGGCCGCCATTGCAATTTATCGCGATTTTGGATTTTATGAAATACCGCCCTACTACGAAAACCCGCTACCGGATGTGATCTATATGGAAAAATCGCTGATAGTTAACACCATAACGGCGAAGTAACTCCGAAATTGAAGTCAATCTAAAGTCCGGCGGTTTGCGCATAATAAAACCCGCGGGTTCTGAGTGAAGCCGCGGGTTTTCCGTTTTTTCATTTACAGTGATTTACTGCATCGGTTTACGCGGGAATTTGTCATCCATCATGGCTGCCTGATAGACGAATGCTGCCATGATGGTTGCCGCCTGTTTCATGTCATCGGCCTGTATCCGGTCGAAAACATCCTGATTCGAATGGTGTGTACGCGTATCGTATTCGATTTCATCCTGAATAAACTGAAATCCCGGAAGGCCAATACGATCAAAGGAAAGATGGTCTGTACCGCCAGTATTTGACATCGTCAGCGTTTTGGCGCCGAGATCGGCAAATGGTTTCAGCCATTCTTCGAAAATAGGACGCACGGCGGCGTTTCCCTGCATATAAACGCCGCGAATCCTTCCGGTTCCGTTGTCAAGATTGAAATATACGGATAATTTGTCGTAATCAGCGGTTTTAACCAATTGCGGCTTTGGGGCATTTGGTTCCGGCGGGCCGAAAAGCGGAGCTCCCTTCATTTCGCCAAAGTGCTTTTTGACGTATTCGGTAGAACCCAGCAATCCCTGTTCTTCTCCGCTCCAGAGTGCGACGCGGATTGTCCGTCTGGGTTTCAGCCCCGAAGCAAGCAAAATTCGTACGGCTTCCATCGCTACGGCACAGCCGGCGGCATTATCGGTGGCTCCGGTTCCGGAGTGCCAGGAATCCAGATGTCCGCCGAGCATTACGATCTCGTCTTTCAGTTTGGGATCTGTTCCCGGTATTTCGGCTACCGTGTTGTAACCCATCAGATCGTCATCATAATACTGAGTTTGTATATTGATGCTCATTTTGGGCTTGATGCCGAGATCAATCATTCTGACAAGCCGGTTGTAATCTTCGGTAGCCATTGTCATCTGCGGAATCATTTTCGCTTCAGCATCCTTGTGGTAAGGCTGGAGCCGGTTACGGCCGAAGATTTGATTCAGAGATGTCGGCACCTCCTGTGCAACCGTTGCTCCGGAGACGAAGACGGTGCCGCCGCTGCCGTTGAAGCTGTTGTCAATCATAACGGCGGCTCCTTCGTTGATAATGAAATTGGCAATTTTTGCCTGCAAAATAAATCGCCTCATTCTCTCCGACATTTGCGGATTCTGCTGCCCCGGGGCTCCGGGACCGGCAGGAGCTGCCGGACGCTGCGCGTTTGGATTCGGTGCGGCTGCAAGTTTTGCCAGTTCCTCATCCGTCAGCCGCGTAGCCATCCCCGTCCAATCTGCCTTCAGTTCGCGTGGCTGAGAGACCAAAACTATCTTGCCGCGAAGTTGTCCCTTGTATTTATCGAAATCTTTGTCGGAATTTATTGCCAGCCTGATAACCTCGCCGGTAACTTTGCCTTTTGTCCCCGGTGACCAGGCTTTAGGATATGCAATAACGGTAAACGTTGTTGGCTCAATAACTTCGGCGGAGAATTCACGTAGTGCCCATCCGCGGCCGAATGGTCCCCAGGGTTCCAGACTTGCTTTCATTCCCCAGGATGCCATTGTGTCACGGGTCCATTCGTTTGCCCGCTTCATATTCGGCGAATTTGTAAGCCGGCCGCCGATTACATCCGTCAAATAGCTGAGGTGTTTCATAACCTGCGAGCGATTAAGACCTTCGTCCTTGATTTTCCCGATTACATCGGCAGGTGCGCTGTAAACCTTTACGGATGCCGGTGTCTGTGCGGTTGCAATCGCCGGCAAAAGCAGAGCATAGGCCAGCATGGCCGTCAAAAATCTTCTTCGTAGCATCAGTTCATCTCCTGAAAATTGCGGATTTAAGGTAGCAGAAATAAGTAATACTGTTTAGAAAACAAAAAAGTTTCAACTAAGTGCCGATTGATTGCCGGGACGGGATTTCAAAGCGTTGACCACGTCAGCGTGTATGCGGGAGGAACATTTTTTAAAACCAAATGACTTCGGCGCGAACGCCCGTAACGACGGCGCATTCTTTCGCGGAGCTTCAGTGCGGGCGGAAGGTAATAGCCGTGCGCGTACTGGAAAACCTTTAGTACGCAGCCTTCTTCCATAAATTTGTCTATTTCATCATAGATCCGTTCGGCAACCGCCGATGGAAGTGATACAAAAGGAAGGCAGCAAAGCAGATATCGCACCGGCCCGAGCCCCGAACGGCGATGAATTTCATATGCGTCGGCCGCGCTTGCCTCGACGATTTTAAGATTGGGAAACTTGATCCGTAATTCTTCAAAAAGACTTGAATCCAGCTCGATGCCAAGATATGACTGAGGATCAGGAAGAATTGGTTCAATAAACCGCGTAATCGCTCCCGTGCCGACGCCAAGTTCTAAAACTATATTGTTACGGTCCGGCTTAAGATCGCAAACCATTTCACGCGCAAGATCCGGCGAACTTGGTGCAATAGCTCCGACTTTGGTCGGATTTTTGAGAAATGCCTGCAGAAAACTAAGATTCTCTTTCATTGCGAATCAGATGAAGCCCGGTAAAAATTATCAGGATTCGGATTGCGTTTCGACCGAAATTTTATAATCGCAGCCTTCGTTTTTGCAATATCGGACGGTGCCGTCCCGTTTGGTTGTTTTTTCCAACAGAATCGTGGAGCCGCATTTCGGACAGGCCTCCGCAACCGGCTTATCCCAATATACTTCGTCACATTTGGGATAATTGGCACAGCCGTAAAAGGCCTTGCCCCGACGGGATTTTTTAACTACTATATCGCCGCCATCCTTTGGACATTTGATATCGAGCGTTTCGCGTTTTACGTAATCGCATTTCGGATAATTGGAACAGGCTGTAAATTCGCCGAAACGGCCTTCGCGACGGACAAGATTGGCTCCGTCTTTCGGACAGGTTTCGTCCAGCGGTACCGGCGGAGCGGCCGGCTTCCGGCTTCCTTTCGGAATTTTGCGGATGTTGCGGCATTCGGGATATCCCGTACAGCCATAAAATGTGCCGAAACGGCCTTTTTTCAATGCCATTTCGCGTCCGCAAATTTCGCAGGGCGGAATTTCTTCCGTTTCTCCCGATTCGGCTTCGTCAGATTCCGATTCGTCTTTCCGTTTGACGATTTCGCGTGTATTTTTGCATTCGGGATAGTTTGAACAGGCCAGGAATTGCCCGAACCTGCCAAATTTTATAACCATTCCGGCGCCGCAATTCTCGCATATTTCATCGGTCGGGATCGAGGTTGTTTTTTTATTTTTTATGTTTTCGGCCGCGGCGACCAGGTCCCGTTCAAATTTTTCATAAAATTCACGCAGTGCCTCGCGCCAATCAAGTTTGCCTTCTTCTATCTCATCGAGTTCTTCTTCCATCCGGGCAGTGTATTGCTCGTTGAAAATATCGTCGAAACTTTCTATCAGAAGGTCGTTAACCGTTGTGCCGAGCGGAGTCGGGTGAAACCGGCCGTCAATTTTTTCAACGTATTCGCGTTCCTGAATCGTCGTCATGATCGCGGCGTAGGTTGATGGCCGGCCGATTCCCTTTTCCTCCAGCGCTTTGACCAATGTCGCCTCGGAATATCGCGGCGGCGGTTCCGTGAAATGCTGTTCCGGCGTCAGCGAGTTGAGCACAAGTTTTTCGCCTTCCTTTACTGGCGGCAGCGTTCGTTCATCGTCATCTTCTTCGGCTTCGGCGGTTTCTGTCGATTTTTCCTCTTTTGCCTCCTGATAAACTTTCAGATAGCCGTCAAATTTCAGTACCGAACCGGTCGTACGGAAAAGGAAACGGCCGGCTTCAATGTCAATGGTTGTCTGGTCAAAAACGGCCGGCATCATTTGCGAGGCGACAAATCTCTGCCAGATAAGGCGATAGAGTTTGAGTTCGTCCGGTGAAAGCTTATCCGCAAGGCTTTCCGGCGTTCGATTGACATCTGTCGGTCTTATTGCTTCGTGCGCGTCCTGTGCGTCCTTTTTGGATTTATAGATATTCGGCTTTTTAGGCAGGTAGGCATCTCCGAAGCGGCTGCCGATAAAATCGCGGGCATCGGTCAGCGCCGCATCGGAAACACGGGTGGAATCCGTCCGCATGTATGTGATGAGCCCGACGGAACCTTCCTCTCCCAGTTCCACGCCTTCATAAAGCCGCTGAGCGATGGTCATCGTCTTTTTGACGGGAAAACCGAATTTGCGTGATGCTTCCTGCTGCAGTTTCGAGGTAATGAACGGAGGCATCGGATTGCGTTTTCGCTCTTTGGTTAAAACCGAGCGGACTATGAAATCCTGCTTTTCCGCTTCGGCTACTATTTCCGCTGCTTCATCCGCAGATTTGAGATGGACCTCGTCCTTTTTCGGCTTCTCGTCGAATTTACCCGTTTTTAAAGTCTTTTCGCCTATTCGCAGCAATCGGGCATCAAATGAGGGCGGAAGCGCGGCCGAAAGATTTGCCGTTATCGTCCAATACTCTTTGCGGACAAATGCTTCTATTTCGCGTTCGCGCTCTACGACGAGCCGGACCGCAACCGTCTGGACACGGCCGGCGGAAAGTCTGCCGCCGATAGTTTTCCAGAGTATCGGCGAAACCTTGTAACCGACCAGGCGGTCAAGGACGCGGCGCGCCTGCTGCGCTTCGACCAGATTCCTGTCAACCTGTTTCGGCTGCTTGAAAGCCTCGGCAATCGCGTTTTTGGTAATTTCGTTAAACATTACGCGATAGACCGGTTTTTTAGGCTTTTTTGGGACAATTTCCTCCGCCAGATGCTGGCAGATTGCTTCGCCCTCGCGATCGGGGTCGGCCGCAAGGAAGATTGCCTCACTGCTTTTGGCGGCTTTTTTAAGTTCGGTAACGATTTTTTTGTTATTACGTTTTTTTGAATCCGGAATAATTTCGTAAGTCGGCTCAAAATTGTTTTCAATATCTACGCCAAGATCCTTTGCAGGCAGATCTTTGATATGGCCTAACGACGCAAGGACCGTATAGTCCGGCCCAAGGTATTTGTTTATTGTTTTCGCCTTAGCCGGCGATTCTACTATTACTAATTTCTTACCCATCGTGAAAAAAATTGTCAGAGGTGCCGCCAGCAGCGGCTGCTCTGACAAGATTAGACTAGTAACACCTTGACGGGAGCAATGTCAATGCGGAAAACGCCATCGAGGGACAAAAGCGGAAATGGAGCGTCCTTTACAGTGCTCTCAAAAACTAGATTTTTCTTGCATAATAGCGGCCCGGCAATACACGTATAAGATCTTTGATGTCCAATGAGACCAGCGCGTTGTTAAGTTCGCTGAATGACATGCCGCTTGCCTCCAGCAGCTCATCGATATGAAGCGAATCGTCTGGCCGAAGGAGTTGCCATACCTTGATTTCGTTTTCGTCCAGCCCGGCGGGTGTCAGCGTTGGCTGAAATCCGTTTGCTTTAGGTTTTACGCTCACTTCCGGTCCGGGAGGTAATATCGCGGCTGAAATTTCCGCCGGCAGTTCAGAGACGACGTCCTGCCATTGTTGAACAAGTTTTGCTCCTGCTTTTATCAGATAATTTGTTCCGTAGGAATTGGCGGACGTGATATTGCCCGGTACCGCCAATACGTCGCGATTCTGCTCCATTGCCAATCTCGCCGTAATCAATGAGCCGCTGCGTTCGGAGGCTTCTACCAGAAGAACGCCGAGGCTGAGACCGCTGATTATACGGTTTCGGTATGGAAAATTTTCGCCAACCGGCGGTGTGCCAAGCGGAAATTGCGTAACGACCGCGCCGCCTCCGGCAATGATTTCGTCAATGAGACGGCGGTTTTCTTTAGGATAAATTATGTCAAGGCCGGTGCCCAAAACACCTGCGGTTTTTCCATTTCCATCGAGAGCGCCGCGGTGAGCCGCAGTATCGATCCCTCGCGCAAGCCCTGAAACTATCGTAATGCCGCGCCGCGCAAGTTCGCGTGCGAGCATTTCGGCAGCGTTTCGCCCATATGTGGAACAATTCCGCGAGCCGATGACGGCAACGCAAGGACTTTCAAGGCATTGCTGCCAGTTTCCGAGTGCATAGAGGACGATCGGGGCATCCGGAATCTCTCGTAAAAGTGCCGGATATCCGCCGTCATCAAGCGTCAGGATTTCTCCTCCTAACTCCTTTACTGCCTTTACTTCTGCTTCAGCCTTGTCAAAAAATTCACGTTTCAGGATGCTTTCGATAGCTGCGGGTTTCAGCTTCAGCGCTTCGAGTTCGGTGCGGCGGGCTCCAAATACAGCCTCCGGCGAGCCGAATCGTTCCAGCAAAACGGCTGCCATCCGTGGGCCGATTTCCGGCGTCATATTTAGCGCAATCCAGCTTTGCATAAATAAACGGTTCGCCCGGGAAGCGGTCTTGGCGGAGGCGTGTGGGAGTCGAACCCACCCGGGCACGCTCTCACGTACCCGCAAACGGTTTTGAAGACCGCGCCCGTCACCGGACGAGATGCGCCTCCGTTTTAATGCCATTTTAAGGCTCAGAAAAAATGCATCGCAGATCTGCCGGCCTTAGTGATTCGAATCGGCCTTTTGCGGAATCTGCCAGCCAGGCACGCTCCGGTAGAAAACGGCCTTTGCGCTGCTCCGCACGACCGACGGCAACAAGATTCTCTACCGATTTGCCTTTGAGACGACATTCGACGGCCGGATCCGACGGAAGAACAGCGAAACGGCCCTGCGCCGGCACCGGAAAGGAAACAGAGTCCAACACACGCCACATCGAAATTCCATTTTCGTCTCGTTTTACTGAAATCTCGAGCCAAAATGACATTGTTTTACCACGACGTACCTGAGAAACGCCGTAAACAGGATCTTTTTCCGGATCGGTCAACAATGCGCCGCCGAGATGTATAATTCCGCCCGGCAATTTCGTGCCCGGCGTTACGCTCTCGTACCTGAAGCCCGAAAATTGTGCTGAAACGGCAACAACCGAAACAAGGAAACTCGCCGCCATCAATGCGAGCCTAATCATTCGAAGCATTTTAGCATATCGCGTCGCAACCGGGCAGGGGGATCATGCCGGGCCGCTCCGGACTAATTGTGCAACGGTCATGTGGCAGTACGACGTGCTTCTAATATTTCCGGAGAATATCCCGGCTTTCTGCCTGCGTAGTCTGCGGAACGGCAGCCGCACATTGCAGCTTTCGGCTATACCGCCGAATCTATCCGCCAAAAATACAATGGCTTCGCATTCGATAAAGATTATTAATCCTATACGGTGGAAGATGAATTTCGTATGCGTTTAGTTTTTAGTTCTGAATGTGATGGTCTAGGCTAACGACCCGGCTCAATAGTATTAAGAGACGCATTAATTCACTTATTCAAACCTCAAGCCCTGACCCACCCGGAAATCAATTATCGGCAAAGTTTAAATCCCGGCCGTCTTAGATCTGATTCCTTCATGTATTCCTACGACCCGAAGTCAAAATACTCAGAGGATTGGCTTTTTCTACGCTCCGGAAAGGCATTTGGCATGGCTAAACAGATCTTTCAACCGATGGATAGAAAAAATTTAAAGAAAATGAATCCAATTTTTGGCGCGGGTCGAAATTGTAAGCGGAACTATACTGACAACCCCTTTGTATTGCCGGCTGTTCATGCTTGTAGCATAGAACCGTTCGCTGTGGCCGCCCGCGTTGTTCCCGTCTGAGCTAAATAATCGCTGTCGGTTTTAGCTCTTATCTGATTAGCGGGCCGGGACCTGAAAATTCTGCGAACTGAATAAAAAGTTGTGGAGTGAAAGTCCAGAGATTGAGAAAAATGGAGGAATATTATGAAACAGACTGTTAAGGTGGCCGCAGTACAAATTGTGCTGTTCTCGCTGCTTTTTTCTATCGTATCACTGCCAACCCTTGGCTCAAGTCATGCAGAGGCGCCCTTAATCAGCATGGACCGTTTTGCTGATAATACCGATACTTATGCTTTTCGAAGCGTGGAACCGGGGCGGGAAGGATTTGTAACCCTGATCGCTAACTATATACCGTTGCAGGACCCCTCAGCCGGGCCTCAGTGGTTCAGATTCGATGACACGGTGTTGTATGAAATCAAAATCGACAATACAGGCGACGGGATTGAAGACGTAACCTACACATTTCGATTCACGACTCGTATTGTGAATGATGACACAATCCTTGGCCAGTCCGCTGTTAACCAGGATGCCGTTATTTCTAATCTTAGAGATCCTGATTACAACATGCCGCAGACCTACACTGTGACCCGCATTGACAGAAGGCGACGAGACGGCCGTGCAACACTACTGGCTTCAGATCTAATAACTCCGCCGGCCAACATCGGTCCGCGTGTTACACCAAACTATGAAGAAAATCTCGGACAACCGGCAGTTTACAACCTACCGAACGGTGGTAAGGTCTTTGCCGGTACGAGAGACGAGTATTTCTATATCGATTTAGGAGTGTTTGACGCTCTAAATCTCCGCTCAATAGGCGTTAGCGGCGGTATCGACACTACAAAATCCTACAACGTCAGTACCATTGCGATAGAAGTGCCTATTCAGGAGCTCACGCGTACCGGTTCGGTGCCGGCAAGTCCGACTGCTCCCGACGCTGTAATTGGTGTCTGGGCGACCGCCAGCCGGGCCTCAACCCGTGTTTTGCTGCAAAATACAACACAAGAGTCCAGAGGTAATCTAAGGCAGGTTTCGAGATTGGGTAATCCGCTAGTCAACGAAGTTGTTATTCCTCTTGGATTGAAGGACGCATTTAACAGCATTCCGCCTTCAGTTGACGGAAATATTCCGCGAGTTGTACAGGCAATACAGGATCCCGAAATTGCCAGATTGCTTGCGGCCGTTTACGGAATCGCAATTCCTCCGCCTCCGAGAAACGACCTTGTACAGATATTTGCAACCGGCATCCCGGTTAATCCTGTAACAGGCCCAAACTATACGACTTTTCTGTCTGACGGTGTGCCGCATGAATACCTTCGGCTGAATGTTGCTATTCCGCCTACGCCGATAGATAACCAAAATCGTCTAGGGCTCCTGGGTGGCGATGTAGCCGGCTTCCCGAATGGACGCAGAGTTTTCGACGACATTACCGACATTGCCCTTCGGGCGGTTGCGGGCGGAACTCCTTTCACGCCGGCGACGAACGTCCCGCCAAATAATCAACTTGGCGACGGAGTTAGTTTCAATCCTGAAGGACCACTTTTAAGAAGGTTTCCGTATCTGCTTCCACCCAATCAGGGAAATCAGCCGCGACCTTCGAGTACGCCGACTACAGCCGTGGCGGCTAAGGTAAGGGATTCTTCCAAGATTCCTACGGTTGATGAAAACGGCTTCTTAAAGTAGGTCAAACAAAAGCTTCGCGGTCAGGTTTGGAATAACAAATCTGGCCGCGTTGCACACACAATGCAGGGAGGAAATGACGTGAAGAATCTATTGCTGCTCAGTCTCGTATTGATATCGTTAGTTCTCACCTCTTGTTCGGAAAAACTTACGGAAGTTTCAAACAAGGATGTCGGAAGCAAGACTGCAGACCCTGATCCAGAAATTGAAACGGCAATGAATCTCATTAAAAAAGCACCTGATTCGGCAATAGGCTACAACCAGCTCACAGTCATTTACATAAAAAAGGCCCGGCAAACCAGTAATTTTGAATTAAATAAGGAGGCCGAAGCGGCCAATAAGAAAGCCCTCGAACTGGAACCAAACGATCCTTTGGCGAGAAAGTTGCAGGCATCGCTTAGCCTCACGTTTCACCGTTTTGCCAATGGCCTTGAACTTGCCAACCAGTTGCTTAAGGAGTTTCCCGATGATCCTTTTGTGTATGGGGTGTTAGCGGACGCCAATACGGAACTCGGAAACTATTCGGAGGCTGTTGCCGCAGCCCAAAAAATGGTAGATCTCAGACCTAACAGCAGCTCATACGCCCGCGTCGCGCATCTCCGGTCATTACACGGCGACCACCCCGGAGCGGCTGAAATGTACAAAATTGCCGCCAAAACAGCTGATCCTGCCGACCGTGAGGCTCAAAGCTGGTGTTTGGTCCAGCTCGGTAAAGAGTATTGGAATAACGGCAAATACAAAGAAGCTGGAAAAGTATTCGACGAGGCGCTTGGCCTGATACCGGATTACAGGCTGGCCTTGATTGCAAAGGCTCGCAATCTTGCCGCACTTGGCAATTTTGATGAAGCGGAGCGGGTACTAACCGGTTTTGACGGCTATCAATCGGATCCGGATGTGCATATCCTGCTTGCCCAAATTTATGAACGCAAAGGTGATCTTCAAAAGGCGGACGAGTTCTTTCGAAAAGGATTGGAACTTGAGAGTAAAAACCTGGGCGTCGCCAGCGAACAGCAACACGTTGCATTGTTATGGACCAATTATGACATAAATCTACCTCAGGCTCTTCAAATAGCGGAAGAAGAATACAGCCGGCAAAAAGACATCTACACCGCAGACTTACTGGCCTGGTGCCTGTTCAAGACAGGCCGTTTTGCCGAAGCAAGTAAAATGAGCGAAAAGGCAATGAGTTTGAAAACCAATGACGCCAGGCTATTTTATCATGCCGGAATGATCGAGAATGCTCTCTGGAATCGTGCTCGCGCCCGCACGTTGCTGGAAAAAGCTTTAAAGTTGAATCCCGGATTCGATCTTAAACAGGCAGATTTAGCCAGAGCAACCCTGGAAAAGCTCAGGGGCTGATAATCAATACATTCCCATGTAGAATGAAAATCAAGCGTTTTAATCGACAAGTCACTGGCCGTTCAGGTGTTTTGTTTTGATCATATTATTGATAACACCCGCTCTGCCCTTACCGCACATCCCGGACAGATACCGTCGTTTGTTGTTGCGACATATTAGAAAGATTATGTTCGGTAGGCTTCAATTAAAGTCTCATTAAATCAACGAGTCATTCACCAAAAAACCATCGCGTTAAATGCCTTAATTTTAATTGAATCATCCCTATGGAAAATGTGATCAATGAGATCCGCGCCATAAGGGAGGAATAAAAACACTACAAATTCCAAAATGCGCTTGCTCTGCCGGATTCCAAACAAAGCAGTTCAACCGTACGGACGAATGCGTCATTCGCCGTTTTAGCCCTCGAATTCTAACCCTCAGATAGGTGCCGGTCTTAGGTTACGCCTAAAATACAGGTAGATTTGCTATCAGGTGGAAGGGATTTATTAGAGATTCTTTCTTATCGTTCTCAAATACTTAGAGCCCGTCGCCGCCGAGCAGAAGTGCAGCGAGCGTTGCCCGTTTGCTTATATCGCTGATCAGGATATGCTCTTCAAGAGTGTGTGCGCCGTCGCCGGTGACGCCGAGTCCGTCAAGAACCGGAACGCCCAAAGCCGCAACAAAATTACCGTCGGATGCTCCGCCTACCTGTGTTTCCTCCAGTAAATATCCGAAACTGCCGGCGCATCTTCGTGCGTATTCGTAAAGTTCTATCACCGCGGCATTGCGTTCCAGCGGTGGACGGTTGATACCGCCTTCGATACTGATTGTAACTCTCGGGTCTGAAGCACAGAGGCTTCGAATGGCCTTATCTGCCATTTCCGCTTTTTCCAAAGATGTAAACCGCACATCTACCGTGCATTCGGCAAATTCCGGAATTACGTTAGTTGCGGTTCCGCCGCGGACGGTGCAGACGTTGATAGAAGTTCCGGCAGCGGAATCATTCAATTTCGAGACGTATTCTATTTGTTTTGCTATTTCCAGAACAGCGTTTGCGCCGCGTTCGGGTTCGAGGCCTGCGTGTGCGGGAATTCCGTGTGTTCGGATTGTGTAAAGTGCCGTGCCCTTTCGTCCGGTTTTTACCTTTCCTGCAGCGGATGGCTCGAAAACAAGGCAAAAAGCGGCAGATTTCGCTTCGTTTTCTATTAGTTCACGTCCCGTCCCGCTTCCACTTTCTTCATCGCAGGAAAATATGCAGGTAATCGGTCGTAAAGGAATTGCACCGTGCCGGGCAATGAATCTGATAACTTCGATAACAAGAGCGATGTTCGCCTTCATATCGAAGATGCCGCAGCCGAAAAATTTATCTGATTCCATGCGTGTCGGATTTTTTTGCTTGCTGCCGATGGGATGAACGGTATCAGTATGGCCGAGTACCAGAACCGGCTTCGCATTGGAATGAAATGCCCGGAGGATTACGTGTTCGCCGATTCCCGGGGCAGGGATTCGTTCTATTTTGACGCATTCGGCAAGATCCGAAACCCAACTCTCTATCAATTCCGCAACTGCACGGCTTGACTCCTGATTGCCGGAGGGTGATTCAATCTCTACGATTTCATGGATCGCTTTTGTAATAGCCGGAATAGATTCCGCAAAATGCCGTTCAACCCGGCTTACAGGTAGATTTACGGTAGTATCGTTCACTTTCGGTTACTTGGATCCGTGAGATTCACTTTTTCCCGAAGACTTCATTCAGCAAATCTCCGAGGCGATATCCCGCAAGGGTGATTTGACGCTCCGCAAGCGAATAAGCATTTTTCGTATATTTGGCGGAAGGCGGCCGGAACCGCTCCAAATCAGGAGTATAAACCGATTTCGGATTGAGCTGAAAGGATTCCTTTTGCAAATCTTCGAAGCTGCCAAGCCTTGAAAACTGCGGCGAATACGGATACCTCGCCATAAATCTACGGGCAAGGTTTTGGATATAAATGCGGTCGCATGTATCTCTTTTCAAAGGGTTTACCCGATTTACTATGGAATCCCAAAACCAATGCAGATTCAATTGCTTATCACGCGGCGTTTCCTTCGGCGAGAGCATAAAAAGATTTCCGCCCTGATCACCTTTCGGCTCCAGATCGGTAACCCTTGCCGAGGTATGAAGAGGCTGATGAAGGTCGCCGATTATGTGCATTATCCACGCAATTGCTATTGCCTTTTCTCCATCCGATAAGGAGGAATTTCTTATGGTTTTGTCGAACTCTTTGAGCTTTTTTACCGCCTCGCCGCCTTCATCGGCATTTGGCAATATCTCCGCCTTGCCGTCAACCTGTCGCCAGAAAGTGTCCGCATAATGCCAATTTCCATGGTGATATTTACGATAACGAACGGGAAATTCGCGGTCCCGGATAATATCGGGCCAGGTAGCCGCAATCATAAAGAATTCCAGCCGGCGTAATTCCTCCGGTTCCGGCCCGTAAACCATGTATAACGTTGATAACTGGGAATCTTCGGGCGCTTTTCTGAGAATCCGTATTACTTCATTTCTTGCCTCGGGCGACATTCGCTGCCAGGCGATAAATGCCGAGATTTTATGACCGACGTCGTCCCATGCCAAGGCAGACGAGGCAAAAAATAACGGAAAAAACAAAACTAAAAACGTAATTTGCAGATACTTACGGGCCGGCGAAACCATATTTGCAATTCTAGCGAATTTAATGGCCAATAAAAAGTGTTTGCGGTCAGATTATGAAAATTGGCAACCCTCACATCGCAAAATTACATCTGAAAGGATGCAAAACTTTCCCCGCTGCCCGTTCTAATCGTAGAGGTCAACGGGTCAAAATTGAAACTCTTAAAGTTTCGGGGGTAGATGAGCTATGCAGGCAATATTGAAACAACGCGGTTTGATCGCCGATAAGGGAAGTAAAAACAAAATATCTGCCGGAAGAAATATCGGATTGCTCGGAACTATTTTCGGCTGCTGGCACCGGCGATTGAGCAGACCAATCACGACAGATAATGAAACTTATCAGACGTGTCTTGAGTGCGGTGCCCGTAGAAGATTCGATTATGGAACTTTTAGGAGTTTCGGACGTTTTTATTATCCTCCGGCGGCAAGGATCGGGAACTACTAAAACCTTGTCGTCATATCCTGTCATTGTTACCATTCCATACATACACCTACCGAAAACGGCCTGCACACAACAGGCCGTTTTCATTTTTTAAGGTGAATAAATACCCGGATTTTACCGTAAATATTTCTGCGGCGGAAGGTTAATCGTCACGTTTACCGATAATCAAAGCAGAATTTTTGGAGCCGAAACCGATACAGTTGCACAAGGCGGTTTCTACCCGAGCCCGACGCGCGCGAAGAGGTGTATAGTCAAGATCGCATTCCGGATCGGAAATTTCCAGATTTATCGTCGGAGCGATAATTCCTTCATTGATAGCCAGCAATGCAGCTCCTATTCCTGCCGCACCGGCCGCACCCTGCGGATGGCCGATTTGTGATTTTGTTGCTGACATGGGAATCCGAAAGGCCTGTTTACCGAGCGATATTTTCACAGCCCGCGTCTCTATCCTGTCGTTTAACACGGTCGAAGTTCCGTGAAGGTTAACGTAATCTATATCTTCCGGCTTGATACCTGCGTCGGCAATGGCAAGCGTCATTGCCCGTGCGGGCTCAAGGCCGTTTTCCTCCAGCCGTACGCGATGATATGCATCGCATGTAGAGCCGTATCCGAGTATTTCCGCATAAACAGTTGCCTTGCGTTGTAAAGCTCGTTCACGTTCTTCAAGAACAAAGACCCATGAACCCTCGCCGATGACCATGCCGCTGCGGTCTGCCGAAAAAGGCCGCGAGGCCCGCTCCGGCTGTTCATTCCAATCTTTAGTAACAACGGTCAATACCTCGAAACCGCGCAAAATACCCGGTGCGATCGGTGAATCTACTCCGCCGGCCAGGATTAAATCCTGCCCGTCGAGAGCTATATGTTGAGCGGCGTAAAAGACGGCATCAGTAGATGAAGTGCAGCCGGTCGAGATAACGTGAGACAGACCGTGAAGGTTGAGAGCCATAGAAACCTCTGAGGAAAGGCTTCCGTGGGTAGATGAAGGTATTGTGTAGATACTGCCTTTTTTCTCGTTTCCGGAAAACCAGTAACCGAATTGTTTTTCAGTAAAGGCGAGCCCGCCGCCTCCAGTTCCGATAACAACTCCAAACCTGCCGCGTTCAGTATCTGTTAAATCGCCGGGAATCAGTTTAGCGTCTGCTATTGCCTCTCTTGTTGCCGCCAGCAGCAGCGGTACCGTTCGCGGAACGTGACGGCGATCCTGATATGCGATTTCGGATTCCCAATCAAAATCCGGGATTTCGGCTGCAATTTTGACCTGAAAACCGGAAGTATCGAATGAGGAGATTTTCCTTATTCCGCTTTTTCCTTCCTCAAGCGAATTCCAAAATCGGACACGACCGATACCGATCGGCGTAACGCACCCGAAACCGGTTATAACAACGCGCCGCGGCTTAGAGACTCCGCAAAACATAACAAGGCAGAAAGAAAAAGGTTTTTACTCCGGCGGATTTGCCGGGCCGCGATTTAGGCGGCGCCTGCCTCATTGGACATTGGAAAACTTTTCAGTGCGTCGTCTTCTTTATCAAAAACTTCGAAAACCGTATAAAGCTTTGTCATAGTCATCAATTCGATAAAGCGGTCCGAAAGATTACAGAGTTTGAGTGCTCCGCCGTTTCTTTCTGCAGTTGCAAAGGCAGCCACCATCTCGCCGAGTCCGCTGGAATCAATCATCGTTACTTTTTCCAAATTCAAAAGTATATTCTTCCGCCCTTCTTCCAATGTCTCGCGAATTGCGTTATGCAGTTCACGATTGGTTTCGCCCAAGGCAATCTTTCCTTCCAGATCGAGTATCTCGACTCCGTTCAGGTTTCTGCGTTTGATGTTTATATCGCTCATTTCGTTTCTCCTCGTCAGCCGCAACGTAAAGACTTCCGGTTGATGCCTTAAGAATACTCTAATCCCTTGCCGGGACTATAAATGCCGGTTAACCTCTTTTTTAGACTTTAGCCGCAGCTCTGATCATACTCTCCGAAAGCATCATTTACAATTGAAACGTTATGTTTATTCCAATAGTTTCCTGAATAGGCGTATAATCGCGGATAAAAGTTGCAATTTCGGGAAAAAGGAGGCCTTTACAGAATGCAAGACAGCCTGACAGACGGTGCTGCGGTGAGATGCGGAATATGTGGCCGGGAAACGACTATCCTGTTTATAGTTGACCGTATCGGAGGAAAATCTTTTGACCTTGCGTGTCGCCATCGTAACGCGCTTTGTCCAAACTGTGGTGATCTTGTTCGAGATGACAGCGACCGTTTGGAATCAGTTATGCCTTTATGCCGTCGCTGCAATCCGGAGGCATTCGCCGAAGAAGACGACATATGAAATTTCATGACAGAATTTTCCTGTGGATTGCAGTATTAATTGTTTCTGTTTTTCTTTTGTTTACATTCTGGTTATTCCGTGTAAATCCGCCGGAATCCGACAGCTTTGCTTCTGAGCCAAACCCGGTTTGGTCAGTGGGCGTTGTCCAATCCGGATACGCACGCGTAGAAAAGGGAAAGTATATTTACTTTCCGCTTAACCTCAATCAACGTCGTAATCTTGCGGTTTTCTTCCGTACCGATTCGAGAAATTTCAAAATCGCAGCAAAGGTTTTTACTGATGATGCATTCAAAAGATTTACGGAAGATGGAGACGGAGAGCCTTTCATTCAAACAAATCCGGTCTCTCGCGGAAACATTCGACGTTTGCTCGAGCCCGGAAGGTATTACGTAGTGCTGGATAACCGAAACGGAGATGCTAAGGTAAATCTTTCTTCACTGGATATTTCAGTGGAGTAATAAAATACCGGTCAGGTTTCCACCGACATTGTCCGGATGCCGACCAAACGCCCTGAATTTTTTTCCCGGCCGATGACGAAAATTTCTATTCTTATTTTTCCGAATCGTAAAACCTTTATATCCTTTAGTTTTTCTTTCATCAATCGCCAAAGATCCGCAAACTGTCGTGCGCGCTTTCGTTCAGTTTCAGTGTGCCAACTCTCTTCGCGTGTAAGTCTTGAAAAAAAAATATCTGCCGGTATTTCCTCAAAAAATTCATTTTTCGATTTTCCAATTGCGGCGACATAATCAGCTGAAGAGTTTCCTGCGGGAACATTAAAGCTTACAGCCTCTACAGGAGAATCCGTTTCGCTGATGTAGTAAAGCTCTTTGCATAAATTGGCGATCTCGTTTTCCAGGCTGTCTTCTTTCCCGTGCTTCATAAATTTTTTTTCTTTTTTATGTACTTTTCAGGCTTTTTACCGCCCGTAAATTATGATTTTTTTTCGTCAATTTCTCTCCAAATTATTGCATTGAAAAGGCTTGTTAACAAAAATTTAATTGCCGCTTTTCTTTGTGGATTTCTCCTTGCAAACGCCCTTTCCGTGTGTTAATCTGACTCCCGCTTTTAGAACGAGCGTCCCTGTAAAACATTGAAAATAAATAACTTAAAGTTTCACTTTAAGTTCCGTAATTCTTTCCACAGCCTTGTGGAAATTTTTGTGGAAAACGTTCTAAAGGTAAATTTTATTTGCGTTTTTCCGTTTTATGGAAATGCGTATCCGGCAAGCTTCGGCGGTTTAAAAAAAACGGATTTGTAACCGCCCCGTTGTTGCCGATTCGCTTTATAAAAATTAAAGCATTTATTTTTAGTATAGACCGTTTTTTTTGGAGTCTTTATTCCCCGTGAACCCATCAACCGCAAAGATTGATATCTGGAGCGATATACTTGATTTCCTCAGCCGGCGACTGAATCAGCACATTTTCGATTCGTGGTTTCGGCCTATTCACTTCGAATCCATTGACAATGAGCAAAAAATCATAAAATTACGCGCCGGAAAACCAACTATAGACTGGGTAACGAGTTACTACGCAGAACTTCTGTCTCAAACATTAAGGGAATTCAATCTCAAAGATTACCGTTTCGAATGGGTGATTAATTCAACTGCCATGTCTGCACCCGCAACGGAAGATGAACCTGAATTGGTTCTAAATGTTAAAAAACCGGAACCGCTGACGACGGTAGGATTTAATCCCGCAACAAATTTTGTTGACCTGGAACCTATAGAAAATTCCCTTAATCCAAAATACACTTTCGAGAAATTCGTTGTCGGTTCAAGCAATGAATTCGCACACGCGGCTGCTCTTGCCGTAGCCGAAACTCCCGGTAAGGCATATAATCCGCTTTTTCTCTATGGCGGAGTCGGGCTGGGAAAGACGCATCTGATGCACGCCGTCGGACACGCAATAAAGCAAAAAAACAAACATCTGCGTGTTTCTTACATTACTACTGAAAAATTCATGAACGAATTGATAGACGCTATCCGTTACGACAAAACAAAGTCGTTTCGCGATAAATACCGGTCTATAGACGTTCTATTGATGGACGACGTGCAGTTTATGGTAGGAAAAGAACGTACACAGGAAGAATTCTTTCATACATTCAATTCCCTTCATAACGAACAGAAGCAAATCGTCATTTCCAGCGATTGTCCGCCGCGTGAAATCCCAACGCTTGAAGAAAGGCTTCACTCGCGTTTTGAATGGGGTTTGATAGCAGATATTGAGCCTCCCGATCTGGAAACAAAAGTAGCAATACTCAAAAGAAAAGCCGACCTGGACGGAATAGATCTTCCGGACGAAATCGCGATTTTTATTGCTAGTAAGATAAAAAGCAATGTTCGGGAACTTGAAGGTTCGCTTGTCCGGCTTGTTGCCATTTCATCGCTTCGCGGCGTCCCGATTACGAAACTATTAGCCCAAGAGGCGATGAAAAACATAATTGACGCGGAGCGTCCCGAAGGCCTCTCGATGGAACGCATCGCACGGGTCGTAGCGGCACATTTCAAACTAACCGTCGAAGAAATGAAGTCAAAAAATAACAGCCGTAGCGTTGCATTTCCGCGACAGGTTGCCATGTATCTCTGTAAAAGACTGACACGGCACAGCTTTCCTGAGATCGGCCGGGAATTCGGCGGAAAGCATCATACGACGGTAATGCACTCAGTCGAAAAAATTGATGCAATGACAAAGGAAGACAGAAATTTCCACAAGACCATAAACTCTTTGATTGAAAGTCTTTGCGAACTATAGTGAGGTAAAAACAAAGCAAATGAAAAAAAGAGATATCCACATACGGTTTAGAGATGTTGTGTCCGTAAACCTTTTATTTGCAGCACTTGAAAAAGAAATTCCACATTTCCGCAGAGAGACGGAAAATCCGCCTGTGGAAAGCAGTGGAAAAGATCCTCGGGAAAAGGTTTTCCTCACCTTGAAAGAGTTTTCCACAAACTTTCCACAGAGGGATGTGGAAGATAATCACTAGTTTTTATGCGGGTTTTTCCGCTTTTTTCACAAATTCACAGGCCCTACTATTACTACTGGTTTTATTTAAAAAGATTTAGAATAGTAGAAATCGTAAAAGGCGAAAGGAGCATCTCGAACAAATGGAATTTAAGATCGAACAGTCCGTCCTAAAGGAAGAATTGGGATTTTTACAAGGCGTACTGGAAAGAAAGGAAACCATCCCAATCCTTTCAAACATACTTTGCGAATCAATCGGTGAAAA
>Ga0073934_10003038_pt1 | contig 32274 bp, 24 predicted proteins | sample LarsenN4metaG_FD_76834 | JGI IMG/M metagenome (GOLD analysis project Ga0073934, IMG submission 76834) | Hot spring sediment bacterial and archeal communities from British Columbia, Canada, to study Microbial Dark Matter (Phase II) - Larsen... ...
AGGATCGCGTTGTCGAGCGACAGGTCCGCCACCACGCGCTTCAAGCGCGCGTTCTCCTGCTCGAGCTCCTTCAAGCGCTTGGCCTGGTCCACCTTCATCCCGCCGTACTCCGCGCCGAGGACATCGATATCGGCATCATCAGCAAGCAGCTGGGCCACCGGTCGATTGCGACCACGGCCCGCTACTTGGACCACATCGCGCCGTATGCAGTCGTCGAGGCGATGTGGGGGAGGGAGTGGCTCACGGCTGCGGCGGCGGCTCGGACCCAAGCGCTTCGGCCGCGGCGGCTTTGATGTCTGCGAGAGCTGCCTGAGCTTCGGCAGAAAGCCCATGTGCGCTCGCAGCATCGATAGCACTGCGCACGGCATCCTTGACTTCTGGGCGCGCTTGCCCCACCAGAGCGAACGACCGAACAAAGCTTTCACGCGTATACTTTTGTTGTTGAAGCAATGATTCGCTAACGGGTGTCGCCCGGCTCCAAGCGTCGAGTTGGGCGTTTCGAAGCGGAATCAACTCAGCTGCAACAGCTACCGCTTGTGGCGACCTGAACTCCGTCAATAGATCGAAAACCATGTGGTGCAGACGACGAATCTGGTCTGTTTCCGTATTTCGCGGATCGAAAGCTGCTTCTCCAACACAACGAACGGAGGTCAGAGATCGCACATCTCCGATTGCCGCCAGTGCTGTGACCGCCACGCGCGGGAAGTTCGCCGGGAAATGATGGCCATCTGCGCTTCGTCGATTCGGCATCAAGAGTTCGTATTCCCACGCGAGTCTGTAGCCAGGCTGAGCGTGAGCCGAATGCGGCGAAGGCGCACTGATAGAACCGTCTGCGGTTGGCTTTCCCCGAAACGCGCTCTCGAAAGGCGCGTCGATGTATACACGCCGAATCTCAGCGTGCTCCTGTCGATGCAAGAGGCGATCACGACCGATGGCGAGCAACTTGTCGTTTAGGCCCAAGGTCTCATCGATCTGTGCATCGGTCGGCAACGACGAAGCGATTTCTGAGACAAGATGCTCAAACCTTGTGGCACGTTCCGCGCGTGTGCGGGCATCATTGCCCCCTGCGTCGGTTTCAAAAGACCATCCGGCACGCACAAGCACCTCCGCCTCAGCGGCAAGGTCTCGAGCGCGCTCCATCGAAACCTGCGTGAGGCTTTCGGCAATGACCATTTGCACGCACGTGATCGCAAGCAAGCCCGCTAAGGATTTAATCGTCATGCCCGCAAACTTCTTCTTCCATCGAAAGAACGTCTGCCCCGACACACCCATCTTCCGACACACCTCCCGGATGGGAACGCCGCCCTCGGATTGCCGCAACGCGAACGCGATCTGCTCTTCCGTGAACCTTGACTTCTTCATCGATCGGCCTCCCAAGCATAGGCCGGATTCTCACCGATAGACTCTCACTCGGTCTGGATCAGGATTCGGGTTTGAGCGCAACGCACCTGCCGGCCAGAAGAGAACGAAAGAGGCGGTGAACGCCAGAGAGAGAGAGAGAGAGAGTTGAGAGAACGTTACGGGCGTGGAGTGTCGGGGGCAGGAAAGGACACGTCGGGGAAGTGATCGGCCGCGAAGCGGGCTGTGTGGCGGGTGGTTCGTTCGACGGCCAACGAGACGGAACGTCGCGGGCGCGCGGACGCCTCGGGCACCGCGTCATCGCCTTCCATCGCATGATCGAGCGCGAAGATGTCCTCTGCGCGCAAGCGGCCGCGACGGCCGCCGGCGAAGCGGAGGGCGTTGACAGCGGCCTTGCGCGACGCTTCCGGGTGATCCGAGGGGGTCTGCGCGATGTTGATGAGGGCCGCGATCATCTCGGGCTGGCGTTCGGCGGCGATGAGGCGTGCGCGAAAGGCGGAGATGCCGCACATGCGATCGAGCACCGTCTGGATGTGCGGCGAACGGAGCCAATGCAGCAACTGATCGCAATCGATGGAATGGTTCCGGAAAATGTCGGAGAGCGTGCGGTAAGGATCGGCGAGGTCGCCGAGGAGCGCAAGGTCGGCGTCGGAAAGCTCGGGCGGCGGGAGCGAAAGCCCGTCGGCGGGAGGAACGGAGTGCGCCGCAGCGGAGCCGGCGGGCGGGGCGAGGGGCGACGCAACGGGATCGGGCTGAGCGGCGGACATGCGATGAACGTAGCGCGCACGGGCGGGATGAAAAGCGCGAAAACGTCGATCGACGGAAAATGTGTGAGCAAAGACGTCGATGCGCGCGAGATTCCGGCGGAACATCGGGCGATGCGCGATGAGGATCGGGGGACGGGAGCCGGGTGGCGGTCCGGAAGCGGGATTACCATTGGGACATGGCATCCGCGCATCTCGTGCAGCTTGATATCGCGTGGGAGGACAAGGCGGCGAATCACCGCGCGGTGCGCGAGATGCTGCTGCGTGGTGGTCCGGGCGCGGGGGGAGAAGCGCCATCGCCGCCGCCGCGCATCGAACCGGGCGATCTGATCGTTTTGCCGGAGATGTTCGACACAGGTTTCTCACTCCACATCGAGCGCACGAACGACGGCGACGGGATGACGGAATCGTTCGTCGCGGCGCTGGCGGGCGAGCTGCGGTGCTTCGTGGTCGCGGGGGCGACGGCGGTGGGGACGGACGGGCGCGGGCGGAATCGGTGCCTGGTCGCGGGGCCGCGAGGGGAGATCGTTGCGCGGTACGACAAGGTGCATCCGTTCACGTACGGGCGCGAAGGGGAGCGGTTCTCGGGCGGGCGGGAAGTGGTGACGTGGGAGTGGGAATGGACGAGTGAGGATGCGCGCGTGGAGGAAGCGGCGGAGCGGATGACGGTGTGTCCGACGATCTGCTACGACCTGCGGTTTCCGGAGCTGTTCCGCGCGGGGCTGGATCGCGGGGCGGAGATGTTCACGGTGATCGCGAGCTGGCCGGCGCCGCGCGCGGCGCATTGGCGGGCGCTGCTGATCGCGCGAGCGATCGAGAACCAGGCGATCGTGCTGGGCGTGAACAGGTGCGGGAGCGATCCGCACCTGAGGTATGCGGGCGGGTCGATGGCGGTGGATGCGCAGGGGCATGTTCTGGCGGAGGCGGATGGGAGGGCGCGGGTGCTGAGCGTGCCGGTGGATGCGTCGCGGATGCGGTCGTGGAGGGCGGAGTTTCCGGCGTGGCGGGACAGGCGGGAGTGGCTGAGGTGAGAGGGGCGGAATGAAGGGGAGAAGGCGTGCGGGAGCGGGAAAGAAAGGGGGAGAAAAAAGTGACAAAAAGCCGAGGTGGGGTGTTGACGCGGCGGAGGAAGCTGGTAGGTTTGTGGAGTTGAGTTGAGTATTTCCGCGCAGAGCGGAAGCGGCGAGAGTTGAGGCTCGTCGCGAGGAGTGAGGGAAGCACCCACTCCGACAATTTGGATGAAGGCAAGCGCCGCCGGGCGTTTGTTGTGGTCTGCTGACTCCTCCGTGGCAGGCTGAAGCGTGCCGATGCAATGTCGGTGTGCTCAGCTATCTCACAAGCCACGGGTTCCCTGTGCTCGCTTCGCCGGTGGTAAATCATCGGCGAAGTGATTCGTGGGCCGCGGAAGCGGCCGCTGGGGTGTGCGGAGGCGTCCGGGGGACGGCTCCGGAAGCTGCTTCGTGTGTGTGACCACAGGCGGGCGGCTTGGCAGAAACACGACACGTTTCCTTCGGGGGAACGACCCTCTCGTGCCCAAAAAGGCACGACAGGGTCGTTTTTTGGCTTTTTGCTTGACCCTGGCCCGAGAACGGGTATTGTGACTCCGACGGTGAGGCACAGGGCACCGTCGCACCCCGATTCCGGGGTCAGGTCAACCGGGAAACCGGTTCGCCTGAGTTCGGGCGAAAAGCCCATCAAGCTGCCACACGTATGAGGAGTCACGCCTCAGCTCGGGAATACCGGTCTGAGGCGTTTGTGTTTTCGGCGGAGGGGGGAGAGGCGGAGGGGGCAGAGACAGGGGTCAGCCGCTGCCGACCTTGTCCACCTCGTCGAGGGAGGTGAGGCCCCGGGCGACGAGCTGATAGCCGGACTGGAGCAGGGTGGTGAAGACGCCCTGCTCGATGATCTTCTTCATGCCCTGGATGGAAGGGTTGTGAAGGACGCAGTCGCGGAGTTCGTCGTTGAAGTCGAGCATTTCGAAGAGTGCGCGACGGCCGTGGAAGCCGGTGCGGAGGCAGCGCGGGCAGCCCGTTGGGGAGTAGATTTCGGCCTTGCCTTCGAGGAAGCGGCCCATGCGCGTGGCCTGTCCCGGAGTGACGCGGACGGCGCGCTTGCAGTGTTCACAGAGCAAGCGGATGAGGCGCTGGGCCATGACGATGTCCACGGCGTTGGCGATGAGGTACGCCTCCACGCCGAGGTCGAGCAGGCGGAAGATGGAGCTGATGGAGTCCTTGGCGTGGACGGTGGTGAAGACGACGTGGCCGGTCATGGCGGCCTGCATGGCGGTCCGGGCGGTTTCCTCGTCGCGGATCTCGCCGACGAGGATCACGTCGGGGTCCTGGCGGAGGACGCTGCGGAGGAGGCTGCCGAAGGTGGAGTTGGCGCCGACGGGGATCTGGGTGACGCCCTCGATGTGGTATTCGACGGGGTCCTCGATGGTGACGACGTTGCGGCGTTCGCGGTCGATGGTGCGGAGGGCGTTGTAGAGGGTGGTGGTCTTGCCGGAGCCGGTGGGGCCGCTGACGAGCAGCATGCCGGCGTCCTGATCGCAGATGCGCTGGACGCGCTGGTACATGTAGGCGGGGAGTTCGAGTTCGCTCAGGTTCTGGGGTGCGATGCGGGAATCGAGGCTGCGGACGACGAGCTTCTGGCCGTGGACGGTGGGCGTGAAGCTGGCGCGGTAGTCCACGCGGCGGTCCTGGAAGCGAGCGGAGAAATGGCCGTCGAGCGCGGCATCCTTGCCCGCCTGCTTCATGAGGCAGGCGGTCTTGATGAGTCCCATCGCCAGCTCGCCGACGGAGTTGGGCAGTTCGACGAGCTGCACCATCTGACCATCGACGCGGATGCGGATGACGAGCTGGTCGCCCTTCGGCTCGAAGTGAAGGTCGGTAGCGCGGGCCTTGCTGGCCACGAGGAGGAGAAGGCGAACGGCCTTGGAGCCGTCGCCCTCCATGGCGAGCGCGTTGCTGGGCTTGCCATCGGCATCGATGAGGACGACGGCCTCATCGGCGCTGGTCCTGGGAGGAAGCGACTCGATGGTCTCGCGGAGATCGACGGCCCAGACGGGTTCGGCCTCGCCGGCCTTGGCGCGTGCGACCTTGCGGCGCTCGGCCTTGGTCTGCTCGACTTCGACGATGAGGGTGGTTCTGCCGATGGCGATGACGTCGCCGGGTGAGAGGAGGCTCTGGGTGACAGGCCGGCCGTTGAGCTGCGTGCCGTTGCGGGAGCCGAGGTCCTTGAGGAGGTACTGGTCGGGGCCGCGAGGCTCGATGACGCAGTGAAAGCGGCTGGCCTTCTCGTCGGTGAGCTGAACGGCGTTGTCGGGGTGGCGGCCCACGGCAACAGGCTCATCACCCAGCTCGATCACCCCGACGGCGGGATCACTGCACGTGATGATGAACTTAGGCATGCCGCGTCGGTCCTCGCAAGCGTGGCGGCGTTTGATCTGGAGCGCGCCATGCTCACGTTCCACGTATCCTACTCCGCGGAGTACGTGCGGCAAACATCCTGCGTGGAGCGCGAGGGCGGACGAGGCGGGGAAGGGAGCGTTTGCGCGGGCCGGCTCGCGGGAGGCGCGCCGGCAGGTGACGGGCTTCCGGGAGCGGACCAATGGACAGGCGGCGAGCGGGGCGGCGCGGGATCCGCATCGGGCCGATGATCTTCGTGCCCGAGCTGCTGGTGACATCGAGCCAAGATCCCTGGGCGCACCGGAAGGGCGAGCCTCGGATGCTGGTGCTGTTCTGGTCGGTGTACCTCGTGATCTCGGCGCTGCTGACGATCTTCGCGACGCGGCAGATCGGTCTGCCTTCACCGGCGATCTACGCGCAGGGCGCGCGCACGATGCTGGTGATGACGGGACTGGGTCTGTGCGTGCTGTGGCCGATGGCGCGGCTGAGCCAGATGGCTCCGGAGCGTCCGGAGGTCGATGCGCTGGGCGACCTTGCGGCGCTGCTGCTGCCGGTGCAGGCGGTGATCTGGCCGATGCCGTTTCTGACGGGCTGGTCGTGGACGGTGACGGCGGCGCTGGTCGCACTGATGGCGAGCTGGGGCGCGCTGTCGTCGGGCATCGTGGCGATGTCGCTGGAGCGGGCCACGACGGGAACGCGGCTGGCGGGGACGGCGGTGTGCATCATGTGCGTGGCCGGCGCGCCGCTGATCGGGTGGTTCATTCAGGTGTTCCACCTGCCGTACTCACCCCCCCTGCTGGCGATGCTCTCGCCGATCACGGCGCCCTATGCGCTGACGACGGCGCCGGCGGGTCCGAAGCCGACGAGTGCGCAATGGCTTGCGACGGCGGCGCCTGCGGTCGCGGGCGCTGTGCTGCTTCTGTGCGCGTACGGAAGAAGGCGATGGAGAGCGGCGACCCCAACAGGGCCTTGACGAAGCGAGGGGTCTTTTCCCGCGCGGACCGGCCGGTTAGAGTGTGGGCACACGCACCATTTCGATTCCATCGGCCCCGGCCGCGCCTTTACGCCGCGCCGTGTCAGGCCTTTTTGTCCACGAGGAAGCGCATGGAACTGCTCAGACCGGAAGAGAAAGCAGCGATCGAGGCGAGACTTGAGGAGCTGAAGGCGAAGCGGCCGGTGCTGTCGCAGCGGATCGCGGAGGCGCGGGCGCTGGGCGACCTGCGGGAGAACGCGGACTACCACGCGGCGCGCGAGGACCAGGGGCTGAACGAGGCGGAAATCCGTCGGCTGGAGGAACGGCTCGCGCATGCGCGGGTGGTCAACACCGAGAACATGGCGGCGGACGTGGTGTTTCTGGGTGCGATGGTCAAGCTCCGCGAGGTCGATACGGGGGACGAGGATGTCTACAAGCTTGTGGGGGAAGCGAGCGGATCGGTTTCGCTGGATTTCGTGGAGGTCACGGCGACAAGCCCGATGGGTGAATCGCTGATGAAGGCGCGGGTGGGCGATGTGATCAAAGTGGCGGCGCCGAAGGGCGTGATCCGGTTCGAGGTGGTAGAGATTCTGTAGCGCGATCGAGTTCGCCACGACAGTGACGGAGGGCGGGGAGAGCGCAGAGGCTCTGGCGGCGGATCCGGCGACGGGTGCGTTCCTGACGGCATCCTGCGATCGGGGACGCGGGAGGGTCATGTTCGCGGGCGGGCGTCGGGAAGGTCTCTTTTGGCCGCGACATCCACACAGGCCGGACCGGGAGCAGCAGACGCATCATCGCGCGCGCTGGGGCTGACGGCGGTGGTGCTGACGCTGGCGGGGTGGTCGTCCGTGCCGCTGTTCCTCAAGCATTTTGCGAGCAGCATCGATCTGTGGACGTCGAACGGGTGGAGGTACGGATTCTCGGCGCTGCTGTGGGCGCCGGTGCTGGTGTGGGGATGGCGGCGGAAGACGCTGCCGGCGGGATTGTGGAGGGCGTCGCTGGTGCCGGCGGCGTTCAACTCGGTGGGGCAGGTGTGCTTCACGGCGGCGCACTACCAGATTGATCCTGGGCTGCTGACGTTCGGATTGAGGACGCAGATTCTGTTCGTCGCGCTGGGAGCGCTGCTGCTGTTTCCGGCGGAGCGGGTGATCATTCGCGCGCCGGGGTTCATCGCGGGAGCGGTGATGGTGTTCGCGGGGGCGGCGGGAACGGGCCTGCTGGCCGAGGGGGGCGTGGGGGGCGCATCCGCGGCGGGATTCGCGCTGGCGATCGGAAGCGGGCTGATGTTCGCGGGATATGCGCTGTCGGTGCGGCACTTCATGCACGGGATGCCGTCGCTGACGGCGTTCGCGGCGATATCGCAGTTGACGGCGCTGGTGATGATCGTGCTGATGGCGGCGCTGGGCGAGCGGATGGGAGCGGGGGCGGCGGAGCTGGGGGGAGAGCAGTTCGCGCTGCTGCTGGTGTCGGCGTTCATCGGGATCGCGCTGGGGCACGTGGCGTACTACATGGCGATTGCGCGGCTGGGCGTGGCGGTGTCGTCGGGCGTGCTGCAACTGCAGCCGATCCTGGTGTCGTTTGCGTCGCTGGGGCTGTTCGGCGAGCGGCTGTCGGCGGCGCAATGGGGCTGCGGGGGCGTGGCGATCGCGGGGGCGGGGCTGATCCTCTACACACAGCACACGCTGCACAGGAGGGCGGGAGCGGGCGCGGCGCATGATGAGGAGGAGTTCGCGGAACTGCCGCCGGACATGGTGGCGGCGGCGGCGTGCGGCGAGGCAGAGGGTGAACGGGCGGATTGAGTTGCGTGGGGAGCGAGCCGGGCATCCGCCGGCGGTGTTCGTTCAGCACGACAAACGGATAGGGTACTGCGGCCGATGAGCCTGCCGGATCGATCGCACATTCCGACGGAACGACGCAATCCAAGGTCGATGCAGCTGGATGCGCTGTCGATCGAGCAGTGCCTGCGCGTGATCAATGAAGAGGATGCCACGGTGGCGGGCGCGGTGGCGAAGGCGATTCCGCAGATGGCGGAGTTCATCGCGGCGGCGGAGCGCTGCCTTCGAGACCGAGGGCGGCTGATCTATCTCGGCGCGGGGACATCGGGGAGGCTGGGCGTGCTGGACGCGGCGGAGTGTCCGCCGACGTTCCGCACCAGCCCGACGCTGGTGCAGGGGATCATCGCGGGGGGCGACGAGGCGCTGCGGAAATCGTCGGAGGGAGCGGAGGATGAGTACGGGGGCGCGCACGAGGCGCTGCGGGAGATCGAGCTGGGGCCGATGGATGCGGTGCTGGGCATCGCGGCGGGCGGCACCACGCCGTATGTGCTGGGGGGGCTGTGGATGTCGAAGGGAACGGGATGCACGACGGGGCTGCTGACGTGCGCGCCGGTGGAGCGGCCGGCGTTCGTCGATCATCTGATCGTGGTGGAGACGGGGCCGGAGGTGGTGACAGGCTCGACGCGGATGAAGGCGGGCACGGCGACGAAGCTGGTGCTGAACTCGATCTCGACGACCTTGATGGTGCGGATGGGCAAGGTGTACGAGAACCTGATGGTGGACGTGCGGGCGAGCAACGACAAGCTGCGCGATCGCGCGGCGAGGATCGTCATGGAACTGACGGGGCTGGAACGCGAGGCGGCGTTCGACCTGCTGGAGCGGGCGGGTCGGCACGTGAAGACGGCGGTGCTCATGCACCGCAAGTCGCTCTCGCGCGAGAAGGCGGAAGCGGCGCTGGCGCGGCATGGAGACAGTCTTCGCGCGGCGCTGGAGGAATGACGGCGGGGGGACGGCGAAGCAGGGGAACGCTTCAGCGAAGTCCGTATTCCTTGAGCTTGCGGTAGAGGGTGCGTTCGCCGATGCCGAGGAGTTTGGCGGTCTGCTCGCGGTTGCCGCCGGTCATGCGGAGCGTATCGCGGATGGCGCGTTTCTCGATGGCCTGAAGCGTCGCGCCGGCGAGCGAGCCGGAGGAGTGGCCGTCGGAGGTCGGTGATTCGCCCTCGTCGGGCGTGCGGATCTCGTCGGGGATGTGGCGGACGTCGAGCGTTTCGCCCTCGGGGGCCATGACGACCATGCTCTGAACGACGTTGAGGAGCTGGCGGACGTTGCCTGGCCAGTCGTAGGCGGAAAGGCGCATGAGGGCGGCGTCGGTGATATCGGGGACGGGTCGTCCAAGCTCGGTGGCGAAGCGTGCGATGGCGTGGCGGGCGATGCGGGGGATGTCCTCGCGCCGCGCGCGCAGCGGCGGCAGGACGATCTCGGCGCCCTTGATGCGGAAATAGAGGTCCTCGCGGAAGGCGCCGGTCTCCACGCCCTTGCGCAGGTCCTTGTTGGTGGCGCTGACGAAGCGCACGTTGACCCTGCGCGGTTCGTTGGAGCCGAGGCGCACGACCTCGCCGGATTCGAGGACGCGCAGGAGCTTGGCCTGCATGGTGAGGGGCATGTCGCCGATCTCGTCGAGGAAGACGGTGCCGCCGCCCCCGCCGCTGGCATACTCGAAGACGCCTTCGCGGTCCTTTTCGGCGCCGGTGAATGCGCCGCGGACGTGGCCGAAGAGCTGGTCTTCGAGAAGGCTTTCGCTCTGACCCGCGCAGTTGAAGGCGACGAAGCGGGCCTTGGCGCGGGGAGAGAGGCGATGAATGGCGTTGGCGATGAGTTCCTTGCCGGTGCCGGATTCGCCGGTGATGAGCACGGGAAGATTGGAAGGGGCGACGGACTTGACGGTCTGAAGGATGCGGCGCATCGGCTCGGAGGCGGCGATGATGCCCTCGAAGCCGTCGTGCTGAACGAGGTCGCTGGAGGCTGGCCCGGCCTGGTGTCGGAGGAGCACGGTTTCTGCGGCGCGATTGACGAGGGATCGGAACAGCTCGAGATCGAGGGGCTTCTCGATGAAGTCGAAGACGCCGAGCTTGAAGGCGGCGCGCGCGGTGGGGACGTCGCCGTGGGCGGTGACCATGATGGTTTCGGCGCCGGGCTGGAGCTGTCGGGCGGCGGCGAGGACGACCATGCCGGCGTTGCCGCCATCAGCGGAGACGACAGAGGGGAAATCGCCGCCGCCGGAACCGGCGGCGGTGCCGGCTGAGTTGGGCATGCGGAGGTCGGTGATGATGACGTCGAAGGCGCCGCCGCGGAGTTCTTCGAGGGCTTCGGCTACGGAGTGGACGATGGTGCAGACGTGGCCGGGCTTGCGGAGCGCATCGGCCATGACGTCGGCGTGGTCCGGCTCATCCTCGACGATGAGGACCTGGGCGCAGAGATCGGACTGACCGGCGGCGGACATGAGGGAGCGGATTGTAGAGCCACAGGGCCGCACAAGGACGGCGGAGCGGGGAATCAGCGCGCGGTCATGGAGCACGGCCGCGCGGGCGCGCAGCGATGCGCGGCGCAGAGGGCGATGGCGATGGCGTCGGCCACGTCGGGCGGAGAGGGCGGCTCGGCGAGACCGAGCAGGGCCTGCACGCTGCGCTGCATCTGCTCCTTGCTCGCGTGGCCGTTGCCGGTGAGGAACTTCTTGATCGCGTTGGGTCGGAACTCGGCGAGAGGGACGGAGCAGCGTCGGACGGCCAGAAGAATGACGCCGCGGGCGTGGCCCATGGCGATGGCGGTAGTCGGGTGCCTGTAATGGGCGTAGAGGGACTCGACGCAGGCGAGCGCGGGAGAGGTCCGCGCGAGCAGATCGGCGAGATCGCGATCGAGTTCGTGCAGACGATCGGCGAGGCTGTCTCGGGGGCGAAGGCGGATGACGCCGGCTTCGACGAGACGCGGGGATGCGGGGGAGTCCGGGACGTCGACCACGGCGAAGCCGGTCAACTGAAGCCCGGGATCGATGCCGAGGATGCGCACGGGCACAGAGTATCGGCCGGGCAAAGGGCCGGCGCGCTGCGGAGCAGGGGTGCGGGCGCACGGGTGCGTCCCGGGGTGCAGAAGGGCGTATAAGGGTGGGATGGCTCCATCACGGGTGCAGCGCGCGCTGGAGAGCCTCCGCGGCACGCGGAGGCGGGGTGAGGCCCCGCTGCTGAGCGCGGAAACGGCGGAGTCGCTGGATCGCACGGGCGAGCTGTACCTGAGGGCGCGGACGCTCGTGGAAGGGCTGTACCACGGGCGGCATCGGACGCCGGACCGGGGCGCATCCACCGAGTTCTACGACTTTCGCGCGTATGCGCACGGGGACCCGATTCAGCGCGTGGACTGGAGGCTCTTCGGACGGACCGATCGGCTGTATGTCCGTCGATTTCATCAGGACACGCAACTGACGGTGATGCTGGTGGTGGATGCCTCGGCGTCGATGGATTTCGCGGGGTGGGAGGAATCGGCCCGCATCGGCGAGCGGAGCAGGGGTCGGGGGCAGGGGCGTCGGCCGACGAAGTTCCGGCGTGCGCGCGAGCTGGCGGCGGCGCTGGCCTATCTGACGGTGCGGCAGGCGGACCGCGTGGGGCTGGTGATTTCGGGAAGGAAAGGAGGAGGCACGGCGAACACGGATGCGCTCTTGGTGATTCCGCCCGCGGCGGGCTGGGGGGCGCTGCACGGCGTGATCGGGGCGCTGGAAGGCGCGCGCTGCGAGGGAGTGCATGGGGTTGCGAAGGGGCGACGGAACGATCGCGGGGAGGCGGCGGGTGCGATGGCCGCGGGACTGACCGCGGTGGCGCACGCGGCTCGGCAGTGCGGGCTGGTGGTCTGCATCGGTGATCTGCTGGACGAGCCGCGGGGGTTTCTGGATGCGGCGGCGCGGCTGCGGTACGGGGGAGGGCGGGCGGGGGCGGGCGGGGGCATGGGACATGGGCGCGCGTGCGATGTGGCGTGCGTGCAGGTGCTGACGCCGGAGGAGATTGCGCTGCGTGCGCCGGAGGGTTCGAGCGGGGCGCGGCTGATCGACCCGGAATCAGCGGAGGAGGTGCGCACGGATATCCGCGCGGTGGCGGAGAGATACAGGGAGCTGGTGCAGGCGCATTCGGATTCACTGCGCGCGGGGGTGGCGGCGCTGGGCGGGCGCTTCGTGCTGTGCCGGACGGACGAGGAACCGGTGGAGTGCCTGCACGCGCTGCTGGCGCAGTAGAAGGCCCCCACCGCTGCCATGCGATGAGCCTTACCGATCGCCGATCAGCCGCCAGCACCGCAGCGCAAAGGGGCGGTTCTCGAAGTCGGGGGGAACGAGGCGATGGGAGATGTCCTGCACGCGGCAGGGAGCGAGTTTGGATTCGTGCAGCTCGAAGTTCTCGACGTTCGTGGCGAAGAGGACCGCGCCCGCGGGGGCGAGGGCATCGAGAGCGAGATTGAGCACCGCTGCATGATCGCGGAAGAGGTTCCAGCCGTCGGTGGTGGTTCGTCCATCCGCGAGCATGAGCGGGTCGATGAGGATGAGATCGAGGTCGCGGCAGGTCGGGAGGTGGGCGAGGGCATCGGCGCGGAGGAGGCGGGCGCGACCGTCGACGAAGCCGTTGAGTTCGAGGTTGCGGCGGGCAAGCTCGAACATGGAAGCGTCGGGGGCGAGGATGGTGACTGCGGCGGCGCCGGCGGCGAGGGCGTGGACAGCGGCGGGCGCGGCATCGCCGGTGCCGATGAGTAGGCGCCTGGCGGGCGCGAGATCGCGGATCATGGCGCGGAGCCGGCGGCGGTCGGGGGGGAGCAGCGTGGTCAACGGGTGGTGCAGATCGACGAGGAAGCGGGAGGCGAACTCGTGCACGATGAGCGCGTCATCGACGGCGGCGTGGGTCGGCGTGCGGGGGGGCGCGCCCACCCCGGCGCGGGGGCGGCGCACGATGATGTTGTCGCGGGCGGTTTCGCAGACCTCGGCGACGACATCGACCATGCGGCGCATCCATGCGCGATGCTCCTCCGGTCCGCGGCCCGATCGCGGGCCGAGCAGGTCCACGACGAGGACGCGCGATTCGTAGCGGTCCACGACGAGCGGAACGTCGGGCATGTCGCGGTCGAAGAGGCGATAACAGGTGATGCCGCGGGAGGGCAATCGGCGCAGGTGGCGGGCGCGGGAAGAAAGCCGGTTGCGGAACAGCTCGGCCTGCTTCGCGTCGCGCTCCGCGAAGGAGGCCGGCGCGGGGGCAGGCCCGCGCGGGTGATCGGCGTGTGACCGGGGCCGGGGCGGGGCGGGGGGCGGCGCGAAGGGTTCGGCGGCGGCATCGGCCGGCGTGCCTGGTTTCGGGCCAAGGTATTGATAATAGGTACATTCGATCGTGCCGTTATAAAGTTTGCGCCGGCGGTCGGCCTCGCGGCCCATGAGGCGCTCGAAGCGGGGAAAGGGCGTGAGGATGAAATGCGACCAGGTCTTGAGACGGTTGAGGATGCGCGGGAAGGACGCATAGAGGGCGTCCACGGCGGCGGGATCGGGTTCGTTCGTCGCGTGGGCGCCGCGGCTCGGCGCATCACGACCGCCCTCGATCGCGCCGACACGTTCGCCATAGGGAGGATTGGCGATCAGGCAGCCGAACTCCTGGGCGGAGTGCGTGTCGGCGAAGTCGCGCTGCAGCCAGGTGATCTGTCCGGAGACGCCGGCGCGTTCGGCGTGACGCCGCGCGAGCGCGAGGGCTTCGCCGCTGACATCAGCGCCGACGATCCGCAGGGGCGCGGGGGGCAGGATCGCATCGCGTGCTTCGGCGCGGGCCTGCTGCCAGAGGTTCCGGTCGAGGGTGGGCCATTGCTCGGCGGCGAAGGCTCGGGTCAGTCCCGGAGCGATGCGGCGGGCCATCAGGGCGGCTTCGATGGGGATGGTGCCGGAGCCGCAGAAGGGGTCGAGGAGCGGGCGGTCGGGGTTCCAGACGGAGAGCCGGATCATCGCGGCCGCGAGGGTTTCCTGGAGGGGTGCTTCGGTGACGAAATCGCGGTAGCCGCGTTTGTGCAGGCTGACGCCGGTGGTGTCGATGGAGAGCGTGGCCACGTCGTCGATCAAGGCGACTTCGACGGCGAAGGTGGCGCCGTTTTCGGGGAGGGTATCGACGCGGTGCGCTGCGCGAAGTTTCTGGACGATCGCCTTTTTCACGATTTTCTGGCAGGCGGGAACGGAGGAGAGCCGCGAGCGGATGGAGCGGCCGCTGACGGGGAATGCGCCGTCGCGGGGGATCCAGCGTTCCCAGTCGAGGGCGAAGGTGGCGTCGAAGAGGACGCCGAAGTCGGTGGCGCTGAAGGTTCCGATGCGGAGGAGGATGCGATCGGCGGTGCGGAGGCCGATGTTGGCGCGGGCGATGGCGGACTCATCGCCGGTGAACAGGACGCGGCCGACGGAGACGGGCTTGGCGGGGTAACCGAGGCCGGTGGGGCCGTCCAGTTCTCGAGCGGCGACCGCTTCGAGACCGGACTTGGTTGCAGCGAGCAGTTCGATGGGCATGGGCTGGAACGCGTCGGCCGCACCTCGTAGTGGAGTCTGTGGACGGAATCGGAGGGGGAGAACGATAGTAGAGCGACAGGGCGAAAGAGCGACGAAGAGGCAAGAAGTGGCGGAGCGGCGAGGTGACGAAGCGAGGGAGCGCTGTGATCGGTTCTTCACATTTCGACGGTTCTTCAAGCCCGGGAAGGGGCGTGTCGGGCGCGCGAACTCCCGCGCGGATGAATCGTGATCGTGGCCGGGCGGTGATGGTGTTCGCGGGTGGTGGGAGCTGCGTGGCGGCGCTGGTGGCCGTGTCGCTGGCGGCGGGGTGTCGCGCGGTGCCCGGCTGGCCGGAGCCGTGGAAGGCGCCGACGGTGTATCAGTTCGGCGGGATTACGGAGGCGGATGCGCCGCGGATCGAGGCGGTGTTCCGGGATCAGGGGCTGAAGTACCGTCGCGTGGATCCGCCGATCGGTGCTGCGGGGTCCAAACCCGGCGCGAAGGGAACGGGCATTGCGTACGAGGTGGCGGGGATCGACTCGACGATGCACTTCCAGAGCGTGCAGAAAAGCATTGCGGCGGCCGCGGAGGATCTGCGCGTGGATTTGCCGCTGGAGCGTGCGGTGCTGGTGTACGGCGGGCTGGAGGCGCGGGGCGCGGTGGCGACGGTGGTAGAAGTGACGGTGACGCCTGGGGCGAGAGCGTGGGTGGCGGACGGGGACGGAAAGGCGGTGTGGCGCGAGGTGAAGGTGGACAGGAAGGGGATCTGGAAGGGGCCGGTGAACTCGAAGGGGTTTGTGCAGCGGAACGGCGGGTGGCTCTACATCGCGGCGAACCGGAGCGATTTCTTCCGTTACTCGCGCGTGAACGTGATCACCGGGGAGCGAGAAACGGTGAGCTTCAACGATTTTCTGAAGCTCGGGATCGATGAGCCGAAGCTCGCGCCGGAGAAGAAGAAGGAGCCGGAGAAGAAGGAGAAGGTGGCGGAGAAGGGGAAGAAGTGACGGGTTGAGGTCGCACGGTGATGTCCCCGGAGCGGGGAATCCGTTCCGCGGGGCGCGGCTACTCCCGGTTGCCGTAGAGGCGCTTGAGCAGGGGATAGAAGATGAGCACGATCAGCCCCATGCCCATGGAGCTGACGACGAAGAGCATGAAGTAGTCGGCGCGGCCGCCGAGTTCCAGCCCCCAGCTCTGCCACGGCAGCTTGATTTCACCCTTCTCCACCTTTTCAACCTGTGAGGCGATCAATCCGCCGCCGAGGTTGGCGATGAAGGAGGAGATGAACCAGATGCCCATGAGGAGGGAGACGAAGCGCACGGGGGCGACCTTGGAGACGAAGGAGAGTCCGGTGGGGGAGAGGCAGAGTTCGCCCATGGTGTGGAGGAAGTAGGTCATGAAGAGGAACATCATGGAGACTTTCATGCCCGAGTCGGCGTTGAGCTTGGCGCCCCAGACCATGAAGATGTATCCCGCGCCGAGGAGCAGCAGGCCGTAGGCGATCTTGAGAGGCTGGCTGGGATTCATGTTGCGTTTGCCGAGCCATCCCCAGAGCCAGGCGAAGAGCGGCGCGAAGAGGATGATGAGGCCGGCGTTCACGGACTGGAACCACGTCGCGGGCACCTCGAAGCCGAAGACATCGAGATCGGTGGAGCGTTCGGCGAAGACGTTCAGGGTGCTGCCCGCCTGTTCGAAGGCGATCCAGAAGAACGCGTTGAAGAGCATGAAGAGGAAGATGGCGACGACGGGGCCTTTCTCGCCGGGCTTCTGGATGGCGACGAACCATGCGGCGGCGCCGAGGATCGCCATGGCGAGCGCGCCGACGAAGAACTGGTTGCCGAAGGCGACCTCGAGGCCGTGGCGGATGGTGGTGAAGACGCCGATGTGGTAGAGCCAGCCGATGGCGGCGGAGACGGCGCAGGAACCGAGCAGGAGGGGGAAGAGCACGTTGGGCTTGCCGGGAGGCGGGGCGCCGATGCCCTTGAGAAAGACGGGCTTGCCGAAGAGATAGGCGATGAGGCCGAGGATCATGCCGACGGCGGCGGAGCCGAAGCCCCAGTGCCAGCCGACTTTCTGGCCCAGCGTGCCGCAGACGAAGGCGCAGAGGAACGCGCCGAGATTGATGCCCATGTAGAAGATGGAGAAACCGCCGTCGCGGCGGGCGTCGCCGGGCTTGTAGAGCTGTCCGACCATGACGGAGACGGTGGGCTTGAAGTAGCCGGTGCCGATGATGATGAGGGCGAGACCGGCGACGAAGGTGGACATGCCGACTTCGTTCATGGCCAGCCGGCCGAAGCCGGAGATGGCGAGCACGATGTGCCCGAGGGCGATGATGGTGCCGCCGAGGACCATCGAGCGGTGGGTGCCGAGGAGCTTGTCGGCGAGGAGACCGCCGAAGACGGGGAGCAGGTAGGCGAGGCCGGTGTACCAGCCGTAGAGGTAGTTCGCGTCGCCCTCGCTCCACTCGCGGCCGGAATCATGGGTGTTGGCGGCGATGGTGACGCGGAAGGGAGGCTCGTCCGGGGCGCGCTGGGCATCGGGCTTGATGGTGGCGGTGACGACGCCGGTGCTGCCGTTGATCATGAAGAAGGCGCGGTCTTGAGCCGGGTCGGGGCGCTCGATGGAGATGCGCAGGGTGACCGGCTCGGAGGTGGGGTTGTTGATGTCGAAGGCGAACTCGTGCTGCGCGCCGAGGAAAGAAGCCTGGTTGCCCGCCTCACCGCGGAGCACCAGTTCCGGCACGGGGGAACCGGCGGGGAGCCATGTGAGTCGGTTGGGGTCCGCCGGGTCGCGGCCCTGCACAAGAGGCACGAGTTCAAGGCGGGCCTGCTCATCATCGAGCACGGTCGCGGGCAACTCGGCGTTACCTTGGCTGCCGACGACGAGGTGGACCTGACGTGAGTGCGTGGCGAGCACCTCAGGCTCGGGCTGCCCTTCGACCTCGCGGATCTCCTCGAAGCGGACGGTGTTGGAGTAGATACCGGGTTCGAGCTGATGGGGGGCCGCGAGGGTGATGAGGTAGAGCACCAGAAGCGCCCGCATGCCGTAGTAGGAGAAGCGTTCCCACATTTCGACCATGAAGAGGAGGAACAGCCCCCGGGGGTGACCGAGCATCTGCGGCGTGTTGTCGGGGTCGTAGCCGCCGGGTTCGATGGGTCGAGGGCCGGTATCTGGGGTGTGCGCCAAGGTGGTTCTCCCGTGGGGCAGGAGTGCGGATTGTAAGGGCGAATCTGGGTGATTGGAATGTTCGGACGAGACCGGGCGCGCCGAGCTCCTCATCGGTTGCGCTTGGCGCATGCCCCCACTTCCACCACAATCGCGCCATGGGTGATACCAGCATGCCCCCGGCCGGTCGTCGAAAAGGTCCGCTTGATTCCTTCCTCGACGTTGTTGAAAGAATCGGGAATCTGCTGCCTGATCCGGTGTTTCTGTTCGCGGGTGCGGCCGCGATCGTGGTGATCTTGTCGGGGATCGGCGCGGCGGCGGGATGGAGCGTGCAGCCGCTGAAGCCGGTGCCGGTGGTGCGTGAGGTGCACGATGCCGCGGGCAACCCGGTGATCGACGCGGCTACAGGCGAGAGGGTCACGGAGCCGTTGCTGGATGGGGAAGGCAGGCCGATGCTTGAACTGCGTCCGGAGGGAGAACCCATCAAGCCGAAGAGTTTGCTGACGGCCGAGGGCATCTACTGGGCGCTGACGAGCATGGTCCGCAACTTCATCAACTTTCCGCCGCTGGGGATCGTGCTGGCGGGGATGCTGGGGATCGGTCTGGCGGAGAAGGTGGGGATGTTCGGCGCGTTGATGAAGTGGCTGGCGAGCCTGACGCCGAGCGTGCTGCTGACGCCGACGGTGGTGTTTCTGGGGGTGATGTCGAACGTGGCAAGCGACGCGGGGTACGTGATTCTGCCGCCGCTGGCGGCTGCGCTGTACGTGGTGTACGGACGGCCGCCGCTGGCGGGGATCGCGGCGGCGTTCGCGGGAGTGGCGGGCGGGTTTTCGGCGAACCTGCTGCCGGCGGCGACGGATGTGCTGGTGGCGGGGCTGACGACCACGGGGGCGCGCGTGCTGGAGCCGGGGTACGAGGTGAACCCGGTGTGCAACTGGTACTTCATGATTGTTTCGACGTTCCTGCTGACCGGGGTGGGGTGGTTCGTCACGGCGCGCGTGGTGGAGCCGCGGCTGCGCGTGAAGCCTCCCGAAGAAGGCGGGCCGCAGACCCGAAGCGGCACGGAGCTGGCAGGTCAGAGGTTGAGCGCCGGTGAGACTCGCGGGCTGTGGTGGGCGGCGGTGGCTGCGGCGGCGGTGCTCGTGCTCATCGGGCTGGCGGTGCTGATTCCCGATGCGCCGCTGCACGGCAAGGTGGATCCGATGAACCCGAAGTCGGCGTACAAGTGGACGCAGGCCATCGTGCCGATGATTTTCGTGGGTTTTCTTGCGCCCGGCGTGGCGTACGGGATGACGGTCGGGGAGATCAAGGGTCAGAAGGACGTGGCGCGGGCGTTCATCCACGCGATCGCCGGGATGGCGCCGATCATCGTGCTGGCGTTCTTTGCCGCGCAGTTCCTCGAGTACATGAAGTATTCGAACCTGGACCGCATGCTGGCGTTCATCGGGGGCAAGGCGCTGGTGGACCTCGGGCTGCCGCCGCGGTTCATCATCATCGGGGTGGTGATTCTGAGTCTGACGATCAACCTGCTGATTGCGTCGATGTCGGCGAAGTGGGCGATGCTGGCGCCGATTCTGGTGCCGATGCTGATGATGGTGGGGATCAGCCCGGAGCTGACGCAGGCGGCGTACCGAGTGGGCGATTCGGTGACCAACGTCGCGACGCCGATGAACTCGTATCTGCTGATCATTCTGGTGGCGATGCAGCGGTGGTTCAAGGACGCGGGGATCGGAACGCTCATCGCGATGATGGTGCCGTATTCGGTCGCGTTCTTCGCGGCATGGACGCTGATGCTGTTCGCCTGGGTCATGCTCGGCCTGCCCCTGGGGCCGAACGGTCCGCTGCAGTACGTCCCCTCGCATTGAGCGGGTGGAGGGACGGGGCAAGCGGCGCGTCCGCGGAAAGGACGGAGTCAGCGAGTCGTTCTGGACGGGGTGCACGATCCCGCCGATGATGGAGGAGAGCGCGCCGGAGGATCGTCATGGCAGCAGAAACGAGCGTCCGCAACGAACCCGACCCGTGCGTGATCGTGATCTTCGGTGCGTCGGGCGACCTGACGCAGAGGAAGCTGATTCCGGCGCTGTACGAGCTGCACCTCGAGGGGCGACTGCCGGCGCGGACGTGCGTGCTCGGGGTTTCGCGGACGGAGATGACGGACGAGGCGTGGCGCGAGAAGCTGCTTCCCTCGGTGCGGAAGTTCGCGGCGCACTTCGACGATGCGCGGTGGCCGGAGTTCGCGAGGCGGATCCACTACTTCGCCGGGAGCGCCACGGAGTCGGACTGCTACCCGCCGATGATCCGGAGGATCAGCGAGCTGGCGCGGCTGCACAAGCTGTCGGAGACGGACCCGGACAAGTCGATGACCGCGTGGGCGGCGATGCCGAACGTGCTGTTCTATCTGTCGGTCGCGCCGCAGCTGTACGAGCCGATCATCGATCAGATCGGGGCCGCGGGCATGGTGTACGAGGGCAAACGGTGGTGCGCGCTCAACGCGGCGGCGGTGCCGTGGCAGCGGATCATCGTGGAGAAGCCGTTCGGGACGGACCTTGCATCGGCGGAGGCGCTCAACCGCACGCTGGGGCGCGTCTTTGAAGAGGAGGCGATCTACCGGATCGACCACTATCTCGGGAAGGAGCTGGTGCAGAACCTGCTGGTGATGCGGTTCGCGAACACGATCTTCGAGCCGCTGTGGAACAGCCAGTTCGTGGACCACGTCCAGCTCACGGCGGCGGAGTCGATCGGGGTGGGGCGGCGCGCGGGGAACTTCTACGACAGCGCGGGGGCGTGCCGCGACATGGTGCAGTCGCACCTGCTGCAGGTGCTGGCGCTGGTGGCGATGGAGCCGCCCAATGCGTATGACGCGACGGCGATCCGGCGCGAGAAGATCAAGATCATCGATGCGGCGCGGCCGATCACGCCGGAGAACGCGCACGAGCACGCGGTCTTCGGGCGGTACTCGGGTTCCGGGAATGCGGAGGACGAAGACGGAGGGAAGGGGTACGCGGAGCTGGAGGGAGTGGACGCGTCGCGGAACACGGAGACGTTCTGCGCGATGCGGCTGGCGTTCGACAACTGGCGGTGGACGGGCGTGCCCTTCTATGTCCGGTCGGGCAAGAAGATGGCGCGCAAGCTGACGGAGATCGTGGTGCAGTTCAAGCAGCCGCCGGCGCGGCTGTTCCGTCACATCGAGCCGTTCAAGAGCGGGGGCGTGCGCCCGGCGAACCGGATCGTGATCAACATCGCGCCGGAGGACGGGATTTCGCTGCGGTTCGAGGCGAAAGTGCCGGGGCCGAAGCTGCTGATCGACTCGGTAAAGATGGACATGGACTACGTGAAGGCGTTCAACTCCAAGCCGATCGAGGCGTACGGGCCGCTGATGCTCGATGCGATGCGCGGCGACCAGACGCTCTACAAGCACCGGGACGAAGTGGAGGGCGGGTGGCGGATCTGCGACCCTGTGATCCACTCTGCGAAGGTGCGCGCGGCGATTCAGCCGTACGCGGCCGGGTCGTGGGGGCCGAAGTCGTCGGACGATCTGCTGTCTCTGGACGGACGGGTCTGGCACAACCCGAAGCAGACGGAGACGCGGTGAGGCTGGGTCTGCCTCCGACCTTGCGCGTGGCACCGCCGGGCGCGTCCACGACCACGGCCTGAGACACGGCCGCGCCGCCGAAGTGCGCGCCGAGGGCATCGACATCGGCTTCATCGGCAAGCAACTCGGCCGTCGCTCGGTCGCGACGACCGCGCGCTGCCGCGACCACATCGCGGCGCATGCGGCCGCCGTTGCGACGAGGGAAAGGCGATGGGCCGGTGACTCGATCTGACGCACCGACGTCGGGCACGGGCCGTCCCCTGATCTCAGAAATACCTTCGTTCATGGTGAGGACTCGAACAAACGGCAGTGCGAATCGAGCGCGACTTTCGAGCGCGCACGACCTTCGTCGCTCTCGGAACTCGGCGAGCACCGGCGAAACCGTCCGGAGTGAACGCTCCTGACCCCGTCGACGTTCTGTCTGAGCCGCCGATCAACAGAGCATCCCGCGCTCCCCGCCCCCCCACCCCCCTCTCCCCCCGCCCCACCGCCCCTCTCCGGCTACCACCCGCTATACTTTTTTTCCGTTCAACCAAGTCCCGGATTCCGACCCATGGCCGACAAACCCTTCCGCTGCCGCGTCATCACACCCGAAGCCCGCATCTTCGACGGGAATGTTTCGTATGCGGCGGTGCCGATGTGGGACGGCTCCCGCGGCATCATGGCCAACGCGGGGGCGATCGTCGGGAAGCTCGGTCCGGGCGAGCTGCGGATCGAGTTCGTGGACCGCTACGAGCAGGGTGTGAAGCTCGAGGAATCCGGGCGCAAGCGCTGGTTCATCGAGGGCGGGTTCATGCAGAACGTGCAGAACGAGCTGACCATCCTTGCCAGCCGCGCGATCGAGGCCGAACAGCTCGACGCCGAGGCGGCCCGCAAGGAACTGGCCGCGGCCCAGGAGCGCACGTCCAGGGAACCCGGCGAGATGGACCGGATCACGGAGTCGCGGGCACGGGCGCGGGCGAAGCTCGCGATGGCTACGCGCCGGTAAGCCAGTCGAAGCAGATTGCCGGCGCAGCGTCACGCGCGAAGCCGGAAGGTCGGCGAGGCTCGAACGCGAGCGACGCCGACAACCTGTCTCATGCCGATGCATGAACAAAGACGGCCCGCGTCTTGCGACACGGGCCGTCGTGCTGAGCGAGGGGAGAACCCTCGTTGTAGCTCGTTGCTCCCTGGCCGCGGCGTCGGGCCATCCGAGGCCGCGGGAGGAGGTACTGCGGCGGATCACTCAGCAGGGATCGCCGAAGACCGAGAGCAGGACGTTGAGGTCGGTGGAGTCGGTGTCGCCGTCGCCGTCGATGTCGCCGATGCACGAACCGCCGGAGCAGTTGAAGTCGGTCAAGAGGAGGTTGAGGTCGGTCGAGTCGATGTCTCCGTCCTCGTCGAGGTCGCCGACGCAGACGGGCGGGACGAACTCGACGCAGCCGCGGTCGGGGAGCGGAGCGCCGCCGGTGCCGGCGTCGGCGGAGTCGGGGTCGTCGATGCGGCGGTTCTCGAAGCGGAAGTCGAGCGACGTGGCTTCGATAGTGTTGAGGTCGCGGTCGAGGTCGCCGAAGTCGGCGGCGATGTTGAAGACGGAGCCGGCGTCGATGGCCGGGGAGCCGGCGGCGAGCGCGGGGTTGTCGTCGGTGGTGCCCCAGACGTTGTCGGCGCCGTTGGCATCGACGAACATCGGGTCGAGGCCGGCCGAGCCGGAAGCGCCCTGCGCGGTGGTGTGATTGACGGTGATGGTGGAGCCGATCTGGCCGTCGGTGACGTACTGGCGGTCGAGCATGTCCGGCTCGAAGGCCGCGTTGTTGTACCAGAGGATGGAGTTGCTGAGGGTGACATCGGCGAGGGCCTGCACGTAGACGCCGCCGCCGAACTCGCCCGAGTCGTTGCCGACGATGGTGCAGTTGGCGATGGTGACCTGTGCCGCGGAACCGCTGACATGGACTGCGCCGCCCTCGCTGCCTGCGTAGTTGCCGTGGAAGAAGCTGTTCATGATCGTGGCGTCGGTGTTGTCGATGGCGACGGTGCCTTCAAAGCCGTAGTTGTCGATGAAGTCGCAGTTGACCATGCGGATGGGATTGGGATCGGCGTGGAACACGGCGCTGCCCTCGAAGCATTCGTTCTGATAGAAGTAGCAGTTGATGAGGGTGGGGGAACCCTGGTCGCTGTAGATCGCGCCGCCGGAGACGGTCGCCTCGTTGTAGAGGAATCGGCAGTTGCGGAGGGTGATGCTGGAGTTCTGGAGCCTCATGCCGGCGCCCTTGCCGCCGGAGATGCCGCCGTCGTTGTTGTAGCCGCGGACGATGAAGAAGCCGTCCATGAGGGTTTCGGCGGAGCAGTTGGCGGCGTCCACCACGGTGTAGGCGTTGTCGCTGTGCAGCCCGTTCGTGCCGATGTCGCCGGAGAGATACGTGAGGAAGATTCCCCAGGGCAGGCGCTGGCCCAGGTCGGTCTCGGTGCCGACGAAGCCGCCGTACAATTTGACCTTGTCGGGAATGTCGAAGGATGCGTAGCGATCGGGAGTCGAAGTCGGCTCGTAGAAGCCGGAACCGACCCACACTTCGACGTTCGCGCCGCCTGCGTGGCGGGCGTTGAGCAGCGCCTCCGTCAAGCCGATGAAGGCATCGCTCCAAGACGCGCCGTTGTTGAGGCCCGGGGCATTGTCATTCACATGGATGCGCAGGAGCGATGCGGGCAGCTTGACGATCTGGATGCCCGCGACCGTGGCCGGCCCCATCGTCTCGTCCGCGCCGACGGTGATCACGAGGCTGCCGCCCGCCGTGACGCTCTTGACGTGGAGCGAGTGCGTCGCGCCGACGAAGAAGTCGTTGGCGGACATATCGGTGCCGATTTCCTGATCGGCCATGCTCGTGGAGCCGGTCACGTTGACGGGCGAGTACGCGAAGAAGCTGTCGCACGCACCGTAGACATACACGGCGTAGGTGCCGGCCTGCAGGTTCGAGAAGGTGTAGGTGAGCGTGCCGGTGGATGAAAGCTCGTGCGCATCTTCCATCAGCTTCTCGAAGTCGCCGGTGACGGCGGGATTGCTCTTCTCGAAGAAGGTGCCGCCGCCGGAGCGGGTGAGCTGCGCGGTGCTCGTCGTGCCGTCGAGATTTTTCAGCGTGATCGAGCTGACGGAGGAGTTCATGTCGTTCCATGTACCGGCCTGGCCCGACGCACCGGGGAACGACGCCGAGGGAACCCCGGCGCCGACGCCGGTGGTCCGGTTGAGGTCCACGTTGAACGACTGGCCGAGGGCGCTGCCCGCGGCCAAGAGAAGGAACGATGCGGTGGTGAAGCGGAACATGGGGTTCTCCTGAATCGATGGGGTGTTGAGGAAGTTCGGGTGCGCTCAGCGCGCAGCCCGGCTGCAATGGCTCCGGCGGACGTTGGCCCGCTGGAACCCGGGAGAAGGAGCAGGCCTCGGGATGGATGGGGGAAGGATGGGGGGGTGGAGGGGGGGTGGAGTCGGGCGCCGGCGGTCGTGGCCGTGCGTCGGTGGCCGATATCTCGCGGCTCACCAGTCCATGCGCCGTTGGAGCATGGAACGGCCAATGGAACGGAAAAAGTCTTCAGATGTGGACGTGAAGGACTGCCCGGGCCTCGGGTCGGGCCGGGCAGAGGTGTTGCACGACCTGTCACCAAAATTTGGGGGCTTTGGGAAAAAGGGGCAACGCGGCGGAATGCTGCGATGTGGGGGCAGGAATTTGGCTGCCGCGGCTGCAAGCTGCGGGCAGCATGGGAGTTTGGCGCTTGCAACTCCCATTTCCGTGGAGAGAATGGGGATTCGAGGGAGGGGCTGGGAGCTGTGGCATGGCACGCTGGGGATCAACCCAGGCGCGGTGTCGCGTGAGACGTGGACGGCTGTCCCCGGAAGCCTCCATAGGCCAAGCAACGAGCAAACGGAAGTGACTCACACGAAACGGTCGCCCGGGTGCGTTCCCCGGTGCGCTCGCGTTCGGTCTGCGGGAAAGGAGTGAGTGCAAGTGGCTCGAGCAACGACGAAAAGAATGGTCGCGGTTGCGGGCGGGGTGTGTTGCCTCGCGGCCGCAGCGTGGGCGGAAACGGGATCGCCGACGGCGAACGAGGTTTCGCAGTTCGGCCTGAGCAAGATGGAGATGAAGAAGGCGGCGGGAGTCGGGGTGCAGGAGGCCCCGGCGTTCGCGGAGGGCGGCGCGCCGAACGATGACTGCGCCAACGCGCAGCTCATCACGTGCGGATCCACGGTGCAGGCGGACCTGACGGCGACGACGACGGTGCCGTCGGACCCCGGCTATTCGTGTCACAACGGAGGACCGGGTACGCAGGGCATCGGGACGGTGTGGTACAAGTTTGTTGCGACGCACACGGACGCGCAGGTGAGCACGTGCTCCAGCGGCGTGATCAACCCGGCGGCGGCGGACTCGCTGATCGGCGTGTACTCCGGCACGTGCGGCGCGTTCACGGAGATCGCGTGCTCGGACGACATCTGCGGACAGCCGCTGGGGTTCAACGCGCGCGTGTGCGCCACGGGGCTGACCGTCGGCGAGACGTACTACATCCAGATATCGTGCTGGAGCGAGGGCGACCGCGCGGTGTACACGGTGGAGCTGGACTGCCCGTGCGGCGAGTGCACGGTTCCGTGTCCGCCCGGATCGAACACCGAGGGCGAACCGGTCTGCTTCACGGATTACGTGGACAACTACAACTTCGGCTGCAACTCGACGCCGCCCTCGTTCACTCCGATCTCGTGCAACCAGACGGTGTGCGGCGAGTTCGGCGTGCACCTCTTCGGCGGCGCGAACCGGCGCGACAACGACTGGTACCTGATCACGGTCGCGCAGCCGACGGTGATCCGCTGGCAGGCCACGGCGGAAGCGCCGCTGAACCTGCTGATCGTGAACTTCCAGGCGGCGGGCAACAGCTGCGCGACGCTGATCGGGAACTTCGCGAGTTTCGTGCTGGATTCGGCCATCGGTCCGGAGTGCGACCTGACGGTCACCGAAGCGACGGTGAACCCGGGGTCGTACATCCTGATCGTCCGGCCTTCGTCGGTGAACGATCCGACCCCGTGCGGAACTCCGTACGTGGCCGAGGTCATCTGCTCCGGCGCGGAGCCGGGGGCGTGCTGCCTCGTCGGTTCGGGCGCGTGCGTTGACGGCATCACGTCCATCCAGTGCGCTGCGCAGAGCGGCGTGTTCCAGGGGGTGGGCACGTCCTGCATCGATCTGTCGTGCTGCAACGTGCAGTGCTCGCCTGGGTCCACGCCGGAAGGCGAGCCGACGTGCTTCGTCGGCTATGTGGACGCCACGAATGCCGGCTGCAACAACACGTCGGGCATCGCGTTCTCGCTCATCGCCTGCGGCCAGACGGTCTGCGGCACGTACGGCACCTTCGGCAGCTCGCGCGACACGGACTGGTATGACCTGTTCCTGTCGGGTCAGACGTACGTGACATGGACGGTAACGGGCGAGGCGTCGACTTCGGCGTTCATCATTCTGCAGGGGCCCGATCCGCTCGACCCGTGCACGGGTCTGCAGATCATCTCCGCGGGTTCCACGGACGCGTGCGAAGCGAACGTCGTTTCTGCGTGCGTGGATCCGGGCAGCACCGGCGGCGTGTGGCTCTTTGCGGCCACGAGCGTGTTCACCGGGATTCCGTGCGGCGCCGAGTATGAGGCAACGGTGACGTGCGAAGTGCCGTGTCCGGCGCCGGACATCGGCGCGTGCTGCTTCGCGAGCGGGGCATGCACGGACGGCTTGACGCTCGATGGCTGCGACAAGGCTGGCGGCATCTGGCAGGGTCCGGACAGCACATGCGCCACCGCCAACTGCCCGCAGCCGTGCCCGTGCGATCCGCCCGGCGCGATCAACCCGGACCGCGACGGCGACTGCGACGTCGATTCGACCGACCTCAACATCGTGCTCACGAACATCCCGTGCTCCGGCTCGTGCCCGGGCGACGCGGACGGCGACGGCGACACGGATTCCACGGACCTCAACATCATTCTCACGAGTCTGCCGTGCCCGGGAGGCTGAGCTGATCGGCGGCATGTCCGACCACCACCGGCGAGGAGAGCGATCTCCTCGCCTTTTTTTTTCTTCCGCCCCGACGCGCGGACGGGGCGGTGGATTTGTGGTGCGCACCGGGCGCGGGTAGGCTCTGACGGCTATCGATCGCGGCGCCGCGGCGCCGGCGTGCCGATTCTTTCGGTTGTCTTCGATCATGCTCGCAGGCGTCGTGACTGAGACATTTCCCGGCGAACGGCGCGTGGCGCTCGTGCCCGCCGGCGTCAAGGCGCTGAAGGCGAAGGGCATCGAAGTCGTTGTGGAGAAGGGCGCGGGGCTGCGCGCGGGGTTCGACGACGAGTCCTACGCGAAGGAAGGCGCGCGCCTGGCGACGGACCGCGCCGCGGTTTTTGCGGAGTCGCAGGTCATCTGTCAGCTCCGGACATTGGGCGCGAATCCCCGCGCCGGGCGGGGCGATGCGGAGCTGATGCGACCCGGGCAGACCATCATCGGGTTCTGCGAACCGCTGACGAGCGCCGAACCCATCGAACTCATGGCGTCGCGCGGGGTGAGGACGTTTGCCGTGGAGCTGATGCCGCGGACGACGCGGGCGCAGAGCATGGATGCGCTGTCGTCTCAGGCGATGATCGCGGGGTACAAGGCGGCGCTGCTGGCGGCGGCAACACTGCCGCGCATGTTCCCGATGATGATGACGGCGGCGGGAACCGTCCCGGCGGCGCACGTGCTGGTGATCGGGGCGGGCGTGGCGGGCCTGCAGGCGATCGCCACGTGCAAGCGGCTGGGAGCGGTGGTGAGCGCGTACGACATCCGCCCCGCGGTGCGGGAGGAGGCGGAATCGGTGGGTGCGCGATTCCTGCAGCTCGATCTGCCCACGACCAACGCCGAAGATCGCGGGGGCTATGCGCGCGCGATGGACGACTCGTTCTATCGTGCGCAGCGCGAGCTGATGACCGGCGCGGTGGCGAAGGCGGACGTGGTGATCACGACGGCCGTGGTTCCCGGGAAGAAGGCGCCGGTGCTGATTTCGGCGGACATGGTGTCGCGGATGCCGCGGGGCGCCGTGATCGTCGATCTCGCGGCGGAGCGCGGAGGCAACTGCGAACTGACGCGCGCGGATGAGACCGTGGTCGCCGGAGGAGAGGGGGGCGAAGGGGGCGTGACGATCCTCGGGCCGACGAACATCGCCGCGAGCGTGCCGGACCACGCGAGCCGGCTTTATTCAAGGAACCTGGTGGCGTTCCTGCTCCACATCGTCAAGGACGGCGCGGTGAGAACGGATCCTTCGGATGAGATCATCCAGAGCACGCTGCTCACGGACGGGGGCCGGATCGTGCAGCGGCGCGTGCGCGAGATCCTGGGGCTGGACCGAGGGCCTGCGGAAGGGAGCGGCGGCTGATGGACGTGCTGGTGCTGCTGATCACGGTGTTCGTGCTGGCGGTGTTCGTGGGCTTCGAGGTGATCCGCAAGGTTCCGCCGCTGCTCCACACGCCCCTGATGTCCGGCTCGAACGCCATCTCGGGTATCACGCTCGTCGGGGCCATCGTGGCGGCGGGGCAGGAGTCCGCCACGCTGACCACGGTGCTGGGATTCTTCGCGATCGTGCTGGCGACGATCAATGTCGTGGGCGGATTCCTGGTCACCGACCGCATGCTGGGCATGTTCAAGAAGAAGGAGTGACGTGGGCACGATCTGGGCCAATCTCGCGTACCTCGGCGCATCCGTGGCGTTCATCATCGGGCTCAAGCTCATGGGGAGTCCGCGCACCGCGGTACGCGGCAACTGGCTGGGCGCGTGCGGCATGCTGCTGGCGGTGGTCGCAACGCTGCTGGTGACGCGCATCGTGGATACGTGGGTGGTCGTGGCGGGGCTAGCGGTCGGATCGGCGCTGGGCGTGCTGCTTGCTTATCGCGTGGCCATGACGGCCATGCCCGAGATGGTCGGGTTTCTCAACGGGTGCGGAGGGGGCGCGTCCGTCCTGGTGGCGGCGACGTCGCTGATCGAAGACCTGCGCGCGGGGACGACGCCGACCACGAGCCAGACCATCGCAACCGGCGCATCGGGCCTGGTGGGCGCGGTGACGTTCGTGGGCAGCATGGTCGCGTTTCTCAAGCTGCGCGAATGGAAGGGATTCAAGAACGCGGTTTCATTTCCGGGACAGCAGCTTCTCAACGGCGCCCTGCTGGCGGCCTGCATCGTGCTCGTCGGCGTCATGGTCGCGGCGCCGGATACGCCGTGGGTCTACTGGTTGATCGTCGCGCTCGCGAGCATCCTGGGCGTGACGCTCGTGCTGCCCATCGGCGGCGCGGACATGCCCGTGGTGATCTGCCTGCTGAACTCGTACTCGGGGATCGCGGGCGCGGCGACGGGATTCGTGCTCGGCAACACCGCGCTCATCATCGCCGGAGCGCTCGTCGGGGCGTCGGGGATCATCCTGTGCCAGATCATGTGCAAGGCGATGAACCGCTCGCTGCTGAACGTGCTGATCGGCGGGCTGGCCGCCGGACACGGCCCGTCCGCGGACGAGGTCTACGGCGGCAAGGTGAAGAGCACGACGGCCGAGGAGATCGCGATGCTGCTGGACGGCGCGCGGCGCGTGCTCATCGTGCCGGGCTACGGCATGGCCGTTTCGCAGTCCCAGCACGCGGTCCGCGAGCTGATGAAGGCGCTGGAAGCGCGCGGCACGACCGTCGAGTTCGGGATTCATCCCGTGGCGGGCCGGATGCCGGGACACATGAACGTGCTGCTGGCGGAGGCCGACGTGCCGTACGACCGGCTCAAGGAGATGGACGAGGTCAACGGCTTCATCGATCAAGTGGATGTGGCCGTCGTGATCGGCGCCAACGACGTCGTGAATCCGGCCGCGCGCACCGATCCGCAAAGCCCCATCGCCGGCATGCCCATCATCGACGTGGACCGGGCGCGCACGGTCGTCGTCATCAAGCGGAGCCTGAGTCCCGGCTTCGCGGGGATTCCCAACCCTCTGTTCGCGGCCGACAACTGCCTGATGTTCTTCGCCGACGGGCAGAAGGCCGTGCTGGACATGGTCGCGGCCGTCAAGGCGCTGTAGCTTCGACCGGAGCCGGAGTATCGCCCGCTCCTCAGCGAAGGGCGGCGAGCATGACCCGGGCCGAGCCGAACTCGCCGCACGGCGCGCGGCGGCTGGTGATGCGCGAATGCCTGCTACACTTGCCTGCATGGCGCAGACGACGGGGCCGCACGCCGATGCCGACGGAGAAACCGGCGGCGCCGGCGGATACCGCATCGAGCCGCTGATCATTCCGCCCGCGCTGCCGGGGAAGGTGATCGTGCGCACGGACGCGGAGGACCTGCACGCGGCGCTGGGCGCGGACCTGATGATCCACGCGCTGAACTGCGTTCGCACCTTCGGCGACTTTCACATGGCGCTCTCCGGCGGCTCGACCCCCCTGCCGTTCTACCGCAGGCTCATGATCGATCCCGCGTTCCGCGTGTTTCCATGGAACCGGACGCACCTGTGGATCGTCGATGAACGGCGCGTGCCGCCGAACGATGACCGGTGCAACTTCAAGCACATCGCGGAGTATCTCGCCGAGCACTCCGGGATACCGGGCGCGAACGTGCATCCCATGCACCAGATGGCGGATGACGCGGATGTGGCGTATGAGCGCGAGCTGAAGGAAGTGCTGGCATGGCGCGAGAAGGGGCACGACAGGCTGGACTTCGTGCTGCTGGGCATGGGTGCCGACGCGCACACCGCATCGCTGTTTCCGCGTTCGCCCGCGCTGCGCGAGCGGAAGCGGTTCATCGTGTTCAACCGGGGGCCGGCGGTGACGCCGCCGGATCGCGTGACGATGACCTACCCGCTGCTCAATGCCGCCCGATTCATCGCGGTGCTGGTCACGGGCGAAGCCAAACGGGAGACGATCGCACGGCTGCTGGCCCGCGACGCGGCGGGCGGCGCGTGCGCGGACGGCTGGGGTCCGGACAGCGCCGCCATCGAGCAACTGCCGATCCGGGGGATCAAGCCGGTCGGCGGAGTGCTGCGCTGGTACCTCGATGAAGCGGCGTGCCCGCGCGCGTGACGGCGCGAGCGAGCCAAGCCCCACAGGGCGCACGGTGCTCACGAGGCGATGTCTGGATGATTCGGACATGCCGGCGGGCGAAGAGTCCGGGCGCTTGGAGTGCTCGTCAGCCCTTGAGGTCGAGCTTGCCGCCGCGATCGGACTCGCGCGGGCGCTTTCCGCCGACCGGGCCGTAGTAGCCGTGCTCGGTGCGGTCTTCGTGCGATTCCTCGGCCTCGTTGGGCTTGACGCTGCGCACGCTGTCGCCCGGTTCGACATCGCGGGGCGCCGTGAGGTCGGCTTCATCGAGGACGCGTGCGAAGCCCTTGGCTGCATCGGCGGCCTTCTTTGACTCTGCGCGCTCACGGCGCGTGACCTTGTCCTTCTGATCGAGGCCCAGCACGTTGCCCGGAAGGATGTTGCCGACAAAAGGCATGCCCAATCCATCGTCCCCGGGGGCGGGGAGCCTTCAACCGATCGTGGTATGGAGCGGGCAACGTCCGCATAATGTGCGCACAAACCGCAGAGGCGCCGGGGATCCAACGGATTGTGCGGGCGGGGAGGTCGGGGCGGGGGGGGGGGGGAAGGGGGGGAGGGGGGGGGGCGGTGGCGGGGGGGGGCAGGGCGGGGCGCCCCCGGGGGGGGGGGCTGCGACCGTGCGGGAGGGCCCC
>Ga0073934_10003039_pt1 | contig 32274 bp, 32 predicted proteins | sample LarsenN4metaG_FD_76834 | JGI IMG/M metagenome (GOLD analysis project Ga0073934, IMG submission 76834) | Hot spring sediment bacterial and archeal communities from British Columbia, Canada, to study Microbial Dark Matter (Phase II) - Larsen... ...
ACCAGCCGGCCGCGGACGGCCGCATCACCGTCTTGCGCCAGCGCCTCGGCCGCCCGGCGCGGGCCGCGGGCGCCCCGGTCTCCTGATTGTGACCTGCCGGCCCTGAGGCCACTCGGGAACCCGAATTCAGCCACGGGCGTTGGCCGGGCATGAGCAATGTCGTGCCCTTCGAGCCCTATCGTCTGCGACTGCGCCGCAGGAAGGTCGCGGCCGCCTGCCGCCAGGCAGTCGCGCGCGGCGGCGTCCTGATCCTGCAGGACCGCGACGGCCGCATCCTCAGCCTGACAGGGCAATTCTGCTTCTTCGAGGATCACTTCGAGTATTCGCGTGAGGGATTTACCGTCACGATCACTTATGACGAGATCAAGAAGGTGAGGGTGCCCGCACCGGAGCATTTCAACGGCCGGCCGAATTCCGGGTGATCCGTCGAACGAAGCGCGAACCGGCCGCGCCAGATAATCACTATACCAGATAATCACTATATTTGCGCTGTCTTACAGTAGGCGGAAGCGCGCTCAACGGCAGTACTTTGGGTAAATTTCATGAGCAGCCGATATTCACAAGAGACGGGAGCGCTGCTCGGATGTTAGCAACCCGCAATATTCGGTTTTTCCGAACCAGCGATAGCGGTTACGGGCAACGAGAGCATAAAGCCAGTCGCGTGCTCTTTCAGGAACGACAGCGGTAAGGCGGAGAAAATGCCACCAGCCCCCCAATATCCGGCATAGTTCGATATAGCCGCGCGAAGCGGTAAAGGCGCGGCCATTGGTGATCAGCAGATAGCTCTCGTCCATATCAATGCCGTAGTGCCTGTAGAGAGCCTGACCGAGTGCCTCCTGCGCGGGCGTGAAGTTGACCAATGACTTCCTCTCGTGCCGCATGATCCAGCTCGCGCCGCCTGAGCACAGAATGCAGACTCCGTCGAACACGAATAGGGCGCGGCTATCGTCGAAGGCAGGTACAGCCCGATCTTCGCGATAGCTGAAGGCACCCTTGGAAACCTCAGGCATCGGCGGTGTCCCTGATCACACTGATGTCCAGCCCTTCAAGCGCGGAGAGATAGCTGTCGAGATCAATAAGGTCGACGCAAGGCATGGCACCACGCTGCTGCATCTCACCCTTAGCCAGTCGCCGGGTCATAAGGATTGCGGGCGCACAGGGAATAAAAGGACCATGGCTGGATCGCGCGATAATTACGAAGCGTCGTCTTAGCGGCTTGCCATCCCTGCCTGTACCGGTAAGGATCATATGGAAGCCGCTGCGCCCCGAGCCAAAGCGATTGAACAACCAGGTCAAGCGCAGCAGCGCCTCGGCATGACGGTCGAGGGAGCGAATAAGCCCCAGCCGCACAAGAGCGCCGAGCATGCGCGTGCCAGCGTGCAGCAGCTTGAGTTCGTGTCCGGCTGCAAAGCGCATTGATCGCAGAGTTGGATAGCGCTTGGGGAACAGAGCAAGGTCGGGAATGTCGCAATTGCCGAACAGGCGCCAGCCGAGTTCCGGATAGCGCTCGGCATGGGTGTCCTCCCAACCATAGACCGTCTTCATCACCCCATTGCGCAGCATCGTCATCGGCTTTCCGACATAGCTGAGTACCGCCGCAGTGGTCGCAAGACCGCGATTGGTATGCTGTGCCGCGCTGATCCCGTAATCGACCGTTTCCAGCCGCGAGAACGCAGGAAGAAAATCATCGATCACCGCCGCCGTCAGGCACGGCACCGAGCTTGCCCCACTCACGACGAGTACATCCCTTGCCTTGGCTTCGGCATCAAGCGTATCGATGGTCGCCACAAATTCGCGTGCATCGGCAAGATCGAGATAATGGCATCCGTGTACGATGCACCACCGGGCGACGCGATGATCCTGGGTCTGGAACGGCCCGGTTGTGTGAATCACGATATCGGGTGCGGAGCGCGCGAAGGCTGCGGCAAGGTCGCCATCGATGTCGAGTGCATGACCCTCTGCTGGGTTAAGCGCATTCAGCGAAGCAGCGAAGGCCCGTGCTTTCTCCATTGATCGCCCGCCTATCAGCAACCGGACATCAGCGTCGCCGGCAAGGCTGCGGGCGATATAGCTGCCGAAATTGCCATAGCCGCCAATGATAAGGACGCGCGCTACCATGTGGGTTTGGTCACCATCAGCCAGAAGATGACGATCAAGCCACCAAAGGCGGGCCAACCGAGAGCGAACCAAATGCGAAACAGCTGATTGTAGCTTGCCTCGTCGAATGCTTCGCCGCGCAATCGGGCCTCTAGCATGCTCTTCATGCGGATCTGGATCAGGACTACCGGTATCCAGCACGCCCCCGCGAGTAGATAGAACCCATAGGTCAGGAGCAGCCAATAGTCGTCCCACCGAAAGGCGCCGTGCCAGATAAGCCAAACGCCGCTTGTGGGCTGGACGATCACGGCCGGCAAGGTGAAGAGGAAATCGGCCTTGACCGTCATGCGCGCGGCAAAGGCGCGCTCCTGGGGTGAGCCGCTGCGATGGCCGAAGAACATGAAATTGGCGATGCCGATCCCCGTCCCGAACATGATCGCCGCACTGACGATATGTAGCGTCTTAACAAGAGAATAGAGTTCCATTGCGACCCGTTACAGTGCGGCGTCCCACGCGGCCAATAAAATCAACTTGCGATAGCGGTTGAGAAAATGGATAGCCTGTCGCGCAGCAGGGCGGCTTGGCGGAGAGGGTGAGATTCGAACTCACGGTGGGCTTGCACCCACGGCGGTTTTCAAGACCGCTGCCTTAAACCACTCGGCCACCTCTCCGGCGCCGCTTCAATGGGAGATCGGCGCCCTGATTACAAGAGCCGGCTGCGGGCCCGCAACCGGCCATTAACCACACTCCCGCCGCGCCCATTTGCGTGGCATCGCCGCCACGCTATGGTGAATTGGGGACGGCGCGGCTTGCCGCGCGATTGCCGCAAACGGCGGCTTTTGTGAGTTTTTTCGACGGGTCGGGGTCGTATGGCGAGGAATCGGGGGAGGCAGAACCGCGCGGCGCGGCTGGGTGCGCCTCTCAGCCTTGTGGCGATGGGGCTTGTGCTCGCCAGCTGCGGCTCCGCCGACAAATTCGCCCGCAAGGTCGACCCCAGATACGGCGTCCCCTCGAGCCCGCGCGTCATAGCCGACGGCCAGCCGGTCCCCAAGGGCGGCGGCACCTACCGGGTCGGCAAGCCCTATATGGTCGCCGGCCGCAATTATGTTCCTGAAGAAAACCCCGATTATGCCGCCGAAGGGCTGGCCTCCTGGTATGGCGACGACTTCCACGGCCGCCTGACCGCCAATGGCGAGGTCTTCGACAAGGAGGCGGTGACCGCCGCGCATCCGACCTTGCCGATGCCGTCCTATGTGCGCGTCACCAATCTGCGCAACCGTAAATCCCTGATCGTGCGGGTCAATGACCGCGGCCCCTTCCATTCCGATCGCGTCATCGACCTCTCCCACAAGGCGGCTGATCTTCTGGGCTTCCGGCAGAATGGTGTGGCGCGGGTGAAGGTCGAATATGTCGGCCGCGCCTCGCTGGAAGGCTCCGATGACCGCAAGCTGATTGCCACCCTCCGGCACGGCGAGCCGGCGCCGGCCCCGATCCAGGTGGCCTCGGCGAGGCCGGTCGTATCGCTGGCCGAGCCCGCACGGTCCGCACGCGAGCCGGTTCCGGTGCCGGGCCAGCGCCCGTTCAGCCTTGGCGAGCCGGCCCCGGTTCTGGCCTCGGACATGATCTCCTCGCGCATCCGCAAGCCGGTCATGGCCGACACGGAGGTGCCGTCTCCAGTTGCCGCCTTTGCGTCATCGCGGCAGGAGGCGCCCACTGGTCCGGCGCCAGCGAGTTTCCTGAGCGGCCGCGGCCTTTATTGACCGGCCGTATTTTCTTCTTGTTGAAGCCGTAGTTATTCGCCGGGCAGCCCTTGTGGATTTGGGGTTGTGGTCGATATTTCAACGATGAAACGCCGCCATTTCATTCTGACCTTGAGCAAAGCTGTCGCCACCATCGCAGCGGTAGGCCTTATGGCCTCCGCCTGGGCGGCGCCGAATTCCGCCACGGCGACGAAAAAGGACGAGGGCGGGTTCCAGACCTCGGTGCCGAACGCCATTCTGATCGAGGCGGAGAGCGGCACCGTGCTTTACGAGAAGAATGCCGACCAGCTCGTCGCGCCGGCGAGTCTTGCCAAGCTGATGACTGCCGAGGTGGTGTTCAATGAGATCAAGGATGGCAACCTCAAGCTCGACGAGGAATTCATCGTCAGCGAGAACGCCTGGCGCAGGGGCGGAGCCCCGTCCGGCGGCTCGACCATGTTCGCACCGATCTACAGCAAGATCAGTGTCGAGAATCTGCTCAAGGGCGTCATCATCCAGTCCGGCAACGACGCCTGCATCGCACTCGCGGAAGGCATTGCCGGCAATGAAGGCTCCTTCGCGCGGCTCATGAATGGCCGGGCGCGCGAACTCGGACTGACCAGATCGAATTTCACCAATGCCGCCGGCCTGCCCGATGCCGACATGCGCGTCACGGTGCGGGAGCTGGCGAAACTCGCGCAGCACCTGATCGCGACCTATCCGGAATTCTACAAATGGTACGGAGAGCGCGAGTTCACCTGGAACAAGATCCGTCAGCAGAACCGCAATCCGCTGCTCGCCATGAATATCGGCGCCGACGGCCTGAAGACCGGCTTCACCAACGAGGCTGGCTACAATCTGGTCGGGTCGGCGGTGCAGAACAATCTGCGCCTGATCGTCGTGGTTGCCGGCGCCAAGACGGCGAACGAGCGCGCGGACGAGGCGCGCAAGCTGCTCAATTTCGGTTTCACCGGATTTGAATCGCGGCTTCTTTTCGCCGAGGGTCAGACGGTCGGCGACGCGCGTCTGCACGGCGGCGAAAGCCGCTATGTGCCGCTGGTCGCCGCAGGCAACAAGCCGGTGCGGCTGATGGTGCCGAAAAACTCGCCCGAACGCGTTCTTGCGCGTATCGTTTATCGTGGGCCTGTTGCGGCACCGATCGAGAAGGGCAAGAGAATCGGCGTCCTGAAAGTGTGGCGCGGCGAGAATATCGCCCTGGAAGTGCCGCTCGAGGCCGCTCAGGAGATTCCCGAAGGTTCGCTGACGCGCCGCGCCTTCGACGCGGCCAGCGAATTGTTCGGCGGCATGCTGCGCGCCGGCATCAAGAAGCTGTAAGGCGCGAGGCCGGCATGCGCGGAAAATTCATCACATTCGAGGGCGGCGAGGGCTCGGGCAAGTCGACCCAGGCAAAGCTCCTCGCCGAGAAGCTGAAATCGCTCGGCGTCGGCGTCAAGCTGACGCGCGAGCCCGGCGGCTCTCCCGCCGCGGAAGTGATCCGGCATATTCTCCTGTCCGGCGCCGCCAAGCCGCTCGGCGCCGAAGCCGAAGCCATGCTCTTTGCCGCCGCCCGCGACGATCATCTGGCCACCACCATCCGCCCGGCCATCGACAAGGGTTTCTGGGTGATCTCGGACCGTTTTGCCGATTCTACCCGCGTCTATCAGGGCGTGCTGGGACAGGTCGATCCGCGTCTCATCAGGCGGCTGGAGCGGATCATCATCGGCGACACCTGGCCCGACCTCACCTTCATTCTCGATGTGCCGGCAGACGAAGGCCTGCAGCGCGCGCATGCGCGCAGAGGCGAGGGCGCCGTCGACCGCTTCGAGGGCGAGACGGCGGAATTCCACAGCAAGCTGCGTGAGGCCTATCGCCAGCTCGCGGCGAGCGAGCCTGGCCGCTGCATCCTGATCGACGCAACGCAACCGAAAGAGAAGGTGGCGGAGCAGATCTGGAGTCTGGTCAATGCGCGGCTCGATCCGGCGACCGCACCGATGGTGTTCGAGGATCTGTAGTGGCCGCCGAAACCGACGAGACAGCCACCGACCTGGATGCGCCGCATCCGCGCGAAACCGCGGCATTGGTCGGCCACGTCGAAGCGGAGCAGGCGCTGCTCGCGGCGTTCCGCAGCGGCCGCATCCCGCACGCCTTTCTGATCGGCGGACCGCAGGGCATCGGCAAGGCAACACTGGCCTATCGCATGGCCAGGTTCGTCCTGGCACATCCCGACCCGCAATCGTCCAAGGTGCAGGCGGCGAAAGATCTTTCCGTTGCGGCAGACAATCCGGCCGCCCGCCGCGTGGTCGCGCGGGCGCATCCCGACCTTCTGACGCTGGAACGCGGCCTCAACGACAGCGGCAAGCCGCGCAAGACCATTCCCGTCGAGGATGTCCGCCGCAGCGTCACGTTCTTCGGCTCGACGGCGGGAGAGGGCGGCTGGCGCATCGCCATTGTGGATTCGGTCGACGAGCTCAACGCCGAGGGCGAGAACGCCCTGCTCAAGATTCTTGAGGAACCGCCGCTGCGTTCGCTGCTGTTCCTGATCAGCCATGCGCCCGGAAGTGTCCGTGCTACGCTGCGCTCGCGCTGCCGCCGGCTGACATTACGTCCGCTGTCGGAGGAGGACGTGGTCGCGGCGGCTGCGATTGCGCTGAATCGAGATCGGCACGACGATGACATTGGCATCGCAGCGCAACTCGCCGAAGGCAGCGTGGCGCGCGCGCTCTCGTTTCTCGATGGCGAGACGCTGGCGCTGCATCGGCAGGTCATGGCGTTGCTCGGTCAATTGCCCGCACTCAATCCGCAGGCTTTGCACGCGCTCGGCGACGCTCTCGGCGGCACCGATCAGCGGGTGCTCGACAATCTCGTCAACGCCGTCAATGGCTGGCTGTCGGCCCAACTCTCGGCCCCCAGCGACCGCGCCCGGATGGCGCGCATCGCCAATGCAGCCGAGGAGATCAATCGCGCCGCGCGCGATGTTGCGGTCTATAATCTCGACCGAAAGCCCCTGATTTTCCAGACTTTCGGGCTGCTTGCCGAGGCCACGCGCGGCTGATAGCTGTTGCAGACACTGATTGGCCGGGTTCGCCCGGCCATTGATGTCTTGAGCGTCTCGAAGCCCGTTTGAACGTGTCCGCCATGGCCAAGAAAACAAAATCGAAAAGCAAGAAGACGAAGCTGAAGAGGGGCAGCAAGGCCGCGCCGGCCAAGAAAAGGGCGAGGAAGAAGGCCGTCGCGAAAAGGGCTATGCGCGGACGCACAGCCAAAAAGGTGACCAAGAAATCCGTCAAGCCGAAAACCGGGAGTGGCGTGGCCAAATCGAAGGCCGCCGAATCAAAGCCCACCAAGTCAAAGTCCGCCCAGGCAAAGCCGCGCAAGGCCAAGTCGGCTGCGACCAAGCCTTCCAAGACGGAGACTTCACAGCGTCGCTACTACATCACGACGGCCATTTCCTACCCGAACGGCGTTCCGCATATCGGCCACGCCTACGAGGCCATCGCCACCGACGCGATCGCGCGGTTCATGCGGCTCGACGGCTATGATGTTTTCTTCCTGACCGGCACCGACGAACACGGCCAGAAAATCCAGCAGACTGCGGTCAAGGAAGGCCTGACTGCACGCGAACTGGTCGATCGCAACTCGCAGCAGTTTCGCGAGATGGTCGCACGGATGAACTGTTCGAACGACGATTTCATCCGCACCACGGAAGACCGTCACCACAAATCCTCGATGGCGATTTGGCGGCGCATGGAGAAGAACGGCGACATCTACCTGTCGAAATATGCCGGCTGGTACTCGGTGCGCGACGAGGCCTATTACGCCGAGGACGAGACGCACGTGAACGAGCATGGCGTGCGGCTCTCCAGCAAGACCGGCACGCCGGTCGAGTGGGTGGAGGAGGAGAGCTATTTCTTCAAGCTGTCCGCCTACCAGGACAAGCTGCTGAACCTCTACAAGACGCATCCCGACTTCGTGCTGCCGAAGGAGCGCCTGAACGAAGTCGCGAGCTTCGTGCGCGGCGGGCTGCAGGATCTGTCGATCTCGCGCACCACCTTCGACTGGGGCATCAAGGTGCCCGGCAACGACAAGCACATCATGTATGTGTGGGTCGACGCGCTCACGAACTACATCACCGCGGTGGGATTTCCCGACACCGACGGCGCCATGTTCAAGCGCTACTGGCCGGCCAATCTCCATGTCATCGGCAAGGACATCGTGCGTTTTCACGCCGTCTACTGGCCGGCCTTCCTGATGTCGGCCGGCATCGCCGTGCCGCGCCGCATCTTCAGCCACGGCTTTCTGTTCAACCGCGGCGAGAAAATGTCGAAGTCGGTCGGCAATGTCGTCGATCCGTTCGGCATGGCCGACGAATACGGGGTCGATCAGCTGCGCTATTTTCTGTTGCGCGAGATTCCGTTCGGCCAGGACGGCAATTACAGCCACGAGGCGATCGTCCAGCGCATCAATGCCGACCTCGCCAACGATCTCGGCAATCTGGCGCAGCGCTCGCTGTCCATGATCGCCAAGCAGTTCGGCGGCAAATTGCCAGCGCCGGGCGCCTTCTCGGAGAACGACAGGACCATTCTGGCCGCGGCCGACGGCATGCTGGCCGCCGCGCGCGAGGTCATGAAGACACAGGCGCTGCATCATGTGCTGAACGGGGTCTGGGCCGTCGTTGCCGACGCCAACCGCTATTTCGCCGGCGAGGCGCCCTGGGCCTTGGCCAAGACCGATCCCGTGCGGCAAGGTACGGTGCTCTATGTCACGGCCGAAGTGATCCGCCAGATTGCCATCCTGGCGCAGCCCTTCATGCCGAATTCGGCAAAAAAGCTGCTCGACCTCCTCGCGGTGCCGGACGATGCGCGCAGCTTCGCCACGCTCGGCGGCATGGCGCGGCTCGCGGCCGGCGTCACGATCCCGGCGCCGAGCCCGGTCTTTCCGCGTTATGTGGAGCCGGACAAAGCCCCGGCCTGAGACCATGCTCGTCGACAGCCATTGTCATCTCGACTTCCCGGATTTTGCGAACGAACTCGATGCCGTGGTGGCGCGCGCGCGCGCGGCCGACGTCCGCCGCATGGTGACGATCTCGACCCGCGTGCGCCGGCTCGATGGCTTGCTTGCCATCGCCCATCGCTTCGAGGACGTGTTCTGTTCGGTCGGCACGCATCCGCATCATGCGCATGAAGAGCTGGATGTGTCCGCCGCCGATCTCGCGGCGCTCACGAAAAACGACAAGGTTGTCGCCATCGGCGAAGCCGGGCTCGACTATTTCTATGACAACTCCCCGCGCGAGGCGCAGGCGCAGGGTTTTCGCGCCCACATCGCGGCGGCGCGCGAGACGGGACTGCCGCTGGTCATCCACTCGCGCGACGCCGATGACGATACGGGGCGCATCCTGGAAGACGAAATGGGGAAGGGGGCCTTCCCTGCCGTGCTGCATTGCTTCACCGGCGGTCGCGCGCTGGCGATGAAGGCCATCGAGCTTGGCTTGTACATCTCCTTCACCGGCATTCTAACGTTCAAGAAGTCGGACGATCTGCGCGCCATCGCCGCCGAACTGCCGGCCGACCGCATCCTGGTCGAAACCGACGCGCCATACCTCGCGCCGGGCAAGATGCGCGGCAAACGCAACGAACCTTCCTTCGTCGTGGAAACAGCCAAAGTTCTGGCCGAAACGCGCAGTGTTTCGCTGGAACAGATCGCCGAACAGACGACAGAGAACTTCTTCCGGCTGTTTTCCAAGGTGCCAAAGCCCGCATGAGTCTTGAGATCACCATCCTCGGCTGCGGCTCGTCCGGCGGCGTCCCAAGGCCGGCTTTGGGCTGGGGCGCCTGCGACCCCAAGAACCCGAAGAACCGCCGCCGGCGCTGCTCGATTCTGGTTGAACGCCGCAACGCAAGCGGAGGTAAAACCAGCATTCTGGTCGATACCGGGCCGGACCTGCGCGAGCAGCTGCTGGACGCCGGCGTCACGTCATTGGACGCCGTTTTGTATACGCATGAGCATGCCGACCATACCCATGGCATCGATGACCTGCGGCCGCTTTTCATTCATCGCCGCAAGCGCTTGGACCTGTATCTCGATGAGCCGACCTCACGCGCGCTGCATGCGCGCTTCGGCTATTGCTTCATGACGCCGCCGGGTTCGGAATATCCGCCGATCGCCAACGAGCACCGGCTGGTGCCCGGCCAGCCGATCACCATCGACGGCGCCGGCGGACCGATCACGGCGCTGCCGATTTTGCTCGACCACGGCGATATTCCGGCCTTGGGCTTCCGCTTTGACAATGTCGCATATTCGGCCGACCTCAACGACATCCCGCTGCAGAGCATCGAGGCGCTGTCCGGGCTCGATCTGTGGATCGTGGACGCCTTGCGGCATACGCCGCATCCCAGCCATTTCAGCCTGAGCGATGCCTTGGCCTGGATCGAGCGGCTCGGCGCCAGGCAGGCCGTGCTGACCAACATGCATTCCGACCTGGACTACGAGACGTTGCGGGCAAGCCTGCCGGAGCATGTTCAGCCGGCTTTCGACGGCATGAAGATCGCGGTCTAGCGGCACTGTCTCGTCTCAGGATATCCGGAGATCTACTTGATTCAAATTGAGAATATCTCGTCACAACTGCGTATGGAGGCCGTTCGCAGGTCGCAGCGAATATTCCATAATATGTCTTATGCGAATCGAGCCGCTGGGGATGGCGTCCGAAAGCCCTTGTGGACTGCCTCCCAGCCTTGCCACATCCAGCGCATGAAACCTTCTCGCGATATCCCCCGGCTGATCGAGATCATGGCCGTCTTGCGGACGCCCGGCAGCGGCTGTCCATGGGACCTGCAGCAGACTTTCGCAACGATCGCGCCATACACGATCGAGGAAGCTTACGAGGTGGCCGATGCCATCGCGCGCAATGACTTGGACGATCTGCGCGACGAACTCGGCGACTTGCTGCTGCAGGTCGTGTTTCACGCCCGCATGGCCGACGAGCAAAATGCATTCGATTTCGGCGATGTGGTCGACGGCATCACGCGCAAGCTCATCCGCCGGCATCCGCATGTCTTCGGCGATGTGCGCGGATTGTCGCCGGAGGAAGTCAAAGGGCTCTGGGACAAGATCAAGGCCGACGAAAAGGCAGAAAGGCGTGCCAACGGCAAGACCGCCAACGAGGCGGGCGCCCTCGCCGGCATTCCGGCCGGCATGCCGGCGCTGATGCGCGCGCTCAAGCTGCAGCAGAAGGCCTCCAAGGTCGGCTTCGACTGGAAGGACACGCGCGCGGTGCTGGCGAAGATCCGCGAGGAAGCCGACGAGATCGAGGCCGAGATCGAACGCGGCGAGCACGATCAGGCTGCAGCCGAGGTCGGCGATCTGCTCTTTGCCGTAGTGAACCTGGCTCGGCATCTCGACATCGATCCGGATGCCGCATTGCGCGCGACCAATGGGAAATTCGAACGTCGCTTTGCCGCGATCGAAGCGGCGCTCGCTGCGCGCGGCAAGACGCCATCGCAAACGACGCTCGCGGAAATGGACCGCCTGTGGGATGAGGCGAAGGCGTCGGAGAAGCCGTCCTCCGGGTCAATCTGACACTGCGGCTCCGAATTTCGCCCGCACCCGCTCGGCTTTGGCCGGATCGGCGCGTACCGTCATCGCCACCCGCCCATCCGGCTCCGTATGGCGATCGACGACCTCGGTGTGGCGGTGCAGCCAGCTAATGCCGGCCCCGTCGGCGGGATCGAGGATGAGATCGATCTTGGTCCTTCGGCGGCTCAAACGCTCGCCAATGACCGCCGTAAGCTGGTCCAGGCCCTCGCCGGTGACAGCCGACACCAGGACCGGCTGTTTTTCCCCTGGTAGGCGCGCGGCCAGATTGACGAGTTGCGTGCGGCCATCCGCGTCCAAGAGATCGATCTTGTTCCAGACCTCGATCAGCCGTTCGTGCTGCTCGTCTTCGATGCCCAGTTCGCGCAAGACCTTCTCCACGTCCTGCATCTGCGCCTCGGTATCCTCGTGCGAGACATCGCGCACATGCAGGATGATGTCGGCCTCGATCACTTCCTCCAGCGTGGCGCGGAAGGCAGCGACCAGCATGGTCGGCAAATCGGAGATGAAGCCGACTGTGTCGGAGAGGATCACCTTCTCGCCATGCGGCAAGTCGATCGCGCGCAGGGTCGGATCGAGCGTTGCGAACAGCATGTCGGCTTCGAGCACGGACGCCCGTGTCATGCGATTGAAGAGGGTCGACTTGCCGGCATTGGTGTAGCCGACCAGCGCCACGATGGGATACGGCACGCGCTTGCGGCTTTCCCGGTGCAGCTTGCGGCGGGCTTTGACCTTTTCCAGCTCCGCCTCGATCCGCGCAATGCGCTCGGCGATCACCCGCCGGTCCGCTTCGATCTGGGTCTCACCCGGCCCGCCCAGGAAGCCGAAGCCGCCCCGCTGGCGTTCCAGATGGGTCCAGGATCGCACCAGCCGGCTCTTCTGATAGGTAAGATGTGCAAGTTCGACCTGCAGCACGCCTTCTCGCGTCTGCGCCCGCCGGCCGAAGATTTCCAAGATCAGGCCGGTACGGTCCAGAACCTTGGCATTCCACGCTTTTTCCAGGTTGCGCTGCTGCACCGGGGTCAGGGCACAGTCGACAACGACAAGCTCGACCTCAAGGCCCTGCACCAGCCCGGCAATCTCGTCGACCTTACCCTTTCCGATATATGTCGCTGGGCGAATGTCTGTCAGCGGCACCAGCCCGGATTCGACGATGTCGAGGTCGATCGCCCGCGCCAGTCCGACTGCCTCCTCAAGCCGCGCCTGCGGCGCGCGTTCGCCCGCTTTCGGCCCGGCAGGCGCCCCTCGGGTCGGCCGCACCCTCAAATAGGGGCCCAAGACAATAGCGCGGCCTGTCCGCCGCCCCAGATCTTCGGGCGGCAGGCGGTCGGCGCTTTTCTCGCGTTTTCGTGGCTCCAACTAGACCTTTTCTCCGGCTGGCGGCTCTTCGCCGCCTTCGAGCAGCGAGATCGGATGACCCGGCATGATCGTGGAGATGGCGTGTTTGTAGACCAATTGCGAGTGCCCGTCCCGGCGCAGGAGAACACAAAAATTATCGAACCAGGTCACAACGCCCTGCAGTTTCACGCCGTTCACCAGGAAGATGGTGAGCGGGATTTTGGCCTTGCGGACGTGGTTGAGAAAAGTGTCTTGAAGGTTTTGAGCGCGTTCGGCCGCCATTGCCGTTGTTTCCGTTTTTTGCCCGCGGGCCCCTGTCCCGCGAGTGATTTATGCCAAGTCGCATCGTCCCTCGTAAAAATCTCCCACCACGAGGACTTGGGGGCGCATCATTAGATGGCAGCGCCGAAACCGACGCAAGCCTAACTTGCAGCGTCTTTTCCTTGCTTGCAAAAGCCGCGCCGAAATGTCCCTCAGGAGAATTCGGTGAAGCGGTGGAAGTCGCGCCGGAGCGCCGTCGCGACCAGTCCAGGAGCCCCGTTTCCAACGGGTTTTCCGTCGATCCGGACGACCGGCAGAACCAGCTGGCTGGCCGAGGTCAGGAACGCCTCGCGGGCCTGATAGGCCTCCTCGACCGTAAACGGCCGCTCTTCCAGTACCAGCGCCTGCGCTTTCATCGCCTCCAGCACCACGCCTCGGGTGATCCCCTTGAGAATCGCGTGATCGGCCTGGCGGGTCACGAGCTTGCCGTCCCGGGTGACAATCCAGGCATTGGAGGATGATCCCTCGGTGATGCGGCCGTCCCGGTCCACAAACCAGGCTTCGCGCGCGCCCTGCTCCCTCGCCGCCTGCTTGGCGAGGACGTTGGGCAACAGGGAGATAGATTTGATGTCGACCCGGTCCCATCGGTTGTCGGGCAAGGTGATCACGACCACCCCTTCCGCCGCCATCGCTTCCATTTTCTGCGTGTCCAACCGGCTGGCGGTGACTACAATCGCTGGGGGGACAGGAACGGCCGGAAATGGATGGTCGCGCTTGGCGACCCCGCGCGTGATCTGCAGATACACAATCCCGTCCGTCACGCGATTGCGCCGCACGGTCTCATGCAGGACCGCACTCAGCGCGGTAAGCGACATTGGCATGGCGATGCGCAATTCCTTCAGGGAGCGCTGCAGCCGTTCCATGTGACGGCGCTCGTCGACGAGCCGCCCGCCCCTCACCTCGCAGACTTCGTAAACGCCGTCGGCGAATTGATAGCCGCGATCCTCGATATTCACCGCAGCGGCAGCGCGCTGCACATAGCGGCCGTTGACATAGGCAATGCGTGACACTCGACATTCCCCCGGCGTCTATCCGATGCCCAGCGCCTTGAGCTTGCGATGCAGCGCCGACCGCTCCATGCCGACGAACTCCGCGGTGCGCGAAATGTTACCGCCGAAACGGCTGATCTGCGCGACGAGATATTCACGCTCGAACATCTCCCGCGCCTCGCGCAGCGGCAAGCCCATGAGCTGTTCGCCACCATTGCCGTTCGGCATTTTCGGCACCATGGAGCCGACATCCTGCGGCAGCATGCTGGCGCTGATCACCGCGGAGGGATCGCCGCCCGCGAGAATCATCAGGCGTTCCACGTTGTTGCGCAATTGCCGGACGTTTCCGGGCCAGTCGTGCGATTGCAGGATGGCCATCGCATCTTCGCCGATGGTTCGTTTCGGCAGACCGGTCGACTGCGAAATCTGATCCATGAAATGATCGATGAGCAGCGGAATGTCCTCGCGACGCTCGGCCAGCGGCGGCACACGGATCGGCACGACCGACAGCCGGTGATAGAGGTCTTCGCGGAAGCGCCCAGCCGCGATCTCAACTTCGAGATTTCTTGCTGTGGAGGAGATGATCCGGACGTCGACCGACACTTTGGTGTTGCCGCCGACCCGTTCGAAGGTCTGATCGACCAGCACGCGCAGAATCTTGTTCTGCGTCTCGCGCGGCATATCGGCGATCTCGTCGATGAACAGCGTGCCACCATGCGCTTCTTCCAGCGCGCCGGCCTTCTTGCTCTGGCTGCCGTTCGATTGTTCGGTGCCGAACAGTTCGATCTCCATGCGTTCGGGCGTGATGGCGGCCGCATTGATCACCACGAAGGGGCCGCTGGCACGGCTCGACAATGCATGAATCGATCGCGCGCAAAGCTCCTTGCCCGAACCCGATGCGCCGATGATAAGGGTGCGGCTGTTGGTCGGGGCCACCTTCTCCACTGTCTGCCGCAACTGGTTCATGGCGGACGATTGTCCGATCAGCCCCGACGTCACCGGTGACAGCGATTGCAGCGCCTTCACCTCCCGCTTCAGACGCGACGCCTCAAGCGCGCGGTCGGCCACCAGCAATAGCCGGTCGGCCTTGAACGGCTTTTCGATGAAGTCATAGGCGCCCTGCTTGATGGCGGCGACGGCAGTCTCGATGTTGCCATGGCCGGAGATCATCACGATCGGAAGATCGGGGTATTCTTGCTTGGCAGCTTCTAGCAATTGCAGCCCGTCGAGCTTGCTGCCTTGCAGCCAGATGTCGAGAAACAGCAGGTTGGGCCGACGGCTGCGAATGGCGTTCAGAGCCTCGTCGCTGTCGCGCGCGGTCCTCGTGGCATAGCCCTCGTCCTGCAGAATGCCGGCAACCAGTTCGCAAATATCGGCTTCATCGTCGACGATGAGAATTTCGGCTGCCATTGTCGTCACTGACTCGCGGTCTGGATGTTTGACTTAACTTCACCTGTGGCAGGCGGCGCCTTGGGATCGGCGGCGAAACGAATTCTCACCCAAGCCCCCCGCTGACCCGGCTTTCTTGCCGATGCATCGTGCAACTCAAGTCCGCCCCCGTGGTCTTCTAGAATTTTTCCGACAATCGCCAAGCCAAGGCCGGTGCCTTTCTCGCGAGTCGTCACATACGGTTCCAGCAACCGAGTACGGTTTTCCTTGGGCAGACCGATGCCGTTATCGACGACATCAATGAAAATCTCCCCGTTCTCCCGCGCGGTCGACACCTCGATCCGCCCTTTTTCCGATCCTTCGGGAAGCGCGGCAATCGCCTCCGTACCGTTCTTGATGATGTTGGTAAGCGCCTGAGAAATCAGTCGCCGGTCGAAGCGCGCCGGCATCGGGTCTTCGCCGAGATCCAGACTGATGTCGATGTCGGCATGTCCGACCCGCATCAGGAACACAATCTGCCGCACCGTATCTGCCACATCCTCCGGCTCCATTACGGGTTTGGGCATGCGGGCAAACCGGGAAAATTCGTCCACCATCCGGCGAATGTCGTCGACCTGCCGGACGATGGTATCGGTGCACTGCTCGAACACAGCCCGGTCCTCGGTGATCGCCTTTCCATACTTGCGGCGCAGGCGTTCGGCCGAGAGTTGGATCGGCGTCAGCGGGTTTTTGATTTCATGGGCGATGCGGCGGGCTACGTCGGCCCAGGCCGACGTCCGCTGCGCGATCACGAGCTCGGTAATATCATCGAGGGTGACCACATAGCCATGTTCCGCCTCGGCCGATTGTTCGCTGGTGACGCGGACCGACAGGTTGCGCTCGCGGCCGCGGCGGCTGATCGTGACCTGACCCTGCGTCAAACGTTGCCCGCTTTCGGCAGCTTGCGTCATGATTTCCGAGAGCTCCGGGAAGATATCCAGCAGCGGCTTGCCGAGCGCTTCGGTTTCCGTGCGCCCGATAAGATTTTCGGCCGAGCGATTGAGAATGCTGATGCGGCCGTCGTGATCAACGCCGATCACGCCGGCACTCGCACCGGCCAGCACGGCCTCGGTGAAACGCCGGCGGCTGTCGATCAGTTCGCTCGCCCGCATGAGATCGTCGCGCTGCGTGCGCAGATCCTGTGTCATCCTGTTGAACGTCTCGCCGAGCTGGCCGAGGTCGCCCTCGGACTTGCGGACCGGAACCTGGACGTGGAGATTGCCGGTCGCCACGATGTTGGCGGCGCCGATCAGCCGCCGGATCGGCGCAACGAGGCGATTGGCGAAATTCAGGCCGATCAGGATCGCCGACAGCAATACGATCAACGCGATGACCGTATACATCAGGCCAAACGCGACCTGCACGCCGAGCCGCCTTGCCTCCAGCGTCGCATATTCGCTGACGCTGGCACGTGTTTCGCGCAATTGCGCAACGACGCGCGGATCGAGCAGGCGCGTGACGTACAGAAATGTCCTGTCATAGCCACGCAGCTTGATGACGGCGGCAACGTAATTGGAGTCCGGCAGCAGCGTGGTGAGCGGCTCGGAATCGCTGATGGTGTCGAGAACCTCCTTGCTTGGCACGCGAAAATCATAGGTGGCGCGCAGAACGCTCTGCTCGACGACCTTTAGTTCGTCGTCGATCAGCACCGCCGCCAGCAAACCGCGGATCGTCGTCTGGGAGCTGAGGAACTGGCGGAAGCGGTCCCGATCGGAATCGAACAACGGCTTGGCGCGGGCGAGGTCGGTCGCCATGGCGATGATGTCGACACGGATCAGCTGCGCATGTTCGCGCAGATATGCCTCCGACACGGCAAGTGAATTCTGGATGACGGCACGGGTGCGGGTCGAGAAAAAGCGGTCGAGACCCCGATCGAGCGTGATGCTGGCCACGATCGCCACCAGGATCGCGGGAACCGCGGCGATCACTGCGAACAGGCCGACGATGCGTACATGCAGGCGCGCCGCTGCTCTGCCCCGCCTCCGGGCCTGCACGATGGCCCAGACTTCCCGTCCGATCACCAGAACCAGAATCAACGCCGCAATGGCGTTCACCAGCAGCAGGCTCACCACGAGATCATGGGTCGGCAGGAAAGGCGTCAGGCCGGACAGGACCAGAAAGGTGGCGAGAGCAGACAGCAACGCGGCCCCGACTGCAAACGGACCGATCCAGCGTTTGGTAAAGCGACCCGCAGCCGGAAGGCCTGCCAATTGATCTATTGGCGCGGTCTGATCAGTGCTCGCCATGAAACCCCAGTGAGGGAAAGAACGCCCGTCCTCAGGAATGAGGATTTGATGTATTTATACAACAATGTTGCACGATTGCGACAATTCCGGGGCGAAGACCCAAAACTGAATTGCGCCCTGGTAAAGGCGTCAGTTGCTGGTCCGAATGACCTGGATATCCAGATCGCGGATCTTCTTTCGCAGCGTATTGCGATTGACGCCAAGCAGATCCGCGGCGCGGATCTGGTTGCCGCGCGTCGCAGCCAATGCAGCGGTCAGCAAGGGATATTCTACTTCCCGCAATACCCGGTGATAAAGCCCGGGCGGCGGCAATCCGTCCGCAAAGGTCGAAAAATAGCGCGCAAGGTTGCGCTCCACGGCGGCAGACAGCCCGTCGTTCGAGACATTCTCGGTCTCCTGGACCACGGCCGGCTGCGCCAGCTCGGTTTCGACCACGGCCAGCGAAATCGTCTCCTGCGGATAGAGCGCCGCCAGACGGCGCGCGAGATTTTCCAGCTCACGGACGTTGCCCGGCCAAGGATAGCGTTTCAATCGATCGAGGGCCGCCTGATCGATCTGTTTGGGCGGCAGCCCCTCGCGCTCGGCCTGCGCAAAGAAATGCCGGATCAGATCGGGGATATCTTCGGTGCGTTCGCGCAAGGGCGGCAGGCGCAACGGCACGACGTTGAGACGGAAGAACAGGTCCTCACGGAACAGCCCCTGCTGGATCAGGATACGCAGATCCTTGTTGGTGGCGGCCACGATTCTGACATCGGTCTTGATCGGCGTGCGGCCACCCACGGTCGTGTATTCGCCCTGCTGCAGAACCCGCAGCAATCGGGTTTGCGCCTCCATCGGCATGTCGCCGATTTCGTCCAGGAACAGCGTTCCGCCTTCCGCCAGTTCGAAACGTCCGGGGCTTTTCGCGTTGGCGCCCGTGAATGCACCCTTCTCATGACCGAACAATTCGGATTCGATGAGGTCACGCGGGATCGCTGCCATGTTGATCGCGACAAACGGCCCGTTTCTGCGCTTGCCGAAATCGTGCAGCGCGCGTGCCACAAGTTCCTTGCCGGTTCCGGATTCGCCGGTGATCATCACCGTCAGATCGGTCTGCATCAGGCGGGCCAGCAGGCGATAGATTTCCTGCATGGCCGGCGAGCGGCCGACCAACGGCATCGACGAGTCGAATTCTTCCGGCTTGGTGCTGGCGCGGGGCTTGTCCTTGGGTTCCGACAGCGCCCGGCCTACGATTCCGATGAGTTCCTTGAGATCGAAAGGCTTCGGGAGGTATTCATAGGCGCCCCGCTCAGAGGCGCGGATCGCCGTCATGAACGTATTCTGCGCACTCATGACGATGACCGGCAGCTCCGGCCGCAGCTTCTTGATCCGCGGGATGAGCTCAAAGGCGTTCTCATCCGGCATGACCACATCAGTGATCACCAGATCGCCGTCGCCCTGGCTGACCCAGCGCCACAAGGTGGCGGCATTGCTCGTGGAACGGACTTCGTAGCCTGCGCGGGACAGTGCCTGGTTGAGCACGGTCCGGATCGCGGCATCGTCGTCAGCGACCAAAATGCTTCCTGCTGGCATTTAGTCTTCAACCTCGCCTGTTATTTTATTGCGGGTCATGGATTGGCCTCGCTTGCCATCTCAACGACATCAACCTGGCCCGGACGGATTTCGCTCGCGGCATACATGGGCATCAGCACCCTGAATGTCGTCTGGCGGCCCTGAGAGTCGCATTCGATGATTCCCCCATGATCACCGATAATCTTGGCCACCAATGCAAGACCGAGGCCAGATCCCGACGGCTTGGTGGTGACAAAGGGATCGAACAGATGCGGCAATAGATCGGTCGGGACGCCGGGCCCGTTGTCCTTGATGCAGAATTCCATCGGCAGGGACACCCGCGTCTTGCTGCCAGGCAGCATAAGGCGAACCCCTGGGCGGAAGGCCGTGGTCATATGGATCTCGCCGTCGATGGCACCCTCCCCGATCGCCTCGGCGGCGTTCTTCACCAGATTGAGAAAGACCTGGATCAGCTGGTCGCGGTTGGCCAGAACCGGCGGCAATGACGGGTCGTAATCCTCGATGAAACGGATATGCCGCGCGAAACCGGATTGCGCGAGGCGCTTCACGTGCTCCAGCACGACGTGAATATTCACCGGCTCGCGCTCCACAGGACGTTCGTCGGCGAACACTTCCATCCGATCGACCAGCTTCACGATGCGATCGGCTTCATCGCAAATGAGACGGGTGAGCGTGCGATCGTCATCGCTGGCTGATTGCTCCAGCAATTGCGCCGCACCGCGAATGCCCGACAATGGATTCTTGATCTCGTGCGCCAGCATGGATGCCAGGGCGATGACCGACCGCGCCGCTCCGCGATGCGTCAGCTGCCGGTCCATCTTATCCGCAATCGTGCGCTCCTGCAGCATCACGACCACGTGCCCGGGCCGCTCCACCAGCGGCGCGACATGCAGATCGACGACATGCTCGCCCGGATTGCGCGGCGTGCTCAGATCCACGCGATACTCATTGACCGCCGCACCGCGATCCCGCACCTGCTCGACCAGCGACAGCAGTGGGCTTCCGAACGGAATGATTTCGCGCAGCAAGTGCCGCTTCAACAGCGGAACCGAAACTTCAAAGAATGCTTCTGCTGCGACATTGGCATCGACAATACGCCCGTCCGGCGCGACGACGATTACAGGCAGCGGCAGGGCGTTGATGACAGCGCCGGCCACGGCAGGAAAGGAAGCGATCGCGGAGTCCAGCGTCATGCCGCAGACCTCAAAGCATCCGGTTTTTGCGGGCTTTCCTCATGCGCGGCGAATGCGGAATAGGCATCCGCCAGCCATTTCTGTGTGTCCTTCGGGGTGTCTGCCGTCAGCACCTTCGTCCGGTGCATCTTCAGCATTTCAAGCGGCGCATTGACATGCTGCGCGGCAACGTCGAGGGCGGACGCCAGATGTTTGCGGGCATGCTTGCGGCCGATATCGACGCCGTGATGGCTGACCATTTCCCCGTACAATGTTGAAACAATGTCATGCTGCTTGCGAATGGAAGGATCGGACTCGCGAACACCGCTCGCCAGGAAGCGCGCAATCTGCCCGGGAAGCCACGGCCGTCCCTGTGCGGCACGACCGATCATCACCATGTCGGCGCCGGACGCTGCCAGTGCACGCTCGGCCTGATCGATGCTGCAGATATCGCCGTTGACGACGACAGGAATGGATACGCTGTCCTTGACCAGCTTCACTTTCGACCAATCCGCATAGCCCTTGTAGAACTGGCAGCGGGTGCGCCCATGCACAGTGATCAACTGCACGCCGGCATTTTCCGCGCGTCTCGCCAGTTCCGGCGCATTGATCGAATTGTCGTCCCAGCCGAGCCGCATCTTGAGAGTTACCGGCACGCCGACAGCGGCGACTGTCGCTTCGATCAGTGTCAGCGCATGGTCGAGATCGCGCATCAGCGCAGAGCCCGATTGCCCTTTGGTGACGTGTTTCGCCGGACATCCCATGTTGATGTCGACGATGGCGGCGCCAGACTCTTCGGCAATGCGCGCGCCCTCGGCCATCCAGCGCGCCTCGCAGCCGGCGATCTGCACGACATGGATGCCGACACCCTCGCCTTCGGCGCGCAGCCTGGCATCGCGACGGCCTTCAACCAGTTTCTCACTGGCGATCATTTCAGAGACGACCAGGCCCGCTCCCAGGCGCGACACCAGTCTGCGGAATGGCGCATCGGTGACGCCCGACATGGGCGCGAGCACAACGCGGTTCGGCAAGGAGATCTTGCCGACAGCGGTGCGATGGTCGTCGGCAATGGTGGCGCTCACGATCTGCACACGTTTTAGGCGGTATTCGATATCTGCTTAGAGTTTAGCCAGAACTGGATTTAACACAAGTGCTGCACTGCAAAAAGGGTGAATCTTGTCAGATCAGAAATCCTATGCGCTAGAACAGCACCTCCACCCTCGGGATACCGGATTCCATGAACCCGTCCGTTGCCGCCCTTGTTCTTGCTGCCGGCCGGGGGCTCCGGAGCGGGCCGGGAATCCCTAAACAATACAGGGATTTGGATCGAGGCTCGGCGGCGCAAGCGAGCCTGCGCCTGTTTTTGCGGCATCCCGCCATCAGCCGCGTCCAGGCGGTGATCCACGCCGATGATCGCGCCCTGTTCGAGAAAGCCAGCCAAGGATTTGAGCTTCCCACAGCTGTTTTAGGCGGCAGGACCCGGCAGGAGTCGGTGCTCGCCGGACTCACCGCGCTCGAGGCATTTTCACCCGATCTTGTGTTGGTGCACGACGCCGCCCGGCCCTTCGCGAGCACGGCGTTGATCGACCGCGCCATAGCCGCAGCGCGGGTTTCGGGCGCCGCGGTTCCCGCGCTGCCGGTCAGCGATACCGTGAAAGAGGTCGATGCGGCCGGTCAGATCATTCGCACGCTGGATCGGACCCGCTTGCGCACCGTCCAGACCCCGCAGGCCTTCAGTTTCGGTTCGCTCTTGGCCGCACATCGCAAGGCGCAGGCTGCAGGGTTCACCGAATTCTCCGACGATGCGGCCCTCGCGGAATGGGCTGGTATAAGCGTATCCACGTTTGAAGGCGAAAGCACCAATATGAAGCTGACGACGCCGGACGATTTTGCTCGCGCGCAGGAATTCTCGCGTCAGGGCGATGTCCGCACCGCGATGGGTTTCGACGTGCACGCGTTTGCGCCCGGCGATCATATCATGCTGGGCGGCGTCAGGATACCATTCGATCGAACGCTCGCCGGTCATTCGGATGCGGACGTGGCGCTACATGCGCTTGTCGATGCCCTGCTCGGGACTCTCGCCGAAGGAGATATCGGAGCGCATTTCCCGCCCTCCGATCCGTCCTGGAAGGGCGTCGCCTCCAAGCAGTTCCTGAAGTTTGCCGCCGGGCGGGTCACCGAGCGCGGCGGCACGATTTCACACCTCGATCTGACCATCGTTTGCGAAGCGCCCAAAATCGGTCCGCACCGCGACGCGATGCGAGCCTGCATCGCGGACATCGCCGGCATAGACATGGCGCGTGTCTCGGTTAAGGCGACGACTAGCGAAGGCCTTGGCTTCACCGGCCGTGGCGAAGGCATCGCCGCCTATGCCACCGCGACCGTTCGCCTGCCCTGAGGATCGCCTCATGCTTGACGAGGATATTGTCGCCGCTGCCAACCGTTTGCTCGATATCTGCAAGCGCAAGAAGCTGACGATTGCGACTGCGGAATCCTGCACCGGCGGCTTGGTGGCCGGCACGCTGACGGAGGTGCCCGGCGTATCCGGCATGCTCGACCGTGGCTTCATTACTTACAGTAACGCGGCCAAGCAGGAGATGCTCGGCGTTCCCGAGGATATCCTGAAGCAGTATGGAGCGGTCAGCCGTGAAACCGCCGAAGCGATGGCCACGGGCGCGCTCGGCTACGCCCCGGTCGACCTGACGGTGGCGGTCACCGGCATCGCCGGACCAACGGGCGATGGAGACGGAAAGCCGGTGGGACTTGTCCACTTCGCCGCAGCGTCGCGATCCGGCCTGCTGCAGCATGTGGAAATGCGTTTTGGCAATCCGGGTCGCTCGGAAATCCGCAAACGTTCGGTGCTGCAGGCCTTTGTCATGCTGCACGATCTTGCCGAGAAAGAGCCGGCGCGGCGCTAGTCAAATCTGAAGTTACAATGGCTGGCCGGCATCACGCGCGAAACCGCCGCATTTGAGAGGAATTTGCAGTCACTGTCCTGCCACTCTTGATTGATATCAATGCCGATAGCCGGATTAGTCGTAGATATCCTCCATGACGATTGCTCTGTCTGGCACGGATGCAATGCCGGTCGCGTCCGCACGCAATCCGGTAGCGGCAGCATTGCGGCATGAGCGATCGGCTCCTCCGCATCCGCCAGCTTCCGACGCCGACAATGCGCATGCATTTCGCAGCGATTTCGATCGCCTTGTGCGATCCACCATTATGCGCTTCACCCACGGTCGTTCACCTATCTCGCCGCTGATTGCGTATATCGACTGGCTCAGTCATCTGGGCTTTGCACCGAGCTTGCAGCAGCACCTCACCGCTCTCGCCATCAAGCGGACGATCGAGATTTGGCGGCATGCCTGCGAATGCATGCTCGGCGGCGATCCCGGCAAGCGATGCGTCGAGCCCTTGCCGCAGGACAAACGTTTTACCGATCCGGCATGGACGCAATGGCCGTTCAACATCATGCATCAAAGCTTTCTTGCCCAGCAGGACTGGTGGCAGCAGGCAACGTCGGGCGTTCCCGGCGTGTCTGAACGGAATGCTCAAACTCTCTCGTTCCTGACCCGCCAGTTTCTCGACATGTGGGCGCCCAGCAATTTTATTGCGACCAATCCCCTTGCACTGCGCAAGACCGCCGCGACAGGCGGAGAAAATCTTCGACGCGGCGCGGTCAATCTCCTCGAAGATGTGCAGCGCGCGATGACGGGCAAGCCGCCTGCCGGAGCGGAACCATTCAGGGTCGGCGAGACAATCGCCAGCACGCCGGGCACCGTCATTTTCCGCAACGAGCTGATCGAACTGATCCAGTACAAGCCGCAGACCGAAACGGTGCATCCAGAGCCGGTTCTGATCGTCCCCGCCTGGATCATGAAATATTACATTCTCGACTTGTCTCCCGAGAACTCTCTTGTTCGTCACCTCGTCGCATCTGGCCATACCGTGTTCATGATGTCATGGCGGAATCCCGGTCCCCAGCATCATGACTTTGGCATGGACGACTATCTTTCCCTGGGAATCGGCGAGGCTCTCGCGGCCGTGAAAACCGTTATTCCGGAGTATCCCATTCATGCCGTCGGCTATTGTCTCGGCGGCACGTTGCTGGCGATAGCCGCCGCTGCCCTGGGACGACGTGGAGACGGATACCTCAGGACGCTGACATTGCTGGCGGCCCAGACCGACTTTGCCGATGCCGGTGAACTGACGCTCTTCATCGACGAAAGCCAGATCACATTTCTGGAAGATCTGATGTGGCAACGCGGGATCTTGGAGGCGGGGCAAATGGCTGGCGCATTCCGTCTTCTTCGCTCCAATGACCTGATCTGGTCACGTGTCGTGCGCGATTATCTGCTCGGCGAACGCACACCGGCGACCGACATCGCGGCATGGAACGCCGACGCCACCCACATGCCGTATCGGATGCATAGCGAATATCTCAGGCATCTGTTTCTCGACAACGATCTGGCTTCCGGCCGTTATGTCGTGAACGGAGCGCCGGTCGGTCTGAGCGATATCAGTGTCCCGATGTTTGTGGTTGCGACCGCATGGGATCACGTCGCACCCTGGAAATCGGTCTACAAGATTCATCTGCAGGCCGATGTCGACATCACGTTCGTTCTGGCAACTGGCGGGCACAATGTCGGCATCGTCAGTCCGCCCGGAACATCCATACCCGGGAGGGATTACCGGATCGGCACCCATGGCAGCGCCGCCGCCTATGTCTCGCCTGACAAGTGGCTCCAAAGCCACGACCCTGTTCCGGGATCATGGTGGCCCGCCTGGTTTGATTGGCTAAAAGAAAATTCCTCGGCGCCCGTGCCCGTACCGCCAATCGGTGCGTCCGGGCTTGGACCTGAGCCGGCCGTAGCAGCGCCGGGCGACTACGTGTTCGATCGTTGAGTGGCCCGGCTGCCAGCCAGGCCGACGTGACGTTTGATGGAGGAGCGCATCATGAAAGACTTCAATCTGTCGGAACAGACCAATGCCTTGCGGCGCATGTTCCTTCCCCCGGTCGCTTTCGCGGATGCGCTGCGGACAAATGCCTGCTGCTTCTGGGAGAATCAGGAACAGATTCTCGACAGCATGGAAACTTTCGCCAGTGGTTGGTTCGAGCGCCGCCACATCGGCACGCATGACGCGATGCAGGCCGCCCAGCGCATGTGCGAGGCCGAAAGCCCGGTCGATGCCATGCGCTGCTATCAGGAATGGGCCAATGGCGCCCTCGGACGGATCGCGGCGGACGGGCTGGCCTGGCAGCAGCAAGTCATGGTGGCGTTGGGCGCGCTGACGCAGTTGCCCGGGCAACACCCGCAAGGCGATGCCGCGCAGCCGCAAGCGAAGGCCTCCGCCCGGTCCAAGGCGGCCTGAGGCTGCGACGAGCGGTACGCCGCGTGCATCGGAAATGCCAGCCTCGCTATGGGGCGGGGTTAGGCTTGCCGGCGGTAGATTGCATCGGCGCGGCGTTCAAACGCGTCGGAAAAGCGGCGGAAGGCCGTCTCGAACATCGTGCCCATCAGGAAGCCGAGCGTGCGGCTCTTGAACTCGTAGGAAATGAAGAACCTCACGTCGCAAACGCGTTCCTGCACCGGGTGAAACTCCCAGCGGTTCTCCATGCGGCTGAATGGCCCTTCCAGATATTCAACCAGGATCTGCAGATTGGCATGGTCGAGCGTGACGCGGCTGGTGAAACGCTCCTCGATCAGCTTGAATGAGACGACCATGTCGGCGACGATAATCTGCACGCCTTCCGGCTCCTCGATGCGCCGGCGTATCATCAGCGATTTGCAGAGCGGCACGAATTCCGGATACCGCTCGACATCGGCAACCAGTGCGAACATGTCGGCGGCCGCGTGCCGCACCCGCCGTGTGGTGGAGAATTCAGGCATGCCTGTCAGCGCGCGAGCTTCGCCTCGCGCGCCGCTTTCAGGCGCTGGAAATCCTCGCCGGCGTGGTGCGAGGAGCGGGTCAGCGGCGAGGCTGACACCATCAGGAAGCCCTTGGCATAGGCGATGGTCTCATAGGCCTTGAATTCCTCCGGCGTGATGAAGCGCACGACCGGATGATGCTTCTTCGTCGGCTGCAGATATTGTCCGATGGTCAGGAAATCGACATTGGCCGAGCGCAGGTCGTCCATCAGCTGCAGCACTTCGTTGCGCTCTTCGCCGAGCCCGACCATGATGCCCGACTTGGTGAACATCGTGGGATCGAGTTCCTTCACCCGCTGCAACAGCCGCATCGAATGGAAATAGCGCGCGCCCGGCCGCACGGTCAGATAGCGCGAGGGCACCGTTTCCAGATTGTGATTGAACACATCGGGTCTTGCGGCGACGACAACCTCGAGCGCGCCGTCCTTGCGCAGGAAATCCGGCGTCAGCACTTCGATCGTGGTTGACGGGCAACGCGCGCGGATGGCGCGGATGGTCTGCGCGAAATGCTCGGCGCCGCCATCGGCGAGATCGTCGCGATCGACCGAGGTGACCACGATGTGATGAAGCCCGAGCTTCGCCGTCGCCTCCGCCACATGCTCCGGCTCCAGCGCATCAAGCGCCTGCGGCAACCCCGTCTTCACGTTGCAAAAAGCGCAGGCCCGCGTGCAGGTATCGCCCATGATCATGAAGGTGGCGTGCTTCTTGTCCCAGCACTCGCCGATATTGGGGCAGCCGGCCTCCTCGCAGACCGTGACGAGCTTGTTGTCGCGAACGATCTTGTGGGTCTCGCCATAGCCTTTCGACACCGGCGCGCGCACGCGGATCCAGTCCGGCTTGGACAGCGGCGGCGGGCTGTCCGGCCGGTGCGCCTTTTCCGGATGGCGCGGACGCAGATTGGACAGGGTATCGATGACGACGGCCAAGGCAAAATCCGGGTCGAGCGGGTCCAAATGAACGTAACGTCAAATACTTACGGGCCCGTTGCGGGGACCGCAAGGCCGCAGAAAGCCGTGCTGCGGGAAGCAGTTACGCAGCCCGCGCAGAGCCCCAGCTCTCTCAGGCCGAGCGGGTGCGGATCGCCTGCCAGATCCACAGGATGATGATGGCGCCGATGGAGGCGGAGACCAGCGTGCGCCAGAAGCCGAAGACCGGCACATTCAGCACTTCGGCCAGCTTGCCGCCGACAAATGCACCGCAAATGCCGACCAAGATATTGGTGAATATGCCGTGGTCGGAGGCGGTGATTTTCTCGGCGATCCAGCCGGCAATGGCGCCGATGATGATCATCATGAGCAGCCCGACGCCGGGCTGACCCAAGGCGTATTGGATGTCGGTCATCTCAGCCTCCGTTCAATAGCTAAAGTCTACATATTCAGCACGCGCCCATAAGCATCCAGCACCGCTTCCTTCATCGTCTCCGAAATCGTCGGATGCGGGAAGATGGTGTGCATCAATTCTTCCTCAGTCGTCTCGAGATTCATGGCAACGACGAAGCCCTGAATCAGTTCCGTGACCTCTGCCCCGACCATATGCGCGCCGAGCAATTGGCCGGTCTTCTTGTCGAAGATCACCTTCGTCATGCCCTGGTCCTCGCCGAGTGCGATCGCCTTGCCGTTGCCGATGAAGGGGAACCGTCCGACGCGGATGTCGTATTTCCTGTCCTTCGCCGCCTGCTCGGTAAGACCCACGGACGCGACCTGCGGATGGCAATAGGTGCAGCCCGGGATCAATTCCTTCTTCATCGGATGCGGCTTCAGACCTTTGATCGCCTCGACGCAGATCACGCCCTCATGCTCGGCCTTGTGCGCGAGCATGGGCGGCCCTGCCACGTCGCCGATGGCGTAGAGGCCGGGCACGTTGGTCTTGCAGTAACCGTCGATGACGATGGTGCCGCGATCGGTCTTCACGCCGAGCTTTTCCAGCCCGAGATTTTCGATGTTGCCGATGACGCCCACCGCCGAGATGACGCGGTCGACGGTGATCTGTTCGGTCTTGCCCTTGCCGTCATCGATGGTGGCGGTGACGGTGTCGGCCTTCTTGTCGAGTTTCGTCACCTTGGCGCCGGTGACGATCTTGATGCCCTGCTTCTCGAACTGCTTGCGCGCGAAAGCGGCGATCTCGGCGTCTTCCACTGGCAGGATCTGCGGCAGGATTTCCACCACGGTCACCTCCGCGCCCATGGTGCGGTAGAAGGACGCGAACTCGATGCCGATGGCGCCGGAGCCGACCACCAGGAGCGACTTCGGCATCTTGTCGGGATTCATCGCTTCAAAATAGGTCCAGACCAGTTTCTTGTCGGGCTCGAGACCCGGCAGCGCGCGCGGGCGCGCGCCGGTGGCAATGATGATGTGCTTGGCTTCATAGCTGCCCGGCCCGAGCGAACCTTTCAGCGCTTCGGTCTTCGACGCCTTCACGGTGATCTTGCCGGGCGCATCGATGACGGCCTCGCCCCAGATCACGCTCACCTTGTTCTTCTTCAAAAGAAAGCCGACGCCGGTATTCATGCGGCCGGCGACGCCCCGCGAGCGCTTGATCACCGCGGCCGGATCGAAGCTCACATTCTGCGCGGCCAGGCCATAATCCTTGGCATGCTGCATATAGTGAAAAATCTCGGCCGAACGCAGCAGCGCCTTGGTAGGGATGCAGCCCCAGTTCGAGCAGATGCCACCGAGGAAATCGCGCTCCACGACCGCGGTCCTGAAGCCGAGCTGGGCGGCGCGGATCGCGGTCACGTAGCCGCCGGGGCCGGAGCCGATGATGATGATGTCGAACGCTTCTGCCACCTTATGTCTCCGTACCCAATGCCCGTTCTGTCGTTGCGGCCCTTGCCCGCCGCCCCCTGTACCACGCCTCGAGGACGCCCAGCAGCGCCAGAACCGCAAGCCCGCTCAGCGTCACCAGGACCCACAGATCCCGCAACCAGTCGGTTGGGGAATAGCGGATGGCCGAGCCGACGATCTCCAAGCCGAGCGGGTTCAGGATCAGGACAGCCGCCGCAACCAGGGTGAACCACGGCAGGCGTGTCATGCATCCCTCGTCACATTCAGCACGGCGAATAAAGCCGCCTCCAGCCGGGTTTGCCTGTGCGGGCCTTTGAACGCGGCCGGATAGCAGGTTTATGCTGCAAAGAAAACATACGGGAGGACAAACATGATAAGAGCGGCGAGTCTCGTTCTGTTCCTGGGAATTTCCCTCTTGCCGACCATATCCGACGCGGCCGAGCTCAAGGTCTTCTGCACTCAGGCGCTGCGCACCTCGCTCCTCGAACTGGCCCCCCGCTTCGAGAAGGCGACCGGCCACAAGGTCTCCCTGGAGGTGGCCCCCTCCGGGCAACTGGTGAAGCGCGTGCGGTCCGGCGAGACCGCCGACCTCCTGATCGCCAACGCGCCGAATATCGATGAGTTGATCAAGGACGGGAAAGTGTCCGGCAGCCGCACCGACATCGCGCGCGCCCAGGTGGGCCTCGCCATCAAGGCCGGCAGCCCGCGTCCCGACATTTCGACCCCGGAAGGGGTCAAGCGTGCCCTGCTCGACGCCAGGGCCGTGGCCTATGTCGAAGGCGGCCTCTCCGGCACCCTGTTCGAGGCGGCGCTGAAGAAGCTCGGCATCCTCGACGAGGTGAAGAAGAAAGCAAAGATCGGATCACCCGCGGCGGGATTCGTGGCGCGCGGAGAAGCCGACCTTGCCGCGCAGCAGATTTCAGAGCTGATCGCGGTGCAAGGTGCCGAACTGCTCGGCCCGATGCCGGCAGAGCTGGAGGTGATGACGCAGTTTTCGGTTGGCGTGTTGGCAGGGGCCAAGGACGCTGCAATTGCCAAGGCGCTGGTCGACTATTTGCGCACGCCGGAGGCGCAGGCTGTCATCAGGGACAAGGGATTGACGCCGGGGTAAGCGTTACATCGCTACAACGCGCCAGCGGAACACCATCCATTGCGCGATAATGATGACCGCGCACACGGCAGCCAGCGCCACAGCCAATTTGACTTCACGCCAGGCCAGCGTTGGCGACACTGTTCCGAAATACGACGCGGCCGCCAGCAGGATGAACACAACGCCGACAATCCAGAGCAGAACGCGGCCAGCCTTTCCGATCGCGACTTTCGGATCGCGTCGCGTCCCGGCGATCAGGAATGTCGCCGCCGCGATCACGGCAGCCGGCGCGATGGCGAGAAAAACGAGGATATAAGCCTCCGCCGCGTCGGCCCATTCCGCCAACCGCATTGCGACAACGGCGGCGGCCAGCGCCGATGCCGTCAGCGCGACGATCGACGTGATACCGGTGCGCATCGACGCGACGGCGTCACACCACCATCATGACCGGGTTTTCGATCAGCGTCTTGAACGCGCCGATGAGTTCCGCGCCGAGCGCGCCATCGACGGCGCGGTGATCGCAGGACATGGTCACGCTCATCACCCAGGCCGCTTCGATCTTGCCGTTCTTGACGATCGCCCGCTCCTCGCCGGCACCGACCGCAAGGATGGTCGCGTGCGGCGGATTGATCACCGCCGTGAAATCCTTGATCCCGTACATGCCGAGATTGGATACGGCCGTGGTGCCGCCCTGATATTCGAAGGGCTTCAGCTTGCGCTCGCGTGCGCGTTTCGCAAAGTCCTTCATCTCGTTCGAGATGGTGGACAGGGATTTCGTTTCCGCCTTGCGGATGATCGGGGTGATCAGCCCGCCCGGCATGGCGACGGCGACACCGATATCGGAATGCTTGTGCTTGAGCATGCCGGATTCGGTCCAGCTTACATTGGCGTCGGGAATGCGCTGCAGCGCGAGCGCCAGCGCCTTGATGACGAAATCGTTGACCGAGAGCTTGTAGGCCGGCTTGCCGTCTCTATCCTTGGGCGCCGAGGCGTTGATCTCCTCGCGCGCCTGCAACAGCTTGCCGATGTTGCAGTCCATCGTCAGATAGAAATGCGGGATGGTCTGCGTCGATTGCGTGAGGCGCTGCGCGATGGTGCGGCGCATGTTGTCGTGCGGCACGACCTCGTAGGAGCCCTCTTCGAACAATGCACGCACTTGTTCGTCGGAAGGGCCGGCTGGCGGAACATGGGCGGCGGCAGCAGGCGCCGCGCCGGGCGCTTTCAGTCCCTTGCCGGACTGCGCGGCTTCCACGTCGCGCTGGATGACGCGGCCGTGTGGGCCGGAACCCTGAATGCGCGAAATGTCGATGCCCGCCTCCTTTGCGAGACGGCGGGCCAGAGGCGATGCGAAAACGCGTACGCCGCCTGCTGCAGTCGGCGCCGGCTGAGGCGCGGCGGCGGGAGCGGCGGGCTTGAGTGCGACCTGGGGTGCAAGAGCTGCCGCCGCGGGAGTCGGTTTCGGTTCGCCCTGCGGCTTCGGAGCCGGCGCCGTGCCCGCACCGGAAGCCGCCGTCTTCACATCCTCGCCGTCGCCGGCCAGCACCGCGATCACCTGATTGACCGGCACGTCGGTGGTGCCTTCCGGCACAAGGATTTTCGCCAGGGTGCCTTCGTCGACGGCCTCCACTTCCATGGTCGCCTTGTCGGTCTCGATCTCGGCGATCACGTCGCCGGACTTCACCGCGTCGCCTTCCTTCTTCAGCCACTTGGCGAGATTGCCCTTCTCCATCGTGGGCGAGAGCGCGGGCATCAGAATATTGATCGGCATTCGTCTGACTCGTTCTTCTTCAACCGGCGGGGCCGATCAGGCCGGAATTGGCCGGCGCATTGAGTTCGGCGGCGAAGGCGTCGCGGATGCTGGCCAGCACCTGTGCCTCGTCCTCGTTCTTTTCCTGCGCATAGATGCGCGAGACCTGCTTGGCGACATCGGCAAGCAGAATGCCCCAGGCGCGCGGATCGTTGAAGGCGCGCCGCAGCATCAC
>Ga0073934_10003040_pt1 | contig 32257 bp, 32 predicted proteins | sample LarsenN4metaG_FD_76834 | JGI IMG/M metagenome (GOLD analysis project Ga0073934, IMG submission 76834) | Hot spring sediment bacterial and archeal communities from British Columbia, Canada, to study Microbial Dark Matter (Phase II) - Larsen... ...
GTCGCCCTGCAGGACCACCTGCTGGCAGGGCGCGGTGCCGACGCTGCGGGGCTTCATGGCCATGACGGTGCGCAACAAGGGCACCAGCTTCAGCGCCTCGCGCCAGCCCTCGGGCGGCTCGGGCTGGCGCAGGAAGGCGAGCGTGCGGCCGATCTCGCGCAGCTCGCCCGGCTCGCGGTTCATGCCCCAGGCCACGCGCTCGACCGTGCCGAACAGGTTGGCCAGCACCGGCATGCCGTAGGGGGAGCCGTCGGGCCGCACGACGTTCTCGAACAGCACCGCCGGCCCGCCCTCGGCCAGCATGCGGGTCTGGATCTCGGTCATCTCGAGGATGGGGGAAACGGGCGCGCGCACGCGCGCGAGCCGGCCGGCGCCCTCCAGCCGCTCCATGAAGTCGCGCAGCGAACGGTAGGCCATGCCCCGTGACCCGCCCCTCGGCTATCGGCCCCGCGCCGACGGCGCGAGAGTGCGGCAACGCGACGCCCGGCGGTGGTCACGTTTGCGTAACACCGGCGCCTCCCGGCCTTCCTGGAACGGCTCCGGAAAGGGCCTACTGGGCGGCCAGCGGCATGGCCGCGCGCAGCTCGGTGCCGATCTCCTCGGTCCCCAGCACGCGGCCCAGCGCGCCGCGGAAGGCGCCCTGGCTGTAGACGCCGCCGAGGGCGCGGGCGCCCTCCAGCCAGCCCAGCTCGTTGCCGCCGGCGAGCTCCTTCACGCGGACCGCGCCCTCGCCCCCGGCCGAGGTCATGCGCGAGGCGGCCGCCGTGTCCCGGGCGATGACGCGCTTGAGCAGCACGTCCGGCGACGACGCGCTGGGAAAGACCTGCAGCAGCAGGTGGGGATAGCGCGGCACGGCCGGCAGGGCGGGCGCTTCCGCGGCGATCACCACCGAGGCCTCGACATGGGCGTCCTTGCGGACCATCGACGTCGTCGCGGCGCGGCCCGTGCGCTGCACGTGGGAGCGTGCGTACTTCTTGGGATAGCCGAAGGGCTCGCGGCCCAGCGCCAGGGCGTCGTCGGTGTCGATGTAGCAGAAGGCGTAGTAGCCGCCGACCACGTCGCCATAGCGCGCCGGCACGATGACGCCGCCGCCGCAGAAGGGCTCCACGCCGAAGGCCGAGTTCAGCTTCACGCACTCGATCCAGGCGTGCGCCGAGACGAAGGCGAAGGGTGTGGCGGCCAGCAGGCGGCGCACGGCCCCCTCGTCGCATGCCACCAGGACCGAGACCGCCTCGGCATCGTCCGAGCCGTACTCCATGCTGGGCGGAAAGAGGGGCGCATGGACGGGGATGTTGTTCATCGGCTGGCCTCCCTGGGTCGGCCCGTCCCTATAGCACGGCGGGGCCCGGAAGGGCCGCCGGCCACCTTGCCAGGGAACCGGCGCCCGGGCATGGTCTGCGCCCGTCCACCTTCTCCCGCACCCCGCCCGTGAGCCTGCAAAGCCCCGCCGCCGCCCCGCCCCGGCGCACCCTGCTGGCCGTGGGCCTGATGCTGTTCTGCGGCATCACCTGGGGCTCGACCTACGTGTTCGCCAAGATCGCCACCGAAGGCGGCACGGCGCCGCTGGGCCTGGCCTTCTGGCAGGGTCTGGGCGGCGCGCTCTTCCTGCTGCCGATCTGCCTGCTGCGCGGCAAGCTGCCGCGCCTGCGCCTGCGCGAGGGCGCCTTCTACCTGGTGACGGGGGCGCTGGGCACGGCGCTCCCCAGCATCGTGTGGTTCTGGTCCGCGCCCCACCTGCCGGCCGGCATCATCGCCATCGTCACCGCCTTCGTGCCGCTGGTGACGCTGGCCCTGACGCTCGGCCTGCGCATCGAGCGGTTCGCGGTCAAGCGGCTGATCGGCATCCTGTTCGGGCTGGCGGCGATCCTGCTCGTGGTGCTGCCCGACACCAGCCTGCCCGACCACGCGATGGTCGGCTGGGTGCTGTTCGCCCTGCTGATCCCGGTCTGCTACGCCACCGAAAGCGTGTTCATCAACCAGCGCCGGCCCGAGGGCATGGATTCGCTGACCCTGCTGTGCGGCATGCTGTTCGGCAGCACGGCGCTGCTGATCGTGCCCACGGCGGTCACGGGCGCATGGATCGCCCTGCCCTTCCCCTGGGGCGAGGTCGAATGGTCGATCGTGGCGCTGATCGGCATCAACATCCTGTCGTATGCCCTGTTCATCGAGCTGATCCGCATCGCCGGCCCGGTGTTCGCCGTGCAGATGGGCTACGTCAATACGGTGGCCGGCGTGGGCTGGGGCTGGATCCTGCTGGGCGAGCGCCTCAGCGACTGGGTGTGGATCGCGCTCGCCGTCCTGTTCTGCGGCCTGGCGCTGGTCAGGCCGGGGAGGGCGGACTAGAGCCAGGCCGCCAGCAGGAAGGCGGCCACGACCAGCCAGCCCATGTCCACGTTGCTGCGGAAGACCGCCATGCACGAGGGCGGGCTGTCCAGGTCGACGGTCCGCACCTGCCAGGCGAGATGCGCGGCGGCGGGCAGCAGGGCGAGCGCCGTCCACCAGGGCAGCCCGGCCAGCAGGGCGGCGGCGGCCAGGCACGCCCACGCCAGGGCATAGAACCCGGCGATCCAGGCGCGCGAGGCGGCGCCCAGGCGCAGCGCGGTCGACTTCACGCCCACCCGGGCGTCGTCCTGCTTGTCCTGGTGGGCATAGATCGTGTCGTAGCCCAGCGTCCAGCAGATGCCGGCGGCATAGAGCGCCAGCGCCGGCCAGGGCGGCCCCTCGCCCGCCGCGGCCCAGGCGACCAGCGCGCCCCAGTTGAAGGTGAGGCCCAGGAACGCCTGCGGCCAATGCGTGATGCGCTTCATCAGCGGGTAGAGGGCGACCAGGCCCAGCGAGCCCGCGCCCACCGCCACCGCGTCGCGCGGCAGCTGCACCAGCACGGCCAGCCCCAGCGCCAGCAGCAGGGCCAGGAATACCAGGGCCTGGAGGATCGTCAGGTCGCCGCGGGCCAGCGGGCGGTCGGCGGTGCGGGCGACGCGCGCGTCCAGGTCGCGGTCCAGCATGTCGTTGACCACGCACCCCGCCGCCCGCATGGCCAGGGCGCCCAGCCCGAACAGGACGTACAGCCACGCCTCGGCCCCGGCCAGCGCAAGCCCCCACCAGCACGGCCACAGCAGCAGCCAGGTGCCGACGGGACGGTCGAACCGCGCCAGCTTCAGGTACGGGCGCAGGCCCGCGGGGGCCCGCCGCTCGACCCACGACGTGTGAGGGAGATTCGCCTGTCCGGTTAGTTCGGCCATGGTGTATAGCGTCCGCTCCGAAGCCAGGATGCCCCATGTTCCCGTCATGGCAAGCGCGGATTCCGCAGCCGGCCGGCCCAAGGTCCGGCTTTTCGTCGAGGCGCCGCTCGCGCCCGGCGCGGCCGTGCCGCTGGCCCGCGACCGGCAACATTATCTCGTGAACGTCATGCGCCTGGGGGCGGGGTCCGAGGTGGCCGCGTTCAACGGCCGCGACGGCGAATGGCGCGCCCGCCTGGCCGGGTCCGGCAAGACGGCCGGCCTCGAGGCCGTCGAGCAGCTCCGGCCCCAGCAGGCCGGCCCCGACGTATGGCTGGTGTTCGCGCCGCCCAAGCACGCCCGGCTGGACTACCTGGCCGAGAAGGCGACCGAATTGGGTGCGGCCGCGCTGTGCCCCGTGCTTACCCGCCGCACCGTGGCCGCCCGCGTGAACCGCGACCGGCTCGAGGCCAACGCCCGCGAGGCGGCCGAGCAGACCGACCGGCTGACGGTGCCGACGTGCCACGACGCCGTGCCGCTGGCGAAGCTGGTGGCCGACTGGCCCGCCGGGCGGCGACTCCTGCTGTGCGACGAGACGGGCGGCGGCCGGCCCGTCGCCGAGGCGCTGGCCGCCGCGAAGGGGGATCCCGCGCCCTGGGCCATCGTGACGGGGCCCGAGGGCGGCTTCGAGGAAGGCGAGCTCGCGATGCTGCGCCGCCTGCCGGGCGCGGTCGGCGTGGGGCTGGGGCCGCGGCTTCTGCGGGCCGAGACCGCCGCGATCGCGGCGCTCGCCTGCTGGCAGGCCCTGCTGGGCGACTGGAGCCGCGCGCCGCGGCAATAGGGGGAAAGCGACGATGTCGGGACCGTCCAAGGGCAACAAGGAGCCCATCACCGAGCGGCGCCAGCTCGTGGAGTCGATCGCGCGCGGCGCCAAGCCCAAGGCCGACTGGCGCATCGGCACCGAGCACGAGAAGTTCGTCTTCCGCCAGAAGGATCTCTCGCCGGTGTCCTACGACGGGCCCGACGGCATCCGCGCCCTGCTGGAGGGCCTGTGCCGCTTCGGCTGGCAGCCGATCCTGGAGGGCAACACGATCATCGGCCTGACCCAGGGCCAGGAGAGCGTGAGCCTGGAGCCGGGCGGGCAGTTCGAGCTGTCGGGCGCGCCCGTGCGCTCGGTCCACGAGACCTGCCGCGAGGTCGGCACCCACCTGGAGCAGGCGAAAGAGGTGGGCGGCGAGCTGGGCGTGGGCTTCCTGGGCCTGGGCTTCCAGCCGGCGCTGAAGCGCGAGGAGGTGCCCTGGATGCCCAAGGGGCGCTACCGCATCATGCGCGAATACATGCCCAGGAAGGGCAGGCGCGGCCTGGACATGATGCTGCGCACCTGCACCATCCAGGTGAACCTGGACTTCGCCTCCGAGGCCGACATGGTGAAGAAGCTGCGCGTCGGCCTGGCGCTCCAGCCGGTGGCCACCGCCATCTTCGCCAATTCGCCCTTCGAGGAGGGCAGGCCCAACGGGCTCCTGAGCCTGCGCAGCGAGATCTGGCTGGACACCGACCCCGACCGCACGGGCATGCTGCCCTTCGCCTTCGAGGACGGCATGGGCTACGAGCGCTACGTCGACTACGCGCTCGACGTACCCATGTACTTCGTCTACCGCGACGGCCGCTACATCGACGCCAGCGGCCAGTCCTTCCGCGACTTCCTGAAGGGGAAGCTGCCGGCCTGTCCCGGCCAGGTGCCGACCATCGGCGACTGGGAGGATCATCTCACGACGCTCTTCCCCGAGGTGCGGCTGAAGCGCTTCCTCGAGATGCGGGGGGCCGACGGCGGCCCCTGGCGGCGCATCTGCGCCCTGCCCGCCTTCTGGGTGGGCCTCGTCTACGACGATCAGGCGCTGGACGCGGCGTGGGACCTGGTGAAGGGCTGGACCGCGGCCGAGCGCCAGGCGATGCGCGTGCAGGTGGGCAGGCAGGGCCTGGCCACGGCCACGCCCGCCGGGCCGATGGTCGAGCTCGCCCGGCGCGTGCTGGACATCGCCGACGCGGGCCTCCGCCGCCGCAGCAAGGAGAACCCTGCGATCCCCGACGAGACCCCGTTCCTCTCCAGCCTCTATGAGATCGTGGCCAGCGGCCGTACTCCCGCCGAGGACCTGCTCGACGCCTACCAGACCCGCTGGGGCGGCGACATCCGGCCGGTGTTCAAGGAGTACGCGTTCTAGGCTACGCCGCCGCGGCGGTGCCGCCGACCGTCAGGCCCTCGATCAGCAGCGTGGGCTGGCCCACGCCCACCGGCACGCCCTGGCCGGCCTTGCCGCAGGTGCCGATGCCGGCGTCCAGCGCCAGGTCGTTGCCCACGGCGGAAACGCGCGTCAGCACCTCGGGGCCGTGGCCGATCAGGGTTGCGCCCTTCACCGGGCGGCCCACCTTGCCGTCCTCGATCAGGTACGCCTCGGCGGCCGAGAAGACGAACTTGCCGGACGTGATGTCGACCTGCCCGCCCCCGAAGTTGACGGCATAGAGGCCCTTCTTCACCCCGGCCAGGATCTCCGCGGGATCGCGGTCGCCCGCCTTCATGAAGGTGTTGGTCATGCGCGGCAGCGGCTGGTAGGCGAAGCTCTGGCGCCTCCCGTTGCCGGTGGGCCGCATGCCCATCAGGCGGGCGTTCAGCCGGTCCTGCAGATAGCCCACCAGGATGCCGTCCTCGATGAGCGTCGTGGAGGACGTGGGCGTGCCCTCGTCGTCCACGGTCAGCGAGCCGCGGCGGTCGGCGATCGTGCCGTCGTCCACCACGGTCACGCCAGGCGCCGCCACGCGCTGGCCCATCAGGCCCGCGAAGGCCGAGGTCTTCTTGCGGTTGAAGTCGCCCTCCAGCCCGTGGCCGATCGCCTCGTGCAGCAGGATGCCGGGCCAGCCGGGGCCCAGCACGACCGGCATCTCGCCGGCCGGGGCCGGCACCGACTCGAGGTTGACCAGCGCCTGGCGCAGCGCCTCGTCGACCTGGGCCTGCCAGCGCTCGGGCGTCACGAACCGGTCGTACAGCGCGCGGCCGCCCGTGCCGTGCGATCCCGTCTCCATGCGGTCGCCCTCGGCCGCCACCACGGCCACGTTCAGGCGCACCAGGGGGCGGACGTCGCCCACCGTGCGGCCGTCGGCGCGGCGGATGTGGACCACCTGCCACTCGCCCGACAGGCTGGCCATGACCTGGCGCACGCGCGGGTCCTTGGCCCGGGCATAGGCGTCGATCTCGGCCAGGAGCTTCGTCTTGGCCGCGAAGTCCATGCCGTGCAGGGGGTTGTCGTCGATGTAGAGGCTGCGGTTGGTGCGGGCCGGGCCCTCGGCCAGCGTGCCCGCGTGCCCGGCCTTCACGGCGCCCACCGCAGCCGCCGCGCGCGCGATCGCCGCCTCGCTGAGCTCGGAGGCGTGGGCATAGCCGGTGGCCTCGCCCGCCACGGCGCGCAGCCCGAAGCCCTGGGTGGTGTCGAAGCTGGCGCTCTTCAGCCGCCCGTCGTCGAAGGCCAGCGCCTCGGACTGGCGGTACTCCAGGTACAGCTCGCCGTCGTCGCAGCCCCTGAGCGCCTCGCCCACGATGCGGTCGACCTTGGCCTGCGACAGGCCCGCCTTGGTGAAGAACAGCTCGTCGGGATCGGAAGCGAGGGTCATGGACCGTCCTTTCGGCGCACGTCGGCGCACAAGGGGGCTGTGCGCGGGCCGTGCGCGTACTGTGCGCCGCCATCATATTGGATGTGCGGGGACCGCGGACAACCGCCCGGAAAGGCCATGCTCGGCGTCCGGGTTCACCCTTGAGAATCCCCGGGCCACTGTGTATGTTCCGGCCGTTTCCCGCCGCCCCGCCGGCGCTTGTCGGGCTTTGCACCGGGCCGCCCGAATCTGGGCCCGACGCGTGGCTCAAGGCCCGGTCGCGGGAGCCCAGTTTAAAGACCGTTTTCCCCGGTGGAGGAGCGCTCCGACCCGATGTCGCCGAAGACTCTCGCCCTCGGCCTTGCCGCGGGACTGGGGGCCGCCCTGGCGGGCGCCCCCCTCGCCCTGGCCGCGCAGCCCGCACCCTGGGAGATGGGGTTCCAGCCGGCGGCGACGCCCATCATGCACCGCATCGTCGAGTTCAACGATCTGGTGTTCCCGATCATCGTCGCCATCACGATCTTCGTGCTGGCGCTGATGGTCTACGTGTTCTTCCGCTTCAACGCGCGGCGCAATCCCAACCCGTCGCGCACCTCGCACAACACCCTGATCGAGGTGATCTGGACTGTGGTGCCGGCGATCATCCTGATCGTCATCGCCATCCCCTCGCTCAGGCTGCTCTACTTCCAGGAGCGCCTTCCCGAGGCCGAACTGACCATCAAGGCCATCGGGCACCAGTGGTACTGGTCCTACGAGTATCCGGACAACGGCAACTTCACCTTCGACGCCAACCTGAAGGAGAAGGCCTCGCTGGCGCCCGGCGAGCCTTGGCTGCTGGCCACCGACAACCGCGTGGTGATTCCGGTGGACACCGTGGTGCGCGTGCTGGTGACTTCCGAGGACGTGATCCACGCCTGGGCGGTGCCTGCCTTCGGCGTCAAGAAGGACGCGGTGCCAGGCCACACGGCCGAGCTGTGGGTGCAGGTCGAGGCGACCGGCATCTACTATGGCCAGTGCTCGGAACTGTGCGGCACCAACCACGGCTACATGCCCATCGCGGTCGAGGTCGTCTCGAAGGAGGATTTCGCCCGCTGGGTGACGGATGCCCAGACGCGCTTCGCCAAGGCCGGCGGCGACGAGGCCACGGTCGCCGCCAACGCCGCCAGCAACTGAACCCACCCGGAACAGGCAGGGACACATGACCACCGCACACGGCGCCCCGTCCCACGGCGCACACGGCGCGCACGACGCCCATCACGACCACACGCCGCGCGGATGGAAGCGCTTCCTGTTCAGCACGAACCACAAGGACATCGGCACGATGTACCTGGTGTACGCGTTCGTGTTCGGCCTGATCGGCCTGGCCTTCTCCATCATCATGCGCATGGAGCTGATGGAGCCCGGCGACCAGATCCTCGGCGGCGACGCGCACATGTTCAACGTGCTGGTGACCAGCCACGGCCTGATCATGATCTTCTTCATGATCATGCCGGCCTTCATCGGCGGGTTCGGCAACTGGATCGTGCCCCTGATGATCGGCGCGCCCGACATGGCGTTCCCGCGCCTGAACAACATCAGCTTCTGGCTGCTGATCCCCTCGGGCATCCTGCTGATCGCCTCGGTCTTCGTGGACGGGGGCACCGGCGGCGGCTGGACGATCTATGCGCCGCTCAACACCTACGGCGCGCCCGGCATGGCGGTGGACTGCCTGATCCTGTCGGTCCATCTCGCCGGCGCCTCGTCGATCCTGGGCGCAATCAACTTCATCACGACGATCTTCAACATGCGCGCGCCCGGCATGACGCTGCACAAGATGCCGCTGTTCGTGTGGGCCGTTCTGGTGACGGCGTTCCTGCTGCTGCTGTCGCTGCCCGTGCTGGCCGGAGCCATCACGATGCTGCTGACCGACCGCAACTTCGGCACGAGCTTCTTCGACCCGGCCGGCGGCGGCGACCCCATCCTGTACCAGCACCTGTTCTGGTTCTTCGGTCACCCCGAGGTCTACATCCTGATCCTGCCGGGCTTCGGCGTGATCAGCCACGTGGTCTCGACCTTCTCGCGCAAGCCGGTGTTCGGCTACCTGGGCATGGCCTATGCCATGGTGGCGATCGGCTTCATCGGCTTCATCGTGTGGGCCCACCACATGTACACGGCGGGCCTGAAGGTGGACACGCGCGCCTACTTCGTGCTGGCCACGATGGTGATCGCGGTGCCCACGGGCGTGAAGATCTTCAGCTGGATCGCCACGATGTGGGGCGGATCCATCGAGTTCAAGACGCCCATGCTGTGGGCCTGCGGCTTCATCTTCCTGTTCACCGTGGGCGGCGTGACGGGTGTGGTGCTGGCCAACGCCGGCATCGACAACGTGATGCACGACACCTACTACGTGGTGGCGCACTTCCACTACGTGCTGTCGCTGGGCGCGGTGTTCGCTCTCTTCGCCGCGTTCTACTACTGGATCGGCAAGATCTCGGGCCGCCAGTATCCGGAGTTCTGGGGCAAGGTGCATTTCTGGCTGACGTTCGTCGGCGTCAACCTGACGTTCTTCCCGCAGCACTTCCTGGGCATCAGCGGCATGCCGCGGCGCATCCCGGACTATCCCGAGGCGTTCGCCGGCTGGAACATGGTGTCGTCCATCGGCTCGTACATCTCGGTCGCGGGCATGGTCGTGTTCATCCTGATGATGATCAAGACCTTCGCGTCGGGCCCGAAGGCGGCCGCAAACCCGTGGGGGCCCGGCGCCACGACGCTGGAGTGGACGGTCTCCTCGCCGCCGCCCTTCCACACCTTCGAGCAGCCCCCGCGCATCGGTTCGGCGGGCGCGCACTGACGGAGCCATGCGCGATCTCGCCCCCGGGATGAGCGTCGGCGCCGCGCCGGCGCTCGCGGCGGAGCCGTCCGTCGCGGACTTCGTGGCGCTGCTGAAGCCGCGGGTCGTCTCGCTGGTCGTGCTGTCGGGAATCGTGGGCCTGGTGCTGGCGCCCGGCGCCCTGCATCCCGCCCTGGCGGTGACCGCGATCCTGTGCATCGCCGTGGGCGCCGGGGCGGCCGGCGCCATCAACATGTGGTACGAGCGCGACCTTGATGCGCTGATGCAGCGCACGCGCAGCCGGCCGCTGCCGGCCGGGCGCATGGAGCCCGATACGGCGCTCGCCTTCGGCGTAACGCTGGCGGTGGCTTCGGTCACCGTCATGGGCCTTGCGGTGAACCACGCCGCCGCCCTGCTGCTGGCCGCCAGCATCCTGTTCTACGTCGGCATCTACACCGTTTGGCTGAAGCGCCGCACGCCGCAGAACATCGTGATCGGCGGCGCGGCCGGGGCGTTTCCGCCGCTGATCGGCTGGGCAGCCGTCACCGGCGGCCTGGACCTGATGCCGCTCGCGATCTTCGCACTGATCTTCCTGTGGACGCCGCCGCACTTCTGGGCGCTGGCCCTGGTTCGATCGGACGACTATGCCCGCGCCGGCGTACCGATGCTGCCGGTCGTGTCGGGCGAGCGCGCGACCCGGCGCCAGATCATGGCCTACACCCTTGCCCTGGCCGCCGTCTCGATGGCGCCGGTGCTGCTGGGCGCGGGGTGGATCTACGGACTGGGCGCGGCCGTGCTGGGCCTGCTGTTCGTGGCCGGCGCGTTCCGCCTGCTGGTGGCGCCCTCGGCGGCGCTGGCGCGGGGCCTGTTCGGCTATTCCATCCTCTACCTGGCGCTGATCTTCGCGCTGCTGATGGCGGATGCGGGCGCGCTGGGCCGGTTCGCCGCGTGATCCTATGGCCCTCGCCATGACCCCGCCCGTGGACCGCCGGCGCCGGCGCGGCCGCAATCTGGCGCTGGGCGGCGTGCTGCTGCTGCTGGTGGTGCTGTTCTACGTCATCACCATCGTGAAGTTCGGAGCCCAGCCGTGAGCGCACTGGCACGCCGCAAGCGTTCCACCGCCGTTATCCTGGCCGGGATCGTGGTCGGCATGGCGGGGCTGTCCTATGCCAGCGTGCCGCTGTACCGGCTCTACTGCCAGATCACCGGCCAGGGCGGCACGACGCAGGTGGCCGAGGCGGCCCCCGCCCAGGCCAGCGACGCGGTGATGACGATCCGCTTCGACGCCAACCTGGCGCGCGGCATGCCGTGGCGCTTCTGGCCGGCCGAGCGTTCGACCCGGGTGCGGGTGGGCGAGCCCAACATCGTGACCTTCGTGGCCGAGAACCCGACGACGCGCGCCATCACCGGCCATGCCACCTTCAACGTGACCCCGGAGAAGGTCGGCATCTACTTCGACAAGATCGAGTGCTTCTGCTTCACCGAGCAGGTGCTGCAGCCCGGGCAGCGGGTCGAGATGCCGGTCCAGTTCTTCGTGGACCCCGGCATCCTGGACGATCCGGACACGAGGGGCGTGGGCACGATCACCCTGTCGTACACCTTCTTCGAGACGCCCGAGAGCGGGGCGACCGGCACCAACTGACGCCAACCTGATGACGGCGCCCGGCCGGGGATGCTAGGCAGGGGCGCCAGCGGAGGAGACCGAGGGACATGGCCGACACGCACGCGAAGGGACATTCCTACCATCTCGTCGACCCCAGCCCGTGGCCGGTCGTGGGCGCCCTGTCCGCCCTGGTCCTGGCGGTGGGCGCCATCATGTTCATGCACGGCGGCACCTGGCTGGTCATGGCCGCGGGATTGCTGATGGTGCTGTTCACCATGTTCGTGTGGTGGCGCGACGTGCTGCGCGAGGCGGTGGTCGAGGGCCATCACACGCCGGCGGTCCAGATCGGCCTGCGCTACGGCATGGTGCTGTTCATCGCCTCGGAGGTGATGTTCTTCGTGGCGTGGTTCTGGGCCTACTTCAACGCTGCCCTGTTCCCCACCGCGGCGATGGGCAACGTGTGGCCGCCCGAGGGCATCCAGACCTTCGATCCGTGGGATCTGCCCTTCCTCAACACCCTGATCCTGCTGACCTCGGGCACCACCGTGACCTGGGCCCACCACGCGATCATGGAGGGCAACCGCAAGTCGGCGATCCGCGGGCTGTGGCTGACCATCATCCTGGGCGCGCTGTTCACGTGCGTGCAGGCCTACGAGTATGCCCACGCGGCCTTCGGCTTCCGCGAGGGCATCTACGGCTCGGTGTTCTTCATGGCGACGGGCTTCCACGGCTTCCATGTGCTGGTCGGCACCATCTTCCTGTCCGTCTGCCTGTGGCGCCTGTACCAGGGCCACTTCCAGCCCCATCACCACTTCGGCTTCGAGGCCGCAGCCTGGTACTGGCACTTCGTCGACGTGGTGTGGCTGTTCCTCTTCGTCTGCATCTACTGGTGGGGCCAGTAGGCACCGTGACGGAGGCGGGCGGGCGCCGCCTTTCGCCCTTCGCCACGGGCCTGGCCGCGCGCTGCCCGCGCTGCGGCCAGGGGCGCCTGTTCGCGGGCTACCTGCAGGTGTCGCCCGCCTGCGAGCGCTGCGGGCTTGACCTTCGCGCCGCGGACAGCGGCGACGGTCCCGCCTTCTTCGTCATGTGGATCGTCTCGGCCATCGTGGTCCTGCTTGCCGCGCTGACCGAGATCTTCTTCGAGCCTGCCCTGTGGGTGCATGTCGCCCTGTGGATCCCGCTGGTCGTGCTGCTGGCGGTGCTGCTGCTGCGGCCGATCAAGGGCCTGCTGATCGCCCTGCAGTACCGCCACCGCATCGACTTCGCCGACGAGGCCGGCCCGGAGGGCGCGCAGGATGGCGACGGGCAGGGTGGCCGGGTCCCCTAGGCCGCGCCGCGTCGTCCGCCTGACGCTGGCCGCCGCCGCGGGCGTGGTCCTGCTGCTGGGGCTGTCGTACTGGCAGGTGCAGCGCGCCCAGTGGAAGGACGGGCTGATTGCCGAGCGCGCGGCCCGCCTGGCTGCTCCCCCCACCCCGCTTCCCGCCGTCGTCGCCGATCCCGCTTTGCTCGCGTTCACCCGCGCCTGGGCCGAAGGCACCTTCGACCACGCGCGCGAGATCACCGTTCTGCGGCCGGCGCTGGACGGGGCCAGCGGCTATCACGTCGTCACCCCGCTGGCCCGGCCGGACGGCGGCTGGGTGCTGGTCGACCGCGGCTGGGTGCCGCTGGACCGGCGCGATCCCGCCACGCGCCCCGAGGGCCAGCTGGCCGGCCCGGTGCGCGTGACAGGCATCGTGATCCCGGGCGACCGCGCGGGTGCCTTCACGCCCGACAACGATCCGGCTGGCGGCGCCTGGTTCGTGCGCGACCCCGCGGCCATCGCCGCGGCGGCGGGCATCGCAGCCCTGCCGGTGATCCTGGAGGCCGACGCCGCCCCCAATCCCGGCGGGCTTCCCCTGGGAGGCCAGACCGCCACGGCGCTGACAAGCGACCACCGGGGCTATGCGGCTACCTGGTTCGCGCTTGCCGTGGCTCTGGCGGTCATCTATGCGATGCTGCTCCGCCGCGAGCTGCGCTGGGACACGCCATGACCAACCGTCCGCCCACCGCCTATGCCGAGCTGGAGGGCCGCTTCGCGCGGCTGTCCCACGTCAACGGCGCGCGCGCCGTGCTGTCGTGGGACCACCAGGCCATGATGCCCGAGGGCGGTGCCGAGGCGCGCGCCGACCAACTGGCCACCCTGGCAGTGCTGGCGCACGAGATGCTGACCGACCCGCGCCACGGCGACCTGCTGGACAGGGCCGAGGGCGAGACGCTGGACGACTGGCAGCGCGCCAACCTGGCCGAGATGCGCCGCCAGTGGCGCCATGCCACGGCCGTGGAGAGCGCGCTGGTCGAGACCCTGTCCAAGGCGGTGTCGGCCTCGGAGCATGCCTGGCGGGAAGCGAGGCCCGCCAACGACTTCAAGGGCTTCGCGCCGAAGCTGGCGCGCGTGCTGGAGCTGGTGCGCGAGGTGGCGGCGCGGAAGGCCGCGGCCCTCGGCGTCGGCCCCTACGACGCCCTGCTGGACGAGTACGAGCCCGGCGGCTCCTCGGCCGCCATCGACGCGATCTTCGACGATCTGGAGGCGTTCCTGCCGGGCTTCCTGGGCGAGGTCATGGAGCTCCAGGCGCGCAGGGGCAGGGCCCACGCGCCCGCCGGCCCCTTCGCGGTGGAGCGCCAGCGCGCGCTGGGCGAGCGCGTCATGAGAACGATGGGCTTCGACTTCCGCCACGGGCGGCTGGACGTGAGCCGCCATCCCTTCTGCGGCGGCACGCCCGACGACGTGCGCATCACCACGCGCTACGACGAGGCCGACTTCACCTCGGCCCTCATGGGCGTGATCCACGAGACGGGCCATGCGCTGTACGAGATGGGCCTGCCCCGGCCCTGGCGCAGCCAGCCCGTCGGCCAACCGCGCGGCATGAGCCTGCACGAGAGCCAGTCGCTGCTGATGGAGATGCAGGCCTGCCGCAGCCGCGAGTTCATCGGCTTCGCCGCCCCCCTGATGCGTGAGGCGTTCGGCGGCGAGGGCGCGGCGTGGGAGGCGGACAACCTCTACCGCCTCTACACGCATGTTGAGCCCGGCTTCATCCGCGTGGACGCCGACGAGGTGACTTACCCGGCCCACGTCATCCTGCGCTACAAGCTGGAGCGGGCCATGATCGCGGGCGAGCTGCGGGTGGCCGACCTGCCCGGCGCCTGGGCCGAGGGCATGCAGCGCATGCTGGGCATCGTGCCGCCCGACGACCGGCTGGGCTGCATGCAGGACATCCACTGGCCCGACGGCGCCTGGGGCTACTTTCCCACCTACACGCTGGGCGCGCTGACGGCGGCGCAGCTGTTCGCCGCGGCCCGCAAGGCCGACCCCGGCATCCCGGCGGCGATCGGGCGGGGCGACTTCGGGCCGCTGGTGGCATGGCTGCGCGCCAACGTGCACGGCCTCGCGTCCTCGCTGCCCACGCCCGAGATCCTGCGCCGCGCCACCGGCAGGCCGCTCGAAACCCTGGCGTTCAAGGCCCACCTGCGCCAGCGCTACCTCGCCTAGATGCGCTACGTCAGCACGCGGGGCAAGGCGGCGGCCGTTGGCTTCGAGGGCGCGTTGCTGGCCGGGCTCGCGCCCGACGGCGGGCTGTACGTGCCCGAGACGTGGCCGCGGCTTGCAGGGGACGATCTGGCGGCCCTGGCGGGCCTGCCCTACGCGCGGCTGGCCGAGCGCGTGCTGGCGCCCTTCATGGACGAGGCCGGGCGGGCCGCCCTGGGACCGTTGCTGGACGCGGCCTATGCCGGCTTCGCCCATCCGGCCGTCGTGCCGCTGAAGCAACTCGACGCCGGCCTGTGGCTGCTGGAGCTGTTCCACGGTCCGACGCTCGCCTTCAAGGACGTGGCGCTGCAGGTTCTGGGGCGCATGCTCGATGCTGCGCTCACCCGGCGTGGCGAGCGCCTGACCATCGTCGGCGCCACCTCGGGGGACACGGGCGCCGCCGCCATCGCCGCCTGCCGCGGGCTGGCCAGCATGGACGTGGTGATCCTGCATCCCAAGGGCCGCGTCTCGGACGTGCAGCGCCGCCAGATGACCACCGTGGCCGACGCCAACATCCACAACGTGGCGTTGGAGGGCAGCTTCGACGACTGCCAGGCGCTGGTGAAGGCGATGTTCAACGACGCGCCCTTCCGCGACGCCATGCGGCTGGGCGCCGTCAACTCGATCAACTGGGCGCGCGTCATGGCCCAGGCCGCCTACTACGTGGCGGCAGCCGTGGCGCTGGGATCGCCCCACCGTCGCGTCGCCTTCGCCGTGCCGACCGGCAACTTCGGCGACGTCTATGCGGGCTACGTGGCGCACCGGATGGGTCTGCCGGTGGCGCGGCTGCTGGTGGCCACCAACACCAACGACATCCTGGCGCGCTTCCTGGAGACCGGCGAGTACCGCCCGGCCGGGGTGACGCCGACCCTCAGCCCCAGCATGGACATCCAGGTGGCCAGCAACTTCGAACGCCTGCTTTTCGAGCTGCACGGGCGCGACGGGGCGGCCGTGGAGGCCCTGATGACGGAACTGGCCCGCAAGGGCCGCTTCGCCGTCGGCGCGGACAGGCTGACCGATGCACGCGCCCTGTTCGCCGGAACCCGGCTGGACGACGCCGGCATGGTCGACACGATCGGGCGGGTCTTCCGCGCCACGGGCGAGACGATCGACCCGCACACCGCCTGCGGCATCCACGCGGCGCGGGCCGCCGGGCTGTCGCGGGAGGTGCCGGTGGTGGCCCTGGCCACGGCCCACCCCGCCAAGTTTCCCCAGGCCGTGGCCCGCGCCACGGGCAGGGAACCGGCCCTGCCGGCCCATTTGGCCGACCTGGCGAGCCGGCCGGAGCGCTACACCGTCTTGCCAAACGAGCTTGGCGCCGTGCAAGCTTTCGTCCGGGCCAGCGCGAAGGCCCGCTAGCCAGCCGGGAGAGCCGACTTGACGGTGCGCGTGACGACGCTCGACAGCGGTCTACGGGTGGTGACGGACGCCATGGACGGCGTCGAATCCCTGACGGTCGGCATGTGGGTCGACGTCGGGGCGCGGGACGAGACCGCTGACATCCAGGGCATCTCGCACCTGCTGGAGCACATGGCCTTCAAGGGCACCCAGCGCCGCTCGGCGATCGCCATCAGCGAGGAGATCGAAGCGGTGGGCGGGCACCTGAACGCCTACACTTCGCGCGAGCAGACCGCCTACTACGCCAGGGTGCTGGCCCAGGACCTGCCGCTGGCCGTCGACCTGCTGGCCGACATCCTGCAGCACTCGACCTTCGCGGCCGAGGAGCTGGCACGCGAGCGCCAGGTCATCGCCCAGGAGATCGCCCAGGTCGACGACACGCCCGACGACCTGATCTTCGACCTGTTCCAGGAGACCGCCTATCCCGGCCAGCCGATGGGACGCTCGATCCTGGGCACCGCCGAGGGCGTGGCCGGTCTGGATCGCGACCGGCTGCGCGGCTACCTGCGCGAGCAGTACCGGGCCGGACGCATGGTCCTGGTGGGTGCGGGAAGGGTGGAGCACGAGCGCCTGGTGGACCTGGCGCAATCCTCGTTCGGCTCCCTGCCGGTGAACGGGCACCGCGTGCGCACGGCTCCGGTCTATGCCGGTGGCGACCGGCGCGAGGAGCGCGACCTGGAGCAGCTCCACCTCGTGGTGGGCTTCGACGCCGTGCCCTACGACCATCCGGGATACTACGCGCTGCAGGTGCTTTCGACCCTGCTGGGCGGCGGCATGTCCTCGCGGCTGTTCCAGGAGGTGCGCGAGAAGCGCGGGCTGGCCTACTCGATCTACACCTTCGCGTCCTCGTACATGGACGGCGGCCTGTTCGGCGTCTACGCCGGTTGCGGCACCGACCAGGCGGGTGAGCTCGCGCGCGTGGTGGCCGACCAGATCCTGGCCGCCGCCGAGGGCATCGGCGAGGCCGAGGTGCAGCGCGCCAAGGCACAGCTGCGGGCCGGCCTGCTGATGGCGCAGGAAAGCTCGTCCTCGCGCGCCGAGACGGCGGGGCGGCAGATGCTGGTCTATGGGCGGCCGGTGCCAGTGGCCGAGCTGGTGGCGCGCATCGACGCAGTGACGCCGGCAGACACCGCGGCCATCGGCCGCACGGTCGTGGCGGGCGGCCCCCCCACCGTCACCGCCATCGGCCCCGGCGAGGGTCTGGCGGCCTACGACACGCTGATGGCGAGGCTGGCCGCGCACTAGGGAGACGCCGCGTGTTCCGCTTCCTGCACGGCCGTTCCGCTTGGGGCAGGTTCCCGCCGCTGCAGGGCGCGCGAATCATCCTGCGTCCGCCGCGCCATTCCGACTGGCGCGCCTGGGCCGACCTGCGGTCCGCCTCGCGCGACTTCCTGACGCCCTGGGAGCCCACCTGGTCGCACGATGGCCTGACGCGGCGCGCCTTCCGCCGCCGCGTGCGCCAGCACCACGCCGACTGGCGCGACCGCGCCGGCTACGCCTTCTTCCTGGTGGGGCGCGAGGACGGGCGCCTGCTCGGCGGCATCACGGTCAGCGACGTGCAGCGCGGCGTGGCGCAGTCCTGCCAGCTCGGCTACTGGGTGGGGGCGCCCTATGCCCGCCGGGGCTACATGACCGAGGCGCTGGCGCTCACGCTGGGCTTCGTCTTCCGCGACCTCGGGCTGCACCGCGCCACCGCCGCCTGCCTGCCCGGCAACCGGGCTAGCCAGGGCCTGCTGCGCAAGCTGGGCTTCCGCGAGGAGGGCTATGCCCGGGACTTCCTGCGCATCGACGGTCGCTGGCAGGACCATGTCCTGTTCGCCCTGCTGGCCGAGGAGTTCGAGACGCTGCGCACCGCACAGCCCCTGGGCCGCGCGGCGGAGTAGGCGCCGTGGCCTAGGCGTGGCCCGCCGCGCTGGAGAGCTTGGCGGGGTCGATGCCGATCTTGCCGACCGCGCGTTCCCACTTCGCGTCCAGATCCAGGCCGAAGATGAGATCCTCGTCGGAGGCGACCGTGAGCCAGCCGTTGTTGCGGATCTCGTTGTCGAGCTGGTCGGGCGCCCAGCCGGCATAGCCGAGCGCCAGCAGGCTTCGCTTGGGCCCGATGCCGGCCGCCATCGCCTTCAGCACATCGATCGTGGCGGTCAGCGCGATGCCGTTGCGGATGTTGAGCGTGGCCTCCTGCTTGTAGTCGTCGGAGTGCAGCACGAAGCCGCGCCCGGTCTCCACCGGCCCGCCGAAATGCACGCGGATGCCCTCGGAGGGCACCGAGGGCGCGATCTGGAGCTGGCGCAGCAGGTCGGAGAAGCTGATCGATTCGATGGCCCGGTTCACGACCAGCCCCATCGCGCCTTCGGCGCTGTGGGCGCACAGGTAGATCACCGTGCGCTGGAACCTCGGGTCGCTCATGCTGGGCATGGCCACCAGCATTTGGCCTTCCAGGTATCCGGACGATCGCTCCATCGCTAAGCCCCTTGGCGCAGGTCGGCCCCGCCCCTTACGGAAAGATAGTATCACCGGGGGCGAAGGCAACCCTTCGCCGCACGGCCTTGAGGGGCACGGCCCGCTGCCTGTAACGTTGCCGTTCCTGCCCGCAATGGCGCGGGCGACCATCACACGAGAGGGAGCCATGGCGCGCATCAAGGTGGGGGAACGCATCCCGAGCGGGACGCTGGGCTACATGAGCAAGAACGGCCCCGCCTCCCTGTCGACCGACGAGCTGTTCAAGGGCAAGAAGGTGGCCTTGTTCTCGGTGCCGGGCGCGTTCACGCCGACCTGCTCGGCCAAGCATCTGCCGGGCTTCGTGGCCAAGGCGCGCTCGCTGAAGGCGAAGGGCGTGGACACCATCGCCTGCGTCGCGGTGAACGACGTGTTCGTGATGGACGCCTGGGGCAAGAGCCAGAGCGTGGGCAACAAGGTTCTGATGCTGGCCGACGGCAACGGCCAGTTCACCAAGTCCCTGGGCCTGGGGCTCGACCTGCGGAAGTACGGGCTTGGCAAGCGCGGTCAGCGCTTTTCGATGCTGGTCGAGAACGGCGTGGTGAAGCAGCTCAACCTCGACGCCCGCGGCAGCTTCAAGGTGTCGGACGCGGACACCCTGCTGAAGCAGATCAGGTAGCCCCGCCGCCTCCGCCCTGGGCCTCCTCCGCGCCCTTGCGGAAGGGGGCCAGGGCGGCACGCGCGAGACGGTCGGCGCGCTCGTTCTCGGCGTGGCCGGCGTGGCCCTTCACCCAGTGCCACACGACTTCGTGCCGCCTCATGGCCTCGGCCAGCCGGCGCCACAGGTCCTCGTTCTTCACCGGCTTCCTGTCGGCGGTCTTCCAGCCGTTGCGGCGCCAGGCGTGGATCCAGGACGTGATGCCGGTACGCACATAGGTGCTGTCGGTCGTCACCTCCACGGTACTGGCGCGCTGCAGCGCCTCCAGCGCCGCGATGGCGGCCATCAGCTCCATGCGGTTGTTGGTGGTCAGCGCCTCGCCGCCCGACAGCTCGCGCTCGTGACCGTTCCAGCGCAGCACCACGCCCCAGCCGCCGGGGCCCGGGTTGCCCGAGCAGGCGCCGTCCACGAAGGCCTGCACCACGCCGGGCGGCGCGCCGGCATGCCCGCTCATGGCAGGCCGTAGGCGCCGACGTCGCCCACCTGGCGGTGGAAGCGCAGCTTCATCAGGTACTCGCGCGGGTCCTTGGGCGTGACGAGCGCGCCCTCGACCTGGTTCAGCCAGTCGTAGAGCCGCGTCAGCAGGAAGCGGATGGCGGCGCCGCGCGCCAGCAGCGGCAGCGCCTCGAGCTCGGCGGGGGTCAGCGCGCGCACCCGCTGGTAGTGGGCCAGCAGGAGGCGGGCCTTGGTGACGTTGAGTTCCGCCCCGCGCTCGAAGCACCAGGCGTTCAGGCACACGGCAAGGTCGTAGGCGAGGAAGTCGTTGCAGGCGAAATAGAAGTCGATGAGACCGGTCAGCCGTTCGCCAGAGAAGAACACGTTGTCGGGGAAGAGGTCGGCGTGGATCACGCCGGCGGGCAGGTCGGCCGGCCAGGCTGCCGCGATGGCCTCCAGCTCGCGCGCGAGCTCGGCCGCCAGGCCCGGCTCCACCTCGTCGGCACGCCGGCCGCAGGCGGCCGCCAGGCGGCGCCAGCCCTCGGGCCCCAGGGCGTTGGGGCGGCGCAGGGCGAAACCCTGGCCGGCGATGTGCAAGCGGGCAAGCGCCTCGCCCAGCGCGCTCAGGTGGTGGGCCTGGATGCGGCGCGGCCACACGCCCTCCAGGAACGAGACCATGGCGGCCGGCCGGCCGTTCAGCGTGCGCAGCGCATCGCCGTCGCGCGCGCGGATGGGCGTGGGGCACGGCACGCCGCGCGCGGCCAGGTGCTCCATCAGGCCGATGAAGAAGGGCAGGTCGGCCGGCGCCACGCGCTTCTCGTACAGCGTCAGGATGAAGGGCGCGGCGTCGGTGATGACCAGGAAGTTGCTGTTCTCCACGCCCTCGGCGATGCCCTTGAAGGACACCAGCCGGCCCACGTCGTAGGCCGCGAGGAAGGTGGCGAGGTCCTCGTCGCCGACCTCGGTGTAGACCGCCATCGCGCGGGGGATCCGGCTAGGCCGACAGGGCCCGGGGCACGTTGAAGCGCACGTTCTCGCGCGTGACCTCGGTTTCCTCGATCACCAGCGTGTAGCGCTCGCCCAGCGCGTGCAGCACCTCGGAGACCAGGCTCTCGGGGGCCGAGGCGCCCGCCGTGATGCCCAGACGCCCGACGCCTTCGAGCTTCGACCAGTCCAGGTCGCGCGCCCGCTGCACCAGTGCCGAGTCCGGGCAGCCCGCCGAGCGGGCGACCTCGACCAGGCGCAGCGAATTGGACGAGTTGGGCGCCCCAATCACCAGGATGAAGTCGCAGTTCCGCGCGATCGCCTTCACCGCGTCCTGGCGGTTGGTCGTGGCATAGCAGATGTCCTTGCGGTGCGGGCCAGCGATGGCCGGGAAGCGCCGGCGCAGCACGGCCACGATGGAGGCCGCGTCGTCCACCGAGAGGGTCGTCTGCGTCAGATAGGCGAGCCGCGTCGGGTCGGCGGGCTGCACCCGCTCGGCCTGCTCGACATCCTCGACCAGGACGATGCTGCCCTCGGGAAGCTGACCCATCGTGCCGATCACCTCGGGGTGGCCGGCATGGCCCACCAGGATGATCTGCCGGCCGGCCTGGAAATGGCGGTCGGCCTCGTGATGCACCTTGCTGACCAGCGGGCAGGTGGCGTCGATGTAGATCAGGTTGCGCCGCGCCGCCTCGGCGGGCACCGCCTTGGGCACGCCGTGGGCCGAGAAGATCACCGGCTGCCCGTCGTCGGGCACCTGGGTCAGTTCGTCCACGAACACGGCGCCCTTGGCCTCCAACTGCTCCACGACGAACCGGTTGTGGACGATCTCGTGGCGCACATAGACGGGGCGGCCGTGCTTCTCCAGTGCGAGCTCGACGATCTGGATGGCGCGGTCCACGCCGGCGCAGAAGCCGCGCGGGCTGGCCAGCAGCACGGTCAGGGCGGGTTTCATCATGGGCGCATCCTAGGCGATTTCGGCCCCGCCTGCGAGTTGCGCGGTCCGCCTTGTGGCCTCGCGCCCGCGCCATTAGATTGCGCCCCGCGAGCGATCGCCGGTCGGGCCCTTGCCAGGTGCGGGCCCGCAGCCCGCCACGCAGGAGGCCAGCCCCATGTCCGACGCCGTCATTGCCCAGAAGGGCCCCTATCCCGTCGACGTCGAGGCCGGCAAGACCTACTGGTGGTGCGCCTGCGGGCGCAGCGCCAAGCAGCCGTTCTGCGACGGATCGCACAAGACGACGACGCTGACGCCCGTCGCCATGAAGGCGGAGACGACGACGAAGGCATGGTTCTGCGGGTGCAAGCAAAGCGCCAAGAAGCCGTTCTGCGACGGGACGCACGGCCGCCTGTGACCGGGCCTGCCCGGGCGCTGCGGCCGGCCGCTGCGGCCCTGGCCGGCCTGCTGGCGCTGGCCGGATGCGGTGCGTTCGAACCCGACCGCGCGCCGTTCTCGTGCCCGCGCACCCTGCTGGTGGCCGACGCGGACACCGCGACGCTGTACCGCGAGGGACCGGGGCGCGACCTGACCGACGTGCGCTTCGTCGGCCGCATCAGCGGCGTCACGTGGCAGTGTGCCTTCCACGAAGACGGCTACATCGACCAGGAGATCACGGTGGCCTTCGCCGCCGCGCGCGGGCCGGCGGCCGACGCGCGCGAGGTGGGCTTCGACTATTTCGTGGCCGTGGTCGAGCCCTCGGGCAGGATCGCGCGCAAGCAGGTCTTCCACCTGAACGTCGTCTTCGAGGGCGGCAACAGTGTGGTGTTCAACCGCATCGTCGGCACGACGATCTTCGCCGCCGACCCGGTCGATGCCTCGGGCAATCGCATCTACGTGGGCTTCCAGCTCACGCCCGAGCAGCTGCAGGAGAACCGGCGCGTGCGGGGCATCCCCGGCTGAGCGGTTCCCGTCGGCACTCCGGCCGCCGGGCGGCTCGCGCTTGCGCCGCCCCCCGGCACCATGCCACCCTTCGCCCTGCCATGCGGGAGAGTTCGGACGCGGCCCGAGTGCGCGTCCGGCGCCGAAGGAGCAACCGCCCCGGAAACTCTCAGGCACCAGGGACCGCTGGCAGGGGAACTCTGGAGAGCAGGCGTGCAAGCGCCTCACCGAAGGGGTAAGCCGGCTCCGCGTTCGCAAGGCGCCGGTCGATCTCTCAGGTCCGGGACAGAGGGGGCAACGTCCGGGCGCAGGGTGCGCCCAGGCGCAGCGCCCTGATGACGGAGAGCCCCCGGGTGACCGACGTCGAGTCCCTGCTGCGGACGCCACTCCACGACTTGCACGTGTCGTTGGGCGCCAGGATGGTGCCCTTCGCCGGCTACAGCATGCCGGTGCAGTATCCCACCGGCATCCTGGCGGAGCACCGCCACACACGCACCGCCGCCGGGCTGTTCGACGTGGCCCACATGGGCCAGGTCACGCTGCGCGGCCCGGACGTCCACCGCCGCCTCGAGACGCTGGTTCCCGCCGACGTGCAGGGGATCGCGCCCGGCGCCGTCCGCTATTCCCAGCTGACCGACGAGCAGGGCGGCATCCTGGACGACCTGATGATCTCCAACGCCGGCGACCACGTCGTTGCCGTCGTCAACGCCAGCCGCAAGCACGCGGATGTGGCCCACATGAAGGCCGGCCTGCCAGGCATCGCCGTGGAGCTGGCGGAGGACCGGGCCCTGCTGGCCCTGCAGGGGCCGGGCTCGGCAGCGGTCATGGCGCGCCTGGCGCCGCCCGCAGCGGCGCTCGCGTTCATGACCTTCACCGCCTGCCCGGTGGCGGGCATCCCGTGCGGCGTGTCGCGTTCGGGCTATACGGGCGAGGACGGCTTCGAGATCTCGGTCCCGGCCGACCGCGCGGTGGCACTGGCCGAGAGGCTGCTGGCCGAGCCCGAGGTCAGGCCCATCGGCCTGGGGGCCCGCGACAGCCTGCGCCTGGAGGCGGGGTTGTGCCTGTACGGCCACGACATCGACACCACCACGACGCCGGTGGAGGCCGGCCTGGCCTGGAGCATCCAGGCGCGCCGCCGCCGCGAGGGCGGGTTCCCGGGCGCCGCCGTCATTCAGCGCCAGCTGGCCGAGGGCCCGCCGCGGCGGCGCGTCGGCCTGCGCCCCGAGGGCAGCGCCCCCGCCCGCGAGGGCACCGAGATCTTGGACGCCGCCGGCAACGCCATCGGCCGCGTCACCAGCGGCGGGTTCGGCCCCACGGTGAGCGCGCCCGTTGCCATGGGCTACGTCGCGGCGGCCGCGGCGGCACCCGGCACGCCCGTGCAGCTGGTCGTGCGGGGCCAGGCGCGGCCCGCACGCGTCGTCGCACTTCCCTTCGTCCCCCACCGCTACAAGCGATCCTGACCGGAGGTCCCCGACCATGACCGAGCGACGCTACACGCGCGAGCACGAGTGGATCACCGTGGACGGCGACGTGGCCACGGTGGGCATCACCGACTTCGCGCAGGAGCAGTTGGGCGACGTGGTCTATGTCGAGCTGCCGGCCGTCGGCAGGAAGGTGACCAGGGGCGGCGAGGCGGCCGTCGTGGAATCGGTCAAGGCCGCCAGCGAGGTCTACGCGCCGCTCAGCGGCGAGGTCGTCGCGGTCAACGAGGCGCTGGCCCAGGAGCCCGCCACCGTCAACGCCGATCCCTTCGGCAAGGGCTGGTTCCTGAAGATGAAGCTGGCCGACCGCGGCGAGCTGGACGGCCTGATGGACGAGAAGGCCTACCGCGCCTTCTTGGCGGAGAGCCACTGATGCGCTATCTGCCCCTGACGCAGGAGGACCGGCGGGCCATGCTCGCCACCATCGGCGTCGCCTCGATCGACGATCTCTTCGTCGACGTGCCGCCCTCGGCGCGGCTGGCCGCGCCGGTCGACCTGCCCCTCCACCAGGGCGAGATCGAGGTCGAACGCACCTTCCGCGCCTTCGCCGCCCAGAACCTGGGAACGACCGGCGTGCCGTGCTTCCTGGGCGCCGGCGCCTATCGCCACCACGTCCCCGCCTCGGTCGACGCCCTCATCCAGCGCGGCGAGTTCTTGACGTCGTACACGCCCTACCAGCCCGAGGTGAGCCAGGGCACGCTGCAGGCGCTGTTCGAGTTCCAGACGATGGTCGCCATGATGACCGGCATGGAGGTGGCCAACGCCTCCATGTACGACGGCGCCTCGGCCACGGCCGAGGCGGTGCTGATGGCTAACCGCGTCACGCGCCGCACGCGCGCCGTGCTGTCGGGCGGGCTGCACCCGCACTACCGCGACACCGTCGTCACGTATGCGCGCTACAGCGACTTCAGGATCGAGGCCCTGCCGCTGGACCCCGAGGGGCGCGAGGATCTGGCGGCCCGGCTGGACGGCGACACCTCGTGCCTGGTCGTGCAGTACCCAGGCTTCTTCGGCCACGTGCGCGACCTGGCGCCGCTGGCGCAGAAGGCGCACGCGGCGGGCGCCCTGCTGGTGGTCGTGGTGACCGAGGCCGTGGCGCTCGGCCTTCTGGAGACGCCGGGGGCGATGGGCGCCGACATCGTGGTGGCCGAGGGCCAGTCGCTGGGCATCCCTCTCAGCTTCGGCGGGCCGTACCTGGGCCTGTTCGCCACGCGCGACAGATACGTTCGGCAGATGCCGGGCCGCATCTGCGGCGAGACGACCGACGCCGAGGGCCGGCGCGGCTGGGTGCTGACCCTCTCCACCCGCGAGCAGCACATCCGCCGCGAGAAGGCGACCAGCAACATCTGCACGAACTCCGGCCTGTGCGCGCTCGCCTTCACGATCCACCTGGCCCTGCTCGGCGAGGCGGGCTTCGAGCGGCTTGCCCGCCTGAACCACGAGGCCGCCATCCGACTGGCCGACAGGCTGGCCAGCGTGAAGGGGGTGGAGGTCGTGAACGACACCTTCTTCAACGAGCTGACGCTGCGGCTGGCGCGGCCCGCCGCGCTGGCGGTGGATGCCCTGGCGGATGCCCGCATCCTGGCGGGCGTGCCGGTCTCGCGCCTGGCGCCCGAAGACAAGGCGTCGGAGAACCTGCTGCTGGTGGCCGCCACCGAGCTCACCACCGACCAGGAGATCGAGGCCCTGGCAACCGCGCTGGGCGGGGTGCTGTCATGACCGCGACCGGCCACCGCGGCCTTGACCACGAGGAGCCCCTGCTGTTCGAGCAGGACGAGCCCGGCCGCACGGGCGTCGATCTTCCGGCACCCAAGGGCGGGCAGGACCGGCTGGGCGGCCGCGCCCGCACCCGGCCGCTGGGCCTGCCGGGCCTGGCCGAGCCGCAGGTCGTGCGCCACTTCACCCGCCTGTCGCAGCGCAATTACGCCATCGACGCCGGCATGTACCCGCTGGGGTCGTGCACCATGAAGCACAACCCCCGGCTGAACGAGCGCGTCGCGCGCCTGCCCGGCCTGGGCGATCTGCACCCGCTGCAGCCAGCCAAGACGGTACGGGGCGCGGTGGCCCTGATGCACACCCTGGCCCACTGGCTGACCACGCTGTGCGGCATGCCGGCCGTGGCGCTCTCGCCCGCCGCCGGCGCGCACGGCGAGCTGTGCGGCCTGATGACGATCCGCGCCGCCCTGGAGGCCCGGGGCGACGCGCGCAAGCGCGTGCTGGTGCCGGAATCCGCGCACGGCACCAACCCCGCAACCGCCGCCCAGTGCGGCTATGCCATCGAGTCCATCCCCGCGACGGCGCGCGGGCGGGTGGACCTTGCGGCCCTGAAGGCCAAGCTCGACGGCTCGGTCGCCGCCCTCATGCTGACCAACCCCAACACCTGCGGCCTGTTCGAGGACGAGGTGCAGGAGGCGGCGCGCCTGGTGCACCAGGTGGGCGGCTTCTTCTACGGCGACGGCGCCAACTTCAACGCCATCGTCGGGCGCGTGCGCCCGGGCGACCTTGGCGTGGACGCCATGCACATCAACCTGCACAAGACCTTCTCGACGCCGCACGGCGGCGGCGGGCCTGGCAGCGGCCCGGTGGTGCTGTCCGAGGCGCTGGCGCCCTTCGCGCCGCTGCCGCACATCGTGGTGAGGGACGGCCGGCCGCGCCTGGTGGAACACGACGGCAAGGCGTTCGGACGCATCCGTGCGTTCCACGGCCAGATGGGCATGTTCATCCGCGCCCTGGCCTACATGATGAGCCACGGCGCCGACGGCCTGCGCCAGGTGGCCGAGGATTCGGTGCTGAACGCCAACTACGTCATGGCTGCGCTGAAGGACGACTTCACGCCTGCCTTCCCCGGCCCCTGCATGCACGAGTGCCTGTTCGACGACCGCTCGCTCAAGGATACCGGCGTCACCACGCTGGACATCGCCAAGGCCCTGATCGACGAGGGCTTCCACCCCATGACGATCTACTTCCCGCTGGTCGTTCACGGGGCCCTGCTGGTGGAGCCGACCGAGACCGAGAGCAAGGCGACGCTGGACGAATTCATCGGCGCCATGAAGGCGCTGGCCCGCCGCGCGCACGAGGAGGGCGCCGCAGAACGCTTCCACGCCGCCCCCACGCTGGCCCCGCGCCGGCGGCTCGACGAGACCACGGCGGCGCGCAAGCCGGTCCTGCGCTGGCGCCCCGCCACCCCTTCCGCCGCCGCCGAATAGGAGGTATAGCGCCGGGCGTCGGAATCCTCACCCAGGCACGGGATCGCGCCATGCTCACCCGCCCCATTCTCGCCGCCGCCCTGCTCGCCGCTGCTGCACTGCCTGCGGATGCGGAGACGCCGCTCGAGCGCGGCACCTACCTGATGCAGCACGTCGCGGTGTGCGGCAACTGCCACACACCGATGGGCCCCGACGGCCCGCTGCCCGGCATGGAGCTGGCCGGGGGCATGGTCATCGAGTTCGAGGGCGCCTTCACCGCCCACGTCCCCAACATCACGCCCGACCCCGAGACCGGCATCGGGGCCTGGACCGACGCGCAGATCGTGCGCGCCATCCGCGAGGGCATCCGCCCCGACGGTACCCTGATCGGCCCGCCCATGCCCTTCGAGCTGTACCGCGGCCTGTCCGACGGCGACGTCGCGGCCCTGGTCGCCTACCTGCGCAGCGTGCCGCCGGTGAAGAACGCGGTCGCGAAGTCGACCTACAGCATCCCGCTTCCGCCTGCCTGGGGCCCGCCCGTGGAGAGCGTCCCCGCCCCCGACCCGGCCGACCGGGTGGCCTACGGCGCCTACCTGGCCGGGCCCGTGGCCCACTGCATCGAGTGCCACACGCCGATGGGCCCCGAGGGCCACATGGACTACGAGCACAAGCTGGCCGCCGGAGGGTTCGAGATCCCCGGCCCCTGGGGCATCTCGGTGTCGGCGAACATCACGCCGCACCCGACGACGGGCATCGGCGCCTGGAGCGACGCCGAGATCGAGCAGGCGATCCGCAAGGGCGTGCGCCCCGACGGCGGCCTGCTGGCCCCGCCCATGCCGTACTACGGCTATGCCGGCATGAGCGACGCCGACATGGCCGCCATCATCGCCTACCTGCGTTCGCTGCCGCCCATCGAGAACGCGGTGCGCTGAGGCCGGCCTCCCTGCGACGCGAAAGGGCGCCGGCGTCGCCGCCGGCGCCCTTGCTGCCTGCGTGCCCCGCTCAGCCTCGGCGGCGTCGAGCCAGCAACCCGCCCGCGACGAACCCGGCCGCGACCAGCATCAGGCTGGCCGGCTCGGGCACCCGGTTCTCGGTCACGAGGCGCTCGCCCGCGCAATACTCCACGTCATCAGTGCCGGTGATGCAGTAGCTGCCGGAAAAGACGATCTTGTTGCCCAGGATATAGGCGGACACGTCGTCCAGCGCGCCCTGGCGGCCCAGCAGGGGATTGGACGGATCGGGATCGTCGCCACCCGGCCAGTAGCCGTTGCCTACGCCGACATAGACCAGCTCGTCGACCAGGACGAGGCCGCTGCCGGCCCCCGCCACGATCGTGTCGTCGCCGCCGCCCTTGGCGTTGTCCGCGCCCCAGTCGATGCCGTAGCGCGTCGTGCCGTTGAAGTCGAAGCCGATGAAGTCGCCGACGAAGTCCAGCGCGCCGTCGCTGCTCAGCAGCTCGAACGTCAGATCGTTCAGCTTGAACTGCACGGTGCCGTCGCCGGTGATGTGCAGACCGAAGTGGATGCGGTTGCCCAGCTCGGAGCCGAAGGGCGCCGCCGGGTTCGCCACCCCGCGCCACGACGGGTAGGACGTCACCATCATGTCGCCGGGCTGGAACGTGCCACCCAGGATCTCGTAGGCGGTCGGGCTGGTGTTGCGGTCGCCGATGTTGCCCAGCCCGTTCTCCAGCGAGTTGAGCGCGTTCGCGGCGTAGCCGGCGAAGCTGGGCGACCCGAAGGCGTTGGGCGCCGAGGACGCCACCACCGTCATCGTGATGGGCGCTGCACCCGCACCCTGGGCGAAGGCAAGAGCAGCCAGACCGAGGATAGAGCTAAGAATACGCTTCATCGTTCCCCCCAATCTTGCCGAAGGACGAAGGACTGGCACCTTCTTCGCAGCGGCCATGAATGACTTTCCTGGGATTCTCTTGCAAATACCGGACCCATTTCTGGAATAGTCTGGCAGGGCAGCACTTTTTTCCTTTCTGTATGCAGCCTGACATCGCCGACTCGTCAAGTTTCCTGACGCCGAAGAAGAACTCGCAACGCGTCCGCGCCGCACACGGCGGCGTCGAGTGCGTCTAAGTCGCTGGAAGAGATGGCTTTTCCGAAGGAGATAGAGACCCAGACCAGGCTGTATGAAAAATCGACAGACCGGTCTTCCGCAGGGTGCCGGACCTTCGCGCGCGACGAACGGCCGGGCCCGGCGTAGTCTCCGCGGCCGGGAGGAAGGGGATCATGGACCGCAAGGACATCGTCGAGGCCAACCGCGCCGCCTGGAACGAGGCCGAGCCCTATCACCGCCGCGCCAAGTTCGAGGAGCTGGAGGAAGGCTTCCGCACGCCGGGCTTCTCGTGCCTCGACGCGCTGGAGACGAAGCTGCTGCTGGGTCTGGGCATCGAGGGCAAAGACGTCATCCAGCTCTGCTGCAACAACGGGCGCGAGCTCCTTTCGATCAAGAACCTCGGGGCCCGGCGCTGCGTGGGCGTGGACCTGGCCGACGCCTTCGTGGCCCAGGCGCGCGAGCTGGCCCGCGCGGGCCGCATCGACGCCGAGTTCGTGGCCAGCGACGTCTACGCCCTGCCCGCCTCCTACGACGGCGGCTTCGACCTGGTCTACGTCACCATCGGCGCCATCTGCTGGCTGCCCGACCTGGGACAGTTCCTCGACCTGACGAAGCGCCTGCTGCGCCCCTGCGGACGGTTCTTCCTGTACGACCAGCACCCGGTGCTGTGGGTGTTCGACCCAGCGCCCGAGGGCGACGGCTTCCTGTTCAACTACCCCTACTTCATGGAGGGGCCGATCAAGGAATCCGGCGGGCTCGACTACTGGACCCGCAAGCCCTACGAGGCGCGGCCCAACTTCGCCTTCCAGCACACCCTGGGCGCGATCCTGCAAGGCCTGATCGACCGCGGCTTCCGCCTCGAGCACTTCGCCGAGCACCCGCACGACATCTCCACCCGCTTCACGGCCCAGGAGAAGCGCCCCAACAACCCGCCCATGAGCATGACGCTCATCGCCCGGAGCGAGGCGAAGCGGTAGTTGGCCGGGGACGGCCGCTTGACCACCCCCCGCGCGCCGCTATCCTCGCCCCGCGCGAGAGGCGCCCCTGTGGCGGAACCGGTAGACGCGGCAGACTCAAAATCTGTTGTCGGCAACGACGTGGGAGTTCGAGTCTCCCCGGGGGCACCAGGCGCCGCAGGGGGAGACCGCGGTGGCGCGACAGGAACGTAGACTGGCGGCGATCCTCGCCGCCGACGTCGCCGGCTACGCGCGCCTAATGGCCGCAGACGAGGCGGGAACGCTCGCGCGCTTCAACGCCCTCAGGGCCGAGGTCATCGAACCCGCGATCGCCCGGTTCGGCGGCCAGGTGGTGGGCTCGGCCGGAGACAGCCTGCTCGTCGCGTTCGCCAGCGCCGTGGACGCCGTGCAGTGCGCGGTCGAGACGCAGCAGGGCCTGGCGGCCCGCAACGCCCCCGAGCCGGAGGACCGGCGCATCGTCTTCCGCATGGGCGTCAACCTGGGCGACGTCATCGCCGAGGGCGGCACGATCCACGGCGACGGCGTGAACATTGCGGCGCGGCTCGAGAAGCTGGCGGAGCCGGGCGGCGTGCTGGTCGGGCAGGCGATCTACGACCAGGTCAGGGGCAAGCTCGCCTATGGCTTCGTCGACCAGGGCGAGCACGCCGTCAAGAACATCGCCGAGCCGGTGCGCGCCTACCGCGTCGCGGACGGCCAGCAGGCGCCCCGGCCGCGCATCCCGACACCTCGCGTGCGGTCGCGTGCGCGGCCGGGCACCCTGGCGGGGATCGCCGCCGCCCTCATCCTCGCGGCCGTCGCCGCGATCGCCTGGTACATGGCCGGGTCCTCCACCCCGGCGAGCGGTCCGCCGACCGTGGCGGTGCTGCCGCTTTCCAACTTCAGCGGCGACCCGGCGCTCGACCACCTGGCCAAGGGTGCCACGGAGAGCCTGATTGCGCGGTTCGCCCGCTCGCCCCTGGTCCGCGTGGTGGCCCGCACCTCGACCGACGCCTACACGGGCAAGGCGGCCGACATCCGGCAGATTGGGCGCGAGATCGGGGCCCGCTACATCCTGGAAGGCAGCGTCCAGACGAGCGAAGGCAGGACGCGGATCGTCGCCCAACTCATCGACACGGCGGATGGCAGCCACGTTTGGGCCAAGCAGCTCGACAGCGGGACCGGCGACGCGCTGGCCGTCCAGGACGACGTGATCGAGCGGATCGTCACCGAGCTCGCCGGCACCGGCGGCCTGATCGACCAGCGGCAGTATGACGAGGCCTGGGCCAAGGATGCGGACGACCTGGGCGAGTACGACTACTCCCTGCGCGGCCAGGATCTCCTCAACCGGCACGAGATCGAGCGTGCCGTCGTCCTGCTGGGCGAGGGGCTGGCGCGCTATCCGGACTCGCCGCTGCTCCGCGGTCGGCTGGGATACGGCTACCTGCAGCGTGCGGTCGAGGGGCTCAGCACCGATCCCGCCGCGGACTTCGAGACGGCCTATCGTCTCGGCCACGAGGCGCTGAAGAACGAGGCGGCAACGCCGCTGGCGCTGGGCATCGCCCACGCCCTGCTGGCCGAGCTCGAGCTCAACTACAAGAAGGACCTGGAACAGGCGCTCCGCGAGCGCGAGAAGGCCCTACAGATCTTCGGCAGCGACTACGGCGCGCGGGCCGGGCTTTCCTACATTCCGCTCGTGGCCGGCAGGCCGGAGGAGACCATCGCTTCCCTGCAGGGCCTGACGCCGGATTGGCCGTTCGCCGACTGGGCCTATGCCTACATGAGCTGGGCTCATTTCGCGATGGGCGACCCCGGGCGTGCCATCGTGGCCGCCATGGCCACGCCAATCCCCTCGCCGACCTACTCGATGGCCTTCCTGGCCGCAAGCCAAGTGGA
>Ga0073934_10003041_pt1 | contig 32247 bp, 27 predicted proteins | sample LarsenN4metaG_FD_76834 | JGI IMG/M metagenome (GOLD analysis project Ga0073934, IMG submission 76834) | Hot spring sediment bacterial and archeal communities from British Columbia, Canada, to study Microbial Dark Matter (Phase II) - Larsen... ...
GGCGGCGCCACATGTCGAGCACGCCGTTGGCCTCCCAGTTCAGGTCGGTGAATTCGGTGATGACGTAGCCTTCCAACCCGGGTCGCGAACGGATCGATTCGATCTCGTGCTTGAGCGCCCGCCACTGGTGCGCCTGAGTGGCGTCCGCCAGAGCGTTGTAGTGGGCGAAGATCGAACCCAAGCCGTGCTCGGCAAAGCGCTGTTCAACGCCGCCGGGCAGCGTGATCTTTGGCTCAAAGCCAAATGGCCGGTCGAACCACCAGGGTTTGCTGTCGCCCAGGCGGGGCAACCCCCAGTTGCCGAATTCCGAAAGCACGAGCGGTTCGTCGCCGCGCGGCGCGGCGTCGTTAAAGGGGCTGAACAGCCAGCCGGGTCGGCGCGCCATGTCTTCGACGAAGCGGTCAAAATCCGAGGCGTGATCGGGGATGGCGTTGTACTGATGAAAGTCGGCGATGTCCGTCGCCATGTGAAAGTTGTCGCAGCAGGCGCTGTTATCGACCACAAGCCATCCAGGCACAATCCGCTTGGCTTCAGCGTGGGCCGCCTTCAGCCACTCGCGTGCCGGACTTTCCTTGAGGTTGACCCCCCAGCTCTCGTTGATAAGGCTAACGACCACAAGGGAAGGATGGTTCCAGTCGCGTTCCACCATGCCGGCGAGCGTCTCAAGCCCGCGGCGCTTGGAATCTTCCGTGAGCCTGTCCCAATTGGGGATCTCATACCAGACGAGCAAACCCACTTCGTCCGCGGCCTCAAGATAGCGCGGGTCGGGCACCTTGATGTGGCAGCGCAGCATGTTGAACCCGAGCGCCTTGGCCTGCTGCATTTCTCTCTTTAGGTATTCGTAGGACGGTGGCGTGTAGATCGTCTCCGGATAGAAATCCTGATCGAGCGGGGCGCGCAGGTAAATGACGTGACCGTTCAGGTAGAACTTCCCCCCGCGGGTTTCGAACGTGCGAAAACCGAAGCGGTAGTCCTGCGAGTCGCCGCTGGGAAGCGATACATGAAGGGTGTAGAGGGCGGGATTGTGAACCCACCAGAGATTCGGATTGGCCACCGCCCCCGTGAGCTCGTACACGGACTGATCGCGTTTCAACTCGGCCGCGCCCGACCAGACTTCCCTGCCACTGGAATCGGCAATGTGCGCTTTGACGCGCAAAGTCTCGGCGATCGGCAGGTCCACGGTCACGTTGTTGACGGCCACCTGGATCTTGAATTTTCCGTCCATTCCGGCCGTGACGTGGACGTTGCGCAGGTGCATCTTCGGGCGGATGTCCAGCTCCACGTCCTGCCAGAGGCCGCTGGTCTGCACATACCAGTTCTGCTTGCCGTGCGGGATCTCCGCATACTTGATGCCCTCCACTTCGGCCGGATTCCCGCCCGGATCAACGACGCGCACAGCGATCTGGTTCTCACCGGCCTGCAATTGCTCCGCGACGTCAAACTCGAAGGGGAGATATCCGCCCTGGTGCGAGCCCACTTTCTGGCCGTTCACGAAGACGTCCGCGAGATAGTCCACCGCGCCAAAACGCAACAGCGCGGCACTGTGGCTGGGCTCGGGTCGCGGCTCGAGTTTCACCGTCCGCCAGTACCAGGCAACACCGGCGTAATCCCGCAGGTCAGCGAATTGTTCCTGCCAGGAGGAAGGCACGCGCGTGGGCCGAACGTTCAAGACGGTGGCGAGATCGCTGACGGTGAGCTTGCCGGTGGGGTCGGCGACGAAGTTCCAGTCGCCATTCATGGAAATCCTCGACGTCGCCTCTCCCGCCGGAGCCCGGTACCCAACAAGCAGGAAGAGTAGGATGACAAGCGTATGCCTTGTTTTAGGCATCATGTAACCTCCAGAACTGGCCTGGTGGGATCGGCCATGGGGGGCAACCGAAGGTTACCCCCCTTCGGCCGCCGCTATCATAGCAGTAATCGAAACGGTCGAACCCGGCGATTCATAACCTCACGGGCGGCTCGAGATGCCTCCGTTGCATGGGGAGGATTCATGCGGGCGAGGCGCGGGCGGTAGCGCCCGCCATCTCCTTCAAGACGTCCTCACAAAGCTGCAGGGTGCGATCAATGTGGGCGTCGGTGTGGGCGTAGCTCACGTGATTGCGCTTCAGGTTGAGAGGCAACTTGAATACGCCGCGCTCGATGAGTTTGCGGCGGTACTCGACAAAGCGCGCTTCATCGTTGCGCAACAGGTCCGTGTAGTTCTCGATGGGACCGTCCATGAAATACGTGAGGAATACCGATCCGAAACCGGCGACGGTGGCGCGGATGCCCAATCGCTGATGAATCTCACGCAGGCCCTGGCGCAGGCGCTCGGCGAGCCGGAAGGTGTGGGCATAGACCGGCTCGCGTTCGAGAATCTCGATGGTAGCGAGCGCCGCCGCACAGCCCACCGCGTGGCCGTTGAAAGTGCCGGCAAAGAATGTATCGCCGCCAGGGCGCGTCTTGAAGCGGTCCATCAGTTCGGCCTTACCGCACAGCGCGGCCATCGGGAAACCATTGGCAATGGCTTTGCCGAGGGTCGTCAGGTCGGGAGTCACCCCGCAGATCGCCTGGTAGCCGCCCAGATGGTGCCGGAATCCGGTAATGACCTCGTCGAAGATCAGGATAGTCCCATGCTGCGTGGCGAGATGCCGCAATCCTTCCAGGAAGCCGGGCTTGGGCAGCACGCAACCGATGTTGTGGGGAATGGGTTCGAGGATGATCGCCGCCACGTCGCCGCGGTGCGCGTTGAGGGTGCGCTCCACCTCGTCCAGATCGTTAAAGGTGCAGACCAGCGTCTGCTCCACGACCTCCCGCAAGATGCCAGCCGACCCGGGATCAACCTTCCCCATCTTGTCCGGCGCGCTGATGATATTCCGCAGCACGTAATCATGAAAGCCATGATAACAACCCTGGAACTTGATGATTCTATTGCGGCCGGTCGCGGCGCGCGAAACACGAATGGCGTGATACGTGGCTTCCGAGCCGGTGCAGCACAACAGCACCTTTTCCGCCGAGGGCACATGCTGTTTGATTTTTCTCGCCACTTCGATCTCCAGCTCCATCGTCCCCACGCCGGGAAGGAGAGGGCCTCTGAGCGCCTCGGCCACGCGACGATTCACTTCGGGATGATTGTGCCCGAGCAGCGGCGGCCCGAACGCCGCGTGATAATCGATGTACTCGTTGCCATCCGCATCCACGAGAATCGCGCCCCGCGTCTCCTGGAAGACCAGATGGGGAATGATGTTGCGGAGTTGGCTGTTCACGCCGCCTGGCATCACTTCGCAGGCCGCCGCGTAGAGCCGCTGGCTATGGGCATAGCTTCGAGGTTGGGAAGACATGGGATCAACCTGCTCCTGTCGAGTCACTGTCGATAAGCGGCCGCAGTATAACGCGATTTCGGAAGAAGACAGGAGTCAGAAGTCAGGAGTCAGAACAAAAGCGGTCAGCATTCAGCAATGAGTTGTGTGCTGTGGGTTGTGAGTCGTCGGTCGCTGGTTGTGTGTCGATGGCCGTCGAAATCTCGTCATCCGCCGAAGCCCTGTGAAGAGGGGAGTGCCTTTTGCCTTTTGCCTTTTGCCTTTTGCCTTTTGCCTTCTGCCTTCTGAGTGTCTGCTCCGCTTGACCGCAGCTTCGCCTGATGCAACAATCAGCGCTAACGGAGAGCCCGCCATGTCAATCGGCCTACCGATGGGTTTGGCGCTGGCGAGCGGGGTGAACACCTACCTGCCGCTTTTCGTTCTGGCGCTCATCGCCCGGTTTGGCAACGTGGTTCACATCTCACCGAAGTTTCAATGGCTGGTCTCGGATCAGGCCATTGTGGTGCTGGCTATGCTGGCGGCGTGCGAGATTCTGGCCGACAAGTTCCCCGGTCTCGACCACGTCTGGGATTTCATCCACACGCTGCTGCGGCCGGTAGCGGGAGCCCTGGCGGCGGGCGCCACGCTCTCGACCGATCGAATCTTCGAGATGCTGCTGATCATGCTCACAGGGGCATCGCTCGCCACCGCGGCGCATTCTGCAAAGGCCAGCGTGCGGCTGGTGAGCTCTTCGAAAGGCTTCGGTGTGGCTAACCCTTTCTTGAGCGTGACGGAGGATGTGGCTGCGGTCGTGGCCACGCTGCTTGCCGTCTATGCGCCGTGGTTGATGGTGGTGATCGTGGTGCTTTTCGTCGTGGCGTTCGCGTTGCTCGGCCCGCCGCTGTTGCGGACGCTGCGGTTCAACGTCAGCGCCGTATTCAGCTGGTTGAAATGGTGTGGGCGCCGGCTAAGTCGCGCTCCCGCGCCGCGCGAGCTGCGCGAAAGCCTCCTGGAGGTGGGACCTGATCGCTTGCAGAGCTTGACCGAAACGCTCGAGCCGGGCGAGGAACTACTGGGCTTGCTCAGCGGCTGGAAACGCACGGGCTGGGGTCCGCGCCGGGTTTGGCTGCTGATCACGCCGCGCCGCATCATCCTGGCCGAACGACGCTTCTTGCGGGGCATGAAGACGCTAGCAATCACCTATCCCGAACTTAACCTCGTCCGTGAACGGGATTCGCTCCTGCTTGCCCGACTCGAATGCGTCACGCGGCAGAACCAGAGCGTAACGATTCTTCTTCCCAAGACCCAGGCGGTTTTCGCCGGACTGGGAGCGCGCCGCATCTGCGAACTTGCAGGCGTCAGCCAGCAGCCAGCGACGCCGCCGCCCGGCAAGCTTGCGCCCGCTACTCCCTGAAGAGCTCCAGCCGCCGGCCAGAGGCCGAGGCAACAAGGCGGCGTCTATTCCCCGCCTTCGTCGGGAACCCAGTAAGCTTCCTGGCGAATAAAGGCTTTCGCGAATCCTCGCCGTTCGAGAATCCCTCTACAGTTCGCCATCATCTGGGGGTGGCCGCAGAGGTAGGCGGTTGTGGTGGCAGGTTCGAGTCCGCAGGCATCGAGGTATTTTCGCAGCACGTCCTCCGCACGCCCGGTTTCACCTCCCCAGGCAGGGTCTTCTCCTGGACGGCTGATGGTGGGGATATACCGGAACCAGTCAGAGTCGCGTTCCAGGGCTTCCAGTTCCTCGCGATAACCAAACTCCCAGGAGCGGCTTGCGCCATGCAGGAGGATCAGGCGATGCCCGGGGCGGCGTCCTCCACGGATCTCGATGGCCAGCGTGCGTACCATGCTGATGAAGGGCGCAACGCCGGTCACGGTGGCCACGAGGAGATGCTGTTTGTGCCCACTCGCGTCATCAAAGGCGAAGCGGCCGGCCGCCTGGCGGTGCATCCAGAGTGCCTCGCCGACTTTCCTTCGGTGAAGGATCGGCGTCAATCCGCCTTCGGGAACCAGTTCGAAGAAGAACTCCATCTCGTTTTCATGTGGGCTGGACACAATCGAGTACGGCCGCTCGATCATGCGTCCCCCGTCCAGGACCGCCAGTGTGGCGTACTGCCCCGCCGCAAAAGCCAGAGGGTCAGCCGGACGCACACGAATCGTCCAAAGATCCGGGGCGAGATCCCGGCGGTGGACGATCTTGACCGTCTGAAACATGTCTTCGCGGGACACCATGAATGCTGGGGCCGGTTCCCTTCGATGGAATCTGGTTCTTCAGGGGAATGTAACCGCCTGAATAATTATGATAGCAGAGGAGGCGGCGCACACCGCCGGAAAACTGGCTCGGAAAGCAGCAGAAAGAATTCCGCCGGAGCGAAGCCGAGGAGGCAGTCCGCAATAAGACGAAGGCGGGCAGCCAAGGGTGCGAGGCAAGCGATGAGCGACCGGCCGGAAGGCGCGTTTCGGCTGGAAACCTGTGTCGGGCGCTCTCCGGGGCGATGGCCACGTCAGGCCGCGCTAGACCAGAAGAACGTACCACGCCCCCAGGATGACCGCGTAGGCCAGGGAAATGCCCAGGCAAACCTGAAAGGTCTTGCCAAACAGTTTTTCGGGCACTTGCTTGTTCCACGCGCGGTAGCTCAGGACCACCAGAAGCAACGAGGCCAGCCGGGCCAGCGCGTGCAGGGGCGTGTTCAGCGCGCCGATTTCTTTCATGGCCAGATAGCTGAACAGGACAACGAAATCCTGAAAAAAGCCGCCCACAATAATATCCGCCAGCCACCACAGTGGGGGGGCCAACATGCCCAGCATGTAGCTGTAACGATCTTCCCCAAAGAACACCAGGACGCCGATAGCGATGTAAATCGTCGACTTCGCCAGCTCGAAGAAGAAGAACTGGGGCAAAGCGAAGGCGCCGGCAACAATCAGTACGACCGTGAGGAAAGCTGCCACAAAGACGCCGCGATCCGACATAGTTTCGCTCCTTAGGTGGGACTCAGGGCCGACGGCGCAACGCTCTCGACAAAGGACCTTCCCAGGACGTGCAACCGACCAGTTGGGGCCCTGGCGCCCGCCCGGTTTGGGCCGAAGCCCGGAAAGCTTCTCAGAATTGCGGTGCGGAGTATAGCACAGGCCATCGGATTCCAGAATCAAGCCTTGATGGGCCGTCCTGGTTCTGCCGAGGCTACTTCCTCGCTGGCAAACACCTGAGGTAAACTGAATCGAGGCGCCTGTAGCTCAGATGGATAGAGCAACAGCCTTCGAAGCTGAAGGTCGGGGGTTCGAATCCCTCCAGGCGCGCCAGCAACTCTTCCCGCCCTTCGAGGAAATCACTAACACAGCTCGATTGGTCGGGACGCCCTTCTCGGAGATTTCGAGTGGTCAGGCCAGGTAGAAAACCTGTTCGAGTCGCTGAAAGCCTTCATCGGGCCGGCGGCCCTCGAGGGCTTCAAAGAAAGGGGCCATCTCGCGCTGCCAGCGCAGGTTGACCTCGCGCTTCGCCATTTCCGCGAGCGCCCGCTCGTAGCTGGGTGTTTCGAAATAGCCCACGAGTAAGCCGTCCTCGCGGAGAAAGATGGAATAGTTGTGCCAGCCTGTCTCACGCAGAGCCTGGAGCATTTCGGGCCAGACCGCCTTGTGACGCTCCTTGTATTCCTCGAGCATCTCCGGCTTCACCTTAAGCAGGAAGCAGACGCGTTCCATGAGGTCCTCCTTTTCAATATTAGAAGTGCACATCGGAATCGTGGTGCTTGCCGGTCCGCTATGATCGCTTACCGCCGTTAGAGCGGCGGACATCAGCCCCGCCCGCAAAACTCTCTCCTCTGCATGGAAGCTCCCGAATCGCCTTTTCAACTCCATCGGAGTAACTGGACCGTCCCCCGTAACCCGAATCAATTGCTCGCCGAACCCACTTCGTCAAGCGCTCCCCTTGTTTCGACCATACGAATCGCACGCGGCGCGCCAGGGGGCCTGTCAGGTGCAGCTTCCACCTCCGGCGCGGCCGTGCCACGTCGATGCGGAGAGGGTTCGGGAGGCACCCGCAACGCAGGGACGACGGGGCCAAGCCAGCCTGCACTCCAGCCGCCGCCAGCATCAGAACGATTTGCGCGCAACGAGCGCCTCGAAAGTCTTATGGCGTTTAGACCCCAGCCGAGAATTCCCCAAACGCAGATCACGTATTACAGGCATCTTCCTGGGGGGTCAAGTCTAAGCTCACGAATGGCTCTTGCTGAACATTGAGCAAATCCGGTTATGCTGTTTTGCGATTCGGAGGAGAAAAACGGTCAATCAGAAATCCGCTCGGGGGTCTTTGCGAAGACCATCAGCGCTATCACGGATCTTTCAGAGAGTATGCGCAGTCCATTGCCGGAGAACCATGAGGGAAGCACACGACCCTGCCTCTGACAGGCGCAAGGACGAAGGGCCGCGTCTTATCACATTGAGGAGTTCCGATCGGATCGGGACGGCGAAAAATCGGGGGATCCCGAATACTTCGAACGGAAGAACCTTCGTTCAGGATGATACTTCTGCAACAGCCCGCGCGGCAGAAAGGAGGCCCGGCCGAGAAGGATAGTACTCTCCCTTTGCCAGAGCACCCTCGGAGAACTGGAACTTGCCCCGACGGAGGCTGGACTCGCTTACGTCTTCCCGATCTTGCTCGCGAGGGTCAAGAGCAGTTTTCGGTTCGGGGTCGACATACCCTCGAACAACTTCAAGAGCTTTTTCGCCGGCTTGGAAAGGGCAGCCTCTTCGCGTACCCGGACTGCGGACGGCTTGCCTTCGCCCTTGTACAACAACTGGTAAGTCTCCACTTCCAGAGCCTGGGCGAATTTCTCCAGCGTGGCGAGGGAAGGCGCCGTGTAACCGCCTTCCACCCGGGAGATATAGGATCGTAGGAGTCCCGACCGCTTCTCGATGTCGCCCTGGGACAAGCCCTTGGCCTCGCGCAGCTCTCTTAACCGTTTTCCGATATCCATAGTGATGATTAGAACAAAAGTGAGAGGGCCCGTCAATGGTATTGAGAGGACCGACGGATTGACCGGCCGCGGGCGTCATCCCCAAACTCCCACCCGCATGGCGAATCTCCCCCGTCACGCCTTGCGTGCCGCGGACCGGGCCGCATGATACGCCAGCCAGGCCAAGACGGCGTGGGCCAGAGTCGCGCCCGTGATCTCATGGAGCGGAGGAAGATGCAAGGAAAGCGCCGAGCGACGAGTCACTTCGGGGTCGTTGGCGTCGGTCAATGAGAGGATATTGGTTCCGGCGCGTTTCGCAACCTCCACCACGCTGTGGATCTGTTTCTTGACGCGGCAGCGAGAACCCGACAACACCAAGATGATCTCGTCACGTCCGAACCGGGCGGGTTGCGCCTCCGTGGCATTCAGAGTCTCCACCCGGACTCCTGCAAGCCTCTTCAAAAGCCCGCCCGCGGCGATGGCCGTGGGAAAGTAGCATCCCCCCGCCAGCAGGGTGAGAGTCCTCGCCCGCGTTAGCTCGGAAGCGAGAGCAATGACGCCCTCCGTCAGTTGGCTGAAAGCCCATGCCGCGTGATCGGGGAGCTTGCTGTACTCCTCCTCCAGCGAGTCGTATTGCGGACGACGGCGTTTGAGAGCGCGCGCCGCCAGCAGCGCCATCAAGCCCACGGCCACCTGCTGGCAAACAGGTAAGCGAACCCCGCCGTGTTCTTCCCCGGCGCGCACCAGCAAGGCACCGTCGGCGGCCTGGGCCAGCGGCTCTTCCGGTTGTGCGGCCAGTGCCAGGACGATCCCGTGGCGGGCGCGCGTCGCCTTCGCGGCCTCGAGAGCCTCTGGAGAATCCTGGCCATCGGAGATCAAAAACACGATGTTCCTTGGGCGAATACCCGGTGCAGAGTAGGCCGTGAAATCCGCCGGCGTTCGGACGAGGCAGGGCCAGTCGAGAAGGGTTTCAAAGACGCAGGCCGCGAAATGCGCCACGGGCAGGCTCCGCCCCCAGGCCACGAAGTAAATGGGCAACTCTCCCCAGCGCGTCCCCCGCACCAGCGCGTCGTAGTTCGCTCGGCCCTGCTCGAGGGTGTCGCGCACGGCCCGCGGCAAGTCTAGAATTTCTTTTCTGTAGTCAGGCAACATCAGTTCGGGATTCGGCGGACGTTCTGGAAGCGCCAAAGTATATCGTAGCCGTCCCATAAAGGGGAACCGAACGCCAGAGCGTGGAATTGGACAGAAGCCCGCGCAAGCCGCTGAGAACAACCCCGCGCCGTCGCCGCCAGGGAGATCCCCACCTCAGGACGGGCGATCTAATTTCACAGTTACACGTCCCGAAACGAGTGGTATAATGCGCGGCTTTCGTAGGGAATGGTTTCATCCCGCTTCGATCTCGAGGCCGGGGAAGTCACCTGGCGCGCGCGCTTACGTTCAGGAAACCCGGCGAGCCGATAAAGGAGCAGATCATGAGTCGAAAAAAGGAAAAGCTGAGGAAGTCCCCCGGGAAACTCGACGTTTCCAGGCGCGATTTCCTGCGGGGCGCCGGAGTCGCCGTCTCCGGCGGTTTGCTGACCGGGGAGGCCACGGCTGCCGCCGCACCGCCTGTCCCTGCCACACCGATCCTGGGACCCGGCAAGGTTCCCATCGCCCTCCATATTAACGGGAAGCCGCTGAAGCTCGAACTCGAGCCGCGCGTCACCCTGCTCGATGCCTTGCGAAACCACTTGGACCTGACCGGCGCGAAGAAAGTCTGCGACCGGGGGACTTGCGGGGCCTGCACGGTCATCCTGGATGGTAAACCCGTATACGCGTGCAGTGTGCTGGCCATCGAGGCGCAGGGGAAAACCATTCAGACCATCGAGGGCCTCGCCGTCGGCGGCAAACTGCACCCCGTCTCGGCCGCCTTTGTCGAGCACGACGCGCAGCAGTGCGGCTTCTGCACACCCGGCTTTGTGATGGCCGTCAAAGCCTTCCTCGACAGGAACCCCAACCCCAGTATGAAAGATGTGGAGAAGGGGCTGGGGGGCAACCTCTGCCGTTGCGGCACCTACGTCGGCATCCGGCAGGCCGCGCTCGATGCGGCGAAGGCCGTGAAAGGAGGCAAAGCCCATGCCTAAGTGCAAATACGATTGGCCGGAAATTGGCCAGCGCAGGCTGATTGGCAAGCGCATCAATCGCATTGACGGCCCCGCGAAATCGAGCGGGCAAGCCAAGTACACCTACGACGTGAATCGCCCGGGGATGCTGATCGCCAAAGTCGTGGGCTGCCCCCACGCCCACGCCAAGATCAAGTCGATTGATACCTCCGCGGCCGAGAAACTGCCTGGAGTGAAAGTCCACATCGTCCAAGGCGTCGGCTCCGAGATTCAATGGGCGGGCGACGACATCCTTTTTGTGGCCGCGCCCAGCGAGGAAGTGGCCAAGGACGCTGCGCGGCGCGTCAAGGTTGAATATGAAGTGCTGCCTCACCTCGTGCACGAAGAAGATTTGAGCAAGATCGGCGACCGCGGCAAGCCCATCGCCGAAGTCAAAAGTGGCGATGCGGCCGCGGCATTCGCCGACCCTGAGGCGGTGATTTCGGAGGGTCTGTACGGCTGCGTCGTGATCACCCACTGCTGCCTGGAGGCTCACGGGCAAGTCGTCGAATGGGAGGGTGAGAACCTGACGGTCTGGGCCTCCACCCAGAATGTCACGGGGCTGGAGGGTGAGTATGCCCAGGCTCTCGGCATCCCGGCGACGAATGTTCGAATCCTGACTCCCCACATGGGAGGCGGCTTTGGCAGCAAGTTCGGCGCCGAACGCTGGGGAATCGAATGCGCCAAGTTCGCCAAGGCGGTGGGGAAGCCCATCAAGCTGATGCTCGAACGCGATGGCGAGCTGAAGGTGGCGGGCGGGCGGCCCTCGCATTTCGCCAAGGTGCGAGTGGCCGCGAAGAAAGATGGCACAGTGACCGCGTGGGAATCCGACTCCTGGAGCACCGGCGGGCCGACCGGCGGCGGGATTGCGCCACTCCCGTATGTGCTCAATGGCATTCCCAACCAGATCAAGCGTCATACGGCCGTCGCAACCAACATTGGTCCGGCACGCGCCTGGCGGGCGCCGAATCACCCGCAGGCAGCCGTGCTCACCATATGCGCGCTTGATGACCTGGCCGCCAAGCTCGGGATGGACCCGATGGTGTTCTTTGACAAGAATGCCGGGCTGGCGGGCGAGCGCGGCGAAATCTATCGTCAGGAGTTGCGCAAGGCGGCGGAACTCTCCGACTGGAAAAAGCTCTGGCATCCGCGCGGCGACAAGACTCCAGGCCACATCAAGCGCGGGCTGGGCTTGTCGCTCCACACTTGGGGCGGCCGCGGCCACGCCAGCCGGGCCGACGTGACGATCCATCCTGATGGCTCGGTGGAAGTCAGCATCGGAAGCCAGGAGCTGGGCACTGGCACGCGCACCGTCATCGCGATCACGGCCGCAGAGACGCTGGGCCTGCAGGTTTCCGATATCAAGGTGAACATCGGTGACAGCACCTACCCACCTTCCGGCGCCTCGGGCGGCAGCACCACCGCCGGGGGCGTAGGCGCCTCCACCCGACGCGGCACGATCGACGCGCTCGAACAGCTCTTTGCCGCGGTGGCGCCGAGCCTGGGCGCAACGCCCGAGCAACTCGAAGCCGTGGACGGAAAAATCCAGGTGAAAGGCGACCCCACGAAGAGCCTTCCCTGGAAGCAGGCCTGCGCCAAGCTGGGTGTGAATTCCATCAAGGTGGAAGGTAAAAACCCCGGCCCGTGCGAACTGGGTTCGAGCGGCGTGGGCGGCGTGCAGGTGGCCGATGTCTCGGTGGACACGGAGACCGGCATCGTGAAAATCAACAAGATGGTGGCCGTGCAGGATTGCGGCCTCATCATCGACATGAAGACCGCGGAAAGCCAGTGCTATGGCGGCATGATCATGGGCATCACCTACTCGCTCTTTGAAGAGAAGATCATGGACCATGCCACCGGCCAGATGGTGAATCCCAACATGGAGTTCTACAAGCTGGCCGGTCTCGGGGACATTGGTGAGCTGGTCGTCCACATGATGACCGGTCCCGGCTACGACGAGCGCGGCGTGATCGGTCTGGGCGAACCGCCTGTCATTTCACCCGGCGCGGCGATTTCGAATGCCGTGGCTAACGCCATCGGCGTGCGCGTCGCAACCATTCCCATCACCCCCGAGAAGGTGCTGGCCGCGCTCAAGAAAGGAGGGGTTGCTTAATGGAAGCCTTCGAATATGCAAGCCCAACGACAAAAGAAGAAGCCGTGAAGCTGCTCGCCGCTTCCTGGGGTGAGACGGAAGTCCTCGCCGGGGGCACCGATTTGCTCAGCCTGATGAAGGATTACGTTTCGACGCCGAAACGCGTCGTGAGCCTCTCAGCTATCAAGGAACTGAAGGGCATCTCCTTCAAGCCCGCCTCCGGACTGCGCATCGGCGCGACTGCCACGCTGCAGGAGCTGCTCGATAGTCCCGATGTGAAGAGGCAGTATCCGGCGCTCATTCAGGCCGCCGAGGGCGTCCGCAGCCCGCAGATTCAGAGTATGGGGACCGTGGGCGGAGACCTGCTCCAGCGGCCCCGCTGCTGGTACTATCGGGGGGGCCACGGCCTGCTCGCCCAGCACCACGGGAAGTCGCTTGTGCCCGATGGTGAGAACCAGTTCCACGCCATCCTCGGCAACTCTGGCCCAGCGTACTTTGTGAACCCTTCGAGCTTCGCGCCCATTCTGATGGCCCTGGGAGCGAAAGTCCGTCTGCTGGGTCCCGCTGGCGCGCGGGAAGTTGCCCTCGATAAGTTCTTCCTCACACCTACGAGCGACAGCCAGCGCGAGTACGACCTGAAGCCGAACGAAATCCTCACCGACATCATCGTGCCCCCGCCCGGTGGCGCCAAGATGGCGGTATGCGAAATCCGGCAGAGAGAAGCGCTCGATTGGCCGCTCGCGGCAGCCGCGGTAGTTCTGAACCTCAGCGGCAAGACGGTGAAATCGGCGCGTATTGTGCTGGGACACGTGGCGCCGGTGCCTTGGCCGTCACCCGAAGCCGAGGCGGCGCTCGCCGGAAAGACCGTCAGTGAATCCGTCGCTGACGAAGCGGGCAAGGCCGCCGTCGCCAAAGCCACTCCCCTGTCGAAAAACGCTTACAAGGTCCAACTGGCGCGGGTGGCCGTCAAACGCGCCATTCTTGCCGCCGCCGAAGGAGGTGCATAGCCATGGCCGAATCCACCAGTCTTCCCGTCGTCCAGAACTACTGCCGCTTCCTGCGGTCGAAAGAAATGTTCATCCAGGCGGAGCCCGACCCCACCGTGCCCAGTGGGCGCAGCGGCCACTTCTGGTGCGTCCACACGCAGACCGTCATCGGCCCGGATGGCAAAGTCGTCACCGACGCGGAATGCACGTCCGACCGCATGTGCTTTGAGGCGGTCTGAGTAGGCAGGAAGCAGTAAGCAGTAGGCAGCCCAAGCCCTCTTCACCGCAATCCTCTCCCTGCCGGAGAGGCGACCCCGCTGCTCGCATTTCTCCCCTTTCCTGTGGGAGAGATTGGACGCCGAAGGCGGACGGGTGAGGGGCGGTTGGCGAACCGCTTTGCTTCTTTCCGGCAGCCCTCATGCACAACGGGGGTAGCCTGTGGCGAGGGGCGAACGTCACGGACGATTTCCTGCTCCAGTTCCTGTTCGGCAATTTCCAGATCGTAAGCTGCTTGCAGATTCACCCAGAAGCGCGGGGTCGTGTTGAAGTAGCGCGCCAGTCGCAACGCGGTGTCCGGCGTGATGGCGCGGCGCTCATGTACGATTTCCGTCACGCGAGTCACGGGCACCCGTAATGCCAGCGCCAGACTGTTCATGCTCAGTCCGAGCGGTGCCATGAATTCTTCCCGTAGAATCTCGCCGGCATGGATCGGCGGCAATCGCTTCGCCTTGCTTGCCATAACAGACTCCTAGTGGTAATCGACGATCTCCACGTCGTGGGCGTCTCCATTCCGCCACTTGAAACAGATACGCCACTGGTCGTTGATTCGAATGCTGTACTGACCTTGGCGATTTCCTCGCAACATTTCAAGCCGGTTGCCGGGAGCTGCGGACAAGTCGCGCAGCTCGGTGGCCGCGTCAAGCATTCGCAGCTTCCGGCGCGCTACCTGCACGAAGGCTTGGAAGCGCTTGACCCTTTCGCTGAGGTGCAACCGCTCTGCATCTTTAGAGCGGAAGCTTTCGATCACACGCCGAGGGTATAACGTCTGGCGATAAACGTCAAGCCGAAAAGAGCAATTCGTCCCGCAAAGCGGGAGGGGGTGAGAGAGCACGGGGGCGGTTCGCGCCCCCTCCATCACCCCCGCGCCCAAATTCCTCTTGCTGTAACCCTTCGCCGCGCGGTATCATATAAAAGGTCAGGGCGACCAAGAAAAGACAGGCAGGAGGTTTAGACATGCGGAGAATTCTAACCGCAGGGGTCATGGGCTTATTGCTCGCGGCCGGAACAGTGGGGTCCGCGCGGGCGGACATTCAAGGTGATTATCTCGAAGTGCGCAGTGCCGATGTGTTTGCGGGCGCCTGCTATGCCAACTCGGAAGTGGGTATGATGGGCAAGGAGGCCATGCTCGCCTGGAAGGTCAAGGCTGGGAGCTGGAATGGTGTTGACCTGAGCGGGCTGGGCGTGGTGGCCGTGGTGAAGGCGAACGCCACACTTGGCGATCCGCATCACAATCCGCTTCCCGCGAAAGCCGTACTGATTCTCGATGAGCGTGCCAGCGCCGCCCAGCGCGCGGCACTTGCGGCATTTGCCAAGGCGATGGCCGGGCCGCTGCTCGACGACGTGGTGCGCGTCGAGACCGCCGCCATCAATCTGGAGGTCGGCGAGGGCCCCCACAACGCGCAGGCCAAGCTGACCGCCGGCCATCTCGCGCGCCTTCAGACTCGCGCTATCGGCCACGGCGATCATCTCTGCGGCAACGAGTTCGTTTATTACCCGCCGCTCACGGAAACCACGCACGCCATGCCGGCCTTCGCCATGGAAGACGTCTTCACCGGCCAGGGCCTCGACACGGTTTGGCGCCGCGCCGACAAGCGCAGCGCGTTCGTGGGCACGTTCGCGCAATAGGTTTCCACGCTCCATGCAGCGGCCGGCTTCAGTCCCGCATGCCGCCCTGAAGGGCGGCGCCACAGTGTTGTCTACAAGATTGTGCCTCGTTTGATCCTCGCAACGGACCGGGAAGTTCGTCCATTGGATGACGGATGAGCTTCCCAATTCTTCCCTTCCGCATCATAATTAACAGGGAGGTTGAGCCATGCGAATACTCAAGGTCTATTCCTCATTGCTGATGATTCTTGCCCTCGCCGCATCCGCCTGGGCACAAGGCGAGATCAAAGTTGAGCCTGTGCCTGCGCCTACTACACCCGATGTCTCCAAAGCGCTGCTCGACGTGCTCGAGGCCCAGGGCACGCGCGTGGCAAGCGACCAAGGCGCCATTTGTGAAATCTGGTTGCGCAAGGGGATGACGCTCGGCCCGCCCGCCGGAGGGCTCGGCGACATCATGTACGGCCAGTTGGGCGCCGGGAATCTGGTGGGTGTGCTCCACTTCTCTGTCCAGGGCGCGGACTTCCGCGGGAATCCCGTCAAACCCGGCTACTACGCGTTGCGTTACGTCCTCATTCCGCAAGATGGCGCCCACGTGGGCCTCTATCCCACACGCGATGCCCTGGCGATGACGCCCGCAGCCGCCGATACGGAGATCGATAAGACCCTGGCCTTCGCGGACGTCGTCAAACTCAGCCGGCAGGTCTCGGGCGCGCCCCACCCGGCGTTTCTGGTGATGAGCGCGGTTCCCGACGGCGCCTCATTGCCTTCGATTGGCAAGGATGACCGCGGCTACTCGAACCTGCAACTCAAGTTGCAGGGCAATAACGGCGACTTGCCCATCGGCATCACCGTGGTCGGCAAGTGGGCGGGCGAATAGGCTCGACGTTGACACCGGACCTGTGCCCTCACCCGTCCCGACAAGTCGGGACACCCTCTCCCAAGGGGAGAGGGATGGATACCCATACGGGGTGCGTCGGTCGGACTTCTGCCTTCTCCCTCGGGAAGAGGGAGGGATACCCATACGTGAGGGGAACTCCTGCCCTCTCCCTCCGGGAGAGGGTGGATCCCGCGGAGCGGGAGACGGGTGAGGGAACCCATGGCGCGTAAGTAGAACGCACCTCGCAAGAGGGACCATGCACCACAACTTGAAGACTCAAGTTTCCCTCACGCTCCAGGCAGCGGTGATTGCCCTGTTGGCCGCGTCCGGCCTTGCCCAAGTCTCTGCTTCCAAGCCTCCCTTGCGTCTCGAAGGGAAGCTCGTGCAACTCTCGGGCGGCCCGGCGCTGCGCGTGAAAGGCAAGGACCATCGGCTGAGCGCTGTGCGAACCTGGCACTTCAACACCCTCATGGACAAGCGCCTGGCGAACCGCGCAATCCGCGTCGAGGGCGAATGGGCGCCGGACGGCACGCTCAAGGTCAGCCAGTTCTACACCGCAAAGGACGGCAAGCTCTACCGCGTGCGCTACTTCTGCGAGGTCTGTAATATCGAAGCGCTCGAGCCCGGCGACTGCGTCTGCTGCCAGGCCCCGACCGAGCTACAGGAAGTTCCAGTAGTCCACTAGCGTGGCCATCGCGCTGTAGCGCGGCGCTGCGAGCCGCGACGTCGCCGGTCCCCGCGCCACGGGGCAGGCTCCGACCGGCGCTACGGCAGCGCAAGTTGACAGTCCTCGCCCCCCGATGCCACAATGACAATCAGGCGGCGCCGCAGCCGTTCCCGCCGAGGTGGTGAGCGTAGCTCAGCTTGGTAGAGCGCCAGACTGTGGATCTGGACGTCGCGGGTTCGAATCCCGTCGCTCACCCCAATTCTCTCCAATCCTCTGATCAGCGATGGCGAGTGGAACATGCACAAGAAGGTATTGGCAGGCATTGACATCGGCGGAACGAAGACGGCCGTGGTGCTCTCGACCGAGCCGCCGAACGTTCTCGGGCGCGAGGAATTCGCCACTCGCCCGGGGCGCGGCCCGCAAGCCGCCATCGCTCACATCAAGAAGGCGATTGATGACCTGCTCGCCGCCCAGGGCTTGGATCGCAGTTCCCTGCTCCGCCTGGGCGTGAGTTGCGGCGGGCCGCTCGACCGCATTCGAGGCATCATTCAATCCCCGCCCAACCTGCCCACCTGGGACGATGTTCCGCTAAAATCCATTCTCGAAGACGAGTTCAAAGTCGAATGCCTGATCGAAAACGACGCGAACGCCGGCGCCGTAGCCGAGCATCGCTTTGGCGCGGGCAAAGGCTGCCAGAACATGGTCTTCCTCACCATGGGCACGGGACTCGGCGCGGGCATCATCACCGATGGGCGGCTCTATCGCGGCACGAACGATCTGGCGGGCGAAATCGGCCACGTCCGACTCAGTCGGACCGGGCCCGTCGGACACAACAAAGCCGGCTCGGCGGAAGGTTGGGCGAGCGGCGGCGGCATGGCGCAACTCGCCGCGCAGAGCGTCGCGCAGGCGCAGCGGAAGGGCAAGAAGACGCTGCTCACCGAACACGCGCGCACCGGCAAACCCATCACCGCGCGCGATGTGGCCGCTGCGGCGAAGAAAGGCGACGCGGTCGCCATCGACATTCTGCGCTCGACTGGCGAGCGGCTCGGCGAAGTGCTGGCGATCCTTGTCGATATCCTGAATCCGGAGCGGATCGTGATTGGCGGGCTCGCGATGCGCCTGGGCGACCTGTTGCTTGATCCCGCGCGGCACGTAATGAAGCGCGAGGCGCTGGGTCCGTCAGTTGCCGTCTGCCAGATCGTTCCCGCCGCCCTCGGCGAATCCATCGGCGACGCCGCCGCCCTTGCGGTCGCCATGGGAATCTAAGGATTGATGATTGAAGATTGAGGATTGAAGATTGATAGGCGGAAGGCTTGTCATTCTGAGCGGAGCGCGTTCTTTGCGCGCAGCGAAGAATCTGCAGTTCGATAACCGGCTGGCGCCCCGATGAATCGGGGCGATTTGCAGCAGCCCTTGCGCCTTCGGCGCGCAGAGCTGAAACGCAAGGCCTGCGCCAGCCGCGGGTGGCGCAGATATGGCGTTCTTTGCCGTGTCTGCGAATCGCCAAGCTCGTCGCAGACATCAAACAGAAGCTGTGAAGAAATGCCAAGCCTCACGCAGAGACGCCAAGGCGCAAAGGGTTGCCCCACGGAAGTCCTTTGCGTTCTTCGCGGGCGCCGTGGCTTTGCGCCTTGGCGTGGGAGGCTTTTGCACTTCGAGTAATTCTTTCACAGCTTCACAACGATGTCTGCGCCAGCCGCGGGCGAGTCCTGCGCTACAGCCCCCACCTACCACCTGCCTTCTACGACCTACTTATTCACCGCGGGCGGCTGATTCGCGGCGATGTGTTCGTGCAGGGCGCGCCATTTTCCGCCCTGTTTCACGAACACCATGCTGATCTTGCCGGCGTTCGAGTAGCTCTTCCCATCCCGCATCCCCGTTTCGGAGTAGTAGTAGGTCATGAGCGCGGTGTCACCGAGGACCTGAACCTGCGGGTCGAGAATCTGGTAAGAGAGAAGGTCGCCGCGTTTAAAGGCCGCTTCCATCTCCCGCAAGATGTCGGCTCTCCCGCGGATGCGGTACGCCTGAGCGTCCCCGAAGGCGGAGGCATTTTCGGCGAAGTAATCGTTGAAGGCAGCGATCTTCTTGTTCTTGTAAGCTTCCCAGGCGTCGCGCTCGAGCTTGAGGATGGCCTGCGCCTCGGCTTCCAGCTCTTTGCTGGTGGCCGGGAACGGCGCAGCCAGCGAGCTGTGCCAGTGGACGTATTTCCAGTTCTTGCCCTCTCGCGCAAAAGTCGCGGTGGTGCGCCCATCGTAGCTGCGCTTCGTGCCGTCTTTGAAGGTGACATCCGTGCGCCAGGCGTAATGGGCCCAGGCGAGATTCTTGTCGGCGCGCACGGTGATCGGGCTGGTGGCAGCGAAGCTGCGCGCGCTCGCCGTCGCCAGGATGCGGTCTATCAAGGGCTCCAGGCCCGCCGCCGCCTCCACGCTGGTCGTGAACGGCGGATAGAAGGGCCCGGCACTCGCGCCCAGATCCGCCATGGTTTGCTTCACCACTTTCTCATCCACACTGTTGTTTGCCTGAATGGTGCGGTCAATCAGGGCGCGAATCGCCTGTTCATCCTTGCTCTGTGCAGGAGCCGGACGAACGGCAACGACTGGGAGAGCCATCGCCATCAAAGCTACCACCAGCATGAACCGACGCATTGAACACCTCCTGCTACTGGGAATATGAGTCTGCGCTACGCATGGGCGCCCGCAGGAGCTGCCGGGCGAGCCCTATTTCTTTGAGAGTATGCCAGCGAGCAAAGCGCCGACCACCACGATCAGAAAGAAGAAGAAGAGCGCCTTGAATAGCATGGATCCTGTCTGAGCGGTTTTCCGGCGGTCGCCCGCCGGGCTCCCCGCAAGTATAGAGATTTGCGGCTGGTCCTTCAAGCCAATGCTCGGGCTAGGGAATGGAAAGCGTGATGGAGGACCGGTACTTGGACTCAAGCTGGGCCCTAACGGAAGTGCTCTCCTGCGGACTGACCGTGACCTCCATTCGCCAGGGCTCATAGCGCGGATGCGTGAGCTCGATCAGATGCTGGCCTTGGGGGAGCTTGAGCTCGGCGGGTGCTTGGCCGACCGGCTCGCCGTCAACCCAGATCGTAGCCTTTGCCGGTACCGATTCGATGAGGACCACTCCGCCTCCTGGGGTGCTCTGTGCCTCGAGTTTCTGCCGGTTCTCCTCCATCACGGTCTGCAAGGTCTTGGACGAGGGAGGCGGAACGCGTAGCCGAGTCTGCTGGCTCGCTCTCCCCAATGCGGAACGGGTGCGAGATCCAAGCGACGACGACGCCCGGGAAGTCACGGCAGTGGACTTGCTTGCCGCCATACCGTATTCGAGGGCTGCTTGGGCAAGCATGCGCGAGGGTAGTAAGATCCCCCCGGTGAACAAGATAGCGGTCGTAAGTACCAGCTTCTTCGGACTCTTCCTCTCCATCGTGGATACCCTCCACTGCCGCGATCTTAGCCTATTGACGCGCGTAATCCCTTCCAAGTCAATAGGCCTTTTGTGCCACTTGGGGTGATTTGACTCGGGCAGCGCAGCCCGCTATGATTCACCTTGGAATCCGGGCGTGTAGCTCAGAGGATAGAGCATCGGCCTTCTAAGCCGAGGGTCGGGGGTTCGAATCCCTCCACGCCTGCCATTTCCGGCAGTTCCGATCCGCTGGATGGCGAGCCCAGTGGGGGATTTTGCGCCATGCTGGCTACGTCGTATGGCCCATCGAGAGTCGAACGTTAACCCGCACACTGCCAGCCGCTTGGACTTCCTTCGAGAAGTGGGGGCTGGGAGTCACCTCTCGGGGCTAGGGGAACAGATGCGAGATTGGTACAAAATGTGCTCTCCGCAGGGTTGCTGGTTTTTGAGACTCTCCCCATGGGGTCGTTTACTTTCACATTCGGAATCGTCTGATGGCTGGCCGACGTGACTTCCTCAAACTTGCCGGCTCCTTTGCCCTTGGCCGGGCTGTGTCGAGTTATGCTTCAGCGATGCGGCTTGCCCCCGTCTTGCCTGCCAGATCGAAAGTGGTTGTCAGCCGCGACAGGCAACTGCGGAGGGCGGGTGGCGCCATCGATTCCAACCGATTGCAGGCGATGCTCGACCGGGCCGTCCAGGCTCTCTTCGGCCGCGACTCGGCAGAGGAGGCATGGCGGCAAGTCGTGCGCCCAGGCGAAACTGTCGGACTGAAAGTGAATTGCCTGGCGGGACGGGGGCTTTCCACCCATGTCGCGCTTGTCGAGGCTCTCTGCGAGCGCCTGCAGCAGGTCGGGGTGCGCGAGATCGTCATTTGGGATCGCCTCAACGATGACCTGGAAAGCGCGCAGTTCAAGATTCGGGAGAAGGGCCCGGCCGTCCGGTGTTTCGGCAACGACACCGTCGGCTATGAGGATGAGCTCGTGACCTACGGCAGCGTCGGAAGCCTCTTGAGCAGAACCCTCACTCGGGTCTGCGACGCGGTCATCAACCTGCCCGTGCTCAAAGACCACGGGATTACCGGCGTCACCATGGCGCTCAAGAACGTTTTCGGCGCCATCCACAATCCCAACAAATACCACCTCGACGTGGGTGACCCGTACGTCGCCGATGTGAACATGATCCCCCAGATTCGGCAGAAGATTCGCCTCCACCTCTGCGATGCGATCACGGCCCAATACGAGGGCGGGCCGTCGTTCATGCCGCAGTGGACATGGCCCTACAATGGATTGCTCGTAGCGCGCGACCCGGTGGCGCTGGACCAGGTGGGCTGGCAGATCATCGAACGCAAGCGCGCTGAAAAGGGTATGAAGCCTCTGAAAGAAATGAAGCGTGAGCCGACCTATATCGCGACCGCAGCGGACGCGGAGCATCGGCTCGGAACCAACGATCCGAAGAGGATTGAACTGGTGGAAGTGTCAAGCCAGAAGTCAGGAGCCAGGAGTCAGGATTCGGAATGGAACTCTTGCGGGACCGCGGACGGTTACGCAGCAACGACAGGGACCTAACCGTGTCTGCTGGGACTCAGGTTTATGATCGGCGTTCCTTCCTGCAGGCCGCTTCCCTCCCCTGCCTGGCAGGCTGTGCAGGCGTATTTGTCGGAGCGCACGGCCTTGCCCCCCGCCTGGCCGCACGCACGGAAAGCGACGCGCAGTTTATTCGCGAGGCGCAGTTTTACGAGAAACAGCCGTACAAGAAGATCAAGTGCACGCTCTGCCCGCGTGAATGCGTGATCGACGATCGCGAGCGCGGTTACTGCGGCGTGCGCGAGAATCGCGGCGGAGTCTATTACACCCTCGTCCACTCCCGCGTGGTGAGCGCGCATGTCGATCCCATCGAGAAGAAGCCCTTCTTCCACTTCTTGCCGGGGACGCTGGCCTTCTCGCTCGCCACGGCGGGCTGCAACGTCAACTGCAAGATGTGTCAGAACTGGGAAATCTCCCAGGTGCGCCCCGAGCAGGTGCGCAGCACCTACGCGCCTCCCGCCAAGGTCGCATCCCTGGCACGGCAGTACCGCTGCCCCTCGATCGCTTACACCTACAGCGAGCCGGTGATCTTCTACGAGTACATGATGGATACGGCGCAGGCCGCCCATGCGGTGGGGGTCCGGAGCGTGGTGGTCACGGGAGGATACATCACCGAAGCACCCCTGCGGAAGCTCTGCAAGGCCGTCGATGCGATCAAGGTTGATCTTAAGGCGTTTTCAGAGAAGTTCTACAAGGAGGTCGTCAACGGCGAACTGAAGCACATCCTGAATGCGCTGGTGCTGATCCGCAAGCTCGGGATGTGGTCGGAGATCGTTTACCTCGTCGTTCCCACGCTCAACGATAGCGACCAGGAATTCCGTGCGCTCGCGAAGTGGATCCGAACCGACCTCGGGTTGGACGTACCGATCCATTTCTCACGGTTCCATCCCGAGTACTTGCTGAAGAACCTGCCGCCGACGCCGCTGGCGACGCTCGAGCGCGCCAAAGCCATCGCGGATGCCGAAGGGCTTCACTACGTTTACATTGGCAACGTCCCCGGCCACCGGGCGGAGAGCACTTACTGCCCCAAATGCCGTAAGGTCGTCGTCGAGCGCACGGGGTATATGGTGGGCGCCATGCACATCAAGGATGGCAAGTGCCGCCATTGCCAGCACCTGATCCCGGGAATCTGGAGCTAGTGCGCGAGGCGTGCATGCAGTCCTGAAACTTGTGGAATAGTCGTGGGAGGAGGTTAAAACAAGCCGACCGGTGAGCAAGGGACCGCTCGATGGCGAACAAACCCATGTTCGAGACCATGCCAATCCCGACGGAGCAAGTGGCTGCGTTCTGTCAACGAAACCACATCCGCACACTCTCGCTCTTCGGCTCCGTCCTTCGGGAGGACTTCAACCCCGCGAGCGATATCGACGTGCTGGTGGAATTCGAACCCGAGCATGTTCCTGGCTTCTTTCGCCTGGCCGAACTCGAACAGGAACTTTCTCAGATGTTGGGTGGGCACTGAATCGACCTGGTGACTCCCAAGTTCCTCAACCACCGCATTCGTGATCGAATTCTCGGCACGGCCCAGGTCCAGTATGCAAAGTGACGAGTTGGTGTATGTGGGGCAGATGCTGGACATGGCGCGCAAGGGCCTGCGTCTTGTCGGAAGCAAGTCCCGCGCCGAATATGACCAGGATGAAACGCTTCGACTTGCGCTTGCTCATCCGGCGCAAGTCATCGGAGAAGCGGCGCGCCGGGTTTCCCCGGAGTTCGCCCAGGCCCACCCGAAGATCCCCTGGAAGGCTATCGTCGGGATGCGACGCAAAGTGGTCCACGACTACATGGCAGTAGATGAAGACGTTGTCTGGCGCACTGTGACCGAGCAATTGCCCGCGCTAGTCAATTTATTGGAGGATGCGCTGCCCCCGCAACACCGGTGACAGGTCCCGGGAGTTGTACCTGGCCCTCCGACCCGTTCCCTCGCCCAAGGCCGGACCATGAGAACCCAACCAGCTTCTGCAGGATTCTGTCTTGCGATGTTCGCGCTGGGGGTGCTGGGTATAGGATTCTGCCCCCCTGCCGCAGGACCCCAGAAAACGCGCCCACCCGCCGTGGCCGGGTCGTTCTACCCCGGCGACGCGAAGGAACTGGCGAAAGTAGTTGACGGATTTCTGGCGAAGGCCGTTGTCGAACCTCTTGCGGGGCCGCTCGTGGCGCTGGTGGCTCCGCATGCGGGGTACGAATATTCGGGTCAGGTGGCGGCCCACGCCTTTGCTTTGCTGAAAGGCCGGAAGATTGACCGCGTGGTGGTAATTTCGCCCTGTCACATCGAGGCGTTCGAATTCAGCGCGATCTACGATGGCGACGCCTACGCGACGCCCCTCGGCCCGATTCCCATCGACAAGGAATTCGCGCGGCGTCTGGTGGCGCAGAGTCCGCTCATCAAGATCTCGGGGCGCGGGCACGGCATCGTGCAGGGCCGCGGCGAGCACTCTCTGGAGGTCGAACTTCCGTTCCTGCAACGCGTCCTCGGATCATTCAAACTGGTTCCCATCGTGATGGGCGATCAGCGCTACGAAGTGGAGCGCGCGCTGGGCGTGGCGTTGGCGAAGGCGATTCAGCAAGGGCGTCCTGCCGGCTCGCCGCCCCCCGCCGACACGCTGATCGTGGCGAGTTCCGATCTGTCCCACTTCCATCCCTATGACGAGGCGGTCCGGCTTGACCGCAAGGTGCTTAACGCCCTCGAGGAATGGGACTACTTCAACATGTCGCATAACTTCGAGCGGCGCCTCTGGGAAGCCTGTGGCGGGGGACCGATTGTCGCCGCCATGATCGCTGCCGAGCGCTTGCAGGCGAATCGCGCCAAGGTGTTGAAATACGCCAATTCCGGCGATACGGCGGGGGATAAGAGCCGCGTGGTGGGTTACGCGGCGGCGGCGTTCTACGTGGAGAAGACCAAGGGCGGCGAAAAGCCGCGCAGGTTCTCGCTGACGCCGGCGGAGAAAGAGGCGCTCATAAAGATTGCCAGGCAGTCGGTCTTCTACGCGGTGAAAGAACGGAAGATGTACTCATGTTCTTCCGGCGGCCTGGAGAAGCTCGAGCAGGACCGCGGTGCCTTCGTCACACTCAAGAAGCGCGGCGAGCTGCGCGGTTGCATCGGTTACATCGCGCCCGTGAAGCCGCTCTGCATGACGGTGCGCGACGTGGCGGCGGCCGCGGCGGTGAACGACCCGCGCTTCCCTCCGGTGGAGTTTCGCGAGTTGAACGACCTCGAATATGAAGTCTCGGTTCTTTCCCCGCTGCGCCGCGTCACCGATGTCAAACAGATCAAAGTGGGCGAGCATGGCCTGGTCATGCGCCAAGGCGACAAGGAAGGTCTGCTGCTCCCGCAGGTCCCGGTCGAGCAGCATTGGGACCGCATAACGTTTCTGCGCGAGACTTGCCGCAAGGCCAATCTGCCGGCCGACGCGTGGAAGGATCCGGATACGGACATCTTCATGTTTACGGCGCTGGTCTTCGGAGATCATTCTAGTCCTCAGCCGTTGAGCCTCGACTCGCCTCTTCTCGAGCCACGGGGAGTACGGCCAGGACTGCCGGCGCCAGATTCACCACGGCCATAAGCAGCGCGCTGCGCAGAAATCCATACACGGGAAACAGAAAAGCGCTCAGCACCACGGCCCCGACGCACGCGCCCAGCAGATCAAGTCCATACAGCATGCCGGGGCTGCGGACAGTTTCTCCCGCAAAGAAAACGCGACTCGCCAGCGGAAACTGGTATCCGCCCAGCAGCCCGCTCACCAGGGCCACGACAGGGAACGCCACCCCGCTGACGATAATGAGACCCAGCTCGCTTTCGACGCGGGCGAAGGCTACCAGGATTGCATACAACAAGATCGGCGCGAGGGCCGCCGAGAATTGCAACAAGGCCACCGCGCGCAGGGCCGGCAAGAGAGTCTGCGGGGTCGCGGCGCCTGGGCTTTCGGCCGACGTGTTGCCCCTCGTCAACGTGGCCCGCCAGGCCCCGAGCGCCATGCCCACCATGAATGCGGCGATCACGATCGCCAGTTGATGATAGACGTAGCCGTAGATCGCCTGGAATCCGAGCAGAATCAGGACCTCGAGACCCATAAGGGTAAAACCCATGGCCGCAACGCAGGAAGCCGCGGCGAATCGCATCCGGCTGTCGAGCCGAGCGAGGAGGTGATCGCGGCGGCGCCACCCCCGCAACCCGAGTGCCGAGGCCGTCAGAACCGTCAGGGCGACCGCAACTCCCCCCAGCAGTGTCGCAAAGTTCGTGTGCGCAAGCGCCTCGAACCAGCGGCGAGACTCGGCATGAAAACGCGCACTCCAAAGCGCGACGTCGAAGTAGTAGGCAATGGGGGCAAAGTCGCGGTTCACGGGCGTGTGCGGAGCGGGAGCGATCTGTTGCTGCAGATCGAGCATCCGGTCGGGCGACAGGCGGAAGGGCAAGAAGTACTCGCGCACATAGCGGGTTCGCAAATTGCGCGCCCGGAGGCGTTCGATCAGCAGGTCCGGCCCGGTCGAGAGTATTCCCGCCCGCCGCGCCGCGAAAAAGTGGACCGATTCTCCCGGGATCGCGGTCACTTCCGGGAACACTTCCCGAAGGGTCTTATGAAGACATCGAAGGAATTCGCCCAGCTCCGGGCTAATGTAGTTTTCCGCGGCGGTGACCTGAAACGAGAGGATTCCATCCGGGGCAAGCTTGTCGGCGGCTTCCCGGTAAAACTCGCGCGTGTAAAAGCGATTGAGTTGCGCGGTCTGGGGATCGGGCAGACTGACGATGACCACGTCGAAGGTGGCGCGGCTCGTTTTCAAAAACAGCCGCCCATCCACCGGATGAATCGTGACGCGCGGGTCGGCGCGCGCAGGAAACCATTCCGTCGCGAAGTGCTGGTCCGCAAGATCGAGAATGGCCGTGTCCAGCTCGACGTAGTCCACACGCGAGAGGCTCGGGTGCGCGAGTGCCTGCTTCAAACTGCCGTTGATTCCGCCGCCCACGAGCAGCAGCCGTTTGGGCTCGGGATGTTGCAGCAGCGCAAAGTGCACCGCCTCCTCGGCGGCCGCAGGATCGGGAACCGTGGCGAAGACCAGTCCGTTTTCATAGAGGCTGCGCGTGCCCTCGGTATCGACCACCACCAGATTCCCGTACCGGGAATTCCGGCTCTCGACCAGGCGGAAACCTTTCCACAGGCGTGCCAGCGAGGTGCGCTCCAGCCACGCCGCCGCCAGCGGAAAAAGCAGAAAGCCGAACACGCCAGCGATGCCCGCCAGCACCACCCGCCGCCACAACCCGGCCTTCACCCCGAGGCTCGCGGCGGCAAGAGCGTTCAGGAGCGCGAGCAGGACAGAAATCTGAAACGCGTTGAAGTAGGCGATCAGTGCGATGCTCGCCACCATGCCGCCGACTCCCGAACCCAACGCTTCGAGTAAGTACACCGAACCCGTGGCGGTCGCGATCGAGGACCCCACCTCATCAGCGCACCAACGGCTGCCTGCGGCGAACATGCAACCCGAAATCAGGCAGAACAGGCTCAGGGCGACAAGCGAGGTGAGAAACATCGGACCCGGGCCGAGTAATTCGCCCGGCATCACCTGGAAATACTCCTTGCTCACGCGGACGGCGTAGATCGTCGCGGGCAACGCGAGCGAGATCAGGACCTGTAATCCCGCCAACCAGCGGCGGGGATCCCGAACCCGCGGGGCAAGGCGTCCCAGCAGACTGCTCCCCAAGGCAGTCCAAAAAAGCCAGTTGGCTAGCATCAGGCCGAGCGAGATCTCATTGCCGTAGAAGACGACAATGAGTTCGCGCATCAGAACAATCTGCGCGACGATCGCCGTAAATCCGAGAAGCGCCAAAACCGCCGCCAAGCGCAGCGGGATACCCCCCACCCTCACCCCGACGTTTTGGAGTTCCTTTTGCTTGCTCACGGAAATACAATGGGCACAGAACCCCCGCCAAACCGGCTGGGGTGACGGGCCCATGCCCGGTTTAGATTATGAACCCTGAAGGCGAATCAACCAATCGTCGTGACGCGTTACTGAAGCTCCTGCGGCTCGGGGGCTTGAGCGCAGCGGTCGGCGGGGCGGCATGGTGGTTGAAAAACCGCAGCCAGCGGCCCGAGGAAGCGCTCGCCAGCTATGTGAAGCGCGATTTCACAATTCCAGCCGACCCGAATCTGCCGGAATTAGCTGTCGCGCAAGGCGATCAGCCGCGCGCGCTCGTGCGCAAGGCGGTCGAGGCACTCGGCGGCATGGGGCGCTTCATCTCGCGCGGCGACGTGGTCGTGCTCAAACCCAACATCGCCTGGGACCGCACGCCCGAGCAGGCCGCCAACACCAACCCCCAGGTGGTGGCGGAGCTCGTGCGCCTTTGCCAGGAGGCGGGCGCGAAGAAGGTGATCGTCACCGACGTGAGCTGCAATGACCCGCGCCGCTGCTTCGAGCGCAGCGGCATCGCCGCCGCCGCACGCGCCGAGGGCGCCGACGTCCTGCTCCCCGAAGAACGCAAGTTCAAGGAGGTGGACCTGCGGGGCGAAGTGCTCACCACGTGGCCCGTGCTCGAACATTTCCTTGCCGCTGACAAGATGATCAACGTCCCCATTGCCAAGCACCATAGCTTGACCGGAGTCACGCTTGGCATGAAAAACTGGTACGGCATTTTGGGCGGGCCGCGACACCGGCTGCATCAGCGCATTCACGAGAGCCTCGTCGATCTCGCCGATTTCATGCGGCCGACGCTGACCATCGTCGATGCCTACCGCGTCCTGATGCGCAACGGTCCGACGGGCGGAAACGTTAGCGATACTGAGCTTAAGAAATCGATGGTGGCTTCGACCGATCCGGTCGCCCTCGACGCCTACGTCGCCAAGGCCTTCTGGAATCTCGATGCGGACCGCCTCCGCTATCTTGTTCTCGCCGAGGAACGCGGGCTGGGCAAGTTGAATTTCGCCGCCCTCCGGACGCGTATTGCCTCTGTCTAATGCAGGGTGCCCTAGAAAAACGAAAGGAAGGGATGGGATGATCTCCCGGCGACAATTCCTGGGGACTGTGGCGGCGGGCTCCGTGCTCAAGCGGGCGCCGGGCGCAGCGTTCCAGACTGTTGCGCTGCGCACGCACGAATGGTTCGGCGACAAGATCGAGGAGTTTCCCTTCCCTGCCGACTGGCGCGTTTCCGTGCAGCACATGAAGGGGCACCAGTCGCCGCCGCTTGATGCGACGGCAATCAAACAAAGCATCCTCAACCCTGTTGGCACTAAATCACTGCGCGAGATCGCCGCCGGCAAGACCACCGTGGCCATCGCCTTCGACGATCTCACGCGCCCCACGCCCGCCTACGAGATCGTCCCGCACGCGATTGCCGAGCTACGCGCGGCGGGCATTCGCGATGAGAACATCCTCTTCGTCACCGGCTACGGCGCGCACTACGCGATGAACGGCATGGAAGTGGCGAAGAAGCTGGGCGAGGAAACCGTCCTTCATCATCCCTGGATCAATCACAACATCTGGGAAAATCTGGTCGATCTGGGCATGACGCGCGCGAAGAATCAGGTGCTCATCAACAGGTACTTCCACAAGGCCGACGTCAAGATCACGCTCAGCGGGCTCAAGGCGCACGGCACGCCGGGTTACGGCGGCGGGCCGAAGATGGTCGTGCCCGGACTGGCGGGCATGAAGACCATCCGTTACATGCACCTGGAGATCGAGCGCGCGCCTCGCCCGGAGAAAGGCCGCGACAGTGTCCCCATCTTCCGCATGTGGGAGAACGAGCAGCGCGAGGACATGATCGAAGGCGCGCGGCGGGTGGGGGTCGATTTCAGCGTGCAGACGGTTTACAACCAGGATCGCCGCGCGGTGCACGTCGTGGCTGGGGACATCGTCAAGGCGCACCACGCTGCGGCCCGCTATGCGGTGAATCACCTGGCGACGGAATTCGCGCGCCAAGCCGATATCGTGGTGGTGAATGCCTACCCCAAAGGCTCGCAACTGCACGAGCATTTTCATTGGGGGACAAAAGGCCTCAAAGACGGCGGGAGCATCGTCGTCATCAACCAGAACCCGATGGGCGAGTACGCGTGGCACTACCTCGACGAGTCCGGCTTCAATCAAGGCGAGTCCTACTTCCGGCAACGCGCCGCCCGCAAACGCCGGTTTCCGCAGGCCCGGCAGGTGCTCCTCTACTCGCAGTACTTGCAGGCACGCGAACTCGACCACCCCTACTTCCCGCCGGAAACCGTGGGTGTGCGCTCGTGGGACGAGGTCTTGCAACGGCTCCAGCGCGAACATCCCGGCGACGTGGAGGTCGCCATTTACCCCTACGCCGGCATCCAGCACGGAGTCGCCAAACTCGACTTGCCCGATGACGTGTAAGGCTGGGCTCCAACCCCGCCCGCTTCTCCTCCACCCCAAAGCCTGTGTTGCGTCATAATCCCCATCGAGTCGGGCGGGGAAGGTCCCAGAACCCGCCTCTCACAGGTAAGTGTCAACAGGTCAGCAAGTTACAAATCCCCCTTGGGTGTTTCCGCCGCCCGGACGCTTGGCGACTTAGCTGCTACACGAGGGAGAAGCCAGGCATGACGCCATGAGCCAGCAGAGCCTCCCCAAGCTGCGCAGGATTTCGCAGATCATCTTCCTGGCTCTGTTTCTGTTTCTCCTCTTTCGGACGGAGTTCCGGGGATCGCTCAAGGCCGTCCCAGGCGAGATCCGGCTGCCCTATCCGGTCAGCATCTTTCTCGAAGCTGACCCTCTGGTGGCCGTTACCAATGTCCTCGCGAGCTGGGCTCTCTACAAAGGTTTGCTGTGGAGTCTGGTTATCCTCCTTCCCACTCTGTTCCTCGGGCGATTCTTCTGCGGGTGGATTTGTCCGCTGGGGACGCTGAACCATTTCTTCAGCACTTGGAAATCCGAGCACAAGCGCGGCCCGCAACGCATTGAGCGGAACCGCTACAAGCCCTGGCAGGCGCTGAAGTATTACATGCTGATCGCCGTGCTGGTCGCGGCGCTCCTTGGGAGCGACCTGGCCGGCCTGTTCGATCCAATTTCCCTCCTGGTCCGCTCGCTGGGGCTTTCGATACTTCCCGGCATGAATCTGGCGCTGAATGCGGTGTTCGACCTGGTCTATCGGACCGGCATCGGCCCTCTGCGCCTGCTCGTGGACGGCTTGCATATCTTGCTCAGCCAGGTCCTGCTGAGCTTCAAGCAGCCGTACTTCCGCCAGGGATTCTTTCTCGGCCTGATCTTTCTTACCATCCTCGTGCTCAATCTCCGCTACACGCGTTTCTGGTGCCGGGCGCTCTGCCCGCTCGGAGCGCTGCTCGGTCTGCTTTCCCGGTGGTCGATCCTGGGAATGGAAAAGCATCCCCACCATTGCGACGAATGCAACCGTTGCCTGCTCGACTGCCAGGGCGGCGACGATCCCATCCCGGGCGTCCCGTGGCGGAAGGCGGAATGCCATCTCTGCTTCAACTGCGTCGGCGGCTGTGACGTGAGCGGCATCCTGTTCAAGTTCTTTCCCGCCACGGCAACGACAACGGAGGCGCCCGACCTGAAACGCCGCAAAGCCTTCGCCAGCGTTGCGGCGGGTGCGGCTGCGCTGCCGCTGCTGCGCGCGGCGCCAGGTCTGACGGTGGCGCGCAACGACCGCCTGATTCGCCCCCCGGGCGCGCTCGACGAGAAGCATTTCCTCGAGCGTTGCATTCGATGTGGCGAGTGCATGAAGGTTTGCCCGAACAATGCGCTGCATCCGACGCTCACCGAGGCGGGCCTGGAGGGCCTCTGGACGCCGGTGCTCGTCCCGCGCGTCGGCTACTGCGAGCCAAGCTGCGTGTTGTGTAGCCAGGTCTGCCCGACCGGCGCCATCTGGGAAATCACCTCCGCGGAGAAAGGCTGGGCCACCGGATCCGAGAAGAGCCCGAAGCCCATCCGCGTGGGGACGGCGTTTTACGACCGCGGCCGCTGCCTGCCTTGGGCGATGGCCGCGGAGTGCATCGTCTGTGAAGAGTGGTGCCCGACCTCACCGAAAGCGATATACTTGCGCCCCGCGGAGGTTTTCGACGCGGAAGGCAAGCCCAAGCAAGTCCGCCAGCCCTACGTTGATCCGGAACGCTGCATCGGCTGCGGAGCGTGCGAGTTTGCCTGCCCCGTGCAGGACCGGCCCGCCGTCTACGTCACCAGCATTGGCGAGACCCGGTCGAAGACCAATCAGATCATCCTGAAAAGGCCGAAGAGGGCCGCAGCATGAGCAAGCCGGGTTTCGGGATTCGGAGTTCGGTTTTCGGCATCGTCCTGGCAACTATTCTTGCCAGCCTCCATCTAGACTGCAAGCCCGGAACAGTAGGGCGGCCTGGAGAACCCTTCCCGCAGACCGGAGAGGTGGCGGGATGGGTGCGGACCGGCGAGACGCGGACCTTTGTCGCAGCCAATCTTTGGGA